>AACY020563356.1_pt1 | contig 13220 bp, 12 predicted proteins | sample 267378 | NCBI WGS metagenome assembly AACY02 (sample SAMN02954345, study PRJNA13694) | marine metagenome | biome: aquatic; feature: ocean; material: water; isolation source: isolated as part of a large dataset composed predominantly from surface... | reverse complement strand
TAATCGCTAGCCATTCCTGATTCAAGTGGTCCAGGTCTAAATAGAGCAACCGCAGCAACAATATCTGCAAAATTTTCAGGCTTCATCTTTTTAAGAACATCTTCGATCATTCCTCTTGATTCAAGCTGAAAAAGACCTTTAGTTTTTCCTAAACTTAGTAATTTATAGACTTTAGGATCATCGTAAGGTATTTCTTTAAGCTTAAAGTTAGGATTTATTTTTTCTATTGATTTAACTGCATTATTTATGACTGTTAGTGTTCTTAAACCAAGAAAATCAAATTTTACTAGTCCAATGTCTTCAACATCATACATATCAAGCTGCGTTGCCATAGAGTTTGTTTCCGCATCAAAATGCAATGGAGTAAATTCGTGAATATCGTTTGGTGCTATTACTACTCCAGCAGCATGCTTACCGATGCTTCTTGCACAACCTTCTAATTTTAAAGATAGATCTAAAACTTCAGCTGCTTCTTCATTTGTTTTCCTTAATTCTTGCAATTCTGGAGACTGATTTTCTGTTGAAGCTTTTGGATCTTCTGCTGCATTCATTACTTCTCCTAATTTAATTCCAGGTGTAAGTGGAATCATATTAGCCATCATGTCTCCAAAACCATATGGCTTACCAAGTATTCTAGTTACGTCTCTTATGACACCTCTTGCAGCCATTGTTCCTGTGGTACCAATTTGAGCTACTGAATTTTCTCCATATTTCTTTTGCACATACTCAATAACTTTATCTCTTCCTTCTATGCAAAAATCTATATCAAAATCAGGCAGTGACATTCTTTCTGGATTAAGGAATCTTTCAAATAATAAGCCATGAACAAGTGGATCAAGTGCTGTAATAGACAAAACATAAGCAACAAGAGAACCGGCTCCTGAACCTCTTCCAGGACCAACAGGTATTTCCTGTTCTTTGGCCCAACTTACAATATCCATAACAATTAGAAAATAACCTGGGTATCCTTTATCAATGATGATCTTAAGCTCTTTCTCAAGACGATCTCGATAAAGATCTTTGTCGAGTTTAGGATTAATCTTTAAAAAATCTTCTAATTTACTCTTTGATATATCTTCAAGATATTCTTCTAATGATTTTTTATCTTCTATTTCATAAGAAGGTAAATAGTATTCACCTTCTTCTAAAAAAACATTGCAAGATTTTGCTACTTCATTTGTATTGCTTAGGATCTCTTCACTATGCATGAACTTCATTTCTTCAAATGTTTTAAAAAATTGTTCAGATGAAACATTTGAATTATTAATTTCATCTTTTAATAAGGTTGAGTTATTTATTGCTACTTTTGCCTGATGCGCAAGATGATCTTCTTGTGACAAAAATAAAACATTGTTTAATCCAACAACAGGAATCCCCTTTTTAAATGCTTGATCACATACAGTATTTGTTGTGTGGCTATATCCACGCTTATCAAAGCTTGAAGCACCAATAAAAAAATTATCTTTAAAATTTAGTGAATAATTTTCTATCTTCTTCTGCAATTCGCTGTCATCGTCTTTACCTGCTAAGAATTTAAGATGATCGCAAGCACTTGGCATGATACAGATCAAATTATCTGAATTTTCAATAATATCTTTTTCTGATAGGCATATTTTGCCTTTTGTAGATTCTGTAAATGCTTGGGTACTTAATTTAAATAAACTTTCTAGCCCACTTTTATTTTTTGCTAAAAGAACAATATTGGAATAAAGGTTTTCACTAATTTTAATATCGAAATCAACTCCACATACTGGTTTAATGCCTTTTGAAACTGCGTAATTATAAAATTTAACAAGGCCGAAAAAAGAATTCTTATCTGTAAGAGCAACTGAGTCCATATCACTCTCTAAAGCTTTATCAACTATTTGATTAGTTCTAGGCAGCCCACTAGAGATACTGAAGTGAGATTTGACTTGAAGATGGACAAATTTAGCCATCATTAAATTTTAAAACTTTTTCGATGAATATTTGATAGGCCATGCTCATTAATTGCACTTTTATGCTCTTTAGTTGGGTAACCTTTATTCTTTTCTAAAGAATATTGAGAATATTGGGCTCCATAAATCTCCATTAGCCTATCTCTATAGCATTTTGCATATATTGATGCAGCTGCAATTTCTTGATGTGTTTCATCTCCTTTAACAATTGGCTCAGCATTATCGACGCCATCCGGCACATAGAGTCCATCTATTAATATTAATTCAGGTACAACTGGTAAATTGTTAATAGCCCTCTTCATTGCAAGATGTGTTGCTTTTAAGACATTAAACTTATCTACTTCATAGGGAGTTGCTATCCCAATAGATGTATGAAAATTATTTTTTATATATTTATAAAGCTTTGTTCTTTGAAGATGGCTAATTTTTTTTGAATCCTTAAAGATTACCGAAGGTTCTTGATTGCCGAAACTAACAGCAGCAGAAATAACTGGTCCAGCTAAACAGCCAACTCCAACCTCATCTACTCCTGCAGTCCTCATATATCCTATCTGAAAATGCAGAAAAATCTGTTTTCACTATGTTTCTTTTTACTTCTTGCATTTCTTTTATTTTTAAATCGAAATTGTTTAGATTATTCTCTAAATCTTTTGCTATAGCATCTTTAGTTGCTTGATTTTGGATTAATTCATTAAAAATTTCTTTTCCTGCCAAAATATTTGGAATGCCAGCAAATCTCGATTTCATCATACTTCGATAAATTAAATAATTTAACCAACTAGTTTTATAAATAATGGTAGTTGGTACTTCTGCTAACAGACCTTCTAATGTTGCTGTTCCAGAACACATAACTGCCGCTTTAGCTATTTTTAATATTTCAGATGATTTTGTTTGATGACAATTTATTCCAGATTCATCTTGTATAAACTCATCAACTAATTCTTTAGCAGAACCGTCATAAACTGGAATTAAAGCAGTGTAATTATTATCTTTATTAAATTTTCTAAAGCCTTCAATCATTACTGGCAAATTCTGCTTTATTTCTGAATTTCTACTTCCCGGCATTAGGCAAATAATATCTTCCTTATTTCCTCCAATGTATTCATGTTGTTTTTCAGCTAATGGATGTCCTACATAAAAAGCTTTTTTTCTTACATTGGCGCAATAATCCAATTCAAATGGAAATAAACAAAGCATGTAGTCTATAAACTTAAAATTCTTAACTCTTCCTGATCTCCAGGCCCATACAGAAGGACAGACCACTTGAACTGTTTTTATTCCATTCTTCTGAAGCTTTTTATGTATACCGAAATTAAAATCAGGAGAATCAATACCTATAAAAAGATCGATCTTCTTTTCTATAAAGTCACTGATAATTTGATTCTGGAATTTCTTTATATCTGAATAATTAATTATTGGATCGATAAAACCCATTATTTTCAGCAGAGATCTATCATTAGAAACGCCAAATTTATTAAGATCTCCATCACCAACACCATAAACAGTCAATTCTGGGAATTTTTTTTCTAATGTATCAAGTATTTTTCTACCAAGAAGATCGCCTGAAGGTTCTGCAGATACTATGCCTATTTTCAACTATCTTAATACTCCCCTTGAAGAGGATTGAATTGAATCTATAAATATTTCAATATTTTCATCTTGTTCACATTCATTAGAAATTTTTTCTAATGCTTCTTCTGTCCTCAAGCCTTCTCTAAAGAATATCTTGTACGCTTTCTTTAAGTTTGAGATCTGTTCTTTAGTAAAGGACTTTCTTTCTAATCCAATTGAATTAAGACCGGCTTGTTTTATTGGATTACCAGCTACTCTAGTAAATGCAGGCACATCCATACTAATTAATGAGCCCATACCAGTGAACGAATAAGATCCCAAGACACAAAATTGATGCACTAAAGTATAGCCTCCAAGAGTCACATAATCTCCTAAACGAACATGTCCAGCTAGTGCTGAATTATCTACTAATATATTGTTGTTTCCCAAAACACAATCATGAGCAATCATAACTCCCGGCATTATTAAATTTTCATTTCCTATTTTTGTATACCCAAGATCTGCGCCAGTACCTCTATGAACTTTTGAGAATTCTCTAAAAACATTTTTATCTCCTATCTCTAAAGTTGCTCTTTCACCCTTAAATTTTAAATCTGGGGTATCTTCTCCAATGACTGAAAATGAGAAAAATTTATTTTCTTTTCCTATGTTTGTTGGTCCTTTTATTACGACATGTGAATTTAGCTCACACTTGTCTCCAACACTAACTTCAGCTCCTATTACACAATAAGGGCCTATTAATGCTGATTCACTTATAACCGCGGTCTCATCAATTATTGCTGTTGGGTGAATATTACTCATTTAAACTTCCATCTGCGCATAGTATCTCTGCAGAACAAACCATTTCAGAGCCCCTAAAAGCTTTAGAATCAAATTTCCAAATTTTTCTTTTATTAGCCAATAGTTTTGTCTCAAATCTAAGAGTATCTCCTGGCATGACCTTCTTTTTAAATCTTACTTTTTCAACTCCACATAATAAGTATACTGATTTTTCAGATGCCACTTGTTTCATGATATGAGAACCTAAAATTCCACAAGTTTGAGCCATAGCCTCTATGATTATTACTCCTGGCATAATAGGGAAGCTTGGAAAATGACCTTTAAAAAAAGATTCATCGGGCGAAACAAATCTTTCTGCAACAACATGCTCCATACTTATTTCATTAACTTTATCGATAAATAAAAATGGGTCTCTATGAGGTAATAATTTTTTAATTTCTTCAGTGTTCATCTTATTTCTTTAATTTTGCAGCAAACTTTAAAGAATCTTTATGTTTCTGAATTGGCATCACTCCACTATAAGCTCCTGGCTCTGTTAATGACTTGGTAACTAATGTTTTTGCTAATACTGTGATGTTGTCAGCAATTTCAATATGATCTACTGTTCCAACTTGACCGCCAAACTTACAGTTTTTGCCAATTTTTACACTTCCTGCTATTCCCACCATACCAGCCATAGCAGTGTTATCTCCAACTGAAACATTGTGCGCTATATGAATGTGATTATCCATTTTGACGCCGTTTCCAATTTTAGTATTTCCTAATGCTCCTCTATCTATTACAGAGTTTGCGCCTATCTCTACATTAGCCCCTATCTCTACGCCACCAAGATGCGCTATCTTTTCCCAATTATCACCATCTGGAGCAAAACCAAAACCATCACTACCAATAACTGAGCCCGAATGAATTATAGAATTATTCCCTATCTTAGTGCATGGATAGATAGAAACATTATCATGCAAGATAACATTATCACCGATTACACAATTTCCATTAATAACCGTATTTTTGCCAATTTGAACATTCTCACCTAGAACTGATTCAACTTCTTTATTCCTTTTCTCATAATTTTCAAAAAATAATTGAGATGTTTTTGCATAAGCGAGATATGGATCATCAACTAAAATAAGATTATCTGTTTGATTTACTTCTTCAGATAATTCTTTTGTTGTTATTACTGCTCCTGGATTTGAGCTCAAGCTTACAAGATATTTTTTGTCTTTTAAGTAGCATATTCCACTTTTTGAACAAGTAGATGAGTCTTCAATTGAATTTATTATGAAATCTCCTACTCCTAAAACATCGCCGCCAATTATTTTGGCTAGCTTATCTAGAGTAAATGATTCCATTAAGTAAGATTACTACTATTCAGACTTTTCTGCTAAAGCTACATCTAATAGAGCAGTAACTTCATCAGTAATGTCTAAATCAGGATCAGCATAAAATAGAGCCTGAGGAGTAACCACCATATCCATATCTTTAGCATTTATAAGTTCACCAAGAATTCTTTGAAAGTCTGGTGAAAGAGTAGTAATTACAGCCTGTTGAGTCTCTTGAGCTTTATTTTGTAATTTCTGTGTTAAAAATTGGATCTCGGTCTGTTTATCTTCAAGTTTTCCTTGCATATCAGCTATTTGCTCATCAGAAAGTGTCTCTTGATTTTTTTGAAAATCTTCAAGGATTGCCTGACCTTCGGTTTGTAGTAACTCAAGTCTTTCTCTATCTGCAATGAAATCTGCATCTTCATCTAATTTCTTAAATACATCTTGTGCATACTGAGTGCTTAACATAGCTCTCTCTGCGTTTAAAACAAATGTGCCTTCAGCAAACAATGAAGTTGAAAAGACTGCAAGCAGACCTGAAAGTAATAGATATTTAATTTTATTCATAATAAATCCTTAAGTTTCGCTATTTTAGCCGACTTTTACACAAGAATCGAGAAATTTTTTAGAACTTATTTCCAACTGTGAATTCAAATCTCTTTACTCTGTCTAAAGGACCATTATTGAAAGGTATAGCAACATAAACACTTATTGGCCCAAATGGAGTGATTGCACTGCCACCAAGACCATAAGAACCTCTAAGTTCATCAAAATCAGGTGCAAAACATTCAGTCTGATAAGAAGCGCAATTCGTTGAAAAAACGTTACCTACATCAATAAAAACTGCTGTTCTAAATTGGCTTTGATCCTCGATAAATGGAAGTTTAAAAATAAGATTAAGACTGGTTTCTAAGAGAACATTACCACCAATCGGTCTATTTATCCTATAAGATGCATATTGATTGTAATAAGGTGTATCAGGCGTTCCATCATAGTCATTATCAATAAGAGGCGGACAGTAATCATCAGCAGACACATACCCATAACAAGGCACTGGGGTTATTCTTGGGCCCAGACTATTAGCTTCATAGCCCTTTATAGAATAAGGACCTCCTGCATAGAAATTTTCGTAATATGGAGGTATATCTGTATCTCCAAATGCACCTGTATACCCAATTCTTGATGACGCCTTAAATACTAGATCTTCTCCTATAGGAAGTGGCTGATAATACTCGTTCTTATAGTCAATTCTAAAATAATTTAACGTTGATCCAGGTAAAGTTGTTTGTAGTTGAATTTGATTTAGAGTACCGTCAGTTGGAAACATTCCTCTATTTAAAGTAGCTCTAGTCCAATAGCCTTGGAATTTTAAGGTATCAAATACATCGCCTTCAGATTCAAGAAAATCAAGAATTTCTCTTGCAGCCATTCCGCCTGATTGCAATTCTGTATGATCATACCCTATATTGAAACCAAGTCTTTGAATCTCAGAAATAGGAAATCCAAAACTAACTGAAAGTCCATAACTTGCTGTGTTGTAGTCTGTTATTCCAAATGATGAATAATCAAACTCTCTGTAGTTGAGTGTATAGCCTCTACTTACTCCATCGATTGTGTAATATGGGTTTTCATATTGTAAAAAGATATTTTTTGAATAATCGCTGACCTGCGTTCCAATCCCCACAGTGTTACCACTTCCTAAAAAGTTCTGTTGCTGAACATTGAAATTAAAAGAAAATCCAAATTGAGAATAGCCAAAACCACCAATAATATTGCCATATTGCTGTTCTTCTACATCAAATATGACATCAACTTTATCTTCTTCTCCTGCAACTGGAACAGTTTCTACGTTTACAGTCTTAAAGAATCCTGTTCTTTCTAATAAAAGCTTAGATTGTTCTATTGCTTGATTTGATGCTGGAGCTCCTTCAAACTGTCTCATTTCTCTTCTAAGAACTTCATCAGTTGTAAAGTTATTGCCAGCAAAAAGAATTCTTCGTGTGTAGTTTTTTCTTCCAGGATTAAAAACAAAGGTAATGTCAGCGGTTTTATTCTCTTCATCTATAGTTGGTACGCCTTCCACTTCAGCAAAAGTGTAACCCTCATTACCAAGAATATTTGAGTAGAACTCTTCATAACTAGTAATAAGTGACTCGGAGTAATAAGTATCTTCAGGGATATTTATAAAACTCTCAAAAAATTCTCTTTCTAGAGGCAATTCTCCAGATATTTTTATTTCTTTTAAAGCATATCTATCACCTTCACTAACAACTAAAGTTATAAATAACTCTTCAAGATCCTCACTAATTGAAACTTGGGATGAATCCAATCTAAATTGCAAATAACCTCTATCTTTGTAGAAAGATTCTAAATTTTCTAAATCTGACTGAAGCTTCTCTTTTGTATATTTATTGTCATTCGTAAATACAGAAAGAATAGAGCCCTCTGTAAGTTCAAAGACCCTTCTTATTTCATTATCTGTAAAAGATTCGTTGCCAATTATCTCGATAGCTGATATTGCTGTAGAAGATCCTTCATCGATATCTATGTCTACTTCAACCCTATTTCTTGGTCTATCTTTTTGTTTAACATCCACAGTCGCTCCATATCTACCTTGTTGCGAATATTGAGCTTGCAAACCTCTTGTAATTAAATCTAATGTTGCTCTTTTCAAAACAGAGCCTTCTGAAATACCTTCAGACCCAAGAGCTCCCAATAAATCTTCTGTCTTAATCGCAGAGTTACCATCAATTTTTATTGAAGAAATCGTTGGTCTCTCTTGAACCTTCACATATAGGATATTTCCTTCTGCTCTTAATTGGATGTCATCGAATTGACCCGTGGAAAATAAAGTACGTATTATTCTTTGATAATCAGTCTCATCAATTTTATCTCCAATAGTTACTGGAACAGTATCTAAAACACTACCAAGAGAAACTCTTTGCAGTCCTTCTATCCTTATATCCTCTATAAGAACAGTAGAATGCATATAAAAAGCCAGTGTTAATAGAGTTGTTGATATAAATTTCTTCAAAATAGCCTCATCACATCATTGATAATAACAAAAACAAATAAAGTCATTATTAGTAAATAACTTAGATTGAATAACAATGCTTTTAGTTTCAAACTTATTGGTGATCCTTTTACTTCCTCAACTAAGATAAACAATAATTGGCCCCCGTCAAGCATTGGTAATGGTAAAAGATTAAATGCTCCCAGGCTAATATTCAACATTGCTAACAAAAGAAGAAAAGGTATTAGACCTTGACTTAGAGTTTCTCCTGCTACTTTTGTTATCCCTACCGGACCACTAAGGCTATCTAGACCCATACTTCCAGTAAAAGTCTTATATAAAAACTTGAAGATATTAATTATCCAGTAGATTGTTTGATTGAACCCCCAACTTAATGAAGAAAGCAAATCATTTCTTTCAGGTGCTAACCGTATGCCATATGACATTCCTTCACTTTTGGATGGTAAATTTACTGTAATAGTATTGTCATTTCTATTTACTAATAAAGATACTTGTCTGCCATATTCATTTAATAGCTCAATCGTTTGGTATCTTGAGAAGGCTTTATTTGAGTTGACCTCCAATATAATATCCCCTTCTTTCAATCCAGCTAAATCTGCAATACCGCCCTCATCTATGACCCCAATTCTTGGAGGGTAATCTATGCCTGGTGATAAAGAAAAGTATGAAGATGGGGCTTGTTCTTGATCAAACCTTAGGTTTTCAACGGTTTCTACAAGTTCAATAGATTCCTGACTTTCATAATCAAAGAGCCCTATCCTGACTTCGCCTGTTAAACCAGTTAAATCTAGTAGTTTTATTTCTAAATCTTGCGCATTTTTAATTTGATTATCATTTACAGATATAACCCTATAAAGTTTGTCATCATCAAATTTATCTATTTTTGCTGATACTAAATCAGATTCCTTAGGCAAGAAAAGACCAACTAAGCTAAAAGTAAATAAAGCTAAAATAAAATTAAACACAGGTCCAGCTAAAATAACTAATGCTTTCTCAAAAGAAGGCCTATTAGCAAGTACGTACTTTTTTTCTTCTGCAGTTAATTTGTTGTAATTCTCAGCATCATTAGGATCATGAAAGGCTACATAACCCCCAAGAGGTATCATTGATAACGAGAATTTAACTCCATCTTTATTGGTCCAATTAAATAGGTCTCGACCAAAACCTATGCTGAATTTAAGCACTTTTATCTTAAAGAATCTTGCAACTGAATAATGTCCGTATTCATGAAAAGTTACTAAAACGAGGAAGAGGATTAGTGTTCCAATTAGATATGTCATATTAAATGTTTCCTAAATAGTCCAATATTTCACGCTGGTTATTTCTCAAGTCCTCTAAACTTAAAATTTCTTTCTTTTCAATCTCAGAGTAATGTTGAAAAATTAAATTATATATTTCTCCAAAATTGATTTCTCCTTCTAAGTATTTTTTAACTGCAAAATCATTTACAGCTGCAAATATAAGCCCTCTATTGCCTCCATTTTTCATAACATCTTTTGATATACCTAATAATTCTTCCCTGTCCTTCGGAAAATTTGAAATTGTTAGCTTTACATCTTCTTTGAACATGTCTAAAGAGAAATCTTTTTTTGTTTTATCAGAATATTCACCTAATAAACCGAAAGATAGAGGAATTATCATGCTTGGTAGAGACATTTGAGCTTCAACTGAGCCATCTTTTAACTCCACCATTGAATGAATAATGCTTTGAGGCTGAATTAATACTTCTAATTTATCTACATCAAGATCAAATAAATATTTTGCTTCAATTAACTCAAAACACTTATTAACAAGTGTTGCTGAATCAATAGTTATTTTGTCACCCATATTCCAATTTGGGTGATTTAAAGCTTCTTCAGGCTTTTTATCCTCTATTTCTTGACGTGATTGCCCAACAAAAGGTCCGCCTGATGCAGTAATAAAAACTCTATCTATACTACTTTTTTCAACATTATTTAATGAATTCATCAATGAATAATGTTCTGAATCAATTGGCACTATCTGAGTTCCCGCCTTATTAGAGATATTTATTAAAGCTTCCCCATGCACAACTAGGCTTTCCTTGTTTGCTAATAGAAGTTTATTGCCTGATTCAGCTGCAAGAACAGTCAATTCAAGGCAGTCAAAAGACGATATAGCTGAAAGATATATATCGCTATGATTTGTATTTAAATAACTTGTAACATCACTAATATCAGCAAAGATTTTAGTTTGAGAAGGCAATGATTTTTTTAATTTATCTGCTGCAATAACATCAGATAAAAATACATATTCTGGATTAAACTCATTAATAATCTCTAAAGCTTTATCTGCATTAGAATTGCATACAAATACATCAAAAGAGAATTGATCTTTATGCTTTCTAAGTATTTCTAATGCCTGGCTACCAATTGAGCCAGTAAATCCAAATATAGATACACTCTTCATTTACCAAATCTCCTCTGCCTTTCTCTAAATTCGTCTAAGATCTTAATGAAATCATTATTCGAAAATTCTGGCCACAGTTTATCTGAAAAGAATAGTTCAGTGTAACCAATATTGGCCAACAGAAAGTTACTTAATCTTCTATCCCCCCCTGTTCTTATAAAAATATCAACTTCTTGACCCCCAATTTGTGTTGCATTTAAAAAATTTTCTTCATTGAGTTCGATATTATTTTTATTGATAGTTCTTGCGGCTTCTAGAATGTCGGAAATAGCTCCATAATTTAAAGCTACCGTTAATGTAAGTTCTGATAAATCTTTAGTTTCATTAATGCACTTATCTATGCCTTTTTTTGCCTTCTCTGGTAAATCAGCTAAATTACCAATGAAATCTAACTTGATGCCATTTTCTTTTATTTCGTTTAATTTTACATCTACACCAAAGTTAATAAGATTCATTAAAGCATTTACTTCAAAATTATCTCTAGACCAATTTTCGGTAGAAAAAGCATAGACTATGAGTCTTTCTATCTTTAATTTTTTTGCTGTTTTTACAATCTCAATAAGCGATTCAATGCCCTTTCTATGGCCTGACGGTATTGGTAAATTATTTTTTTTTGCCCATCTCCTGTTTCCATCCATAATGATGGCAACTGTCTTAGGCTCAGACATCAGATTGTTAGGAGATCCTTTTCTTTAGATTCCAGAGAGTCATCAACTGATTTTATATATTTTGAAGTAATTTCCTGAATATCTTTTTCTGAATCAGAGATATCATCTTCAGTTAATTCTCCCTCTTTCTCGAGACTCTTCATTGCTGCTAAAGCATCTCTTCTTATGTTTCTAACAGCTATTCTTCCATTCTCGGCTTCAGCTTTAGCTTTTTTTGTTAAATCTATTCGAGATTCTTCTGTTAATGGAGGCATGATTATTCGAATTACATCTCCTGCTACAGTTGGATTTATTCCTATATCAGACTTTTGAATTGCTTTATCTATTTCTTGAACTAAACCTTTGTCCCAAGGGGAAAGACTTAAAGTTTTTGAATCTTCAACCGTTATTGAGCAGCATTGGTTTAATGGAGTCATAGTTCCATAGTAATCAACATTTATTCCATCAAGCATTGCTGGATTGGCTCTTCCAGTTCTTATCTTTTTTAGGTTATCAGTAAAATTTTTAAATGAAGAGGACATTCTTTCTTCGCAAGAATCAAGAATTTGTTGATATTTATCCATGATGCAATTTACCTTTTATAGTTTCTTACTATTTTATTATAAAAGAGCTCTGTTATAGAAATAGAAGTTTATTGACCAACTTTTTTTCTTGCAAAAGCAAGTACTGTGGCTCCATTTAGAATATCTTTTATTTTTTGATCTGGATCTTTTATAAATGGTTGTTCAATTAAAGAATTTTCTTGTTTAAATTTATTTAATTTACCAATAACTATCTTTTCTTTAATATCATCTGGCTTATTCTCGCCTTCTAGAGTCGCTAGAGCAATTTCTTTCTCTTTATCAATAATATCTTGGTCAATATCCTCAGCTGAAATTGCTAAAGGGCTGTTAGCAGAGACTTGCATTGCTATATCTCTACCTAATTCTGGTTGATCTTTATCTAATTTGACTAAAGCTGCTAATTTCTTATCAGTATGCAAATATGAATATACGAAACCTTCCTCATTAGATACTTTTTCAAAATGTGAAATTTTTATGTTCTCACCTATCTTTTGAATTATTTCTAAAAGCTGATCTTTATATGATTCTTCTAATTCATTTAGATCTTTAGGGTTATTATCTGAGCAAAAAGCAGATAAATCTGATAAGAATACTTGAAAATCTGCATCTTTAGCAGCAAAGTCAGTCTCAGTATTTACTTCGATAATAAAATTACCATCACTTGATTGGCCAATTACAATTACTCCCTCATTAGTTGCTCTGCTAGATTTTTTTTCAGCTTTTATTACACTTTTCTTTCTTAGCACTTCTATTGCTTTATCAATATCGCCGTCCGCTTCTACTAATGCTGACTTACAGTCCATCATGGATATACCTGTCCTATCTCGTAATTCTTTAACAAGTTGTGCGGTGATCATTATTTAAGTTGAGAATTTATCTCATCGATAATTGAGGCTTTTTTAGCGCTCTTCTTGATT
>AACY020557265.1_pt1 | contig 13235 bp, 10 predicted proteins | sample 267378 | NCBI WGS metagenome assembly AACY02 (sample SAMN02954345, study PRJNA13694) | marine metagenome | biome: aquatic; feature: ocean; material: water; isolation source: isolated as part of a large dataset composed predominantly from surface... | reverse complement strand
TTGGAGAACATGGAATACATGCCGTACCAAGCCCAGAAAGACATGCCACTAGAGTCAGTCTGCCAACTTCCATAAGCGGGGTTACCCACTAGTTGACTACCAGGGCCATAGTCCTCGGCATTATTGGCAAGGGCCGCCGCTTCACGGCTGATGGCATTGACACGGGCAAGCTTACCCTCTGACATATCTGCGATCACGTTCACCGGATCGGATAGCATGTCGTTATACAGGCTAGGATCGGCTGCTTGATAGAGATTCTCAACCTCGTTGAGTTGCTGGTCGAGATCGGTAAAGTTGGCCGAATTTTTGGCATCAGCTAAACGACGCTTCAGCGAGGTGTACATAGGCCCTTCGGCGGTTGCATCCTTGGCTAATTCATCCACTAATGGTGCTAAATCAGGCTTTTGCTGTTTTAGCAAACTGCTATATTGCTTGAGCAGATTGGCGTTACGCACCTGACCGTCCTCAAGCATAGTATTGAGTGTCGAGAGGCGCTGTTCTGTGAGTTGTTGATACTTCTCAATTTTCTCTGGCCTGTCATCGCCACAACCTGTAAGCGATAAGGTCGCGGCCAAAATGAGCATCGACGTGAGAACCCGCATTAGCATTCCTGCCATGTTTTCTCCAAAAGTGCTGAAATAAAACTCAAATATGGGCGGACAATAATAATCAACTTGCCCAATATGTTTGCCTCACAGGTTATAGTACCCTAAACAGCCAAGAAAGAGGGGTTGCTCTCTTGAGGGAACTTAAGTTTTGCCATTTATAGAAACACGCGTTAAGGCATAGCAACTTTGTTAAACCTGATGCGATTTCATTCTATATCATTTGTGACATAATATGTCGATGTTTAAATTTGTTAGGGATTATTATGGCCGTACAAAAAGACAGTAATAAGTCATTGTCTCCCCTCATCACTCAAGCCGCAGAGCGCCATTGGGCACGTCTCGCTGAAGTATGGTCAGAAGGACTGGCAAATTTAACGCCTGCGCAGCAGCAGGAACTAAAAAACGTTTTAGGATTAAGCGATTATATCGCGGTGCAGTTAACTCGTTCTCCTGAATGGATCAACACCCTGTTTGCCGATGATTTGCAGCAAGTCGAACGAAAATTGTTTGATGCCCAGTTACGCGAGCTATTAACTAGCGCCACTACCGAAGACATGGCAAAACGCCTATTGCGTCGATTCCGTAATTATCAAATGGTGCGGTTAGCATGGCGAGACTTTTTAGATTACGCCAGCTTAGAGGAGTCTTTGCTCGATCTTTCTGCGCTCGCAGAGGCGTTAGTTATTGGCGCAAGGGATTGGCTTTATAAAGAGATGTGCGCGCAATACGGGACACCAATGGATAAGGTGGGTAATCCTCAACCGCTGCTAATTTTGGGTATGGGAAAACTCGGTGGCCGAGAGCTGAACTTCTCTTCTGATATCGATCTGATTTTTACTTTCCCAGAACATGGTGAAACAGTTGGTGGTCGTCGTAGTCTTGATAATCAACAGTTTTTCATCCGAATGGGACAGAGGCTCGTTAATTTACTCGACCAAATTACCGTTGATGGTTTTGTATTCCGCGTCGATATGCGCCTGCGCCCTTATGGCGAGAGCGGGCCTTTAGTCGTGAGCTTTAGTGGTCTTGAGGATTATTACCAAGAGCAAGGGCGTGATTGGGAGCGCTATGCCATGGTTAAAGCCCGCTCGCTCGGGCCTTGGAATCATTTTTCCGACGAGCTACACAGTTTGTTGCGCCCCTTTGTTTATCGCCGTTATATCGATTTTTCGGCGATTGAATCCCTGCGCAAAATGAAACAACTTATCGCTCAAGAAGTCCGCCGTCGTCAGTTAACCGACAATATTAAGCTCGGTGCGGGAGGGATTCGTGAGGTGGAGTTCGTTGTACAAAGCTTCCAGTTGATCCGTGGTGGTCGTGAACCCTCGCTGCGCCAGCAAAGTCTGTTTGGTGCTATGGGCACCCTTTATAGCCTTGGGCAGTTTGAATATCTGGCGGTCGATGAGCTAAAACACAGTTATTTATTGCTGCGCCGTGTCGAGAATCTTTTGCAAGCGATTGATGATAAACAAACGCAAACCTTGCCGAATAATTCTCTCGATTGGGAGAGACTTTGTTATGTGCTAGAGATAGCTAATGAAACTGATCTTCGTACCCATATCGAGGCGGCGATGGCGAAAATTCATCGTCACTTTAAGGCTACCGTTGGCGGCGAAGAAGGCGAAGAAAAAGCCGAGCATTGGACGGCGCAGTTGTGGAACGTGCAGCAGGATGATCACGCAATCAACTTGTTAGCTGAGCAGCAGATTGATGATGAAAAACTCTGGCCTTTACTGAGTCGTTGGCGTGAAACCGTGACGAAACGCTCGATTGGCCCGCGTGGACGTGAAACTCTCGATAAATTAATGCCAAGGTTGCTCGACGAGCTGCTTAATCAACCTAGCCCGTCGGCGGCTTTTGAGCCCGTGTCTAAAGTGCTTGAGCAAATTTTAACGCGTACTACCTACCTTGAGTTACTGTGCGAAAACCCCGGCGCCCGTCAGCAACTGGTGAGTCTGTGCTGCGCAAGTCCTTGGATTGCGGTGCAACTTGCAAAGTTTCCTATGCTGCTTGATGAGCTTATCGACCCAGCGCATCTATACGATACAACTTCGTTGGATGATTATCCGAGTGAACTGCGCCAGTATTTGCTGCGGGTACCAGAGGATGATATGGAGCAGCAAATGGAGGCGCTGCGCCAGTTTAAGCTGTCGCAACAACTTAAAATTGCCGCTGCGGATGTCACCGGTGTATTGCCTGTGATGCAGGTGAGTGACCATTTGACTTTTTTGGCTGAAGCTATTATCGAACAAGTGGTGATGCAGGCATGGCAGCAGATAGCGGTGCGCCATGGCGTGCCAAGTTATCTAGCGGAAAGCAGCGACACGGGCTTTGCGGTGATTGGGTATGGCAAGTTAGGGGGTATTGAGCTGGGTTATGGCTCAGATTTGGATTTGGTTTTTCTGTATGAAGCGCCGGAAAATATGACCAATAGCCTAACCAATGGTGATCGACCGATTGAAGTTGGTCATTTTTACCTTAAACTTGCTCAACGTATTCTGCACTTATTCTCGACCCGAACGACCTCGGGTGAATTGTATGAAGTGGATATGCGCCTGCGTCCTTCTGGGGCATCGGGTCTTATGGTGAGTGAGATCGCCCGCTTTAGTGAATATCAAACCCAAGAGGCGTGGACATGGGAACATCAAGCGTTAGTGCGTTCACGTTTTGTGTTTGGTGATAATAGCTTGGCTGTCAAGTTTAGCCAAATCCGCGCTTCAGTCTTAGAGCAGCCAAGGGACAAAGACGAGCTTAAAAAAGCGGTTCGTGAGATGCGGCAGAAGATGCGCGACCATTTGCTTAAGGTTGCCGAAGGTGAGTTTGATTTAAAACAGAGTCCTGGCGGGATTGCGGATATTGAGTTTATTGCACAATACTTAGTGCTCGCCAATGCCCATGAGTACCCTGAGTTGTCAATTTGGTCAGATAATGTGCGTATCTTCGGCGTGTTGGCTGAGCTTGAGCTCTTGCCACTGATGAGCGCTCAACATTTAACCCAAAGTTATTGCTGGTTAAGGGATGAAAATCATCGCCTAACTCTACAGCAAAAATCAGGGAAGTTGGCTTACGCCGATGTAGCTGCTCATGCGGAGCGGATACTTGCTATTTATCAGGCGATACTTGAGTAAGTTATACGTGAATTCAGTCGTTAGTCTACGCTTGATAGAGAGCCATTAGCGGAGCGAAGTATGCTATTACCTCCCATTCCCGAGAATGAGTTAGCGCGTTTAGCAACCTTGCGAGCGCTGAATATTTTAAATACTGATGCTGAAGAGCGTTTCGACCGTATCACACGGCTGGCAAAAAGAATTTTTTCTGTGCCTATTTGTCTGGTCAGTTTAGTTGACGAAGATCGTCAATGGTTTAAATCTTGCCAAGGATTAGACGTCACCGAAACCTCCAGAAATATTTCCTTTTGTGGCCATGCAATAAATCATCCCGGAGTGTTTTTTATAGAAGATGCCTTAAAAGATTCCCGCTTTGCCGATAATCCCTTAGTGGTTGATGCGCCTCATATTCGTTTCTATGCAGGCTATTCTTTAACGATTAATCATTATCGAGTTGGGACTCTGTGTTTGATTGGTAGCTGTGCACGGATCTTTAGCGATGAAGATATTGAAACATTAACCGATCTCGGCAAAATGGTAGAGGCGGAATTGCTCTCTCTGTCGCAAAATATTTCTGACAAGTTAACCACAATTTCAAATCGTCGTGGTTTTGAATTATTGGCGAATAAAGCATTGGCAAGTTGTCGTCGTCAACGTGCGCAAGCAGTGTTATTTTTCTTTGATTTAGATAGTTTTAAGGAAATCAACGATAACTTTGGGCATTTAATGGGCGATCGGTTGCTGTACGATTTTGCCCATATTTTGATTGCCGCATTTAGGGAATCTGATGTTGTTGCTCGGCTTGGCGGTGATGAGTTTGTGGTGCTGTTAAGTTTTGTGAAACCCGATGCCGTTGACGTTGCCATCAAACGCTTTCAATCATTACTTGACCAATATAATCAACAGCATCCACAACAGCCCACCTTAGCGAGTAGCATAGGTATCGCCCATTGGTCGCCTGATTCGGATATCAATCTTGAGGATTTACTCGATGCTGCCGATAGGGCAATGTATCAAGATAAAGCCGAACATCATTCAAATAACCCTTAATGGCGGATATAAAAAGGGAGACCTGAGTCTCCCTTATGACAAATTGTTATCCGGTAATTTGCATTATCCAGTGTTGGTACAAGGGTAAACCGATTAACACGTTCACCGGAAAGGTAATCCCGAGGGATGCTAACATAGCGAGTCCGATATTCGCTTCGGGAATGGCGGCTCGTATGGCGGCGGGGGCGGCAATATAAGAGGCACTGGCACTTAAACCTGCAAGCACTAAGATGCTTCCGGCCGGTAACTCGAGCCATAACCCCACTCCAATCCCACACCATGCCAAGATAAAAGGTGTGACGGCGGCAAACACTAATAAGCGCCACTGCTGCAATGGGAGTGGTAAACAGACTTTCGCTGTGACTAATCCCATCTCCAGTAAAAACAAGGCCAGTAGCGTTTTAAAACCACCGAGTAATACAGGACTAATCGGTGCAAGCCCTGTCGGACCATAAAGCCAACCTATGACGACTCCACCCACTAGGAGTATTACGCCGCGGCTGGTCAAGGCCTCATGCAGTATGCTCGATTGCTGAGTATTAGGCACTGTAGCTTCTAGCGGCTGTTTAGCGCTTAAATATCGGTGTAACCAGAGCATAACCACAATCGCAGGGAGTTCGAGTAGCACCAAATATAAGGTGGTTTCCGGTCTTAATATCATCCCTGATTTTTCCACCATGGCGATAACAACGGCAAATGTGCCTGCGCTGACCGATCCATAATGGGCTGCGATACTAATGGCATCCGTGCGTCCGAGCCGAACTAAGCGCGTGAGCACAGGGTAAAGTACTAATGGGATGATCAAACCCAGTGCAACAACAGCAACGAGTTCAGTGATCACTAAGTGTTGAGTATGACCATGCAGTGCCATACCGCCCTTTAACCCTAAGGTCAGCATTAACAAAATAGACAGGGTTTCGTAAATGGCGGGTGGCACTTTAAGGTCGGATTTGACTAAGCCTGCGAGCAAACCTAAGGCGAAAAATGCTATGACAATATCTGGCATAAGTATCTCATTAATAAAGGCATTAATATTTTAAGGCTATCATTTTATTTGAAAACCATTGAACGCTGGAGATTCTGAACCTAATTCGATATATTGAAAAATAAATTATTTGCTAATTAGGTATAGATAATTATCTATGGATAAATCTTCTCAAGGTCAATTAAAACTACGGCATTTGAGTTTTCGGTTACTTGAGGTTTATGTGCAGGTGGTTCGATTGGGCAATATTTCGGCGGCGGCTCGCACCCTGCACCTTACTCAGCCCACAGTGTCACTGCAACTTAAAAAGTTAGCGGATATTTTGGGCGAACCTTTGCTGAACAGTATTGATGGCCGTATGTCGCCAACCTTAATAGGGCAAGAGCTTTACCGAGCCGCCTGCGACACATTGAGCCGCTTTGAAGATTTCGATGCCTTTATCCAGCAAGCCAGAGGTGGCAGCATTGGCCATATCAATATCGGTTTAGTGACTACGGCAAAATATGTGGTACCACGGATTTTGGGGGCGTTTTATCGGCAATTCCCGCAGGTCAAAGTGACCTTAAATATCGGTAACCGCGCGCATATTTTGGGACGATTTGAGCGCCAAGAAGATGATTTATATCTCTTCAGTCATCCACCCAGTGGTGAGCAAGTGTTATCGGCGAGGATCATTAAAAATCCGCTGCAGCTTATTGCGCCTAAGGATCATTGGGCGGTTGGCCGTCAACAAGTTCGCTTTAGTGAGTTGAAGCAAGAGCGTTTTATTATCCGCGAGCCCGGCTCGGCAACTCGGCTGATGTTTGAATCTTGGTGTAGCGCTCAAGGGATCGCCTTGAGTGAAACGATGCAAATTGAGAGTAATGAAGCGATCCGCTTGAGCGTGGCATCAGGCTTAGGCTTATCGGTTATTTCTGCCCACACCCTACAGGAAGGGCGTGAAAAACCCGCAATCTTGTCAGTGAACGGATTTCCACTGGAGAGTAATTGGTATCTTGTTGGCCGTCGGGACAAGCGTTTGCCCTATGCCGCAATGCAGCTTGTGGCGTTTATGGCGGCCCATCTTGCCGAGTGTATCGAACCAGAGTGGGTTGCGGCAGATATCCAGCAGTTAAGTGCTATCTTTGCGCCTGAAAGTTTGTCTCGGTAAAGGGTTATGGCAGAGGTTGACCGCTGCCGTTTCTTCGGGCGTGTTGAGGGTTCAGGATTGTTTTGTGCTGTGGCTCATTTCGATTAGCCGACTATAGGTGCGTCGAAACTCAAAACTGAGGGCGCCGCCTTGGTAGAGATCCATCAGTGGGACGTCGCAGCTTAAATATAAACTGGCATCTTGATCGTATAACTCATCGATAAGGCTGATAAAACGCCGAGCAGGATCATCGTTGGCGGCGTAAGAGAGTTGCCGCTCACCGGTAGCGGCCGCTTGGTTCTCGCCAGTGCCATCCTCAGTGCCACGGGCGCGGATCCAGCTTTTTACTTCGCCGCCCAGTTTGGGAACACCGCTCAGCATTACGATCTTAAATCGACAGGCAATTTCGATGTAATCGAGTTGTGAGCGCGGGCCATCACACAGGGCATAAAAGTCGAACCAAGCAACGGAGGGGAGTTGGTCTTCAGCAGTGGCGCGCACGACGGGGATATCACGCTGACAGACTCGTAGCGTATTCGCTTGAACAGTGTTTGCGCCTTGAGTGAGTGTGGTAAAAATACCATCAAAATCCAGTGTGCCAGTCAGCCCAATATGCTTTGAAGTGGCGGCAATGGCCTCTGCCGACGGTTCGTGATTCAAGGCGTGCAACCTGTGGTCTTGCTCGCCATTCAGATGCAGCATTTGGGTATGGGCTAGGAGCTGGGCAATGCAGGGTAAAAATCTGTGCCTTGCGAGGCCATTTTCATATAAACGTTCGATGGGAATGTTGGATGTGGCAACCAGCACGACTCCTTGGGCAAACAAGGTTTCAAACAAACCAGCGAGGATCATGGCATCGCCAATATCTGAGACAAAAAACTCATCGAAGCAGAGTATCTTACACTCCTTTGCTAAATTTTTTGCAATCAATTTAAGGGGATCGCGCTGCCCCGCATGTTCCTTTAAGGCTTGGTGCACTCGCGCCATAAAGCGGTGAAAGTGCAATCTCAGTTTTCCTTGCTGTGGCAGAGCATCAAAGAACAAATCCATCAGAAAGGTTTTACCGCGCCCGACATCGCCCCATAGATATAAACCTTTGAGTGGCTGAGCGTCTGTTCGACCAATAATCTGCTGATACAACTTATCTAAGGCGAGCACTGCCTGCGCCTGCGCGGGATCTTCAATCAGCTCGGCGCCGATTTTGGCTTGATAAATGGCTAATGGTGTTTGGTTTTGAGTTGAGGGTGACAACGGGTTGAAGGTCATGGAATTTGTCATAAATTGAGTCAATTTTAGGCGGTGCTAGGACCAATATGGGTTGAGATATCAGCCCAATCGTCTTCAGCCTAACATAGATTGTTGCAGGGCTAAAATCTTGTCTAAAACACAGCCTGGTTAAATATCAAAGGAATCCAATGCTTTATTATTGAGAACTTTTAACCTAACATCTTTTTCACAAAAATAATGATCTGGAACTAAACCTATGGGTAGCAAAGGCCATAGTGCCACATTTATCAGTGCTTCAACCGCAATTGAAGGTGAGATGCAACTGGCGGGCACGGCATTCGTTGCGGGGGCATTAACAGGTAAGATCCGCGGTGCTGGACTGATTAAAATTGAGTTTGGCGGTGAGATCATGGGTGAAGTGAGTTGTGATGAACTGAGAGTTTGCGGGGTTTTTCGTGGCAAAGTGCGTTGTAATAAGTTAGTGATTGTGAGTTCTGGTGTCGTTGAAGGCGAAGTGTTGAGCCATCAATTAGAGATTTATGAGGGCGGACAATTTATCGGTCAGCGCCTAAAAAATACTGAATTGGATCATTTGCCCGACTTACTTCAGACCTTAGCGCCAGACGTTATTGCTTCCAATGCGAAAACCGCTCACGTTAACGCCTTATATGCCAGCGAGCCTAAAGATCATCGGCAGGGAGTACACAAATGGTTGTCCTATGGTGCTGCTGCAGTTGCGCTCATCGCGGTTGCTGGAATGATGGCACCAACACCGTTGACTTCATGGTTCACAACCCTTGGTCAAACGGCTTCAACGTCAGTGAGTACTGAGCAGAGTCCGTCAGTGACAACTGAGTCTATGTTGTTATCGCCAGTAAAAGATGACTCTTTAGCGCCGAATGGCGTTATGGCCGCTACCGATAACGAGTCGCAAAATGCTGCATTGATAACCTCGGATAAGGTCGAGACCAGCAGTGCTGAAAATCATCAAGCCCATACGAATATCGACTCGGGCGCTGCTATGGAAGACTTAGCGCAAATGGAACAAGGCCATGCCCAAATGTTACAGCAAGGCAACGTGAGTGATGTTCCTAAGGATAAATTATAACGAGATCAATCATTCACCTTGACCTCCTCTAGTTGCCATCCCGGCAGCTTAGCTGAGAGATCCGCCGAGATTTTGGCGACATCTCCCCGTAAAATGATTAGAGGTTCACCATAAAACGCTTGTTGTGCTAATTGCATCAACTGACTAGGCGATAGCGCCTGCAGTTTAAGGTTTATGGCTTGTATCGATTGTGGAGCTAATCCAAGCACCTGTTGATGAATAAATTGGGTTTCGCTCAGGTTAGGGTTATCTTGCGTTAACAAGGCTTCGCCAATCAGATAGGTTTTTAGGGCGGCTAATTCCCCTTCGCTTGCAGGCGTTGAAGCCAGCAGTTTCAAATGTTCTAAGATCCCCACCACAAAGGCGCCCGTATGTTCTATTGCCGTGCTGCCATAAAACTTGATGCTAGTGGAGAGTGGTGCATTGGCGCACTGACCATAGATCCCGTAGGTCAAACCACGCTTCTCTCGCAAATCGTAATAGAGTCGCCCAGAAAAACTGCGTCCTAAGAGTGCGGCTAAGCTGCGGCAAGCTAACGGCATATCCTGCGCTGACAAATGCTTATCGTCGAGGGCATACCCTATTCGCACTTGTGTTTGCACACTACCCGGTGCATCAATCAAATACAGCGTGCGGGATTGTGGTGGCTGTTGAGTGTTGATGAGGTGTGATGGAGAGTCCGTATTTATGCGAGTTGGCCACTGGCTGAGGCTCTGCTTAATATCAAACTCGGTTTGCGCATGATTAGGTAAAAATAACTGCCAGTTTGCCTGAGCAAAGGTGTTCTGCTGTAGCCGCGACAGTTCGCTTAGGCTAAGTGAGTCAAACAAGGCCTGATTGTTGATGTTCTTGTTGTAGGGATGTGCTGTCCCTAGGAGTTTGTCCCGCCAGACTTTATCGATTTCGGCGCCACTAAAGGCATTTAAATGCTTATTAAGCTTCAATTGACGACGAATATTATCGATATCGATTGCCGCCGCTTCACTAAATGCATCGGGTTGCCAAAACTGTATCAGTAACTGGTAGAGATGATTAGCTGATGCGGGGCACGTTAAGCTGATATTAATGCTATGCAGCGTGACACGAGTTTCGAAGGTTTCAAGGCAAGCATCGGCTTGGGTCAGCGCTAGGCTACGAGCTTTTTCCTGAAAGGCGACTTGTAAAATATCAGGATTATCAAAGGGTATAGTGGGGCTAATTGCTACTAGGCTCATTCTGTTACTAAGGTTTTGAGTCGCGCTAGTCGTACGCTGTAACTGGTAAGGTAGGGTGACGCCATTGGGGGTGACATCAATAAAAGGTTGCTCATTGGGAAGATAAATATTCCCAACTTGAGGTAGGTTGGGTTGGGTATCAAAGTTTGCCAAACTGGGCGCTTGAGTTGGGGTAAAGCTAAGCGGTGTCTGCTGACAGGCACCAAGTATGACAGCAATAAGACCAATACTCATGGTTTGCAGTGCGTTAGATAATCTTGAGGTTGGCATTAAGCAGTTGTATCTGAATGTTTTCATCATAGCACTGCATCCTCTAAATCGTCGCTAACACCTGTGGGTAACCATTCGAGTAAGGTTTTTCCAAAGCGGATATACCAAGGCGGTAACAGATCAACCCTGACCATATTGGGAGTAAAGTATTGCAGGGCAACGCGCTGGATATCCGCTGTGGTTACTGCGTTAATCCTTTCCCATTGCGCCGTTAAGGGATGGGCTTGATCCTGTTTGTCGGTGGCTGATAGTAAGGTGGCTAGGGATTGAGTGTTGTCGAGCTGCCCCAAACGCTGATTTAACCAGGTTTGCTTGAGCTGACAAAGCGTTGCATCACTTATGCGAGTTTGTTGGGTTTGCTTAATTAACGCTAAGACCATGTCGGTTAGCGCATTAAGGGAGGTTTTTGCCCTTGGCACTAATACCAGATTGGTTATGCCATGATTTTCTAGCTCAAAGGGCAGTGAATAACTCAACATTTGTGCCGGATCGTGCAGGCTGATTTGTGCGAGGGCGCTGCGAGTATTTTGAAATAAATAGCCTTCGAGCAGTCGAATAGCGGCAGCATCGGGATGATTTTTACCTACCGTATGCCACGCAAGCAGTAAGCCGGGCCAAGGGCCACGTTCATCAATGAGCTCCGCATGCACGGGCTTAGGGTTAATTTTTAGCTCGTCAAATTTGGCAATCGGCTGATTAGGCGTGGGCCAAGCACTAAAGTGTTGTGCTATAAGCGACTTGACGTCGGAGGGAAGTGTGCCGACCAGAGATAGCTGCATCGCATCGGGACGATAATGGGCGCTATGAAAGGCGATTAACCGCTCGGGACTTGCCTGAGTAATATCCTCACGGCTACCGATAATACCGTGGCCATAGGGCGTATCTTTAACCTGTGCTAGCAGAAATTCCATCGCACTACGCACATAGGGTTGATTATCTATGGTCTGCGCCATCTCTTGGAGCACGGTTTCTTGCTGATTTTTCACTGTGGTTTCGGTCAAATTGGGGCGAATAAAACGATCGGCCTCGAGGAACAAGCCCAAGGCGAGGGCTTGGCTCGGCAGAGTGACATAGTAATTGGTGTAATCGAAGTGGGTGCTGGCATTAAAGCGGGCGCCTAAGGCACTTAGCTGTTGTGCATAGGTGTCGCCTGGTGCCTGTTCACTGCCCTTGAATAACATATGCTCGAACAAATGCGCGTATCCCGTTTGCCCCTTAGTCTCGTTGCGCGCCCCCACAGTAAATTGGCTGGCAATGGTGAGGGTGTGTTTATCCTCAAGGGGCAATAAGTGTACGGTAAGGCCATTCGCGAGGGAGTAAGTTTCGATGCGTGATTCTAATTGATATAGCGTTGCAGCGCCTTCGATTTGACATTGTGCCTTGAGCGCTGGACTAAGCAGCATTACCAATATAGCAAGTCCAAGGCGGGTGTGTGTGTTCATTTGGCATCCCATCTCAATTTCCGATTGATGGCATAACGCAGTGGTGGTGTTGGCGCGTCAGACACTCGTCGGATTTCATCTAAATCAGTTGAATAGCATTCAGTTTTTGTAAAGAGCTGCTATGATGGCACAGTTCTTTTTCTGGCATAAGTACAAGATATGGTAAGCAGATCTCCGTTCGAATCCTTTCAGTGGAAAAGCGATATTTTTAACTGTGAAAGCACTGATATCGATAATTTTTATCTACAGCTTGAGCAGGAAATGTCCCGTTTGGGGATGGTTGAGAAAAAACTCGGTGACGTGGGTAAATACTGTGTCAGTCTGTATCAGTCACCTGCCGCGAAATCTGGCTTACCTTCGTTATTGATCAGCGCAGGATTTCACGGTGAAGAGTCAGCTGGTCCTTGGGGATTACTGCACTTTTTAAGTGAGGCATCAGTCGAATTATTCGAACGGGTAAACTTAAGTATTTTGCCTTTGGTGAATCCAACGGGGTTTAAACGCGGCCACCGATTTAACAAATTTGGTGAAAACCCTAACCGAGGCTTTGTATTTGAAAACGGTAAACCTAAGGCAAATGAGAGCACCTCAGTTGAAGGTAAATTACTGTTAGAACACGCACAATTACTGATTGCGGCGAGTCGTGATGGTATTTTAACCTGCCATGAAGACGTCTTAAGTCATGAAGCTTATGTTTATTCTTTTGAGCCAAGCCAAGTGCCAGGGCGTTTTAGTCTCGATTTACGCGATACGCTGGCAGGATATTTCCCCATTGCTGTTGATGGTGAGATTGATTGTTGCCCGGTTAAAGATGGCTTGATTTTCAACCATTTCGATACCTCGTTTGAGGCATGTTTAGTGCGTAGTGGCGCGCGTGTTGGCGCCTGTACCGAAACGCCTGCGTTACAAAACTTTGATCAACGAGTGTTAGCAAATAGCGCCGCAATGACCCACTTCTTAGCGCTATGCGCGCCTTTATGTGATTGATTACAAAGCTTGATTTTAACCAATATAAAAATACCCGCCGAGGCGGGTATTTTTATAGAGTAAGCAGCGTTAATTGCGTACTAGGGCGTGTTGACGTTTCAGTGTTGT
>AACY020561630.1_pt1 | contig 13241 bp, 7 predicted proteins | sample 267378 | NCBI WGS metagenome assembly AACY02 (sample SAMN02954345, study PRJNA13694) | marine metagenome | biome: aquatic; feature: ocean; material: water; isolation source: isolated as part of a large dataset composed predominantly from surface... | reverse complement strand
CGGGAGTCGAGAAGATCATGTCGCAAATGCAGGAAGGCGTGGAAAAACCGCGTCCGAAGACCCTGTTCGAAGTGGGCGAAATGGTGCGCGTGAAGGACGGTCCGTTCACGGATTTCAACGGAAGCGTCGAAGAAGTGAACTACGAAAAGTCGCGTGTCCGTGTTTCCGTTACGATTTTCGGCCGCGCAACGCCGGTCGAGCTGGAATTCGGCCAGGTCGAAAAGTTGTAATCCAGAATTCTGCGGAACGCACCAATCGGTGCGTTCCGTATTTCGCGCTTACGGTCCGCGTAACGGCCGTTGAGGAGCGTAAGTAGTCTGTTTTTGGCGAACGCGCGCTACTACTCACTGAACGTCCATCTGTATCACGGTGGCGTTCCTAAGAGGTTTTCAAAATGGCAAAGAAAATCATCGGCTTTATCAAGCTGCAGATTCCTGCAGGTAAAGCCAACCCGTCGCCGCCGGTCGGTCCGGCACTGGGCCAACGCGGCCTGAACATCATGGAGTTCTGCAAGGCGTTTAACGCGCAGACCCAAGCAATGGAACCGGGTCTGCCGATTCCGGTCGTGATTACCGCGTTCGCGGACAAGAGCTTCACGTTCGTTCTGAAGACGCCGCCGGCTACGGTTCTGATCAAGAAGGCAGCGAAGATCGACAAGGGTTCGGCCAAGCCGCATACCGACAAGGTCGGCAAGATCACCCGCGCTCAAGCTGAAGACATCGCCAAGACCAAGATGCCCGATCTGACGGCAGCTGATCTGGACGCAGCGGTTCGTACGATCGCTGGTAGCGCCCGCTCGATGGGCATCACCGTGGAGGGCGTGTAAATGGCTAAGCTTTCAAAGCGTCTGCAAGCATTTGCAGCCAAGGTTGATCGTCAAAAGCTGTACGCGATCGACGAAGCTCTGTCGCTCGTGAAGGAATGCGCAAGCGCGAAGTTCGACGAGTCCATCGACGTTGCAGTGCAACTCGGCATCGACGCGAAGAAGTCGGACCAAGTGGTTCGCGGTTCCGTCGTGCTGCCGGCTGGTACCGGTAAGTCGGTTCGCGTGGCTGTGTTTGCACAAGGCGAAAAGGCTGAGCAAGCTCGTGCAGCTGGCGCAGAAGTCGTCGGTATGGAAGACCTGGCTGAACAAGTCAAGGCTGGCAAGCTGGACTTCGACATCGTGATCGCTTCGCCGGACACGATGCGCGTTGTCGGTACGCTTGGCCAGATCCTCGGCCCGCGCGGCCTGATGCCGAACCCGAAGGTTGGCACGGTTACGCCGGACGTCGCAACCGCTGTCAAGAACGCCAAGGCTGGTCAGGTGCAATTCCGTGTCGACAAGGCCGGTATCATTCACGCCACGATTGGCCGTGCTTCGTTCGAGCCGACGGCTCTGCGTAGCAACCTGAACGCTCTCGTCGACGCGCTGCAAAAGGCGAAGCCGGCAACGAGCAAGGGTGTATACCTGCGCAAGGTTGCGCTGTCGAGCACGATGGGTGTTGGCGTTCGCGTCGACCAGGCATCGCTCGCAGCACAGTAATAAATTTCATCGCCTCGATGTGAGTCGAGGCGGTTTTATGGGCTTTGGGCGGTCGCGAGATGGCAGTCTGCATCGAGCGGCCGGTTGTCAAAGACCGTTGGCGGGAACGCAGCAGGTAGGCGGTCCCTTAATGTAAAGCCAACGCAGATGGCGAACCCGAAAAGGTTTTGTAGTGATGAAGCCGGTTGAAGTCCGCAGCAATGTGGGGTTCAGGCGGTCGAAATACTCCTGACTGGTCGGACGCCGTTATTGAACGCGGTACACAAGGCGCACGCTGCGTGTATCGAATCTGGAGGTTAACCGTGCCACTTAACAAAGAAAGCAAGCAGGCCGTCGTCGCTGAGGTTGCCGCGCAAGTCGCGAAAGCCCAGACCGTGGTTCTGGCTGAGTATCGTGGAATCGCGGTTGGCGATCTGACCAAGCTGCGCGCGAAAGCGCGTGAGCAACAGGTTTACCTTCGTGTGTTGAAAAACACGCTGGCGCGTCGCGCTGTCGAAGGTACCCCGTTTGCTCCGCTGGCAGAGCAGATGACTGGTCCCCTGATCTACGGCATCTCGGAAGATGCAATTGCTGCTGCCAAGGTCGTCAACGACTTCGGCAAAACCAATGACAAGTTGATCATCAAGGCTGGTTCCTACGAAGGCAAGGTGATGGACAAGGCTGGCGTGCAAGCGCTGGCAAACATCCCGAGCCGCGAAGAACTGCTCTCCAAGCTGTTGTACGTTATGCAAGCACCTGTTTCCGGCTTTGCGCGCGCCCTGGCCGCGCTGGCAGAAAAGAAACAAGGCGAAGAAACCGCTGCGTAACGCACTTCAGTCGAGCGTGATTGATCGCTGGCTGTATCCGAATTCAATTTAGGAGTATTTCAAATGGCAATCGCAAAAGATGACATCCTCGAGGCAGTAAGCTCGATGTCGGTTCTGGAACTGAACGAGCTGGTTAAGGCGTTCGAAGAGAAGTTTGGCGTGTCGGCAGCTGCTGTTGCAGTGGCAGGCCCGGCAGGCGGCGGCGCTGCTGCTGCTGCTGAAGAGCAAACCGAATTCACGGTCAACCTGGTTGAAGTTGGCGCGAACAAGGTTTCGGTCATTAAGGCTGTTCGTGAACTGACGGGTCTCGGCCTGAAGGAAGCGAAGGACCTGGTCGACGGTGCACCGAAGCCTGTTAAGGAATCGGTACCGAAGGCTGCTGCTGAAGAAGCCAAGAAGAAGCTGGAAGAAGCCGGCGCGAAGGCTGAAATCAAGTAAGTTTCAGCGCGTTGTGCGAAGGCTGGCGGTTTTCCACCGCCGGCCTTTTTGTGCTTTGTGGGGACCACGGTTTTTGCCAATCATTTTCGGCAGGAACGGCGCCCCAGAAGCCAAAGAAAACCGCCTTTCGGCAATATTGACCGGCGTTTCTCTTTGTCTTCTGAAGCGACTGCAGAAGGCAAGTTTGGTCGGGTAGCGGGCAACATAGGCATCCGCTGCCGTCAGCCAGCGGTTGGTAGCGGCCAACCACCAAGCTTCTAGGCTCGTTCAAGCCATCGGACGGCCATCGGGTCTCAGTCGGTGAACACTCGGGTTGTCTCATCAAGGTATCCTGCCTCGACAACAATGCCCGCCGTGATTCGGAGATCGTATGCAATATTCCTTCACCGAGAAGAAGCGCATTCGTAAGAGTTTTGCGAAGCGCCCCATCGTTCACCAAGTACCTTTCCTGCTGGCTACCCAGCTTGAATCATTCAGCACGTTTCTGCAAGCAGACACGTCATCCACGCAACGCAAGCCGGAAGGCCTGCAGGCTGCGTTTACCTCCGTTTTCCCGATCGTTTCGCACAACGGTTTCGCGCGTCTCGAGTTCGTCAGCTACATGCTGTCGCCGCCGGCATTCAACATCAAGGAATGTCAGCAGCGCGGTTTGACGTATTGCTCGGCACTACGCGCGAAAGTGCGCCTGGTGCTGCTCGACAAGGAATCGCCGAGCAAGCCGGTCGTCAAGGAAGTGAAAGAACAGGAAGTGTACATGGGCGAAATTCCGCTCATGACGCCGACGGGTTCGTTCGTCATCAACGGCACGGAACGCGTGATCGTTTCGCAGCTGCACCGCTCGCCTGGCGTGTTCTTCGAACACGACAAGGGCAAGACGCATAGCTCGGGCAAGCTGCTGTTTTCGGCACGTATCATTCCCTACCGCGGTTCGTGGCTCGACTTCGAATTCGATCCGAAGGACGTGCTGTACTTCCGCGTTGACCGCCGTCGCAAGATGCCGGTCACGATCCTGCTGAAGGCAATCGGCCTGACGCCGGAACAGATCCTCGCAAACTTCTTCGTGTTCGACAATTTCACGCTGATGCCGGAAGGCGCGCAGATGGAATTCGTGCCGGAGCGTCTGCGTGGTGAAGTCGCACGTTTCGACATCACGGATCGTGATGGCAACGTGATCGTCCAGAAGGACAAGCGGATCAATGCCAAGCACATTCGCGACCTCGACAACGCGAAGACGAAGTTCATCTCGGTGCCGGAAGACTATCTGCTCGGCCGCGTGCTCGCGAAAAATGTCGTCGACGGCGACACGGGTGAAGTCATCGCTAACGCGAACGACGAAATCACCGAGACCGTCCTCGAAAAGCTCCGCGAATCGAAGATCAAAGACATCCAGACGCTCTACACGAACGATCTGGATCAAGGTCCGTACATCTCGTCGACGCTGCGCATCGACGAAACCGCGGACAAGATGGCCGCTCGCATCGCGATCTACCGCATGATGCGTCCGGGCGAACCGCCGACCGAAGAAGCGGTCGAGGCGTTGTTCAACCGTCTGTTCTACAGCGAAGACGCATACGACCTGTCCAAGGTGGGTCGTATGAAGTTCAACCGCCGCGTCGGTCGCGATGAAATCGTCGGCCCGATGACGCTGCAAGACGACGACATCCTCGCCACGATCAAGATCCTGGTCGAACTGCGTAACGGCAAGGGCGAAGTGGACGACATCGACCACTTGGGCAATCGCCGTGTGCGTTGCGTCGGCGAACTGGCGGAAAACCAGTTCCGTGCGGGTCTCGTGCGTGTCGAACGTGCTGTGAAGGAACGCCTCGGCCAGGCCGAAAGCGAAAACCTGATGCCGCACGACCTGATCAACTCGAAGCCGATTTCGTCGGCGATTCGCGAGTTCTTCGGTTCGTCGCAGCTGTCGCAGTTTATGGACCAGACCAACCCGCTGTCGGAAATCACCCACAAGCGCCGTGTTTCGGCACTTGGCCCGGGCGGTTTGACGCGTGAGCGCGCTGGCTTTGAAGTCCGCGACGTGCACCCGACTCACTACGGGCGCGTCTGCCCGATTGAAACGCCGGAAGGTCCGAACATCGGCCTGATCAACTCGCTCGCTCTGTACGCGCATCTGAACGAATACGGCTTCCTCGAAACGCCGTATCGCAAGGTGACCGACGGCAAGGTGACCGACCAGATCGACTACCTGTCGGCGATCGAAGAAGGCCGTTACGTGATCGCTCAGGCGAACGCGGCTGTTGCTGAAGACGGTACGCTGACCGACGAACTGGTGTCGTCGCGTGAAGCAGGCGAAACGCTGATGGTGACGCCGGACCGCATCCAGTACATGGACGTGGCGCCGTCGCAGATCGTCTCGGTGGCAGCATCGCTGATTCCGTTCCTCGAGCACGATGACGCGAACCGCGCGTTGATGGGTTCGAACATGCAGCGTCAGGCTGTGCCGTGTCTGCGTCCTGAAAAGGCCGTGGTCGGTACGGGTATCGAACGCACGGTGGCGGTCGACTCGGGTACGACGGTTCAGGCATTCCGCGGCGGTGTGGTCGATTACGTCGACGCAGGCCGTATGGTGATCCGCGTGAACGACGATGAAGCTGTTGCTGGCGACGTCGGTGTGGACATCTACAACCTGATCAAGTACACGCGTTCGAACCAGAACACGAACATCAACCAGCGCCCGATCGTGAAGGTCGGCGATATCGTGTCGCGTGGCGACGTGCTGGCTGACGGTGCATCGACCGACCTCGGCGAACTGGCTCTCGGCCAGAACATGCTGGTCGCGTTCATGCCGTGGAACGGCTACAACTTCGAAGATTCGATCTTGATCTCGGAGAAGGTGGTTGCTGACGACCGTTATACGTCGATCCACATCGAAGAACTGAACGTCGTCGCTCGCGATACGAAGCTCGGACCGGAAGAAATCACGCGCGACATCTCGAACCTGGCTGAAGTGCAACTCGGCCGTCTCGACGAGTCGGGCATCGTCTATATCGGCGCTGAAGTCGAAGCAGGCGACGTGCTGGTCGGTAAGGTGACGCCGAAGGGCGAAACCCAGCTGACGCCGGAAGAAAAGCTGCTGCGCGCGATCTTCGGTGAAAAGGCTTCGGACGTGAAGGATACGTCGCTGCGCGTGCCGTCGGGCATGAGCGGCACGGTGATCGACGTGCAAGTGTTCACGCGTGAAGGCATTCAGCGCGACAAGCGTGCGCAACAGATCATCGACGACGAACTGAAGCGTTATCGCCTCGACCTGAACGACCAGCTGCGTATCGTGGAAGGCGATGCATTCCAGCGTCTCGCACGTATGTTGACCGGCAAGGTCGCGAACGGCGGTCCGAAGAAGCTTGCGAAGGGTACGAAGATCGAACAGGCTTACCTGGAAGATCTCGACCACTACCACTGGTTCGACATCCGCCTCGCGGACGAAGAAGCAGCGGCACAGCTCGAAGCGATCAAGGACTCGATCGAACAGAAGCGTCACCAGTTCGATCTGGCGTTCGAAGAAAAGCGCAAGAAGCTCACGCAAGGCGACGAACTGCCGCCGGGCGTGCTGAAGATGGTCAAGGTGTATCTGGCAGTCAAGCGTCGTCTGCAGCCTGGCGACAAGATGGCCGGCCGTCACGGTAACAAGGGTGTGGTGTCGAAGATCGTTCCGATCGAAGACATGCCGTACATGGCCGACGGCCGTCCGGCTGACGTCGTGCTGAATCCGCTCGGCGTGCCGTCGCGGATGAACGTGGGTCAGGTTCTCGAAGTGCATCTGGGTTGGGCCGCGAAGGGTCTGGGCTGGCGTATCGGCGAAATGCTGCAGCGTCAGGCAAAGATCGAAGAACTGCGCGAATTCCTGACCAAGATCTACAACGAGTCGGGCCGCGCTGAAGAGCTGGACAGCTTCACGGACGACGAAATCGTCGAACTGGCGAAGAACCTGCGCGAAGGCGTTCCGTTTGCCACGCCGGTGTTCGACGGTGCGACGGAAGAAGAAATGTCGCGCGCGCTGGATCTGGCATTCCCGGACGACATCGCGAAGAACCTCGGCATGACGCCGTCGAAGAACCAGGTGCGTCTGTATGACGGCCGCACGGGTGAGATGTTCGAACGGACGGTGACTGTCGGCTACATGCACTACCTGAAGCTGCACCACCTGGTCGACGACAAGATGCACGCGCGTTCCACGGGCCCGTACTCGCTCGTGACGCAGCAGCCGTTGGGCGGTAAGGCGCAGTTCGGTGGCCAGCGTTTCGGTGAAATGGAAGTGTGGGCGCTCGAAGCGTACGGCGCATCGTACGTGCTGCAAGAAATGCTGACGGTGAAGTCGGACGACGTGGCAGGCCGGACCAAGGTTTATGAAAACCTGGTCAAGGGCGATCACGTGATCGATGCAGGCATGCCGGAATCCTTCAACGTGTTGGTGAAGGAAATCCGCTCGCTCGGTATCGATATCGACCTCGACCGCAACTAATCGGACTACGGAGAGAAAGCAATGAAAGCTCTGCTCGATCTATTCAAGCAAGTCCAACAGCCTGAAGTTTTTGACGCGATCAAGATCGGTCTGGCCTCGCCAGACAAGATCCGTTCGTGGTCGTTCGGTGAAGTCAAGAAGCCGGAAACCATCAACTACCGGACGTTCAAGCCGGAACGCGATGGTTTGTTCTGCGCGAAGATCTTCGGGCCGATCAAAGACTACGAATGTCTTTGCGGCAAGTACAAGCGCCTGAAGCATCGTGGCGTGATCTGTGAAAAGTGCGGCGTCGAAGTGACGCTCGCGAAGGTGCGTCGCGAACGGATGGGCCACATTGAGCTGGCCTCGCCGGTCGCTCACATCTGGTTCCTGAAGTCGCTGCCGTCGCGTCTGGGCATGGTGCTCGACATGACGCTGCGCGACATCGAACGCGTGCTGTACTTCGAAGCATACGTGGTGATCGATCCGGGCATGACGCCGCTGAAAGCGCGGCAGATCATGACCGAAGAGGATTACTACAACAAGGTCGAAGAGTACGGTGACGAATTCCGTGCCGAAATGGGCGCGGAAGGCGTTCGCGAACTGCTGCGCGCAATCAACATCGACGAACAGGTCGAGATGTTGCGCACCGAACTCAAGAACACGGGTTCGGAAGCGAAGATCAAGAAGTACGCGAAGCGCCTGAAGGTGCTCGAGGCTTTCCAGCGTTCGGGCATCAAGCCTGACTGGATGGTGCTCGAAGTGCTGCCGGTGCTGCCGCCGGAACTGCGTCCGCTGGTGCCGCTGGACGGCGGCCGCTTCGCGACGTCGGACCTGAACGACCTGTATCGCCGCGTGATCAACCGTAACAACCGGTTGAAGCGTCTGCTCGAACTGAAGGCGCCTGAAATCATCGTCCGCAACGAAAAGCGGATGCTGCAGGAAGCCGTCGATTCGCTGCTCGACAACGGTCGTCGCGGTAAGGCAATGACTGGCGCGAACAAGCGTCCGCTGAAGTCGCTCGCTGACATGATCAAGGGTAAGGGCGGTCGTTTCCGTCAGAACCTGCTCGGTAAGCGCGTTGACTACTCGGGTCGTTCGGTGATCGTGGTGGGCCCGACGCTCAAGCTGCATCAATGCGGTCTGCCGAAGCTGATGGCGCTCGAACTGTTCAAGCCGTTCATCTTCAACAAGCTCGAAGTGATGGGTGTCGCTACCACCATCAAGGCTGCGAAGAAGGAAGTCGAGAACCAGACGCCGGTGGTGTGGGACATCCTCGAAGAGGTGATCCGCGAACATCCGGTCATGCTGAACCGCGCGCCGACGCTGCACCGTCTTGGCATTCAGGCTTTCGAGCCGGTGCTGATCGAAGGTAAGGCTATCCAGCTGCACCCGCTTGTTTGCGCGGCGTTCAACGCCGACTTCGACGGTGACCAGATGGCTGTGCACGTGCCGCTGTCGCTCGAAGCGCAGATGGAAGCGCGTACGCTGATGCTGGCGTCGAACAACATCCTGTTCCCGGCCAACGGCGATCCGTCGATCGTGCCGTCGCAGGATATCGTGCTCGGCCTGTACTACGCGACGCGTGAAGCAGTGAACGCCAAGGGCGAAGGCCTGACGTTCACCGGCGTGTCGGAAGCGCTGCGTGCTTACGAGAACAAGGAAGTCGAGTTGGCCTCGCGCGTCAACGTGCGGATCACGGAAATGGTCCACAACGAAGACAAGTCGGAAGGCGCACCGGCATTCGTGCCGAAGGTCACGCTGTACGCGACGACCGTCGGCCGCGCAATCCTGTCGGAAATTCTTCCGCCGGGGCTGCCGTTCTCGGTGCTGAACAAGCCGCTGAAGAAGAAGGAAATCTCGCGCCTCATCAACACCGCGTTCCGCAAGTGCGGTCTGCGCGAAACGGTGATTTTCGCCGACCAGTTGATGCAATCGGGTTTCCGTCTGGCAACGCGCGCCGGTATTTCGATTTGCGTGGACGACATGCTCGTGCCGCCGCAGAAGGAAACCATCGTCGGCGACGCCGCGAAGAAGGTGAAGGAATACGACCGTCAGTACATGTCGGGTCTCGTCACGTCGCAAGAACGCTACAACAACGTGGTCGACATCTGGTCGGCAACGTCGGAAGCGGTCGGCAAGGCGATGATGGAACAGCTGTCGACGGAACCCGGTGGTTGATCGCGACGGCAACGAAACGCGTCAGGAATCGTTCAACTCCATCTACATGATGGCGGACTCGGGTGCTCGTGGTTCCGCAGTTCAGATTCGTCAGCTGGCCGGTATGCGTGGCCTGATGGCGAAGCCGGATGGCTCGATCATTGAGACGCCGATTACGGCGAACTTCCGTGAAGGCCTGAACGTGTTGCAGTACTTCATCTCGACCCACGGTGCACGTAAGGGTCTGGCTGATACGGCACTGAAGACGGCAAACTCGGGTTACCTGACGCGTCGTCTTGTTGACGTGACGCAGGATCTGGTGGTGGTCGAGGACGATTGCGGTACGTCCAACGGCGTCGCCATGAAGGCGTTGGTCGAAGGCGGTGAAGTCGTCGAAGCGCTGCGTGACCGTATCCTCGGTCGCGTGACGGTGGCTGACGTCGTCAATCCGGAATCGCAGGAAACGCTGTACGAAACGGGCACGTTGCTCGACGAAGACGCGGTCGAAGAAATCGAACGCCTCGGCATCGACGAAGTGCGCGTGCGTACGCCGCTGACTTGCGAAACGCGTTACGGTCTGTGCGCAGCCTGCTATGGCCGCGACCTGGGTCGTGGCTCGTCGGTGAACGTCGGCGAAGCAGTTGGCGTGATCGCTGCTCAGTCGATCGGTGAACCGGGCACGCAGCTCACGATGCGTACGTTCCACATCGGTGGTGCGGCATCGCGTGCAGCAGTGGCTTCGTCGGTTGAAGCCAAGTCGAACGGTACGGTGCGTTTCACGGCGACCATGCGTTACGTCACCAATGCGAAGGGCGAGCAGATCGTCATCTCGCGTTCGGGCGAAGCGATGATCACCGACGACCACGGTCGCGAGCGTGAACGTCACAAGGTGCCGTACGGCGCGACGCTGTTGCAACTGGACGGCGCGCAGATCAAGGCCGGCACGCAACTGGCGACGTGGGATCCGATGACGCGTCCGATCATCACCGAATACGGTGGTACGGTGAAGTTCGAAAACGTCGAAGAAGGCGTGACGGTTGCCAAGCAGATTGACGATGTGACGGGTCTCTCGACGCTGGTCGTGATCGACGTGAAGCGCCGCGGTTCGCAAGCGTCGAAGACGGTGCGTCCGCAGGTCAAGCTGCTCGACGCGAACGGCGAAGAAGTCAAGATCCCGAACACCGAGCACTCGGTGCAGATCGGCTTCCAGGTCGGCGCTCTGATCACCGTGAAGGACGGTCAGCAAGTGCAGGTTGGTGAAGTGCTGGCACGTATCCCGGTTGAATCGCAAAAGACTCGCGACATTACCGGTGGTCTGCCGCGCGTGGCCGAACTGTTCGAAGCGCGCTCGCCGAAGGACGCCGGCATTCTGGCGGAAGTCACGGGTACGACGTCGTTCGGTAAGGACACGAAGGGCAAGCAGCGTCTCGTTATCACGGACCTCGAAGGCAATCAGCACGAGTTCCTGATCGCGAAGGAAAAGCAGGTTCTGGTGCACGATGGTCAGGTCGTCAACAAGGGCGAAATGATTGTCGACGGGCCGGCTGATCCGCACGACATTCTGCGTTTGCAGGGCGTCGAGGCGCTGGCGCGCTACATCGTTGACGAAGTGCAGGACGTGTATCGTCTGCAGGGCGTGAAGATCAATGACAAGCACATTGAAGTGATCGTCCGTCAGATGCTGCGCCGCGTGCAGATCGTCGATAACGGTGACACGCGCTTCATCATGGGCGAACAGGTCGAGCGCTCGGATATGCTCGACGAAAACGACCGGATGGCTGCGGAAGGCAAGATCCCGGCAACCTACGACAACGTGCTGCTCGGTATTACGAAGGCATCGCTGTCGACCGATTCGTTCATCTCCGCAGCGTCGTTCCAGGAAACGACCCGCGTGCTGACCGAAGCGGCGATCATGGGCAAGCGCGACGATCTGCGCGGGCTGAAGGAAAACGTGATCGTGGGTCGTCTGATTCCGGCAGGTACGGGTCTCGCGTTCCACAAGGCACGCAAGAGCAAGGAACTGTCCGACCGCGAGCGTTTCGATCAGATCGCAGCGGAAGAGTCGTTCGAATTCGGTACTCCGGAAACTCCGGCCGCCGAACAACAGCACTCAGGCGAGTAAGTCCCGGCGGCGCAAGCCGCTTGGGCTCACCAGCCAGCGAAGCCGCTCAGTTTCGACTGAGCGGTTTTTTTTTGTCGATAGGAGTTGGCGCTTTAGCACTTACTCCAGTCCGACGCACCGCGGTCGCTTCTTTTTCATGCGCTTCGTGATGGTTTCGTTGGCCGAATGGCTAACGTTGCATCTAAGCGCGGGCGCAGCACGAATGCGTTGGTAAAATTCGTGTCACCGGCATCACGCTGCTTCTCTCCAATTCATGTCCCGTTCGCTCGAAATCCTCAACGAAGTCTTTGGTTACCCCGCGTTCAGAGGGCAGCAGGGCGAAATTGTCGAACACGTCGCCGGCGGCGGCGATTGTCTCGTGCTGATGCCAACGGGCGGCGGCAAGTCGTTGTGCTATCAGATTCCATCGCTGGTGCGGCGCGAAGCGGGTTGCGGAGCCGGAATCGTCGTATCCCCGCTGATCGCATTGATGCAGGACCAGGTCGCCGCGTTGAAGGAAGTGGGCGTCAGGGCCGCGTATCTGAATTCGACACTGTCGAGCGCCGAGGCGATGGCCACTGAGCGTGCGCTGCGTGAAGGCGAAATCGATCTGCTGTACGTGGCGCCGGAGCGGCTGATGACGCCCCGTTTCCAGGAATTGCTCGAGCGCACGCGTATCGGCCTGTTCGCAATCGACGAAGCCCATTGCGTGTCGCAATGGGGGCACGATTTCCGTCCTGAATACATTCAGCTGTCGGTGTTGCACGAGCGTTTCCCGAACGTGCCGCGCATCGCACTCACCGCGACAGCCGATGCGATCACGCGCGACGAAATCATTCACCGTCTGGCGCTCGATGACGGTGAATGATTTCTCCAGCTTCGATCGCCCGAACATCCGCTATCGCATTGTCGAAAAGGACAATGCGCGTACGCAATTGCTCGACTTCATTCGCGCCGAGCACTCGAAACCGGACGGCACGACCGACGCCGGCGTTGTCTACTGCCTGTCGCGTCGCAAGGTCGAGGAAACGGCGGAGTGGCTGAAAGAGAAAGGGATGCGCGCGTTGCCGTATCACGCCGGCATGGAGTTCGAGATCCGTCAGAAGCATCAGGAGATGTTTCAGCGCGAGGAAGGCATCGTGATGTGCGCCACGATCGCCTTTGGCATGGGCATCGACAAACCGGACGTGCGCTTCGTGGCTCACCTCGATTTGCCGAAAAGCGTGGAAGGCTACTACCAGGAAACTGGCCGCGCCGGCCGTGACGGCATGCCGGCGAACGCCTGGATGGCGTACGGTCTGGGCGACGTCGTGCAGCAGCGCAAGATGATCGACGAGTCCGACGCCGACGACGCGCATAAACGCGTGCAGACTGGCAAGCTCGATGCGCTGCTCGGGCTATGCGAAGCGGCGACCTGCCGCCGGGTGCGATTGCTCGCGTACTTCGGCGAATCGAGCAAGCCGTGCGGCAACTGCGACAACTGTATCGAGCCGCCCGACACATGGGACGCGACACGCGAAGCGCAGATGGCGCTGTCATGTGTGTTCCGGGCGCAGCGGGCAAGTGGGTTTCACTTTGGCGCCGGCCATCTGATCGACATTCTGCGCGGCAATCGCAGCGAAAAGATCATGCAGCGCGGCCACGAGAAGCTGACCACTTTCGGCATCGGCGCCGCGCTCGGTGAGCCGGAGTGGCGGACGATCTTTCGCCAGCTCGTCGCCTTTGGCTACCTCACCGTAGATCACGAGGGTTCGG
>AACY020526290.1_pt1 | contig 13267 bp, 25 predicted proteins | sample 267378 | NCBI WGS metagenome assembly AACY02 (sample SAMN02954345, study PRJNA13694) | marine metagenome | biome: aquatic; feature: ocean; material: water; isolation source: isolated as part of a large dataset composed predominantly from surface... | reverse complement strand
CGGGCGCGGGGGATCACGATTGCGACGTCGCACGTGGAGTACGAGTCCCCGACTCGCCACTACGCACACGTGGACTGCCCTGGGCACGCGGACTATGTGAAGAACATGATCACCGGTGCGGCGCAGATGGACGGTGCGATTCTGGTGTGTTCGGCGGCGGACGGCCCGATGCCGCAGACCCGTGAGCACATTCTGCTGTCCCGCCAGGTGGGCGTGCCGAAGATTGTGGTGTTTTTGAACAAAGCGGACATGGTGGACGACGAGGAGCTTCTGGAGCTGGTGGAGATGGAAGTCCGCGAGCTTCTGGACACCTATGAGTTCCCCGGGGACGACACGCCGATCGTGATTGGCAGTGCGCTGAAGGCCCTTGAGGATGACCAGTCTGAGATTGGCGTGCCGGCGGTGGTGAAGCTGGTTGAGGCGCTGGACGAGTACATTCCGGAGCCGGAGCGCGCGGTGGACCTGGCGTTCCTGATGCCGATCGAGGACGTGTTCTCGATTTCTGGCCGGGGCACGGTGGTGACGGGCCGGGTTGAGCGCGGGATTGTGAAGGTGGGTGATGAAGTGTCGATTGTGGGTATTCGTGAGACCACGAAGACCACGGTGACCGGTGTGGAGATGTTCCGGAAGCTGCTTGACGAGGGCCGTGCGGGCGAGAACGTGGGTGTGCTGCTTCGTGGCACGAAGCGTGACGACGTGGAGCGTGGTCAGGTTCTGGCGAAGCCGGGTTCGATCACGCCGCACACGAAGTTCGAGGCGGAGGTGTACGTGCTGTCGAAGACGAGGGTGGTCGTCACACGCCGTTCTTCAAGGGCTATCGTCCTCAGTTTTACTTCCGTACGACGGACGTGACGGGAACCTGCGAGTTGCCTGAGGGCGTTGAGATGGTGATGCCTGGGGATAACGTGAAGCTGGCAGTGGATCTGATTGCGCCGATCGCCATGGACGATGTTTGCGCTTCGCCATTCGCGAGGGTGGTCGGACCGTGGGCGCTGGCGTGGTCGCTAAGATCATCGAGTAAGCCCTGCGCCTTCGGGCAAAGGAGGGGCTTCCGGCGCTGAGAAGATAAAGTGCAATTTCCCGGCGCCGGGAGCGAACTTTTAGTTGACGGCATCAGGCGGCATCCCTAGAATTCCGCCTCCCTAATTCGGGATCCCATCCCAGTTAGCTTGCTAAGAATTGTGCCCCGCTTGAGCGAAGCTCGCAGGGCTGGAGTTGCATACCAGTGCAAAATCAGCGCATTCGAATTCGACTGAAGGCTTTCGACCACCGTCTGATCGACGTCTCTGCTCAAGAGATTGTCGACACGGCAAAGCGCACCGGCGCTCAGGTTCATGGCCCCATCCCTCTGCCGACGCGGAAGGAAAAATACACGGTCCTGATTTCCCCGCACGTGAACAAAGATGCGCGGGATCAGTACGAGATTCGCACCCATAAGCGGATGATGGACATCGTGGAGCCGACGGAGAAGACCGTTGATGCGCTCATGAAGCTCGATCTCGCAGCGGGTGTGGATGTGCAAATTAGCCTCGGCTAAACCGAGGCCGTAGGGCGGGTGTTTGCGCTCTCGGGCGCCAGGTAGAACACCAAGACGCTATTGAGCGTCGAACAGGGCCGCAATCGGCGGCTAGCGGTATTAGGTTCCGGCGCAGCCACGCCTTCGGGGTGGTCTGCGCCGTTTTCATCGAGGCCCCCAGAGGGGCTCCGTGAGAGGCAAGTACCATGACCATTGGAGTCGTAGGGCGGAAAACCGGCATGACCCGCATCTTTACGGAAGATGGGGCCAGCATCCCGGTGACCGTGATTGAAGTCAGCCCGAACCGGATCACGCAGGTCCGGGACGCCGAAAAAGACGGCTATCGCGCAGTTCAAGTTACCACCGGCGAGCGTCGCGCTCGCCGCGTAACGAAGGCGCAAGCTGGGCATTTCGCTAAGGCCGGTTCGGCGCCGGGGCGGGGCCTCTGGGAGTTCCGCCTAGGTGAAGGCGAGGGCGACGATCTCACGCCGGGCGCAGAGTTGGGCGTGAGCGTGTTTGAGTCCGTCAAGCAGGTCGACGTGACGGGTACGTCGAAGGGTAAGGGCTATGCCGGTGCGGTGAAGCGCTGGAACTTCCGCACCCAAGACGCAACCCACGGTAACTCTCTCTCCCACCGGGCACCGGGCTCTATCGGTCAGTGCCAGACCCCGGGTCGGGTGTTCAAGGGTAAGAAAATGTCGGGTCAGCTTGGCAACGAGCGGGTGACGGTTCAGAGCCTCGAGCTCGTTCGCGTCGATGCCGAGCGGGGCTTGTTGCTGGTGAAAGGGGCTATTCCCGGGGCGCCGGGGTCGGACGTTATCGTCCGTCCGGCAGTGAAGGCTCGGAAGAGCGCCTAACGGCCTAGGCAGCAGAGGAAATTCGGATGAATCTGAACATCGCAGCGCCAGGGGCTGGTGCAGACAAAGCGGTCGAGGTCTCGGAAGTGACCTTTGGGCGTGAGTTCAACGAAGCCCTGGTGCATCAAGTTGTGGTTGCTTACCTGGCCGGTGCACGGCAAGGCACGCGGGCACAGAAGACTCGCGCAGAGGTTCGCGGCGGTGGCCGCAAGCCGTGGCGGCAGAAGGGTACGGGGCGCGCGCGCGCTGGTTCCATTCGCAGCCCGATCTGGCGTGGGGGCGGCACTACCTTCGCGGCGCGTCCTCAGGACCACAGCCAGAAGGTCAATCGGAAGATGTATCGCGGCGCCATGCGCTCGATTCTTTCCGAGCTGGTCCGTCAGGAGCGTCTTGTCATCGTTGAGCAGTTCTCTGCGGAAACGCCGAAGACCAAGGCGCTGGTCGCCCAGCTTGAGGCGTTGTCTCTGGCGAACGTGCTGATCGTGACCGAAGGTATGGACGAAAACCTTTACCTTGCGTCTCGCAATCTCAAGGACGTCGACGTTCGTGACGTGGCAGCAACGGATCCCGTCTGCCTCATCGCTCACGAGAAGGTCCTGATGACCGTCGAGGCCCTGAAGAAGTTCGAGGAGCAGCTGGCATGAACCAAGAGCGTCTGCTTCAAGTGATCTTGTCCCCGCACGTGTCGGAAAAAGCGGCTCGCGCGGCGGAAGGCGACAACGCGTATGCCTTTAAGGTTAGCCGCGATGCCTCCAAGCCCGAGATTCGCGCCGCCGTTGAAATGCTTTTTGAAGTGAGCGTTGTCGATGTGCGGACTGTAAATGTGAAAGGCAAAAGCAAGCGCACGGCGCGTGGCATCTCGCGCCGTAAGGACTGGAAGAAAGCCTACGTTCGCGTGGCAGAAGGCCAGTCCATCGACTTTGCGCCGGTTGAGTAACGGGGAAATCTGATGGCCGTTATCAAAGCGAAACCCACGTCAGCAGGCCGGCGCTTCGTCGTTAAGGTCGTGACGCCGGAGCTCCACAAGGGCGCTCCCCACAAGCCGCTGCTCGAGAAGCAGTCCAGCACCGGTGGCCGCAACAGCGCGGGCCGCGTGTCCACGCGTCATCGGGGCGGCGGTCACAAGCATCACTACCGCTTGATTGATTTCAAGCGGAACAAGGATGGCATACCGGGCGTGGTCGAGCGGTTGGAGTATGACCCCAATCGCAGTGCTCACATCGCGCTGATCAAGTATGCCGATGGTGAGCGTCGCTACATTCTTGCTCCCCGCGGTGTGAGTGCCGGTGCTCCCATCCAGTCCGGCACGGACGCGCCGATTAAGCCTGGCAATGCCATGCCGCTGCGCAACGTGCCCGTGGGCACCATGGTGCACAACATCGAGCTGAAGCCCGGCAAGGGTGGGCAAATCGCCCGCTCCGCAGGCGCTGGCGTGCAGCTCGTGGCGCGGGAAGGCAGCTACGCCACCCTGCGGCTTCGGTCCGGTGAAATGCGCCGCGTGCTCGTCGAGTGCCGCGCGACCATCGGCGAAGTGGGTAACTCTGAGCACAGCCTCCGCTCTCTCGGGAAGGCCGGTGCGAAGCGCTGGCGTGGTGTGCGTCCCACCGTTCGTGGTGTGGCGATGAACCCCGTCGATCACCCGCATGGTGGGGGTGAAGGGCGGACCTCCGGTGGCCGGCATCCCGTGTCGCCTTGGGGTATGCCCACGAAGGGCCATAAGACGCGCAGTAACAAGCGCACGGATAAAATGATTGTGCGCCGTCGGCGCGCGCGTAAATAGCGCGTCATCGAGCGATAGGAGAACAGCGTGCCTCGTTCACTCCACAAAGGACCTTTTGTCGATCTGCACCTCGTTAAGAAGGTGGAGAAGGCAGTTGAAAGCAATGATAAGCGGCCGATCAAGACCTGGTCGCGGCGCTCCATGGTGCTCCCCGAGATGGTTGGGCTCACCATTGCGGTGCACAACGGAAAGCAGCATGTGCCCGTGCTCATCAACGAAGAGATGGTGGGCCACAAGCTCGGAGAGTTCGCGCTCACGCGGACCTTCCGGGGTCACGTCGCTGACAAAAAGTCGCGTCGCTAACGGGCTGGCCGAGGATAAGACGATGGAAGTCTCTGCAACAGCAAAGCGTATTCGGATGTCGGCGCAGAAAGTGCGCCTGGTGGCGGATCAAATCCGTGGCCTGGGCGTGGCGCAGGCGCTCGACATTTTGAACTTCAGCACGAAGGCAGCCTCCACGCCGGTTCGTAAGGCGCTCGAGTCCGCCATTGCTAACGCCGAGCACAACGATGGCGCAGACGTCGATGAGCTTCGGGTGGCGAAGGTTTTTGTGAACGAGGGCATGACCCTCAAGCGGATCAAGCCCCGCGCTAAAGGCCGGGCGGACCGCATTTTTAAGCGCACCTGCCACATTACTGTGGCGGTATCGGACGACTGAGGCGTCGTCCTCAAAGCGACAGCTGGGAGAAGGACCACATGGGTCAGAAAGTAAACCCCGTCGGCTTTAGGCTCGGCATCGTTCGTGACCACAACTCGGTGTGGTATGCGGACAGCCGGAGCTACGCAGATAAGCTGCATAACGACCTCGAAGTGCGGGCGTTTCTGCGGGAGCGGTTGGCGAGCGCCTCGGTGAGCAAGATTCACATTGAGCGTCCCGCGGAGACCGCGCGCGTCACCATCCACACCGCCCGTCCTGGCATTGTGATCGGGAAGAAGGGTGAGGATGTAGAGCGCCTTCGGAGTGACGTGTCGCGTCTCATGGGCGTGCCCGTGCACATCAACATCGAAGAGATCCGCAAGCCCGAGCTGGACGCGTACCTCGCTGCCCAGAATGTGGCACAGCAGCTTGAGCGTCGGGTTCAGTTCCGCCGCGCGATGCGTCGCGTACTTCAGAACGCCATGCGTCTCGGCGCCCAGGGTATGCGGATTCGCGTTGCGGGCCGTTTGGGCGGTGCGGACATCGCCCGTTCCGAAACCTATCGGGAAGGTCGGGTGCCCCTGCACACCCTGCGCGCAGACATCGATTACGCCACGGCAGAGGCCAATACCACGTACGGCGTGATCGGCGTAAAGGTGTGGATCTTCAAGGGTGAAATCATTGGGTCGCGGGAAGAGTCCGCGCAAGCTGCCGCCAACTAAGGCGCGCGACGTAGCTACGGGATAGAGAAACATGCTTCAGCCCAAGCGTACCAAGTTTAGAAAGCAGCAGAAGGGGCGCAATCGCGGTCTTGCCGAGCGCGGTAGCAGCGTCAGCTTCGGAGAGTTTGCCCTCAAGGCCGTGGGTCGGGGCCGGATGACGGCTCGCCAGATTGAGGCTGGCCGTCGGGCCATGACCCGCCGCGTTCGCCGGGGCGGAAAGATTTGGATTCGGGTCTTCCCGGACAAGCCGATCACCCAGAAGCCCCTGGAAGTTCGTCAGGGTAAGGGGAAAGGCAGCGTTGAATATTGGGTTTGCCAGATTCAGCCGGGCCGGGTTCTTTATGAAATGGAAGGGGTTTCCGAAGACGTCGCGCGCGATGCGTTCCGTCTAGCAGCTGCAAAGCTGCCCTTTGAGACCACCTTCGTGAAGCGGACGGTGATGTGATGAAGGCAAGCGAACTGCGGGATAAGTCCGAGGCCGAGCTCAAGGAGTCGCTGCTTAAGCTGCTCCGGGATCAGTTCAATCTTCGCATGCAGAAGGGCAGCGGGCAGCTGGGCCAGTCCCATTTGCTCGGGCAAACGCGCCGGGATATCGCCCGGGTGCGCACCGTGCTTCGTCAGAAGCAGGCGGTGCAGTCGTGAGTGAGACGGAAATGATGAGCGAAAAGCAAAGCAACCCCCGCACCCTCAACGGGACGGTGGTGAGCAACAAGATGGATAAAACCATCGTGGTTCTGGTGGAGCGCCGGGTTCAGCACCCGCTCTACGGCAAGATCGTCCGTCGGTCGAGCAAGGTGCACGCTCACGACGCGCAGAACGAGTGTGAAGTGGGTGATGTGGTGACCGTGCGCGAAGCGCCGCCCATGTCGAAGACGAAGACGTGGCAGCTGGTCAGCATTGACGAGCGCCCCGCCAAGGTTTGATGCGAAAGACGCGATGGGGCGTAGCCTGCCCCAAGCTGGAGAACGGCGATGATTCAGACGCAAACGATGTTGGAGATCGCGGATAACAGTGGTGCGCGTCGTGTGATGTGCATCAAGGTTTTGGGCGGGTCCCACCGTCGCTACGCGGGTGTTGGTGACGTGATTAAGGTCACGATCAAGGAAGCGAACCCCCGGGGCCGCGTCAAGAAGGGGCAGGTGGTGAACGCTGTCGTGGTGCGGACCCGTAAGGGTGTGCGTCGGCCCGACGGGTCCATCATCCGCTTTGACGACAATGCGGCGGTGCTGCTCAACAACAATCTGCAGCCCATCGGTACGCGTATCTTCGGCCCGGTCACGCGGGAACTGCGCAGCGAGAGTTTCATGCGCATTGTTTCCCTCGCGCCGGAAGTCCTTTAAGCGCGGGGTCTGGGAGAGGAACATGCGAAAGATTCGTAGAAATGACCAGGTCACGGTGCTTACGGGCCGTGATAAGGGGAAGCGAGGCGAAGTGCTCCGAGTGATGGATGACGGGCGCGCCCTTGTTTCGGGTATCAATATTGTGAAGAAGCACACCCGTCCCGATCCCTATCGCGGGATTCAGGGGGGAATCGTCGAGAAGGAAGCGCCGATTCAGCTTTCGAACCTTGCCCTGTGGAATCCCGAGGCGGAGCGCGGCGATCGCGTCGGCTTCCGGATGGAAGACGGCAAGAAGGTTCGCTTCTTCAAGTCCACTGGCAAGACCATCGGGTCCTGAGGAACTAGGCGGCCATGACTAAGCTTTACGAACAGTATCGCGGCGAAATCGTCCCGAAGCTCATGGAGCAATTCTCCTACGGTTCGGTGATGCAAGTGCCCCGGCTGGAAAAGATCACCCTGAACATGGGCCTCGGCGAGGCCATTGGTGATAAGAAAATCATCGAGGCGGCAACCAACGACATGGCCCTGATCAGCGGTCAAAAGCCGGTCGTAACGGTGGCACGGAAGTCCGTTGCCGGCTTCAAGATTCGCGATGGCTACCCCATTGGCTGCAAGGTCACCCTGCGCCGGGCCCGGATGTATGAGTTCCTTGAGCGCCTGATCGCCATTGCTATCCCCCGCCAGCGTGACTTCCGCGGTCTGTCCGCGAAGTCCTTTGACGGTCGCGGGAATTACGCGATGGGCTTCAGCGAGCAGATCGTGTTTCCCGAGATTGATTACGACAAGGTCGACACGCTTCGGGGCTTGGATATTTGCATCACCACCACGGCGAAGAATGACGAGGAAGGCCGCGCCTTGCTCACGGCCTTTAATTTTCCCTTTCGTACGGCAGGACAAGCGTAATGGCGAAGGTTTCCATGGTAGAGCGCGAGAAAAAGCGCGCGAAGGCGGTTCAGCGCTACGCAAAGAAGCGGGCCGAGCTTAAGGCGATAATTAACGATCGCAGCGCCTCGGAAGAGGATCGTTGGGAGGCGCAGCAGCAGCTGCAGAAGCTTCCGCGTAACGCCAGCCCGAGCCGTCAGCAGCGTCGGTGCCGGGTCACGGGCCGGCCCCATGGGGTCTATCGTAAGTTTGGTTTGGGCCGTAACAAGCTCCGGGAGGCCGCCATGCGCGGTGATGTGCCCGGGCTTGTGATGTCCAGCTGGTAAGGGATAGGAGCACGCCATGAGTATGCAAGATCCCCTGTCCGACCTTCTCACCCGGCTGCGTAACGCGCAGGCGCGAAAGAAGCCCGCGGTGGCTATGCCGTCTTCTAAGGCCAAGCTCGCGGTCCTCGCGGTACTGCGCGACGAAGGCTACATCACGGACTTCTCCGTGGAGGAAGGCGTGAAGCCGGTTGTTACGGTGGCACTGAAGTATCACAACGGGGAGCCGGTGATCGAAGAGATCGCGCGCGTGTCGCGGCCCGGGCTCCGTAACTATAAGGCCTGCGACGCACTTCCGAAGGTTCGGGGTGGGCTGGGCGTGGCGATCGTCAGCACCAATCGTGGCGTGATGACGGATCGAGCGGCTCGGGCCCAGGGCGTAGGCGGCGAGGTGCTCTGCACCGTCTTTTGATGAGCGAATAGAGCTATGTCGAGAGTTGCAAAAAATCCGATTCAGATTCCTCAGGGCGTGCAAGTCCAGCTTGCGGGTGGTGCCCTCAAGATCAAGGGGTCAAAGGGTGAGCTGTCCCTGGACGTCCATCCGGCGGTTTCCGTTGCTGAGGTGGATGGGGCCCTGTCTTTCTCGCCTGCCGATGAAAGCGCGGCGGGTGGCTGGGCGCAGTGCGGCACCGCTCGGGCGCTGGTGCAGAACATGGTGACCGGCGTCACGGAAGGGTTTGAGCGCAAGCTTCAGCTTGTGGGTGTGGGGTACCGGGCTCAGGCTCAGGGCCGCGCCGTGAACTTGTCCCTTGGATTCTCCCATCCGGTGGTCTACGAGCTTCCGGAAGGCATTGACGCGGAAACGCCGTCGCAGACGGAAATTGTCATTCGCGGTATTTGCAAGCAGAAGGTCGGCCAGGTGTCGGCAGAAATTCGTCGTTTCCGTCCCCCGGAGCCCTACAAGGGCAAGGGCGTGCGTTATGCGGATGAGCACGTCCGTCGTAAGGAAGCGAAGAAGAAGTAATTTTTTTAGCGCCCCTCTGTTGGGCTCTTTGGATGAGTGCGAGATCAGCATGAAACCGAATCAGAAGAAAGTAGCGCGGCTTCGTCGCGCGCGTCGCGCCCGGTCCCATATGCGGACCCTTGGAGCGGTGCGTCTGTGCGTCCATCGGACGCCCCGCCACATGTATGCGCAGGTTATTTCTGCCGATGGCGGTACGGTGCTTGCCTCTGCTTCAACCCTGGACGCCAGCCTCCGGGAAGGCGCGACGGGGAACGCAGACGCGGCGGCTAAGGTGGGTAAGTTGATCGCCGAGCGGGCTGTGGGTGCAGGTATTTCAGAGGTTGCCTTCGATCGTTCCGGGTATCGCTACCACGGGCGTGTCAAAGCGCTAGCAGATGCGGCGCGTGAAGCCGGTCTGCAGTTCTAAGGAAAGCATCATGGCCTATACGGAAGAAATCAAAGAAGAAGGTCTGGTCGAAAAGCTTGTCCAGATTAATCGCGTTGCCAAGGTGGTTAAGGGCGGCCGCATCTTCGGTTTTACGGCGCTCGCCGTGGTCGGTGATGGCGCTGGCCGTGTGGGCTTTGGTCGCGGTAAAGCGCGGGAAGTGCCGGTCGCAATCCAGAAAGCCATGGAGGCGGCACGCCGCAACATGGCAGACGTGGACCTTGACGGCAGCACCATCTGGTATCCCACCACGGGGATCCACGGCGCGTCCAAGGTCTACATGCAGCCGGCTTCGGAAGGTACCGGTGTTATCGCTGGGGGTGCTATGCGGGCCGTTCTTGAAGCCGCCGGGGTGCACAACGTGCTCGCCAAGTGCTACGGCTCCACGAACCCCGTGAACGTCGTCAACGCGACCTTCAAGGCACTGAAGAATATCCGCTCCCCGGGGGCCATTGCGGCAAAGCGGGGCAAGAGCATCGAAGAGCTTTCGGCTTAAGGCGTCGAGGAGAACAGTCATGGCGGACAGCAAAATTCGAGTCACGCAGATTCGCAGCACGGCGGGTCGCTTAAAGAAGCACATTGCCTGCGTACATGGCCTTGGGCTTCGTCGCATTGGGCACAGCGTTGAGGTGGAAGACACCCCCTCCGTGCGCGGCATGATTAACAAGGTCCCGTATCTCGTTCGGGTTGAGGGAGAGTAAGGGCATGCGTCTTAACGATCTAAAAGCGGGTCCGGGTAGCCGTCCTGCTAAGAAGCGCGTGGGTCGTGGCACGTCCAGCGGCATTGGTAAGACCGGTGGCCGCGGTGTGAAGGGCCAAACGTCTCGTTCCGGCGGCAGTGTGCGCCCCGGTTTCGAAGGCGGCCAGATGCCGCTCCAGCGTCGGGTTCCGAAGTTCGGCTTCCAGTCGCGTATTAGCCGCGTGACGGCGGAAGTGCGCCTGGGCGAGCTTGCAAAGGTTGACGGGGCGGAGGTGACCTTGGAAACGCTTAAGGCCGCTAATGTTATTCGTCGCGATATGCGCCGGGCCCGGATCATGCTTTCCGGGGAGATTAGCCAGGCGTACACGGTGAAGGGCCTCGCGGTCAGCAAGGGCGCTCGCGCCGCCATTGAAGCCGCTGGCGGCAGCGTGGTTGAAGACGCCGCCACCGCTGAAGCGAGCAACGGGGACGCCTAAGGGCGCCCCGGGAGATAGGGCATGGCCGTCGATCCGAAATCGCTAGCAGGCGCGCAGGCAGGGGTGCAGGAGCTGATTCGTCGCATCCTGTTCGTGCTGGTTGCCTTGCTGGTCTATCGGATTGGGACCCATATCCCGATTCCCGGTATCGATCCCGTTCGTCTGCGTCAGCTTTTTGAGCAAAACCAAGGCGGGATTCTCGAGCTCTTTAATATGTTTTCCGGGGGCGCGCTTGAGCGCATGAGCATCCTCGCCCTTGGCGTGATGCCTTACATCACGGCGTCCATCATTATGAACTTGCTGACGGCGATGGACCCCCGCCTTGAGCAGCTTCGTAAGGAAGGGGAAGCGGGGCGCCGGAAGATTATGCAGTACACCCGCTATGGCACGGTGGCGATTGCGCTCGTGCAGGGGTGGGGGATGTCCGTGGGGCTCGCGTCTCAAGGGCTGACCTACACGACGGGTTTGGGTTTCTATTTCGTGGCGACCGTATCGTTGGTGACCGGCGCGATCTTCATGATGTGGCTCGGCGAGCAGATCACCGAGCGGGGTGTTGGAAACGGCATCTCCATGCTGATTTTCGCGGGCATCGTGGCGGGGTTCCCGGCCGCCATTGGCCAGAGTTTTGAAGCGGCGCGGCAGGGCGATATCAACATCATCGCGCTGCTCGTGATTGCGGCGCTCGCGGTCGCGATCATTGCTTTCGTAGTCTATGTGGAACGAGGCCAGCGGCGCATCGTCGTGAACTACGCCAAGCGGCAGCAGGGTCGGCGAGTGTATCAGGCGCAGTCGTCCCATCTGCCCTTGAAGGTGAATATGGCTGGGGTGATTCCCGCGATTTTCGCGAGCAGTTTGCTCCTGGCACCGGCGACCATTGCGCAATGGTTTGGTCAGACGCCGGGGATGGAGTGGCTTCAGGAAATCGCGCTGGCGCTGTCGCCCGGCAACTTCCTTTACGTGCTGCTGTTCGCGGGTGGAATTATTTTCTTCTGCTTCTTCTACACGGCGTTGATGTTCAACCCGAAGGAAATCGCAGAGAACTTGAAGCGTCAGGGTGCTTACGTGCCGGGGATTCGGCCTGGGCAGCACACGGCGAGGCATATCGATGACATTACGACGCGGCTGACCATGTTTGGGTCCCTATATATTGCCGCTGTATGTCTGCTGCCGGAGTTTTTGGTGGTGGGTTTTGACGTCACCTTCCGCTTGGGCGGAACGGCGATGTTAATCGTAGTGGTGGTCTCCATGGACTTCATGGCGCAGGTGCAGTCGCATCTGATGTCCAGCCAGTACGCGAAGTTGATGGAGCGGTCCAATCTCCAGAGCTATGGAAAAGGTGCGCGTCGCTAAACGCGAAGCCGGGAGTGAGTCATGAAGGTTAGAGCGTCCGTTCGCAAGATCTGCCGGAACTGCAAAATCATCCGTCGTCACGGCAGTGTGCGGGTGATCTGTTCCGCCGAGCCCCGCCATAAGCAGCGCCAGGGCTAAGTAAAACATTTGATTTGTTAAGGGTTTGCGGCTAACCTTTCGCGCCTTTTTTCTGGCGCAGGCTGTCGCCCTGGGAACCGAGGAGTGCCATAAATGGCCCGTATCGCCGGCGTCAATATTCCGGACAACAAGCACGCGGAAATCTCGCTGACCTACATCTATGGGATCGGCCGGACCACGGCAAAGAAATTGTGCGACACCGTTGGTGTGGCGCGGACGGCCCGCATCGGTGATCTCACCGACGGTGAGCTCGACGCGCTTCGCAACGAAATCGCAAAAATGCCCGTGGAAGGGGATCTTCGCCGGGAAGTGTCCATGAGCATCAAGCGGCTCATGGATTTGGGGTGCTACCGGGGTATCCGCCATCGCCGGGGTCTTCCCCTGCGCGGGCAGCGGACCAAAACCAATGCGCGTACCCGAAAGGGCCCGACGCGCCCGATTCGTAAGTAAAGAAGGCCGAGGCGGCTCCGTTAGGCGGCCGCGCTGCGAAAGGATTGTTTGCTCATGGCTGAAGCCAGCTCAAAGAAGCGTGTCAAGAAAGTCGTAGTGGATGGCGTTGCCCATGTCCATGCGTCCTTTAACAACACGATCATTACGATTTCGGATCGTCAGGGGAATGCGCTCTGCTGGGCAACCTCTGGTGGCAGCGGTTTCCGGGGTTCGCGGAAGTCCACGCCCTTTGCTGCTCAGGTTGCAGCCGAGCGCGCGGGTACGGCAGCTCTGGACTACGGCATGAAGAACCTTGACGTATACGTGAAGGGTCCGGGGCCAGGTCGGGAATCGGCGGTGCGTGCGCTGAATGGTGTGGGTTTTCGCATCGCAAGCATCACGGATGTAACCCCTATTCCTCATAATGGATGCCGTCCGCCCAAGAAGCGTCGGGTTTAACGTCCGCTCGCGGACTGAACGCAGGAGATTCTGATGGCCCGCTATACCGGCCCGAGATTGAAGTTAGCACGTCGTGAAGGCACCGACCTGATGCTCACCAGCGGTGTGCGTCCGCTTGATTCTAAGTGCAAGGCCGAGGCGCCCCCTGGGCAGCACGGCGCCCGTCGGCAGCGGCCGTCGGACTACGCGGTTCAGCTGCGCGAGAAGCAGAAGGTCCGTCGCATTTATGGCGTGCTTGAGCGGCAGTTCCGCAATTACTACAAGCGTGCA
>AACY020296217.1_pt1 | contig 13271 bp, 10 predicted proteins | sample 267378 | NCBI WGS metagenome assembly AACY02 (sample SAMN02954345, study PRJNA13694) | marine metagenome | biome: aquatic; feature: ocean; material: water; isolation source: isolated as part of a large dataset composed predominantly from surface... | reverse complement strand
CGCCCCCTTGCATCGGAGCCGCCGTTGAGGCAGCGTACGGCGCCCGCGGCACGTTGGCTACGGGTCGGGCGAGCAAACAGCTCGGAGGCTGCGGACTCAGTGCGCGGCCATCGGACGCACTCGTGCCCGCTGCCGCATCCAAACATGGTGGCCGTCGCGGGCGCCGGTGCGTCGGGCGCATCGATCGCCGACAGCTGCGCCCGAACGGGCCACGGACGCGGGGCTGCGGGCCACGACCCGTGATCTGTGGGGCGACCGCACTCGGAGGGTCCGCGACAGCGCTTCGATGCGCGACGGCAAGAGGCGGCCGTGTCGTTCGCAGGGGCGCACGCCGGCCGCGGCTCGCTGGCATGCCGAATGACCGGATGCGGTCCGCGCCCACGCAGTACCTCAGGTGCCGCAGCCAGACTTCACTCGGATTTCACACACGATAAACACATCGCCTTAACAGAGGATCACGACTGTGAGCAACGCACTGTCCTGGCTGGCTAAACAGTTTTCCACGCTCTACACCAACGACATCGGAACGCTGATGGTGAAAGGCACCGTCGTCTTTCTGGTGGTGGGGGGCGCCTATCTGCTGCTGGGACAGACCGCCAGCAAGCTCGATACGCCCTCGCCGGCGGAGGTGGCCGCAAACCTCGCGCCCATCGGCACCGTCGCCGTCGCGGAGCCGCCGCAGCCCGAGCCTGTCGCAGCGGCGGCGCCGTCCGCGCCTGCCGCGACGGCGTCGGCTGCGGATACGGCGCCCAAGGAGAGCCCAGCTGCGCCGGCGCCGGCGGAGGATGAGACCGCAGCGCAAGCAAAGGCTCCGCAACCCGCTCAGGAGGCCGCGGCCGCAACGCCGGCGGCCACTGCTGAGCCGGCCACCGCCGAGGCACCGGTGACGGCGGCAGCCCCGTCAACGCCGGCGGCGCCCGCGACGATGGATACGCCGGCCGAGCCCGCTGCAGCACCGGCAGCCGCCGAAGCGACTGCCGTCGAGGCACCCGCACAAGCCGCCGCCGAGGCACCCGCCCCGGCCGCTGCTGAGGCACCTGCCCCGGCCGCCGCTGAGGCGTCCGCACAAGCCGCTGGCGAAGCGGCAGAAGCGCCGGCTTCGGCCGCCGCCGAGCCCGCCCCGGCGCCCGTCGAGCCCACCGAAACCGCGGAGGCGTCGGAGCAGCCGGCGGAAGCCGCACCCGCTGAGGAGGCGCCGGCAGCGCCAGCACAAACGGCACAACTGCCCACCGGAAAGCCCATGCTGCGCGAGCCCGAGCGCCGGCTGATGCCCCTGGTGCCCACCGGCGGGCCGAACACCTTCGTGGTGCCGATTGCACCGAGGCCCATGGTGCCAAGTCGGCCGGTCCCCATGTGGGCGCCGCAATACTCGCCGATGCCGCCGATGCCCGAACGCCGCTGAGGGCATAACGGAGACATCCGCGCCGAAAGCACTGGTCACCCGCGACCGACAGTCCAAACGGCGCCCACTCGACCCATGGCCCCGCAACACAGGTTGCGGGGACGTTGATCTCGCAGGTGCTCAGCTGCCGTTGGCGTTGTTGGACGCTGTGCCCCCGGCGCGTCCCCTCAGACGGCCGGGCTGTCCGTCAGCAGGCCCAATGCACTGCCCATGCGCAGTGGCTGTCCCGCACGCCGCTCCGCCAGCCAGGCGACCCGGCCCGTCGGTAGCAGCATCACCACGGTGGAGCCCATGTTGAAGCGCCCGAGCTCGGCGCCACGGGTGAGCGTCGGCGCCGGCGTCGGCACTGGCAAACGCCGCAGCGTGCGCCCGCGTGGCGGTGTCACGACGCCCTGCCAGACGGTCTCGATGCTACCGACGAAGATCGCCCCCACCAACACCACCGCCATCGGGCCGGCGGTGGTATCGAACAAGGCCACGACGCGCTCGTTGCGGGCATAGAGCCGTGGGACCCGTTTGGCGGTGACGGCGTTGACGCTAAAGAGCCGGCCCGGCACATGGAAGGCGTCGCGCAGTGTGCCGGTGAGCGGCATATGCACCCGGTGGTAGTCCTGAGGCGCCAGGTAGAGGGTCGCGAAGGCGCCATCACTGAAGGTCGCCGCCAGACTGGCATCGCCGCCGAGCAGCGCTTGAACATCGAAGGTGTGTCCCTTGGCCTGCAGCAGATGCCGACCCCGGAGGTTGCCGATTTCGCTGATGCGCCCGTCCACCGGTGCCAGCACGGCCTCGGGTCTGGGGTCCAGCGGGCGGGCATCCGGGCGCAACGCCCGCGTGAAAAACGAGTTGAAGGTCCGGTAGGGCCTCTGTGCGGGCTGCGCCGTGTCTTGCAAGTCGACGCCATGGGCGCGCACGAAGGCATCCACGGCGAGCTGCGTCATCGGTCCCCCTGGCAGCCTTGTCAGGCCGTGTATGACGCGTGACAGTAGATGCTGCGGCAACACCGTCTGGAGGCCCACGAACAAGCGCTCCCAGGCCGCATGCAGGCGCCATCGGGCGCCGGTATTGGTGATGTTGCTCATGACTCGCGTGCCCGCTGCTCGGCGAGCGCGGCAACGTCCTCGGCGATGGTCGCCGCTGACAGGGCGCCGGGGAAGATGGCCACGAGCTCGGCGCGCGGATCCACCAGGAACAGGGTCGGTGGGGTATCCGCTGCACCGTCGAGCACGCGCTCCGCGTCCGCCCCCAAGGCCGCCGCGAACTCGGTGATCGCGTTCCGCTCGCCGCTCAGCACGGCGATGGTTGGAGACAGCCGCTCGAAGTCCCGCGCCAGGGAGGAGGCCGCATCCGCGGTGGCCAACAGCAGCCTAAGGCGCCTGCGCACGTCCGGTGCGTCGGCGAGGCGATTGGATACCGCCACCAGTCGGGAGATGCCCCGGTGGCCGCCGGCGCCAGACAGATGACCGAAGGCGAGGAGGCTCCAGTGCTCGAGGAGGGCGTCGCGCTCGACCGGCTCGCCGGCCGTGTCGTACAGCACGAAGTCCGGAAGCGGCTGCGGCGGGCGGATGAGCACACCACCGATGACCGGCGGCTCGCCGCTGTCGTATCGGTATTGATTGCCCCATTGATAGGCCAGCAGGAAGAGGCCAATGGCGGCTAAGGCCATCACCAGTCGCGGCAGCAGCCCACGGCCGCGTCGTCGACCGCGTGCGCTGTGAGGTGGCCGGCTCAAGCGCGGAGCACCGCAGACGGCGCAGTGGCCGAGCTCACTGGCCCAGCATGGCTTGTGCCGCGGTCAGGGCTGCGCCGGTGTCCGCCTCCTGGCCGGCGTCGTTCAGTACGCTGCCGAGCGCCGCGAGGCAAAGCAGTATGTTCTCGGCGCGACTGGAGTAGCCCATGAGCCCGATGCGCCAGACCTTGCCGGCGAAGGTGCCGAGCCCGGCGCCGATTTCGAGGCCGTAGGTGCTGAGCAACCGCGAGCGCACGGCCGCTTCGTCAACGCCGCCGGGCACAGCGACGACGTTGAGCTGTGGCAGACGCTCCGCCTCCGGCACCACGAGCTCCAGACCCAGCGTCTCCAGCCCGGCGCGCAGCGCCAGGTGGTGACGATGATGACGTTCCCAGGCCGCCTCGAGGCCCTCTTCGGTGAGCATTACCAGGGCCTCGTGCAGACCATAGAGCGCATTCACCGGTGCCGTGTGGTGATAGGCACGCTTGCCGCCGCCCGTCGGGCCTTGCCAGTAGCCGAGCACCAGGTTCAGATCCAGGAACCAACTCTGCACTGGGGTGCTGCGGCCGGTGACTTTGGTCAGCGCCCGCTCGCTGAAGCTGATGGGGGCGAGGCCCGGCGTGCAGGACAGGCATTTCTGACTGCCGGCGTAGATGGCGTCGATACCCCAGGCATCCACTTCCAGCGGCGAGCCCCCGAGGGCCGTGACGGCGTCGACGATGGTCAGGCAGTCGTGACGGTGGGCGACCTCGACCAGGGTTTTCACGTCCGAGCAGGCGCCGGTGGATGTCTCGGCATGCACGAATGCCACCAGCTTGGCGTCCGCATGGGCTTTAAGCGTGTCTTCCAGCTTCTGCGGGTCTACGGCCCGCCCCCAGTCGTCCTCGACGACGACGGCCTCGCCGCCACAGCGCCGCACGTTCTCGCGCATGCGCCCGCCGAAGACGCCGTTGATGCAGACGACCACCTTATCCCCTGGCTCCACCAGGTTGACGAAACAGGTCTCCATACCCGCGGACCCCGGTGCCGACACCGGCATGGTGAGGGGGTTGTCGGTGCGGAACGCGTAGCGCAGCAGGCACTTCAGCTCTTCCATCATGGCGCCGAACGCCGGATCCAGGTGGCCGATGGTAGGCCTCGCCAGCGCCGCGCTCACACGTGGGTGGACATCGGCGGGACCTGGCCCCATGAGTGTCCGTACGGGCGGTTGAAACGAGCTGATTTGCATGGCGGTTTCCGTTATCTTTCAGCCTCTTGGGGTTGCTCGAGGGCTGTACGAGCAAGCGCCCCAGTATAACGGCGCTGGGATTGTGCTCACAACCGCATCCGGCCCGGACCGCGTGGCCGTCATGTGATGGGCAGTCGTTTCATTGTCCGCCAATGCGCTGTGAGGAGAGCCTGATGACCGAAAAGATCGAAAAATCCGATGCCGAGTGGCGTGCCGAGCTGACCGCGGAGCAGTATCGCGTCCTGCGCCAACAGGGGACTGAGCCCGCTTTCACCGGGGCCTACTGGGCAACCAAGGACGCCGGACGCTATCGCTGTGCCGGTTGCGGTGCCGAGCTGTTTGCGTCGGCGCACAAGTTCGACTCCGGCACCGGTTGGCCGAGCTTCTGGCAGCCGAGCGTCGATGGCGCCGTCGCGACCGAGACGGACACCAGCCACGGCATGACGCGGACCGAGGTGCATTGCGCCCGTTGTGGTGCACACCTCGGTCACGTGTTTCCGGACGGCCCGCGGCCCACCGGCCAGCGCTACTGCATCAATTCGATCTCGCTGGCCTTCGAGTCGGAGGGCTGAGCAGTGCTTGGCGGCCCCGCCGAGCGCAAGCCACGACCGCCGCTCGCCGCGGCTGCGGGCAAGCACCGCGCGCGCGGCGGCTGCTGCGGCGACGCCCGCCACCCAGCCCATAACAACCGAAAATCCAGGTAAGCCGGGCGTGGTCGCGACGAAGCGGTGGACGGCACTTTGCGGTTACACTGTCGCTCCCGCCGCGGGCCCAAGCCCGCAGACGCGCCCGGCCTTGCATCCCCGGGCGCCACGTCCAGCATTGCAGAATCTTCGGAGTCCCCCCATGCCCGACGCCAGTCCGCTCGAAGCCCCCTCCCGTTACTCGCCCGACACCCATCAGCGCGGCCGCGACAAGGTGGCCCGCATCCCGGTGAAGATCGAGCCCACCCGTGCAATACCGCGCAAGCCGCAGTGGATACGGGCCAAGGCACCCACCGGGCCGGGGGTGAGTCGCATCAAGCGCTTGCTGCGTGAGAGCGGGCTCGTCACCGTCTGCGAGGAGGCACAGTGCCCGAATCTTGGTGAGTGCTTCGGCCATGGCACGGCCACCTTCATGATCCTCGGCGACATCTGCACCCGCCGCTGTCCCTTTTGCGATGTCGCCCACGGCCGACCGCAGCCGCTGGACGCGGCGGAGCCCGAGAACCTCGCCGCGTCCATCGCCCGCATGGGCCTGCGCTACGTGGTCATCACTTCGGTGGACCGCGACGACCTGCGCGACGGTGGCGCCGGGCATTTCGCCGCCTGTCTGCGTGCCGTGCGCGCCCGCAGCCCCGAGATCCGTCTGGAAGTGCTCGTGCCGGATTTCCGCGGCCGCGAGTCGCGGGCCCTGGATGCCTTCACCGACACCGCCGTGCCGGATGTGTTCAACCACAACCTGGAGACCGTGCCGCGGTTGTATCGTGAAGCGCGCCCCGGTGCCGACTATCAGGGCTCACTGGACCTGCTCGCGGCCTTCAAGGCGCGGCACCCTGATGTGCCCACCAAGTCCGGGCTCATGCTCGGCCTCGGTGAGACGCGTGCAGAGGTGTTGGCGGTGCTCCGGGATCTGCGTGCCCACGGCTGCGACATGCTCACGCTGGGGCAATACCTGCAGCCGAGTCGCGACCATCTGCCGGTGAAGCGCTTCTGGACCCCGGCGGCGTTCGACGAGTTGGCGGCCGAGGCACGGGCCATGGGTTTCTCGGCGGTCGCGAGTGGCCCCATGGTGCGCTCCTCTTATCACGCCGACCAGCAGGCGCAGGCGCTGGCCCGCGCATGATGGGCCCGGCCGCCGTATCGTCGCCGGCGTCGTCGATGCTGGCGCCGTTGCATGGTTGAGTGCCGATGGCCTGGCTCTGGCTCTTGCTTGCCTTCGGTGTCTTCATGGCGTTGCTGGGCAGTGTCTATGCGCTCAACCGGGCTGCGCTGCGGCGTTACGGCTATGCGCCCTTTTCGGTGCCCAATGCGGCGCTGATGCTGGTGGTGAATCTGCTGCTGCTCTCGGCGTTGACACCTGCGCAGACCTCGGCGCACGTCGGCGATCCCGCCTTGCGACAGGCGGTGATGCTCGGTGGCGCGGCGCTGCTGGCGACGGGCTTGCTGGTGGTCGTCGCGCGGCGCACGAGCGTTTGGCTGGGGCTGTACGCGGTGGCGCTGATGAGTGTCGCTGCCATCGCCGTGCTGCCGAGTCTGTTATTCACCCGCTTCGCCGCCGCGGCGGAAGCGGCCGATCAGGCGGGGACCGACGACCCGGGGGATCACCGGCCTTGACGGGCTTACGCCCTGAGGATTGGCCCGAGCCACCCTTTGGTGTCCTGCGCCCCCGGGTGGGCGGGCATATCTGCTCTACAGCAAACATCCCGAGCGACCCGGCCCCGCCTCAGCAGGGGCTGATGCCAATTATGCACAAGTCATCGCCACCGGGATTCGCTCGGCACGCTGGGCCGTGCGACCCGCGAACCGCTCAGGGGCTGAGATTTAAGTCTCTGATTATAAAGATTTAATGAGGTTTGACCAAGTTCTGGTCAGTTGCTCGGGAATGTCTCTAAGTCAGGGACTTAGCGGCTTTACACCAGCTTCTTCCACAGAGTTATCCACAGGCTCTGTGCAAAGATTCGGCTGCCAACAAGTGGATGCGCACGCTGAGCTGCGATCACGATAAAGCGTCTGAGCCATCGTTGCCAACCGACCAACAGCCGGTGATGGCCCGTCGAGTCATGTTTGCCCGACTTGCGTTGCCCTGTTGCGGCCGACGCCGCTTCGCGCTCGGGCCCGCGCGTGGGCTTCGGGCGCGTGGGCTTCGATTGAGCACGGACCTGCGGTTGGTGTGGAAGCGGACGGTTTGCCAAGTATTCCGCCTCGGGGCTACCCTTGGGTGAGGTTAGGGGTTTTGGCGGGACCCGCTGGGTTCGGGTCCCGAGCGAAGCGGTGGCGACGGCCACATGTGGCGTGCCGACGCCGGTGCGTCGGGGCACAGCCATCGCACTCGGGCCGATGTCCGGGTTTCCGGGTACGCTTGCGTCGTGTCGTCCGCGCATATCAACCACCGAGGAGGGGTCCATGACCGATGCCGATAACCAGCCCAAGCCGAAGCCCAAGAAGGCCGTCGCCCTGTCCGGTGTGACGGCGGGCAATACCGCCGTATGCACCGTCGGACGCACTGGTAACGATCTGCACTACCGCGGTTACGATATTCTGGATTTCGCCGACCACGCGGAATTCGAGGAAATTGCCCACCTGCTGATCCACGAGCGGCTGCCGAGCCGTGCCGAGCTCGCCGCCTACAAGCGCAAGCTGCGCGGCCTGCGTGGCCTCCCGGCGGCGTTGAAGACGGCGCTCGAGCAGCTGCCGCCATCGGCGCACCCCATGGACGTGCTGCGCACCGGGTGCTCGGTGCTCGGCGCCCTGGAGCCCGAGTCGCCCGCCATGCCGACGGCGGCCGCCCGCGATATCGGCGACCGGCTCATGGCGAGCTTCGGCTCCATGCTGCTCTATTGGTATCACTTTGCGCACAATGGCCGGCGCATCGAGGTGGAGACGGACGACGCCTCCATCGGCGGACACTTTCTGCACCTGCTGCACGGCACGGCGCCCGCCGCGGACTGGGAGCGGGCCATGCACACCTCGCTGATCCTCTACGCGGAGCATGAGTTTAACGCGTCCACCTTTACGGGGCGCGTCGTCGCCGGTACCAACTCGGACATGTACAGCGCCCTCACCGCCGCCATCGGTGCCCTGCGCGGGCCCAAGCATGGGGGCGCCAACGAGGCCGCCTGCGAGATCCAGCAACGCTACGCCAGCGCCGACGCGGCCGAGGCCGATATCACCGAGCGGGTGGGGCGCAAGGAAATCGTCATCGGCTTCGGGCACCCGGTCTACACCGTCGGCGACCCCCGCAACGAGGTGATCAAGTCCGTCGCCAAGCGCCTGTCCGAGGGCAACGGCGACATGCGCATGTTCGACGTCGCCGCGCGGCTGGAGCAGGTGATGTGGAACCTCAAGAAGATGTTCCCGAACCTGGACTGGTTCTCGGCGGTGTCCTATGCGCAGATGGGTGTGCCGACGGCGCTGTTCACGCCGCTGTTCGTGATTTCGCGCACCAGCGGCTGGGTGGCGCATGTCATCGAGCAGCGCATCGACAAGAAAATCATTCGCCCGAGCGCGAATTACGTGGGCCCCGAGAACCGTACCTGGGTCCCCATCGAGGATCGCTGAGGTTTCGACAACAGGCGCGCGCAATGCATGGCATGATGAACACCGCATACCGCAAGCCCCTGCCGGGCACCGACCTGGACTATTTCGATGCCCGCGAGGCCGTGGAGGCCATGGCGCCGGGCGCCTATGCCAAGCTGCCCTACACCGCGCGCGTGCTGGCGGAGCAGCTGGTGCGCCGCTGCAATCCGCAGGCGCTGCCCGAGGCACTCGCACAGATCGTCCACCATCAGCGGGAGCTGGATTTCCCCTGGTACCCGGCACGCGTGGTCTGCCACGACATCCTGGGACAGACTGCGCTGGTGGACTTGGCGGGCCTGCGCGACGCCATCGCCGAGCGCGGCGGCGATCCCGCCAAGGTGAATCCGGTGGTACCGACCCAGCTCATCGTCGACCACTCCCTGGCGGTGGAGGCGCCCGGCTTCGATGCCGACGCCTTCGCCAAGAATCGCGCCATCGAGGACCGCCGCAACGAAGACCGCTTCCACTTCATCGACTGGTGCAAGACGGCCTTCGACAACGTGGATGTGATCCCGGCGGGCAACGGCATCATGCACCAGATCAACCTGGAGAAGATGTCGCCGGTGATCCAGCGCCGGGACGGCGTGGCGTTTCCGGACACCTGCGTCGGCACCGACTCCCACACCCCGCACGTGGACTGCCTGGGTGTCATCGCCATCGGCGTCGGCGGCCTGGAGGCCGAGACGGTCATGCTCGGGCGCCCCACCATGATGCGGCTGCCGGAGATCGTCGGCGTGGAGCTGACCGGTAAGCGCCAGCCCGGCATCACGGCGACGGACATCGTGCTGGCGCTCACCGAGTTCCTGCGCAACGCCAAGGTGGTCTCGGCCTATCTGGAGTTCTTCGGCGCCGGCGCCCGCTCGCTCACCATCGGCGACCGGGCGACCATCGCCAACATGACGCCCGAGTACGGCGCCTCCGCCGGCATGTTCGCCATCGACGAGCAGACCATCGCCTATCTCAAGCTCACCGGCCGCGACCCGGAGCAGGTCGCGCTGGTGGAGACCTACGCCAAGACCGCGGGCCTTTGGGCCGATGATCTGGCCGCCGCCGAATACGACCGCGTGCTGACGTTCGATCTGTCCACCGTCGGCCGCACCATGGCCGGCCCCTCCAACCCTCACCGTCGGCTGCCCACGTCGGCCCTGGCCGAGCGGGGCATCGCCGGCGCCTGGACGGCGCAGCAGGGCGAGTTGCCCGACGGCGCCGTGATCATCGCCGCCATCACCTCCTGCACCAACACGTCGAATCCGCGCAATGTGGTGGCGGCCGGCCTCCTGGCGCGCAAGGCCAACCAGCTTGGCCTGACCCGCAAGCCCTGGGTGAAGAGCTCCTTCGCGCCGGGCTCCCGGGTGGCGCGGCTGTACCTGGAGGCCGCGGGCCTGCTGCCGGAGCTTACGGCGCTCGGCTTCGGCATCGTCGGCTACGCCTGCACCACCTGCAACGGCATGTCCGGGGCGCTTGATCCCAACATCCAGCAGGAGATCATCGACCGCGATCTCTATGCCACCGCGGTGCTCTCGGGCAATCGCAATTTCGACGGCCGCATCCACCCCTATGCCAAGCAGGCCTTCCTGGCCTCGCCGCCGCTGGTGGTGGCCTATGCCATCGCCGGCACCGTGCGCTTCGACATCGAGCGTGACGCGCTGGGCACCGACGCCGACGGCAACGCCATTACGCTCAATGACATCTGGCCGTCGGATGCGGAGATCGACGCCATCGTCGAGCAGTATGTCAAGCCGGAGCAGTTCCAGCAGATCTACACGCCCATGTTCGCCCAGGGCGCCCGCGAGCGGGCCGACAGCCCGCTCTACGACTGGCGCGCCACGAGCACCTACATCCGCCGGCCGCCGTATTGGGAAGGCGACTTGGCCGCGGCACCCGCGCTACGGGGCATGCGCCCGCTGGCGATCCTCGGCGACAACATCACCACCGACCATCTGTCGCCGTCCAATGCCATCCTGGCCATCAGCGCCGCCGGTGAATATCTGGCGCGCATGGGCTTGGCCGAAGCGGACTTCAATTCCTACGCCACCCACCGCGGCGACCATCTCACCGCCCAGCGTGCCACCCTGGCCAACCCCAAGCTCTTCAACGAGATGGTTCGGGATGCGCAGGGCGAGGTGATCCAGGGCTCTCTGGCCCGGGTGGAGCCGGACGGCGAGCAGATGCGCATGTGGGAGGCCATCGAGACCTACATGAGCCGCGGCCAGCCGCTGTGCATCATCGCCGGCGCGGACTACGGCCAGGGCTCGTCCCGCGACTGGGCGGCCAAGGGCGTGCGCCTGGCGGGGGTCGAGGCCATCGTCGCCGAAGGCTTCGAGCGCATCCACCGCACCAACCTCGTCGGCATGGGCGTGCTGCCGTTGCAGTTCCGCGACGGCGAGGGCCGGTATACCTACGCCATCGACGGCACCGAGACCTTCGATGTGGTCGGCGCGCCGGCGCCCCGGGCCGAGCTGACGGTCGTCATGCACCGCCGCAATGGCGAGCAGGTGGCGATCCCGGTCACCTGCCGGCTGGACACGGCCGAGGAGGTGCGGGTCTATGCCGCCGGCGGCGTGCTGCAGCGGTTTGCGCAGGACTTTGTGGCCGCGGCCTGACGTGGGATTCGATCCGCTGCAGTGACGCAGCGAAGCTTGCCCTTGAGACTCATGAATGCGCCCAAGTCTGGAGCAGCTCGGGCAGCCCGCCCCGCAACCCAGACATCGCCTCCAAAAGAATACAGTCGATGCCCCACCCACCCCAGATCAGAATCCCTGCAACCTACATGCGCGGCGGCACCAGCAAGGGTGTCTTCTTCAAGCTCGACGATCTCCCGGAGCCCGCCCAGGTGCCGGGTGAGGCACGGGACAAGCTCCTGCTGCGGGTCATCGGCAGCCCGGACCCCTATGGCAAGCACACCGACGGCATGGGCGGCGCCACGTCCAGCACTTCCAAGACGGTGATCCTGTCCAGGAGCGCGCGCCCGGACCACGACGTGGATTATCTGTTCGGACAGGTCTCCATCGACACGCCCTTCGTGGACTGGTCCGGCAACTGCGGCAACTTAAGCGCCGCGGTCGGCGCCTTCGCCATCAGCCATGGCCTGGTGGACCCGGCGCGCATCCCCGACAACGGCGTCTGTGCGGTGCGGGTGTGGCAGCAGAACACGGCCAAGACCATCGTCAATCACGTACCCATCACCAACGGCCAGGTGCAGGAGACCGGCGCCTTCGAGCTGGATGGCGTGGCCTTTCCGGCCGCCGAGGTGCCGGTGGAGTTCGTGCGTCCCATCGCCGACGGCGAGGCCGTGTTTCCCACCGGCAACCGGATGGATGCGCTGGATGTGCCGGGTGTCGGGCGCTTCGAGGTGACCATGATCAACGCCGGCATCCCCACGGTGTTCCTGCGGGCCGAGGATCTGGGCTATGACGGCACCGAGCTGCAGCCCGCCGTCAACGATGATCCGGCCGCCCTGGCGCGCTTCGAGACCCTCCGCGCCCACGCCGCCGTGCGTATGGGGCTGATCGGGCAAGTGACCGAGGCCGCCGCCCGTCAGCACACGCCGAAGGTGGCCTTCTGCGCGCCGCCGCAGGGTTACACCGCCGCCAGCGGTAAGGCCGTCAAGGCCGCGGACATCGACCTCAATGTCCGCGCCCTGTCCATGGGTAAGCTGCACCACGCCATGATGGGCACGGCGGCGGTGGCCATCGCCGGCGCCGCGGCCATTCCCGGCACCCTGGTGAGCCGGGCCGCCGGTGGCGCTGCGCGGGAAACCGTCATCTTTGGTCACCCGTCGGGCACGCTCAAGGTTGGCGCCGCCGCAGCCGAGCACGACGGCCACTGGCGCATCGACAAGGTCACCATGAGCCGCAGCGCGCGGGTGCTGATGGAAGGCTGGGTGCGGTTGCCCGGCGACGTCTTATGACCGAAACCGGACCACTGTCGGGCCGCTGCGGCTGATCGGGTCCGCTGCGCGGTCCGACGCGAACGATCTTGCGTCAGCGGCAGATTGGCGAGACGAGCAGTGCTTGTTGGCCCATAGCGGGGCGGGTAGGCTGCGACGAGGTCCGGACGGCTGCGGCCGTGTCGGTGGCCAAAACAGCCATGTAGCCATTGCGCTCATACCAGACGAGGAGTCCCCCTTATGTTCCGTCACACCGCCCTCACCGCGGCCGCCATGAGTCTGTTGCTCGTCGGTCCGCTCTCCGCCGAGGTGGATTTGAAAACCCAGCCCGTCGCCGCCAGTGTTATCGAGACCGCGGTCGACGGCGAGGTCATGGTGGTGAACACCGATACCCGTCTGATGACCCTCAAGCTCGCCGATGGCACCTACAAGGTGCTGCACGTGCCGCCGGAGGTGACGCGCCTGGACGAGATCAAGATCGGCGACAGGGTGAGCATCACCGAGACCACCACGGCGCTCATCGAGCTGCAGACCGGTCGCGACGCCGGCGCCATGGGCGCCGAAGGCGAGACCGAGATCACGGCGAAACCGGGCGACAAGCCTGCGGGCACCATCACCGACGAACTCACGCTCTACGGCAAAGTGGTCGGCGTCGACAAGGCCGCCGGCACCGTCACCGTCAAGGGCGCCGAGACCACCCGCGTGTTTCCGGTACAGAGCCAGGCCCTGCTGGATGAGCTCAAGGTGGG
>AACY020522075.1_pt1 | contig 13273 bp, 13 predicted proteins | sample 267378 | NCBI WGS metagenome assembly AACY02 (sample SAMN02954345, study PRJNA13694) | marine metagenome | biome: aquatic; feature: ocean; material: water; isolation source: isolated as part of a large dataset composed predominantly from surface... | reverse complement strand
TTGTGCGGCGCAAATAAACACAGCGCGACGCGTTGTCTCTTGTCGCATTGGGTCAAAATTTATATGAAAATTCCATGACAAAAAAACAAAAACGCATTGCGGTTATTGGTTTGGTTGGCACCGTGTTGGTGGCCACTTCCGCACTTATTCTTTCTGCTGTTGAGGAATCGCTGGTTTTTTTTGTGACGCCTGCGGAACTTCAGGCAAGCACCATCACGCCAGATCAACGCTTGAGAATTGGTGGTTTGGTGGCTGAGGGCTCTGTCAGGCAGCTAGATGATGGTCAGGTTGAATTCGTGATCACGGACACAAGCCAAAATGTGACGACCCAATTTGCTGGAATTTTGCCTGATTTGTTCCGTGAAGGGCAGGGCGTTGTGGTGGAGGGGTATCTCAATAACGGTGTCCTGACCGCAGATGAAGTGTTGGCGAAACACGACGAAAATTACATGCCCAAGGAAGTGGCCGATGCGTTGAAAGAAACCGGCCAGTGGAAAGGTGGTGGTCAATGACGGCTGAAATTGGTCACTTTGCTCTTGTGTTGGCGTTATGGGTGTCCATTGTTCAATCGTCCATTCCTTTATGGGGTGCAGCCACAGGCAACAGCCGATTAACGGCCATTTCCCGTCCTTCCGCTGGGATGGCATTTCTCATGGTGGCAGTATCTTTTGCTTGCCTCACACAACTTTTTGTCAATTCTGATTTTTCCGTCAGACTCGTCGCTGAAAACTCCCATTCTTTAAAGCCGATGATTTACAAGATCTCAGGCGTTTGGGGTAATCATGAAGGGTCGATGCTTCTTTGGGTGTTAATTCTGACGCTGTTTGGTGCTTTGGTGGCCATATTTGGCGGACGTATACCGCCAACGTTTCAAGCCCGTGTGATTGCTGTTCAAGGCATGATCACTGTGGCCTTTTTGATTTATATGCTGGGCACATCAAACCCTTTCACGCGCCTCATTCCTGCACCCATTGATGGTCAAGATTTGAACCCATTGCTTCAGGATCCTGGCCTCGCGCTGCATCCGCCATTTTTATACCTTGGCTATGTTGGTTTCTCTGTGGCTTTTTCTTTCTCGATTGCCGCACTCATTGAAGGACATGTGGATCCTGCATGGGCAAGGTGGGTTCGTCCCTGGACCTTGGTTGCTTGGATTTCCTTGACCATTGGCATCGCGCTTGGAAGCTGGTGGGCATATTATGAGCTCGGCTGGGGCGGTTGGTGGTTCTGGGATCCCGTTGAGAATGCAAGTTTCTTACCTTGGTTGTTGGGTACGGCACTTCTTCATTCGGCCATTGTTGTGGAAAAACGCTCAACACTCAAAACCTGGACAATATTATTGGCCATTTTGACTTTTGCCATGTCGCTATTGGGGACATTCCTGGTGCGTTCTGGTGTCCTTACATCGGTTCATTCATTTGCCAGTGACCCCACACGTGGCGTTTTTATTCTTATCTTGCTGGTGATCACGGTGGGCGGGTCCCTGCTGCTCTACGCTTGGCGGGCGCCGAATTTGAAAAGTGAGGTTCCATTTGCTGCACTGAGCCGTGAAGGTTTGTTGGTGGTGAATAATTTGTTTTTGGTGGTTTCCATGGCAGTCGTTCTGCTTGGCACATTATTCCCACTTTTCGCAGAAGCCTTTGGCTATAAAGTATCCGTTGGCGCTCCTTTCTTCAATTTGACCTTTGTTCCTTTGATGACGCCGTTGATGTTACTTGTTCCTTTTGGTCCCATGTCGGCTTGGAAGAAAATGACTCTGGAGCGTGTCATTGGTCAGCTGTCGGTGGCAATGATTTTGGCGGCATTGGCTGGTATTGGGCTCTATGTTGTGGCCCAGGGTGGTCCATGGTGGGCTTATGGTGGTTTTGTAATTGCCGTTTGGCTGATGTTCGGCGCCCTAACAGAACCTTTTGCTAGGGCGGGCGCCTTTAAGGTTCCTCTTCATGTTTTTTGGGCCCGTTTCAAAGGTCTGCCGGCATCTAGCTGGTCTGCTGCTGTTGCGCATTTTGGACTCGGGGTCATGGTTGCTGGCATTGTCGGTATCTCCGCATTCGCGGAAGAGAAAATCCTGGCCATGGGGCAGGGTGATCGGATTTCCATTGGCGGGTATGACGTGCGCTTTGAGGGTGCTGGCCAGGCCCCTGGTCCCAATTATGACTATTTGCGTGGAAAATTTGTTGCCACCAAATCAAATGGCGACGAATTAGAGATGTTCCCTGAGAAGCGTTATTACAGGGTCAAAGATATGCAAACCACAGAGGCAGCCATTTATTTTGACGGTCTTGGCGACCTTTATTTATCCCTTGGTGAGCGGCAGAATGATGGCCGTTGGGCGGTGCGGGCTTATTATAACCCGGGCGTTGATTACATTTGGTTTGGTTGCCTGATCATGGCCATCGGGGGCACGATTTCAGTGGTTGGGCGTCGTTATCGTCGGGCAAAGCAATTGCCATCTGCAAAGGCGCAAGCCGCGTGAGGGCTGCTCTCGTTATTTTTTGCTCTTTGCTGTTGCTGCCAATGTCGGCATCCGCTGTGATGCCTGGCGAGGCGCTCGATGACCCTAAGCTTGAGGAGCGTGCCCGGGGCATTACCAAAAATTTGCGTTGCTTGGTGTGTCAAAACCAATCCATTGATGATTCCGATGCGGCTCTTGCCAAAGATTTAAGGTTGTTGGTTCGCGAACGTATCAGCAAGGGTGAAAGCGATGATGAAGTGCTCGATTATGTCGTGGATCGATATGGTGACTTCGTGTTGCTCACGCCGCCCATCAAGCTGCAGACTATTTTGTTGTGGTTATCACCCGCTATCCTTTTGCTTATTGGGGTTTTATTTGTCTGGCGCTCCATGAATGCACGCCCAACGGAAATGCATCAGCTTCCCGATGAAGAAGTGGCACGTTTGCGCCGAATCATGGAAGGCGACTAACAATTAACAACGGTTGTTAGGTGGGTGAGCTTGGCGCTTCTCTTCTTCTTTATTTTTGTTTCCTTGGCCATTGTCGCTTCGGTTTTTGCTCCTTGGGCAATGCCAACGGGCTCTTGGCCTGACTTGGCCAATGGGCTTTTGCTTCGCGAAATCCTGACGTTGGATCAACCTTCCACGGGCTTTTTGGTGCGCGAGGGGCTTGTGGCTGGTGGCCTCATGGAATTGCTGCTTGCCATTGGCTTTGTGTTGTTTTCCGCGCAATCGCTCTGGTTGATCTTTGCCATTTTTGCTTTCGGTATTGGTTTGGCGGTCTTTATGAGCCTTCGGCCCTACAATGTTCCTCAAGCCTGGGCTTTTTTTGCCTTATCTCCCATGGCATTCGCATTGTTTTTGGGGGTTACGCCTTGGTTGTTGATGATTTGCGTAAGTGTGCTGTTGTTGCTTCCAGGCTATTTGCGTCTTGAGCCCATGGAATTTGGCCTTCGGCTTCTGCTTCATGTGATTGGTCTTGCACTCTTAACTTATGCAAACCCCGTTGTGGGGGTGGCCGGGTTAATTTTGAGTGTTGTCATGCTGCTGTTCGCTGACATTAGCCGCCCCATTTTTCAGCCGCAGCGGCTGGTTTTCGTGTTGTTGTTGATGGGTTGCTTGTCCCTAGGCAGCTTTCTTATGTTCCTATCAACGCCATTTGGGTTTCAAGATTTGTTGTTGCCAGTTCCTTTAATGGAGCCAAGCTTTGTCATTGGCGCCATCTTGCTTGCCTTTGGTGTTGTGGCATTCATTTCTGGGTTTGCACCTCGTCCCACGGCTGTTGCCGTCAGCACAATTGCTTTTTTAGCTCTGGTGATGGGGGGTGGTGATTATCATGCGCGTCTTGGGCTTTTGTCGTCAGGAATTGGCCTGGCAATCATCAGTCTTCCCAAATTAAGCAATTTGCCGAACGGTTTTCTTAACCTAACCGGCAGTTTGGCAGGCATCTCCTCTGCAGCGGTCATTGCCCTTGCCGTTTTGCCCCAGGATACAAAAAAACCAAACTTGAAAATTGGGGAAGATTGGCAGGTTGGGCTCGATGTCATGGTGGGGGTTGATACCAGGCGCGGGCGTATGGAACTCACAGATTTGGGCATTGCATCTGCACCCATCAAATATTGTGAGGACGGCAAAGCCTATCTTCTCGATAGCTGGAGTAGCTCTTTGCTATCTTTGCCTGGGGGAAACATTCCCTGCCCTAAACAGATGTTTGTGCGCAAACAATCCATGTTGCGACTTCTGTTGTCAGAAAGTTATGAGCTAAAAGCGAAGTTTGGTGAGGCATTTTTTGTTGAGCGGCCATGAACCCGACGTCCCTTTCGCGCCTGGAGATATCTGAGCTTCCCTTTGCCAAGCGAAGCATGCGGATGTCCCCGTCACTGGCGAATATTTTTCAACATGATGGATGCCCCCTGGCCGCGAGAACAGAGGCAGTGGAGAAACTTGGGGCTTTGTCGGCAAGGCTCTCATCTCATGAACTGGCCATCGAATTGCGCGTCCAGCGGCATCATTTTTATGCCTGCACCATGCTGGCTGAATTGCTTGGTTTGGAAGATATTATTCAGTCTGCAGCTGCGATTTCGTCTTTTGCCGATTTGATGATTCATAAGGCATTTCAGATTGAGGCCGAGCGCTTGGTCTCCAAGGGGCGCCTTCCAGATATTTTTACAAATCTTGGGGAATCCGGTCTCATTGTGCTGGCCATGGGCAAATTGGGTGCTCAGGAATTAAATTTTTCCTCAGATGTTGATCTCATTGTCTTTTTTGATGCCCACCGCGCGAATTTGACCGATGAGTTCCCATCATTCCAGCGTTACCTCATCAAGATGGTTCAGGATGTGGCGCGGCTCCTGTCGGATAATAATGAGGCTGGTTTTGCATATCGGGTGGATTTGCGCTTGCGCCCGGATCCTGGCGCGACCGCCGTGGTTATTTCCACAGATGCAGCGGAACTTTATTACGAGCAGCTGGGACAAAATTGGGAACGGGCGGCTTTTATCCGGGCAAGGCCATGTGCCGGCGATGTGGTGGCTGGCAACGAATTTCTTGAGCGTTTGCGACCATTTGTTTGGCGCCGCTCCATGGATGCTTATGCCGTCGAGGACGTGAAATCGATTAAGCGCCAAATACAAGCCCATTATGGCCTGCATGATATTTTGGTACGCAACCATGATTTGAAGCTCGGTGTTGGTGGTATTCGGGAAATTGAATTTTTTGCCCAGACCCAGCAACTGCTCGCTGGCGGACGCCTTCCCAATTTGCGGGCACGCCGAACAATTGATGCGTTGAACATGCTTTGGGAGGCTGGATTTATTTCCGAAGCAACGGCGTCGAAAATGTCTTCCTATTATCGGATGCTTCGCTGTTGGGAGCATCGCGTCCAATATGTTGATGACCAGCAAACCCACCAAGTGCCCGATGATGCGCATGGTTTTGATTTGTTTGTCAGGCTTTGTGGCTTTGATGATGAAAAAACAGCCGAAGACGTTATCTATGCCACCCTGGTGGCAGTTCATGAAGAATTTTCGGGGTTGTTTGGTGGCGAAAGCCTCTCACTTCCCGAAGGAAATTTGTCTTTCACTGGCCCAGATCAGGATCCCTCGACAATCAACACATTGATAGCTTTGGGTTACGGGCAGCCAGAACAGATGATGACCTTGGTCAAGCAATGGCATCATGGCAGGATGCAGGCCACCAAAACCGCCAGGGCGCGGGCACTTTTGACCGAGCTAACACCGGCAATTGTGAAAACTTGCTCCGACCGCGAACACCCAGACCAAGTTTTGTTAAACTTTGATCGTTTTCTTCAGGGCTTGCCTGGAGGGGTGCAGATTTTCTCTCTTCTTACCCATGGCCCGGAAGTGCTGGACATGTTGACCCGGATTCTTTCCGCGGCCCCAGAAATGGTGAACCATCTTCTCAAAAAACCGAATGTCCTGGACAGCATGCTCGACCCGATGTTCTTGACTGGTCATCCAGGCAAGCAAGAGCTCGATCAACGTCTTCAGGACCGGCTTGGTCTTGCAGAACATATTGATGCGGTTCTTGATATTGTGCGGGATTTCGCCAGTGATGAACGCTTTCGGATTGCCGTGCAGGTTTTGTTGGGCAAAATGGCCCCAAGTGAAGCCGACGATGCGTACACGGACATCGCAGAGATCGTGTTGGCGAAATTGTTCGATCATGTCCATGAAGAGTTTCAGCTCAAACATGGCAAGCATCCTGCAGGCTTTTGTGTGTTGGCCATGGGCAAATTTGGCAGTAGGGAAATGACCGCCAGGTCCGATTTGGATTTGGTGTTTGTCTATGGTGATCGTGATGAAGAGTTTTCTGATGGGCCTCGTCCGTTATCCTCAGGCTCTTATTATTCGAAATTAGGCCAGAAGCTCATTGCAGCCCTCACGGTGCCAACAGCGTCTGGCGGGCTTTATGAGGTGGACATGCGGCTTCGCCCCTCGGGACGTTCTGGCCCTCTTTCTGTATCGCTCAAGCGTTTTATCCAATATCATGAGGCAGAGTCATGGACTTGGGAGTTGATGGCCCTCACGCGGGCTCGTTTGGTGCTTGATCATGGCAATCTTGGAACGGAATTGGCGAGCATTGTTGCCCATGCCTGTGGGCAAGCAAGCAAACGTCATGACCTTGTTGTAGATGCGTTGGAAATGCGCAAAAAATTATGGCAGGAGCGCCATCCGCGCGGGCCATTCGATATCAAATATAGGGCAGGGGGGCTGCTGGATATCGAATTTATTCTTCAAGTGATGGTGCTTCAAACACCACCGGGCCGTATTGCCCCGGGCTCGATGACTGTGGGCGGTTTGATCCGGTATTTTGCGGAGCAAGCTGCTCTCGATGAAACTGAGTCAAAAAACCTTATTCAAGCCCACCAACTGCTAACGGACCTATCTCAAACAGCTTCGGTGGCATCGGAAAAAACACACCAATTCCTATCCCGTTCTTCAAAAGATGGGCTGCTTCGGGCCTTTCTGGAGCGGCATGGTTGGGGTCATGATCATATTCACACACAATTGGATGAAGTTTGTTGTCCGGTCCGGGACATTTTTGTATCTAGGTTGGGAATATATTTTTGACCATCATGGATTCTTCGTGGTTGTGTAAATGACGTGGAAGATATGACAAGCTGGTTCAGGAGATCCGTATGAAATTTATGCATGTTGGCCGCGAAGTCCGCACCCCAACCAACCAGCTTGGCAAATTGATACATGTTCATCGGGTTACCATGCCACAACCTGGGATGGAACATGTCACCTTGCAGGAGTTGTGTCAGGTCCGCATGCACATTACCGGGCGTGTTGAGACTTGGTTGGGTGTGCAGTTGGTGCTTGTCTAGGCTGAGAAGACAGAATTTTGGGTTCTTATCCATTTCATTTCAAAGCAAATAACATTTCTATTGCGCCAATGATCGATTGGAGTGATAGGCATTTTCGTCACTTCATCAAACTGATCAATTCAGAGCTGGTCACCTACAGCGAAATGATTGTTGATAAAGCACTCATCCATGGGGATGTGCACCAGCTCCTCGCACGCTCCCCAATTGATCATTCTTGCGTCTTACAATTGGGGGGAAGTGAGGCTTCAGAAATATCTGAAGCCGTCGCCATCGCAGAAGGTTATGGCCAAGATCATGATGGTTATATTGGCTATAACATCAATGTTGGATGTCCGAGCGATCGTGTCCAGTCGGGTTGTTTTGGTGCGGTGCTCATGTATGAGCCCGAACGTGTTGCGGCCATGTTTAAAGCCATGGGTGAAAAAACAGACAAACCAATTTCCATCAAATGCAGGCTTGGTGTTGATGATCAGAATGTGCACAATACCTTGCCCAAATTTCTTGAGGTGATGCTGGGTGCTGGATGTTGTCATGTAATTCTGCACGCACGAAAGGCTTGGCTGCAGGGGCTGTCGCCCAAAGAGAATAGAGACATCCCACCACTTGATTACGAGCTTCCCGCGAAGCTTAAGCAAACTTTTGGCGACAGCATCACCATGGAAATCAATGGGGGCATCACCAGTATGGCCGAGGCGGGGGAGATGCTCACCCGTTTTGATGGGGTGATGATCGGCCGCGCGGCCTACAACAACCCATTCATGTTTGCCCCGGAGGATCATTCCCGCCTGCAGGTGCTGGACCAAATGCGGGGCTATCTGGACGAGCATGTGGCCCAGGGAGGCCGTGCCCATCAGGTGTTGCGGCATATGGCGGGTTTGTATCACAACATTTCAGGTGCACGTTCCTGGCGCCAATTGATTTCTGAAAGCGCGAGCCATGACCATAACAAACTTCTTGATGGGTTTTTGTCGCGCATGGCTGCCTGACCATGTTTGAGGCAACCCAAGACCTTATCCTGCCCATCATCATCCTTATGGTTTCTGGTGCAGTGGCTGGTGTCGCGGCGGGCATGTTTGGCATTGGTGGCGGCATCATTCTTGTGGCCGCTATCACCGACGTGCTGATGATCATGGGCACCCCACCGGCCACGGCCGTTAAAGCCGCCGTGGGTACGTCTCTTGCCACTGTCATCATCACATCCCTTCGATCCGCCCAAGCCCACCAGAAAAAAGGTTCTTTTTCCAAGGATGCGGCCATCATTTGGGCGCCATTGATTATCATTGGGGCTGTGGCTGGAACCGCACTAAGCAGCCAAGGTGGCCGTCAATTGTTCCAAATTCTTTTCTTGGTCATCGGTCCGTTGTTGGCCTACAACATGGCGTTTGGCCGCAAGGATTGGTCAAATGTCCAGATTCCCGCACCCAAATTTCTTAAACCCATTATTGGTTCTGCCGTGGGGTTTTTCTCAGTCATGATGGGCTTGGGCGTGGGGGCAATGGGCGTGCCAGCCATGACGCTTTTTGGGCTGGACTTGCGCCGGGCCATTGGCACTGCAGCTATCTTGGGGCTGTGCACTTCCGTGCCAGGTGCATTAGGCTTTATAATCACCGGTTATGTTGATGGTGTTGATATTCCTGGTCCCTCACTGGGGTATTTCAGCCTCTTGGCATTTGTGGTGATTGTGCCAATGACATTCCTACTTGCGCCCGTCGGGGTTTGGATGAACCATAAGATGCCCTTGGATATTTTACGAAAAGCCTTTGCTGTGCTGATTATTGTGAATGTTCTGCGCGTTGGCTTGAGCATCTGACCAAAAAATGGCTGATCTTGAAGAATATCAGACGTCAATTTTTTGATCATATTCACCCACTTCCGGCATGGAAGACAGGCGCGTATCAATAATCTTGAACATGGCTTTCATGCGTTCTTCCGACACTGGGCTTTCCACCACCACAACGAGGTTGGGTTTGTTGGATGAGGCCCTGATCAACCCCCAGGTTCCGTCTTCCAACGTGATGCGGATACCATTCACCCGGTTGATGTCGACAATCTTCAAGTCATTGAACTTGAGACCAGCTGCCGCATCTTCTTCAAAGCCATTGGCCACGCGTTCGGCCACGTCATATTTTGTTTCATCGGCGCAATAGGGTGACATGGTGGGCGAGGACCAAGTCTGGGGAAGGCTGCGCCGAAGGTCAGCCATGCTTTGGTTGTTGGCATCTTCCAACAATTGGCAGATCAGCACAGCAGTCAGGAGACCGTCATCATAACCACGGCCCAATGGTTGGTTTAAGAAATAATGACCTGATTTTTCAAAGCCGGCCAAGGCGCCACGATCATGAACATGTCGTTTCATATAGGAATGGCCAGTTTTCCAATATTCGGTGCGTGCACCAAGGTTCAAAAGTTCTTCATCGGTCATGAAGATACCTGTTGATTTGACATCGACGATAAATAATGGCGCGTCATGTTTGCTGGCAAACCAACGTGCCATGATCACGCCCATTTTGTCTGCAAAAATTTCCTCACCTTCGTTATCCACCACCCCGCAACGATCGCCATCACCATCAAAGGCAAGCCCAATATCGGCCCCATGTTGCAAGACGGCCTTAGATAAAGCCTCCAGCATGACCAGGTCCTCTGGGTTGGGGTTATAGTTGGGGAAATTGTGGTCAAGCTCACATGTTTCTTCAATGACCTCGCAACCAATTCGGCGAAGTACCTCAGGTGCAAATGCACCCGGCGTGCCGTTGCCGCAGGCACAGACCACCTTGAGTGGTTGGGTGAGCTTCATGTCCTTGGTGAGGTCATCGATATATGCGTTGGCAATGTTTTCATGTTTGTGGAGCTGCCCACCACCCGGCGTTTGCATCAGCCCGTTTAATGTGATGTCGCGCAGGCGCGCCATGTCTTCAGGTCCATGGGTTAATGGTCGCTCTGTGCCTATTTTTACGCCGGTCCAACCATTTTCATTATGGGAAGCGGTGACCATGGCGACGGCAGGAACATCAAGATGGAATTGTGCAAAATAGGCCATGGGTGACGTGCATAACCCGATGTCATGGACCTGGATTCCAGCATTCATGAGCCCAATGATTAATGCGTTTTTAACAGATTGGGAGTAGGATCTGTAATCGTGACCCACGATAATAGCCGGGGTGATGTCCATCTCCACCAATTGTGTGCCCAAAGCTTCACCCAACAACGTAAAGCCATTCAGGTTTATCTCTGAACCAAGCAACCATCTTGCGTCATACTCCCGGAATCCGGTTCTTTTGATCAGTGCATGCTCTTCATATGCCCGGGTGTTGGGCTTGAGATCATTAAAAATTTCCATGAAAAACCATCCGGAATGAGTTCGCTGACTTCAGTCTGATGCTTTGATGTTTAGACTGCGGGTCGGCAACTCGGCAACAATTTTGTCGCGGGCTTCTTGATCCAACTTTGCCCAGCCAGCAATTTCCGCCAAACTACGTTTGCACGCCATGCAATGGGTGCGCCCTTCATTAAGGCGGCAGATTTTTTGACAAGGAGACAACATCACCATAGGTGATGCTCGAAGAATCGTGGCACCGCAAGATGCACCGCAACAACATGGCCCAAAAGTGGCATTCCGGGGGAATTGTGACCAAAGCATTTGCAGATATATTTTCACTATTTTCGGGGATGCCATCGGCAGACTTGGACAGGGTGGCGGAACTTGATCGGGGCCTTTTGGCACTAAGCTCCGTGACACAGGCAGATGAAGAAGGCCGCGCTTGGTCGCGCTGGCATGCCATGTGGTCTAAGGGGGATGTTGGTGTCATTAGCCAGCCGGTCGTCGCCCTTTTTGTGGCAAGCTATGCAAGCCCCGATTTTGAAATTCACCAGGCGTCTGATTTTGTCGCGCTCCACAGCAAATCTGGGGGGCTTGCAAGCTATGCAGCGACAGATGCGGGCACAGGTTTGTCGCTATTTGAACTGGCCCCATCACTACCTTTTGACCCGCAAGTTGAGGGGCTTGGTGAGGCCATGGCCGTGGCCACCATGGCCTATGGCATGGAGGCATGCGCAACCGGGGCTGACCTGCTTGCGCTGACCTGCCAGACATTTGGCTGGCAACAACATGGCCCAAAATTGATCAATGATATTTTGGCTGCCAAGGGACGAGATGATGCTGAAGAGCTCTTGGCTCATGTGATAGGCCGTGACATTCCGGCCTTGATGGGGGCCATGGCCGCCGCCTCCTATGAACGTATCCCAACGCTGCTGGAGGGAGAACAGGCCCATCTGGCAGCCCATCTGATTTATCTCTTGGTGGGAAGATTACCTGGCCAGATCATGTCCGTACGCCGCCCTTCTTGGTTTTCTCATAAGGTTCCCTCAATTCTGGCGCCAACAAATGACATGTTGGTTCCGGCCGTTGATGCTGCATTGTCGGTGCGGCTTCTCAGAAGTAAGGTTTCCATGACCAGGGATTTGGTAGGGATGTTAGATGCTTAAGCGCAGACGTCATCTTGAAGAGGATGCGGAACGCTTTTCGTACGCCTTTGGCATCGAAGGGCGTTGGAAACGAAAAATGGTCCAGCTTATTGAGCGCCTGTCGGGTCAGCCAAAATTAAAAAAATTATATGAGCATAACCGAAATGCCCCAGAGCCAGGGGAAAGTTTTTGGCAGGCCGCCGTTCGTCTCCTCGAAATCGGCATTGATTATGACCCAACAAAATTGATGAACATCCCGGCCGACAGGCCCTTGGTGGTTGTTTCCAACCATCCCTTTGGGGTGCTGGATGGCTTGGTGATCTGCCGGCTTGTTGAGCATATTCGGGACGATTTCAGGTTGCTGGTGAATGCGGTGCTCGTTCGTGCGCCGGAAATCGAACAGTATTTTTTGCCGGTGGATTTTGCAGAGAATCGTGAGGCGTTAAAAACCAATCTGGACACCAGAAAGAGGGCGCTCGCGCATCTTGCCCAAAATGGGTGCGTCATCATCTTCCCGGCGGGCGGAATTTCCACGGCGCCAAAAGTTTTTGGTCGGGCCATTGATGATGATTGGAAGCCCTTCACGGCCAAAATGATTTTGGAAAGCAAAGCCCTTGTCTTGCCTGTCTTCTTTGAAGGCCAGAATTCGAGGCTCTTTCAGTTGGTCAGCCATTTCAGCGCGTCCATGCGCTTGGCCCTCATTTTCCGAGAAATCAGCCGCCGCATGGGCAAGGTGGTGCAGGTACAGATCGGTGAGCTGATTGACCCGTCAGCCAATCCAGATTTGCATGACCGTCAGGCCTTAATGGATTATCTTCGCCATGAAACCTATGCCCTTGAACGGCGGCTAAGCCTTCGCCGGCGTTTTGTTAGAAAGTTGTCGCGGTCATGAAGCTTTACACCACCAACGGCGCCCCAAACCCCCAGCGTTTGGATATTTTTTTGCACGAAAAGTCCATTGAGGTAGAGAAAGTCTTCGTAAATTTGATGGAACGCGAACATGATGACCCGTTGTTCCGGTCCTTGTCCCCTTTTGGCAGGGTGCCGTTGCTTATTCTTGATGATGGGACAGCCATCAGTGAGGTGGAAGCAGTGGCCCGCTATCTTGAAGAAGTGGTCCCAAGCCCGAATTTGCTTGGTTCATCACCGCGCGAGAAAGCCTTGGTTTCCATGTGGGCGCGGTTGGCTGAGTTTGAATTGATGACGCCCCTGGCCCATGCATTTCGGCATGGTCACCCCCGCATGGGCGTGTTGGAAGATCAGGTTGCCGATTATGCGGTTGCTGCGGCCAAGAAAGCATCAACCGCGCTCACCATTTTTGAGCAGCATATGAAAGAGCGAGATTACGTTTGTCTTGATCGCTTCACTTTTGCCGACATCAATGCCCTTGTTGCGCTACGCATGACAAAGTTGGCAAAAATCGACCTTGCGCAATGGCCCATTCTATCAAATTGGCTGGCGCATGTTTCTGCACGGCCGTCTGTTGCGTCGTTAACATAATTTATT
>AACY020310936.1_pt1 | contig 13278 bp, 13 predicted proteins | sample 267378 | NCBI WGS metagenome assembly AACY02 (sample SAMN02954345, study PRJNA13694) | marine metagenome | biome: aquatic; feature: ocean; material: water; isolation source: isolated as part of a large dataset composed predominantly from surface... | reverse complement strand
AGCGTCGGCGGTGTCTGGCCCGAATTTTTCTTGTAGCAGCGCCAGCAACATCATGGCTTCGCCCTGCTTGACGCCCTTCTCGATCCCCGCTTGTTCAACCGTGGTGACATAGGGCATACGCTGTTGCTCCTCGTAAGCATAGAGTTCTTGGCGAAAGTCTGCTCCCGCTCCCCGGTGACCCCGCTCCCCGGTGACCCCGCTCCCCGGTCAGACAACGCGCGCGTCGGTCTTCGAGAAGTCATCTCCCTTGAACAATAACGGCACCTGCTCTCGCACCGCCAAGGCATAGGAAAAACAGTCGCCAAAATTCAGCCCGGCGGGATGTCGACCCTTGCCGAAGCGGCGATAGCCCTCGGCCGCGAGATCCGCCAAATGCTCATCGAGGGGGACCGTCTGTATCTTTCCCAGGGCCAGGAACTGCTTAGCGCGCTCGACACCGACGTCGCCAAGGCGCGCCTGAATCACCACCAGCAACTCGGTCCGATTTGGTGCGCAAAGACCAACGCGCGGCGCCGACACCAGGGCACGGAGCAGGGCTACCGCGTCGGGCTCACCAAGCAGGATGGCGGTCAGCGCGCTGGTATCGACCGCCAGATCAATCGAAGCGGCCATCGGTGTTATAGCCCAGAATATCGTCGTCGCTACGCCGGTCGAGCACCGGGAGCGACCAGACCTCGCGTTGCAGCCAGTCCAGCATGTCCTCCGGGCTGAGCTTGGGCGGCGGCTCTTCGAGCCCCTCAAGGGCGACGCGCAGCGAGACAATTGCCTCCTGCGTCATAGAACGACGGTGATCGGCCGCGGTGTCTTTAAGCCGCTCATAGAGATCATCAGGCACGTTGCGCAAGACGAGCGTAGGCATCGCATGACTCCGAACAGATGTGTGCTAGCAAAATGCTAGCTCTGAACGCTGCTCTAGACAAGGGTTAAGCCGAATCCGCCGCCAGCGCAGCCGGGCGCTATGCTTCGTGCAAAGGCCTGTTCGAGCTCGCCCAATCAGGCCAGGCGATCGAGATCCGCAACGACGCGCGCGTTCAGCCCAAGACACCCGGTGAGCCCAGGGCCCCACGCCGCGGGCGTGGGAACGCGGTCAAAACACAAAACCGCTCGTAAATGGTTGAGATAATCGACACGATCTGTCCTTATCTCAACTATGTTCACGCCGTCAACGCCGCAGCCGCGGGCGAACCCGAGGTCTTACGCAACTCATGCGTGCGTTTCGCCGTCAAGGGCTCTGACCCCTTTCAGCTGCTGATCCTGCGCCCGGACATGCACCGCTTCCACAAGACACGCCACGCCTTCGCCGTCGTCACCCTCGGCGTCGAGCGCCTGGTGTGGCGAGCCGTGGTGCGCGATTCCGCAAGGCAAGAGTCGAGCTCCGCGCTTTGCCTGCGCGTCTCTGCCCTGGGGTAACGGCAACGGCACCCGAAATGCCGCCTCAGCAGCGTATCCGGCCAATTTCCGCATCCGTGTGCAGATCCGCCGGCGGCGTCTCCAGGCGGCCCCACAGCGCCCGCCTCAGCCGCCGCCCTGCACGGCGGCCGTGCCGAAACAGTCACGCGCGATGGACAGCGGCGGCCTGATGAGCCCGGTGCCATCCAGCACCACCATGTCTGCGATGCTCATCCTGAACACCGGCGGGCGCTTGAACACCCTGACACCTCCTTACGCCAGCCAGCAGCGGCCGGGGCTCTGGCTTAGTCCTTGAGCAGATTCTCGATCTAATTCGGCCTTGGCTTTCAGACGGTGGCCGCCTCGCTGACGGCGGTGGGGGCAGCGGTACCGGCGGCGGTACTGGCGGGAACGAGCAGCGCCTGGCCGGCGGCGTACAGGTCGCTACCCGGCAGGGCGTTAACCACGGCGGCCAGGGGGATGAGGTACAGCGCCGGCGCCAGCACCACCAGCAGCAGCGCGTCTTCCGCCGCCGAGAGCTGCAGCCGGCGCGGCTGCTACAGGCTGGCAACCAGCACCGCCAGCGCCACGGACTGCAGCAGCAGGGATGCGAACGGCGTGTTGCCGCCGCGGAACAGCGGCGCCAGCAGCAGGAGCAGGATCAGTAGTACCTGCGGCGCGCCCAGCGCGCCGCTGGCCGGCGGACGCGCGATTGATCCTGTACGGCTGAGAGGGCTTGCGGCCTGCATGCGCCGTGCGGTGTCTGGAGCTTGGGCCATAGGATGAACTACGTTGCCCTGCGGGCGACAACGAACGATGGCAGGCACCATGCCGCTTGATACCGAACGACGCTACGTGTTAACTCCAGGGCGATTGATTATGGGTGAGGAAAACCCCCACCCTAACATCAGTGCACCTAGGTGGTTGACTTTGCTGAGATGTTTGCTGGGGAAGAAATCCTTAGCGAAATAATGTGAATCCCAGATTTTGTCGATGCACTGCGTTTACGGTGTACAAGGCGCTCCTTCGTTTATGGACTATAGTTGCTGTGCACACTCATACTTAAAAGTCACAAAATCGTGTCTCATTAGTGAGACGAAGCTGAGACCTTGCATTCCTTACTATGTGTATCTGCGTGGGCATCGGATTGCCCCCCAAGAGCCGAGCAGTCGCATGATCGATGTACTGAAACAGTTGACGGTGCTCTATGTTGAGCCCGACACGCAGAGTCGGACCGAGACGCTGGAAGTGCTGCAGGCCATTTCGGCCAAGGCCATACCCGCCGCAGATGGCCAAGAGGCCTCGCGCTTGTTCGAGGTTCATCGGCCCAATGTGCTGGTGTCGGCGCAGGTGCTGCCGGACATGCGTGGGTATGAGCTGGCGGGGGCGTTGCGGGCGCTGGAGCCGCAGTTGCCCTGCGTGCTGATCGATTCGGTTGCCGAGCCCGAGAACATGCTGGCGGCCCTTAACATCACGCCCAAGCCGGCGGCCTACCTGATCAAGCCCACGGATTACAAGGTGCTGAAAAACGCACTCGAGGAAGCGGCCCAGCTGTTGCTGAGGCAGGGCCGGTGCATGGTGCGCGTGTCGTCCGATGCCTTGTATTGCGCCGTCGACGGCACGCTGCTGCGCGACGGCTCGGTGGCGGCACTCACGCAGCACGAGCGCCGGCTACTGGATGCGTTGATCCAGCGTCGGGGTGGCTGGGTGCACCGCGAGCAGCTGCTCATCCATGTCTACGACGACCCAGACGTTGCCAGCGAGGCGGGCCTGAAGAATTTGGTGATGCGTCTGCGGCGCAAGCTGGGGCGCGAGGCCATCAATACCCGTTACGGCGTGGGCTACCGGCTGCGGATGGAGCCGCAGCATGTGTTGTTGCCGCGGTGAGTGCAGGCGCGGTGGCGCACTCTGCGTCAGCGGCGGCGGAGCAGTGACGCCAGCCAGCCGCCGCCGGCCGGCGGCTTCGTCAGACACGGCGCATGCGCCACGGCGCCGCGCGAAGCGCAAACGGTTGCTCATCAACGGGCGTGCTGCTCGCCGGAGTGTAGGCAGGATGTGGGCTTGAAGCCCGGTGTCGCGCGGCGCCCGGGCCGGTGGCGCGGTTAAGGCGCGGGCGATGGCCGATGTCTGACGCAGGCGCGGGCGCAGATGCGCACGCGATCAGGGCCGATAGTCGGCGCCGCTGCTCGTGGTGGTGGTGACGGGCGGGCGCATGCCCTCGGCCCGCATCACGTCGTGATACAGCTCGACTTGCGGCTTGCGGAAGATGACACCGATGCCCGTGTTGTCACCGTGGGTGACGACGGCGGGAATCATCCAGTCCCGCCCGCGGCAGGAGAGCTCCAGCTCGATGGGGGTGCCCGCCGGCAGGGTTAGTGATTGCACCGACAGGAACATGCCGCCCGCCGACAAGTCCCGCGCGCAGGCCCCGAGAAAGGGCCGGCGACCGTAGCGGATATAGACGGGAACGCAGAGGTGGTGTCGCGCGGCGTCGCGAGGATCTTCGCTCATCTGTGACTATCCAGTATCGATTTTGCCGTACCCGCCACAGCTTAAGACATGTTCTTGACGATAAAGTTCAGGGTTTATGACTAAATGATGTCCATCGGCACCGCGTTGCGAAGCCACTTGCGCGCGGCGGGCTTGGAGTCACGACGGATGACCCTGGTCAATCCTCGCGGTCATGTCGCCCAGGCGCCCTCGCCGAGCATCGCCCACAGGCTCAGGGGGCGCCGAGCACCGCGCCCAGGTCCGCCGCGGCCAGGCGTTCGCGCACCCGGTGCAGATGCGCCATCAACGCCGGCTCCAGCCGGGCGTAGGCCTCGGCATCCGGCACCCGCTTCACCACCACACCCAGCAATTCCGTGATGGCGTTGCCGATGGAGTTCTGGCTGATGGTCACGAATAGCCGGCCGTCGTCGCCGCGATAGATGAGCTGTTTGAAGGCGGGCTCCCAGCGGATGGCGTTGGCGTAGGCGGGCTCGCGGATGCAGCGCTCACGCACGGTCTTGGCGGTGCCCATGAAGGCGTCGTCGGCGAGCAGCACCCGCTCCACCGCGGTTGGGAAATACAGGTCCGGCAGCGGGTCTGAATTGCGGCTGGAGACCTGGCTGAAGAAGCTGCGGTAAAAGTCGATGAAGCCCCTCAGCAGGGCATCGTATTCGTGCCAGAAGCGCATGTCGTGCAGGGCGGCGGCGCCGCCGGCGATTGCCCAGCAGGGCAGCCCCTGGGGATAGCCGGTGAGCGCCAGCGCCGAGTCTTCGCCGCGCGCCGGGCGCAACAGCTCGAGATCCAGCGCGGTGGCGAAAAAGGCCCGGTAGATGTCGCGCATGTGGGCCTGGAACAGGCTGTGCTGGCCGCCGTCGGTGAGGTTGGGATTGTTCGGGTCGGCGGGCTCGGCGGCGCGCAGGTCCGCCCGCGGAAACACCATGAAGTGGTTGTGCAGCATGCGGATGCTGGGCACGCCGGGGGCTGTGAGCGGCCAGGTGGCATCCAGGCTCGCCTCCCCCGCCAGCACCAGCGCCTGCGCCGGGTCGGGCCAGTGCTCCAGCATGTACCCGATGATGACCGCGTTCATGCGGTTCCAGACCCGGCGCACCCGCTGCGGCACCTGCGTGCGGCGCACCGGCCGGCCGAGGGGATTGAGGATCTCGCGGGCGGTGTTGTAGATGATGGAGCAGTCGAAGGTGCCCGAGTGCCCCAGGGCCTTGCGGTAGAGCAGCAGATTCTCGGGGTTGCTGAGCAGGCCGTTGTTGTGCACCAGGTCGTTCAGGTTTTCGGCGCTGTTGAAGAACTCATTGGGTGCCATGCCCTGCGGCACGTCCAGCGGGATGGGGCGGAAGGGCGTCACGAGTTGGCGCGGGCCTGCTTGCATGGGGGGCTCCTGGGCTGCGGCTTGGGGCTTGCGGCGGCACCAGTTTAGCGCGCGGATGCGGTATGACCCGATGCCGGCAAGTGTTCGCGCCGGCTGCCTCATGCTGGGCGAAGCGGTCGCATCGGTTCTGGCGCCGACGCCTGTTCCACGTGGTTCCCCGGAGCCGCCCGTCGGTGCGCGCCACGGCCCGTCGCGCGCACTATGCTGACACTGTGACAGCCCGGCCCTGGGGCCCCCAGGGCCCCGGGGCATCACCCACTTCAAAGGAGGTTTCATGCTGATCACCTTCAAGACCCCGGTCTATGCGGACATCACCATGTTCGGCGACGTCGCCAAAGCCTTGATCCGGATGATGGGCCACAGCGGAACCATCCCCGGCGCGATCCTCGCCGAGGACGTGCCCAAGGCGCTGGAGAAGCTCCGCGAAGCCGTCGCGCACAACCCCAATGCGCCGCTGAACCCACACCGGGACGAGGACGGCGACGAAGACGTCCGACGCGAGAGCGTGAGCCTTGCCAAGCGCGCCCTGCCGCTGATGGAGCTGTTGGCCGCCGCTGCGCGAGAAGCGCAGCATGTCATGTGGGAGCAGCGCTGACGGGGCGAGCACTGGCGTGTTCTGGCGCGCCGGGGGAACGCCGCGCCCTGGTGCATGCCGCGTCTTGATGTACCCCGGGGCAAAGCGTCGCTCAGGGGGGCGGCGGCGGACTTGTGATGTCGGCGATGCGCTGGGCGGGCAGCAGCGCGATGGCCGGGGTGCAGGCGGCGAGCTCGGGCTCGAGTGTGGTGTCGGCGGTGTGCAGCAAGGCCCGGAAGCGCGCCCCCGCGGCCGCCGTCACCGCCGCCGCGACGGTGCACTGGCCGCCGTCGACCTGCAATAACAGGCAGCGCCAGTGCGCAGCGGGCGGCGCCGCCTGGGCGTGACGCAGTCGAATCTGCGCGGGCGCTGCGCCGGTGAGCTGGAAACCGAAGCTGGCCAGTCCCATGGCGAGTCCCAGACCATGGGCTTTGACGTAGGCCTCTTTGAGTGTCCACAACGATTGAAACGCCTGCGCCGCAGCGGCGGAGCCCGGGGGGCCGGCGGCGGCGATGGCGCTTGCTTCTTCGGCGGTGAAGAAACGCGCTGCGATGTGCTGCGTATCCCGCAGCGCACGCCGGCACTCCGCATCGACGCCGATGCACTCACCGTGGGTGAGGGCGCAGCACACCAGGGCGCGGGTGTGGCTGAGATTGAACCTGAGTGCGCCGGCGTGCGGGCAGGCGTTGGTGTCGATCTCCGGGCGGCCGTGGGGGCCGCGCCGAAAGCGCCAGTGTGCGGGTGCCGGCGTCGCCTCCCGCGACAGCGCATGGCGCAGCAGTACATGGGCTGCGCAATACATGGTACGGTCGGCCTGTGTGCGAAAGCGCGCCGCCCGTGCCCGCTCGTCGGCATCGAGCACATCGATGTCCGCCGCCAGCCGGGCCAGCGTCGGGGCCCCCCAGGCGATGTGCAGCGTCACGTCCTGCATGGCTCAATCTCCATAACGCGCGTTGGAGTATGTGTGCACCAACGCGCTGCCCGCAAGCCACCTCGGCGCGCATGACCGGATTGGCACGCCTGCGTCGGCGCCCATCAGCCAACGTGACGGGCCGCCGACTGCGCCAACGCAAGCAAACCCCGGCGCTCGCTTGACCGGAAAAATTCTGCGGGATAGCTTCGAGCGTTGCTGTCATCCGACCCAGCGGCGGTCCCGCGTCGGCCGCGAGCTGACCGCTGCGGATGCCATCGCAGCCCAGTCTTCCGGATCGCATCCGGACCCAATCCGGATCAGCCCCGGACGTACAGCCAGGATCATCCCTATGCCGGCCGCCTTCCCGTTCTCCGCCATAGTCGCCCAAGACGAGATGAAGCTCGCGATCCTGATCGCGGCGACGGACCAGAGCATCGGCGGCGTGCTGGTGTTCGGTGATCGCGGCACCGGCAAGTCCACGGCCATCCGGGCGCTGGCGGCGCTGCTGCCGCCCATGCGGGTGGTGGAGGGCTGCGCTTACAACTGCGACCCGGATGCCGCAGACGCCGCCCTCTGCGACGGTTGCCGGCAGACGCGCGCGCAGGGCGGCAAGCTGAAGGTGCGCAAGGGTCCGGTGCCGGTGGTGGATCTGCCGCTGGGGGCCACCGAGGATCGGGTCATCGGCGCCCTGGACCTGGAGTCCGCGCTCACCCGCGGCGAGAAACGCTTCGAGCCCGGCCTGCTGGCCCGCGCCCATCGCGGCTTTCTCTACATCGACGAGGCCAATCTGCTGGAGGACCATCTGGTGGACGCGCTGCTGGACGTGGCCGCCAGCGGCGAGAACGTAGTGGAGCGCGAGGGGCTGAGCGTACGCCACCCGGCGCGCTTCGTGCTGGTGGGCAGCGGCAACCCGGAGGAGGGCGAGCTGCGTCCGCAGCTGCTGGACCGCTTCGGCCTGTCGGTGGAGGTGAGCACACCGCAGGACTTGAAGAGTCGCATGCAGGTGGTGCGCCTGCGCGATGAGTTCGAGCGCGATCCCGCCGCCTTCATCGACAAGCACAAGCGCAAGGACGGCAAGATCCGCCGCCAGATCCTGCATGCGAAAGCGCACCTGGGCCAGGTGGAGGTGCCGGATGCGACCCTGGAGCGTGCCTCGCAGCTGTGCATGAAGCTCGGCACCGACGGGCTGCGCGGCGAGCTGACCCTGATCCGCGCCGCCCGCGCCTATGCCGCCCTGGAGGGCGACGACACGGTGGAGGACAAGCACCTCAAGCACGTGGCGCCGCCGGCGTTGCGCCACCGCCTGCGCCGCAACGTGCTGGACGACGCCGGCTCCACCACCCGCGTCAACCGGGCGGTGGAGGAGCTGTTCGGGGCATGAGCGCCACCGCCCCGGCGCCGGGGCAGATGCAGTCCGGGCCGCCGGCCGCAGACCCGGCCGCAGACCCGGCGGTCGCCGAGCAGGCCGAGGCCGAGCGCCGGGCCCAGATCGCCGCCCGCTGGGACGACGCCTGCCTGGCCGCGGCGCTGTTCGCACTCGACCCCGTCGCCGCCGGCGGCATCAATGTGCGCGCCCTGCCGGGGCCGGTGCGTGATCTCTGGCTTGAATTCCTGCGCGAGCTGCTGCCGCCCGCGGAGCCCTTGCGCCGCGTGCCCCTGCACATCGCCGACGGCCGCCTGCTGGGCGGGCTGGACCTGGCCGCCACCCTGCACGCCGGCCGCCCGGTGGCCGAGCGCGGCCTGCTGGCGGAGGCCGACGGCGGCGTGGTGCTGTTGGCCATGGCCGAGCGCGTGGCCCGCTCCACCGCCGCCCACCTGAGCGCCGCGCTGGACACCCGGGAGGTGCTGGTGGAGCGCGATGGCATCACCGCCCGCACGCCCACGCGCTTCGGCATGGTGGCGCTGGACGAGGGCGCCAACGACGAGGAGCAGGTGCCGACCACGCTCAAGGACCGCTTCGCCATTTTGCTCGATCTCAACGACATCCCCTACAACGCCGCCGTGCCGCCGGCGGAGGACGCGGGCAGCATCCAGCGCGCGCGCCGGCGCCTGCCGGGTGTCACCGTGCCCGAGGACATGCTCGAGGCCGTCTGCGCCACGGCGCTGGCGCTGGGTGTGGAGTCCCTGCGCGCGAGCCTGTTCGCCCAGCGCATCGCCTGCGCCGCCGCCGCGCTGGACGGCCGCGATGCGGTGGCCATGGAGGATGTGAGCGCCGCCGCGCGGCTGGTGTTCGCGCCCCGCGCCACGCGCATCCCCATGCCGGACCCGCCGGAGGATCAGCAGCCCGAGGAGCCGCCGCCGCCGGACGAGCACCAGGACGACGAGCAGCAGGACGATCAGACCCCCGAGCAGGACATCGACAAGCCGCTGGAAGACGTGGTACTGGAGTCCGCCCAGGCGGCCATCCCCGACAACCTGCTCGCCATGCTCAAGATGGGCGCGCTGCGCACCCGCTCGCACAGCAGCGGTAAGTCCGGCGCCAGCCAGAGCGGGTCGCTGCGCGGGCGGCCCGCCGGCACCCGCCGCGGCGAGCCCGGCGCCGGCGCGCGCCTGGCCGTCATCGACACCCTGCGCGCGGCGGCGCCCTGGCAGCGCCTGCGCCGGGCCGAGCGCGAGCAACAGGGGACGGGCGGGGATGTGCTGGTGGAAGTACGCCAGGACGATTTTCGCATCACCCGCTACAAGCAGCGCTCCGAGACCACCACCATCTTCGTCGTCGACGCCTCCGGCTCCGCCGCCCTGCACCGCCTGGCCGAGGCGAAGGGCGCCGTGGAGCTGCTGCTGGCGGACTGCTATGTGCGCCGCGACCGGGTGGCCATGGTCGCCTTCCGCGGCCCCGGCGCCGAGCTGCTGCTGCCGCCGACGCGCTCGCTGGTGCGGGCCAAGCGCAGCCTCGCCGGTCTGCCCGGCGGCGGCGGCACCCCGCTGGCCGCCGGCATCGACGCCGCCGTGGAGCTGGCCGATGGCGTACAGCGCCGCGGCGGCACACCGGTGGTGGTGCTGCTGACGGACGGCCGCGCCAATGTCAACCGCGCGGGCATCGGCGGCCGCGCCCAGGCGGCCGAAGACGCACAGGCCTCCGCCCGCGCCTTCCGCGCCGCCGAGCTCAAGGCCCTGGTGGTGGACATGTCTCCGCGCCCGCGCCCGGACGCCGAGACGCTGGCCCAGGCGATGGGCGCCGTCTACCTGCCCCTGCCGCACGCCGATGCCGCGGCCCTGTCGGGCGCGGTGCAGGCGGTGGCTTGAGGCAGGCTCCAGCCCCCGCACCATGACTTCCGCCAAGGTCCTTCAGGATAAGCTCGATTGGGCGCGCGACGGTGCGGACTGGCCGAACCGGGAGGCCAGCCGCTTCGTGGAGGCCGGGGGCCTGCGTTGGCATGTGCAGGTGGCGGGCAGGGGGCCGGTGCTGCTGCTGCTGCATGGCACCGCGGCGTCCACGCACTCGTTCGGCGGGCTGTTGCCGCTGCTGGCCGAGCGCTGCACCGTCGTCTGTCCGGATCTGCCCGGGCATGCCTTCACGGCGACGCCGCCGCCGCCGGAGATCTGCCTCAGCTGCATGGCCGCGCAGCTCGGCGCCCTGCTGCGCGCCCTGCGGCTGGAGCCGGAGATCGCCGTCGGCCATTCCGCCGGCGCGGCGGTGCTGGTGCGGATGGCGCTGGATGGCCTGATCCGGCCGCGGCTCATCGTGAGCTTGTCCGGTGCGCTGATGCCGTTGACGGGCTTCGCCGGCAAGTGGTTCTCGCCGGCGGCCAAGTTCTTCGCCCGCAATTCCTTCCTGCCCAAGTTCTTCGCCAACGGCGCGCGCAAGGATCCCAAGGGCGTGCAGCGCCTCGCCGACAGCACGGGCTCGCGGCTCACGGAGCGGGATATCGCCTTTTATCGACGCCTGATTGCGAGCCCCGGCCACCTCGCCGCGGCGCTCAACATGATGGCCAACTGGGATCTGGAGCCCCTGGCCCGGGACTTGCCGGCGCTGGAGCCGGCGCTGTTGCTGGTGGCCTTCGGCAACGACAAGACGGTGCCGCCGGCGGAGGCCGAGCGCGTGCTCGCCGTGGATCCCCGCGCCCGCATGAAGCTGGTGGGCGGCTTCGGCCACCTCGCCCATGAGGAAGACCCCGCCTATGTGGCGGAGCTGATTGTCGAGGCGGCCGGGCTCGGTTGAGCGTCACGCGCCCCGACGGGCCGACGATCATGCGGGAACAGGCGCGGCGCCCCCGGGCGAACCCAGGGGGCGCGCCGCCGCCGAGCCTGCGCGCCCGGGCGCCCCCAAGGCCAAGTTAGACCATCGCCGCGCAGGCGTCCGGGCTAAAGTGCCAGGTCGATGCCGCCGATCAGTGCCCCGGGCAGCAGGGTGCTGTCGGTGCTGCGGCCGTCGTAGGTCTCTGCCGACAGCAGCAGCTCGCGCTCGCGGGTTAGGGCTTGCAGGCGGTCGCCGAGGAGGTGGTAGAGGCTGTCGTCGAAGCGCATGACGGCCAGGGGCGCCACCGGCTCGCCGTTTTCCACCCAGAAGGTGCCGAAGCGGGTCATGCCCGTCATGCGGCAGGCGTTGCGGTCGGACCAGTTGCAGTACCACAGGTTGCCGATGAGGATGCCGGTGTCCAGCCGGCCGAGGGCGTCGGCGGTGGCGAGATCGCCGGCGGCCATGGCGAGCGACTCCGGATACTCGGCGGCGGCGTTGACGGCGGCGTCGTATTCCCGGGCGCTGCGGGCGTCGGTGAGGCAGTCCTGGTACCAGCCTTCCTCGATGAGTGTGACCTGCGCGGGCTTGGCGAAGCCCTCGGCGGTGAAGCCGGGCGCGAGGCCGCGCTTGTGCTCTTCGAACAGCGTCAGCAGCGGGCTCAGCTGTGTTTCGCCGGTGGCGAGCTTCAGCAGCGGTGTCTGTTGGGTGCGATGATCGCGCAGCCCGAAGCCGCCCCAGGCGAGCAGGTCCATCAGCTCGGCGAGCGCCGCCGGCGCCAGGAAGGCGCGGTAGCGCCCGGGCTCGATGCGCCGCTCGGGGCGGCTCAGCACGGCGAGGTCCGCACGCTGGCGCTCGAGCTTTCGCCGCAGCTGGGCCGGCTGCCAGTCGAAGCCGGAGTAGCTGGCCTTGACCGCCTTGTCGCGGTCCAGATAGCAGGACCAGTCCAGGTTGAAGCTGCGGCTGGCGTGCCAGTGGCGGTGGCCGAGGGAACTGGCCAGGGACTCCACCACGTCGCCGGCGGCCCAGATGCCCACCAGGTCCAGACCGTCGGCGAGGTCTGTCAGGGTGCCGATGGCCTCGGCGGCGTCGGGCAGGTCGGCGTCGATGCGCTGCTGGGAGCTGGCCGGCTCGCGGCTGTAATGCAGGTAGGGGTCATCCGGCACATGGGCGATGCGCTGGCGCAGCTGGCCGAGCAGGGCGCGGGCGCGGCCGAGATCTGCCGCAACATCGCCGCCGAGCTGGCAGCTGCCCTCCACCTGGCGGGCGCCGTCGATGAGGGTGAGGCTGAGCGCCGCGCTGTCCACGCTGCCCGCCTGGCGCACCCGGTTCTGGCTCAGGCGCACGAAGTCCGAGCGCTCGGCGCCGAGGCCGGCGAACAGGACTTCGGTGCCGCCGAGGCCGGCTTCCAGGGCCGTGAATAGGTCGAAGAAGCGCTCTGGTGTCATAGCCCACCCCCGAAGACGTCGATGTCGCGGAACAGGCAGGGGGGCGAGGCGTGGCCTACGTAGACCGATTGGTTGGGCTCGCCCTTGCCGCAGTTGCGCACGCCGCGCACCTCCAGGGTCTGTGGCCCGCCGACACCGTCGAGGCTGCGCCAGAAGCGCGCGGAAACGCCGCGGTAGCCGGGATTGCGCACCAGGCCTTTCAGCTCGCCGTCTTCGATGAGCCGGCCCAGCTCGCAGCTGAACTGGAACTTGTTGCGGCTGTCGTCGATGGACCAGGAACGGTTGCTGTCCATGAGCACGCCGCGCTCGACGCGTGCGATCATTTCGTCCAAGCCTTCGCCGTTGGGCTCGAGGTTGATATTGGCTATGCGGTCGATGGGCGGGCGGTCCCAGGCGCAGGCGCGGGCGCAGGCGGTGCCCGACAGGCGCGCGCGGCGCTGCGAGAGCTCGCCGCCGAGGGGCCGCTCGAGGATGCCGTCGCGAATCAGGTGCACGCGCCGTGCCGGCGAGCCGTCGTCGTCGGCGGCGTAGCTCGCCAATTCGCCGGCGAGGGTCGGGTCGAAGGTGACGTTGAGCAGCGAAGAGCCATAGCGATAGGTGCCGAACATGTCCGGCGTGACGAAGCTCAAGCCCGCGTAGTTGCGCTCGTCACCGAGGATGCGGTCCAGCTCCAGCGGGTGGCCGATGGACTCGTGGATCTGCAGGGTCATCTGGCTCGGCAGCAGCAGCAGGTCCCGCTGGCCGCTGGGGCATTCCGGCGCCTCGCACAGGGCGATGGCCTCGCCGGCGACGCGCGCGGCGTCCTCCAGCAGGGGCGCTGCGGCGAGGCGCTCCAAGCCGCCCTGTCCGGGGTGGTCGTGGCCGCCGCCGGTGCGGGTCTGGGTTTGGCCCGCGATGTGGGCG
>AACY020301663.1_pt1 | contig 13296 bp, 14 predicted proteins | sample 267378 | NCBI WGS metagenome assembly AACY02 (sample SAMN02954345, study PRJNA13694) | marine metagenome | biome: aquatic; feature: ocean; material: water; isolation source: isolated as part of a large dataset composed predominantly from surface... | reverse complement strand
TCGGTCAGGGCGTCGTCGCGAGCTACAGCCGCGACCAGGAGCTGGAGGCGGACCGTCTGGGCGTCCGCTACCTCGCGCAGGCGGGCTACGACCCGGAGGCGCAGGCCGATTTTCTGGAGAGCATGCAGGCGCAGAGCGCGCTGCAGGCGCAGCTCGCAGGCCGCGCCTACGACGCGAACCGGGTGGATTTCTTCGCGAGCCACCCCGCCACGGCGGCGCGGGTGCGCGAGGCGATCCGCGCCGCGTCGGCCGAGATCGGCGGGGCCGAGCGCAACCGCGACGCGTTCCTCGACGCCATCGACGGCATGGTCTACGGCGACAGCGCCCGCCAGGGCTTCGTGCGCGGCGGGCGCTTCCTGCATCCGGAGCTGCGCTTCGCCTTCGCCGCGCCGGAGGGCTTCGAGATCGTCAACAGCGCGGCGGCGGTCGTCATGCAGGGGCCGGGCGGGCGCGTCGTGTTCGACGGGACGCGCGATCCCGGCGGGCCGATCGAGCGCGTTCTGACGGAGGGCTGGCTGCCCGCGCTGGCGCGGCAGGCGCGGACCGGGCGGCCGCGCGACCTCGAGACCTTCCGGGTGGACGGGATGGAGGCCGCGGGCGTCACGGTTCCGGTCGCGGTGCAGGGCGGAACGGCGGCGGCGCGGCTGACGGTGATCCGCTACGGCGAGGGGAGGCTCTATCGCTTTCTGGGGCTCGGGCGGCCGGACGCGGTCGCGGCGATGAAGGCCGCGCCGCGGAGCTTCCGGAAGCTTTCGGCGGCGGAGGCGGCGCGGATCGAGCCGTATCGGGTGCGGGTCGTGACCGTGCGCCCCGGCGACAGCGTCGCCTCCCTCGCGGCGCGGATGCCGTTCGACCGCGCCAAGGAGGCGCGCTTCCGGGTGCTGAACGATCTGGCGCCGGGTGAGACGGTGCGGCCGGGCGATCGGGTCAAGCTGGTGGCGGGGTGAGGGGGCTGGCGGTCTGATCGGAGCGGATGGGGCCGGTTGGGGACCGGAGGAGACGTTGGCCCGCTGAGCGGCGCCGCTGTGCGCTGAGGATCGCGCGGCCGCCCCAAGGGTGGTCGCTTTGGAACGGCGGGGCTTAGGCGGTTTATGCCGCAAGCGACTGTAACGTCTGCGCTTCTTGCGCCGTCGCAATGCGAGACCGGTGCGCGGATTGGTCAGCGCGAGCGCTTAGCCGCAAGAATCGCCCGGGCGACCAGCCCGGGCGGCGCCCGACCCTCCCCCCGGGAGGGCGCGTTGCAACGGATCAAGCCGTTGAGCTGGCAGGATATATCGCCACCATAAACCAAGCGGCTTTACGGTCTTTCCGCGCCCTCCCAGGCTCGGGCGCCGCCCTTCTCTCTCAGCGGCAGGGGCCGCAAGCGCAGCGGGTTCGGGCGACGACCGTGATCGCGCACAGGTCTCCAATGCGACCGCCCCGTGGGTGGGGCGGTCGCGCGGCCCGGGCTGGTCGCCCGAGCCGCCGGCGCCGCTGAGTTCACCCCTCGATGACCGTTCCGTCCCGCGGGGCGGTCGGACCGCCTCCGAAGGCGCGGCGCCCCCGACCTCGGTCAGTCCGCCAGCGCGCTCAGGCCGAGCCGCCGGTGGCGGAGAGCAGCGACGGGTCCACGCCGATCTTGCGCAGCGCCTTCGCCCATTTCGCGCCGTCGTCGCGCGAGAACAGCAGCTCCTCGTCGGCGTCGCAGGTGAGCCAGCCGTTGCGCTGGATCTCGCCCTCGAGCTGGTTCGGCGCCCAGCCGGAGTAGCCGAGCGCGATCATCGCGCGGCGCGGGCCGGCGCCGGCGGCGATGGCGCGGAGCACGTCGAGGGTCGCGGTGAGGCTGATCTCGTCGTCGACCTGCATCGTCGCGTCCTCGACGTGGAAGTCCGAGGAGTGCAGCACGAAGCCCCGGCCCATCTCGACCGGCCCGCCGTAATGCACGTCCGAGGCCTGCGTCTCCGGGCCGACCTCGATCTCCAGCTGGCTCATCAACTCGTCGAAGGTGACGCCCTCGGCGCGGCGGTTCACCACGAGGCCCATCGCGCCTTCGTCCGAATGCGAGCACATGTAGATGACGGTCCGCTCGAAGCGCGGATCGCCCATGCTCGGCATCGCGATCAGGAGGCGGCCGGAGAGGCTCGCCGGCTCATCATCGTTCATGGGCTGAATCATGCGCCGGGGCGCTGCGGGGGTGCAAGGGCGCCGCCGCCGATGTCGCAGGCTCGCGCGGCGCGGCGGGCCGCGCTATGTGTCCGGCGTTGTTCAGCGGGAGACAGGACCATGCGCCGCAGCCGCGCCTTCGCCGCGTTTCTGACCGCCGCGCTCGCGGCGCCCTCCGCCGGCTCCGCGTTCCCGAGCGAGCCGCCCGCCGAGGCCCGGCTGCTGGCGGGCTGGGAGGCGGCGCCCGGCGCCCGCGTGGCGGGCCTCGAGATCGCGATGGCGCCGGGCTGGAAGACCTATTGGCGCAGCCCGGGCGAAGCCGGCATCCCGCCGCGTTTCGACTGGTCGGGCTCCGAGAACGTCGCCTCGGTCGCGGTGGAGTGGCCGGCGCCCGAGCTGTTCGACAGCTTCGGCTTCGCCACGCTCGGCTACGGGGGCCGCGTCGTGCTGCCGTTGCGCGTGTCCTTCGAGGACGCGGACGCGCCCGCGCGGCTGGCGCTGACGCTGGACTACGGGCTCTGCGAGGAGATCTGCATCCCGGCGCGCGCGGAGCTCGCGCTCGACCTCGCCCCCGGCGCGGCGGAGGCGGAGCGCGGCGCGATCGCCGCGGCCCGCGCGGCGCGGCCCGCCTCCGCCGCGGAGGCGGGGGTGACGCGGGCGGCCTGCGCGGTGACGGGGGCGGGCGACGCGCGCAGGGTCTCGGCGGAGATCGGCTTCGCGCGGCCCCCCGCGGCGGCGCCCTATGTGGTGCTGGAGGGGCCGGAGGGGGTCTGGGTCGGAGCCGCCGAGCGGCGGCTCGAGGGCGACGTGCTGCGGGCGACGGCCTCGCTCGCCACGGGCGCGCCCGGGGGCTGGCTGGCGCGGGACGCCTTCGACGTCACGCTGATCGGCGAGGGATGGGCCGCGTCGCTGCCCGGCTGCGCCGCCGGCGAGGGGTGACGCGGCGGCGCGCTTGCCCTTGAGGCGGGCTTACGGTTATTTGCTCGGAGCCCGCCGACGGAACCCGCCGCCATGCTCGACATCCAGCAGATCGTGAAGGCTTACGGCGGCTTCCGGGCCGTCGACGGCTGCAGCTTCACGGCGCCCGAGGGTTCGATCACGGGGCTGATCGGCCCGAACGGAGCGGGAAAGACCACGCTTTTCAACGTGATCGCCGGGGCGACGCCGCCGACATCGGGGCGCATCCTGTTCCGGGGCGAGGACGTGACCGGGCTGTCCGCGGACAGCCTGTTCCGCAAGGGCTTGGTGCGAACGTTTCAGATCCCGCACGAATTCCACCGACTCACCGCGCGCGAGAACCTGATGATGGTCGGCCCGGGCCAGACCGGCGAGGGGCTGCTCGCGAACTGGCTGCGCTGGGGCGCGGTGCGCCGGCAGGAGCGGGAGATCGCGCGGCGCGCCGACGAGGTGCTCGAGTTCCTCAACCTCGCCCATGTGGCGGACGAACGGGCCGGCGACTTGTCCGGCGGGCAGAAGAAGCTTCTCGAACTCGGCCGGACCATGATGACGGACGCCAAGCTGGTGCTGCTCGACGAGCCGGCGGCGGGCGTGAACCGGACGCTCCTGCGCGAGGTCGAGGACAAGATCGCGACGCTCAACCGCGAGCGCGGCTACACCTTCGTGCTGATCGAGCACGACATGGACATGATCGCCAAGCTCTGCGACCCGGTCGTCTGCATGGCCGAGGGCAAGGTGCTGATCGAGGGCGACTTCGCGACGGTGCGCGGCGACCCGCAGGTGCTGGAAGCCTATCTCGGGGAGCGCGCGGCGTGAGCGTCGCGACCGCCGCCGCGCCGGCCGAAGCGGCGCATCCCGGCGCGGCGCCGCTGCTCTCGATGGAGGGCGTCACGGGGGGCTACGGCGACGCCGACGTCCTGACCGATCTGACGCTCGCGGTGCGGCGCGGCGAGATCGTGGTGATCGTCGGCCCGAACGGCGCGGGAAAGTCGACGGCGATGAAGGCCGTCTTCGGCCTCGTGAAGGTGCGCCACGGCCATATCTGGTTCAATGGCAACGCCATCTCGGGCTGGACGCCGGACCGGATCGTGCGCCACGGCGTCTGCTACGTGCCGCAGGTGGACAACGTGTTCCGCGAGATGACGGTGCACGAGAACCTCGAGATGGGCGCCTTCATCCGGCGCGGCGACCTGTCGGCCGCCTTCGACCGGGTCTACGGGCTGTTTCCCGACCTGAAGGGCAAGCGCCGCGAGGAGGCTGGGCGGCTCTCGGGCGGGCAGCGGCAGATGCTTGCGATGGGCCGCGCGCTGATGCTGGACCCGACGCTGCTGCTGCTCGACGAGCCGACGGCGGGGCTCAGCCCGAAATACATGGACCAGATCTTCGACATCGTGCGCGACGTGCGCGACGCCGGGGTCTCGATCCTGCTGGTGGAGCAGCACGCCAAGCAGGCGCTCGCCTTCGCCGACCGCGGCTACGTGCTCGCCACCGGCCGCAACCGACGGGACGGGCCGGGCGCGGAGCTGCTCGCCGATCCCGAGATCGCGCAACTGTTCCTGGGGGGATGAGATGGACAGGGTGATCGCCTTTTTCAAAGGGCTCTGGGGCAGCATCGCCGGGACCGTGCGCGGCCTCTGGCGCTCGGTGATCGGGATCGGCGCGCTCGACCGGTTCTTCAAGCGCGGCGATCCGGGCCAGAAGCGCTCGCTGCCCTCGAAGCTGTTCTACTACATGCGCCCGCTGATCGTGCTGCTGATCATCCTCTACAACGCGATCATCATCGTGCGCTTCAGCCACATCAACGGCGACGAGCTGCAGTATCCGCAGGTCGTGATCGCGGAGACGCCGCATGGCGTGACGCCGGGCACGCGCCTGACCGGCGGCGCCGGCGAATGCGCGGGCAGCGAGATCGTCGCCGTCACGGCCTACATCCTCGACGTGCTGGTCAACCAGAACGCCTGGGTGCCGGGCGACCCGTTCTACAAGATCGGGTGGTTCGGGCTGGCGCCCTTCGAGGCCGGGCCGTTCCTCGACAACAAGGCCTCGTTCCAGAAGGGCGCCCTGAGCGCGGTGCGGCGCGTCTCGGTGGAGTTGGTGGACCTTCTGGGCCGCGCGCGCGGCACCTCCGCCGCCGACGAGGACCTTCAGGCCGCCCGCGGCGCGCTGCAGTGGAACGAGCGCGCCTGGATCGTGAACCCCTTCGACAGCCGCGTGCCGCTGCTGTCGACCTCCGCGGCCGACAGCTACCGCTCGGCGATCGATCAGCTGACCGAATACAACCGCCGCCTGCAGAACTGCGACGCGCTGTTCGACGCGCGGTCGGACAACCTGTTCCAGTTCCTCGACCGCGTCGCGAACCACACGGGCGGCATCACCGACCAGCTCTCCAAGCGCGCCAAGGCCGAGCGCTGGGACGTGCCGTCCAAGCAGTTCGTGCCCGCGCCGGAGGGCAACAACCGCGGGATCTTCGACTTCCGGGCCGACAACCTGTTCTACGAGGCGCATGGCGCGATGTGGGCCTATCACGGCATCATGCAGGGCGCGCGGGTCGATTTCGGCCAGGTCGTGCAGCAGTCCAACCTGGACCAGATCTGGGACCGGATGGAGGGCCACATCGCCGAGAGCGCGGCGCTCAGCCCGATCATCGTCTCGAACGGGGCGGAGGACTCGCTCTACTTCCCGGCGCATCTCTCGGCGATGGCGGTGAACATGCTGCGGGCGCGGGCGAACATGACGGAGCTCCGCGAGATCCTGAACCGCTGATGCGATACGCGGAGGGCCGCGCGTCGGCCCTTCGCCTTCCCTGAGGCGCAGCGGCTTTCACGGTCAGGCGCGATCGGGCTCGAGAACCGTCTCCAGAAACGCGGCGAGATCGACGGCGACGTGGCCGACATGGGCGCCGGCCGCCTCGTCGGGGTCGAGCGGCGCCCAGATCGTCGCCATGCCGAGCGCGTGGGGAACCTCGAGATTGCGCTGGTCGTCCTCGACCATCGCGGCGCGCGCATGGTCGAGCCCGTCGGCGGCGAAGACGCGCTCGAAGGCGGCGCGACGCGGTTTGGGGACGAAGCCGGCGTCCTCGACGCCGTAGAGCGCCTCGAAGCGGCCGCGGATCCCGAGCTTCTCCGTGATGCGGGCGGCGTGGTCGCGCGAGCCGTTGGTGTAGACGACGCGCCGGCCCGGCAGCGCGGCCAGCGCCGCGTCGAGGCGGGGGTCGGGGACGAGGGCGGAGAGATCGATCTCGTGGACCTCCGCCAGGAAATCCTCCGGGTCGATCCCGTCCACCTCCATGAGGCCCGCCAGCGTCGTGCCGTGCTCGCGCCAGTAGCGCGCGCGAAGGGCGTCGGCCTCGGCGTGGGCGAGGCCAAGCTCGCGCATGACGAAGGTCGTCATGCGCGCGCTGACCTGATCGAAGAGCCGCAGCGTGTGGGGGTAGAGCGTGTTGTCGAGGTCGAAGACCCAGCTCTCGACCTCGGCGAGCGACGGTCCCTTCACTCGGACGGCTCGTGCTTCAGCGCGACGCCGTTCATGCAGTAGCGCAGGCCCGTCGGCTCCGGGCCGTCGGGGAAGACGTGGCCGAGATGGGCGTCGCAGCGCGCGCAGAGCACTTCGGTGCGCCGCATGAGCCAGCTCCGGTCGTCCTTCTCCGCGACCGCCTCCGCGTCGACGGGGCGGGTGAAGCTCGGCCAGCCGGTGCCGCTGTCGAACTTGTCGGCGGCGTCGAACAGCGGCGCGTCGCAGCAGACGCAGCGATAGGTGGCGGGGCCCTTCGGGAAGTCGTCATGGGTGAAGGGCCGTTCGGTGCCGTGGCGGCGGGTCACGCGATAGGCCTCGGGGCTGAGTTCCGCGCGCCACTCGGCGTCCGATTTCACGATCTTGTCCATGGGGCGTCCTTGTGGCCTGAGGGGCCGCGTCATAATTTCACCAAGCGTCACGGTGCTGTCGCACCCCTGATGTAACGCCGTCCGGAATATAGGGTTCTTCAGACGCGTTGGAGGGGAGATGTCGGCGTTTTCGCGGGGTCGCTATGTCGCGCGGCTGGCCGAGGGGCCGGAGGACGTGGAGCGGGCGCAGAGGCTGCGCTTCCGCACCTTCATCGAGGGGCGCGGGGCCGCGGTGGAGGGGCCGCGGGCCATGGGCCTCGACGCCGACGACCTGGACCCGCAATGCGACCACATGCTGGTCGAGGAGCGGCGCAGCGGCGCGCTCGTCTGCTGTTTCCGGATGCTGCCGATGGCCGACGGCCGCGAGGTCGGGCGCAGCTATTCGGCGCGCTACTACGATCTGAGCGCCCTGCGCGACTATCCCGAGGGCATGGTCGAGATGGGCCGGTTCTGCGTTCATCCCGACTTCAAGGACCCGGACGTGATCCGCGTCGCGTGGAGCGCGATGGTGCGCTACGTCGAGGAGCGCCGGGTCGGGATGCTGTTCGGCTGCTCCTCCTTCCACGGCGTCGACGCGGACGACTACGCCGACGCCTTCGCGCTGCTGAAGGAGAAGCATCTGGCGCCGAACCGCTGGCTGCCGCGGGTGAAGGCCCCGCGGGTGTTCCGCTACGCCGCGCGGCTGAAGCTGCGGCGGCCGGACATGAAGCTCGCGCTGAAGCGGATGCCGCCGCTGCTGCGGACCTATCTGCTGATGGGCGGCTGGGTCTCGGACCACGCCGTGATCGACCACGATCTCAACACGCTGCACGTCTTCACCGGGCTCGAGGTCAACCGGGTCCCCGAGACGCGCCGGCGGCTGCTGAGCCAGGCGTGAGGGCGCTCGGCCTCGACGCGCTCGCGGCGCGGCCCTCGGCCGAGACGGCGGCCTTCAACGCGCGGCTCGCGGCGCAGCTCGCGGCGCTGCCGATGGCGCATGAGGTTCCCGCGCCCGTGACCCGCGCCGCGCGGGAGAAGGGCGGCGGCGTCTTTCCGGCGGGCGGGCCGCTCGAGGGGTCGGAGTGGCTCGACATTCCGGGCGCGCCGGGCGGGCCGGGTCGGGTGCGGATCTCGCGGCCCGACGGCGCCCCGAGGGGGCTTCTCCTGCACATCCATGGCGGCGGCTGGACCTTCGGCGCGGCGGACCATTACGACCGCTGGAACCAGGCGCTCGCGCGAGACAGCGGCTTCGTCGTGGCGTCGGTCGCCTATCGGCTCGCGCCGGAGCACCCCTGGCCGGCCTGCCGCGAGGACTGCGCGGCGGCGGCGCGCTGGGCGCTGGAGGCGGGCGCGGCGCTGTTCGGGACGCGGCGGCTCGCGATCGCGGGCGAGTCCGCGGGCGCGCATCTGGCGGCGGTGACGCTGCTCGGCCTCGGCGCGGAGGCGCGGGCCTTCGCCGGCGCGGTGCTGACCTACGGCGCGTACGATCTGCGGATGACGCCCTCGATGGCGCGGGCCGGGACCGACGCGCTCGTGATCCCGACGCCGACCGTCGACTGGTTCGTCGACAACCTGACCGCCGGCGACCGGGCGCTGCGCGCGTCGCCGGCGCTCTCGCCGCTTCTGGCCGACCTCTCGGGGCTGCCGCCGGCCCTGCTGATCTGCGGCGACGCCGACCCGCTGATCGACGACACTGTGCTGACGGCGGCGCGGCTGACGGCCGCCGGCGTCCCGGTCGAGACGGCGATCTATCCCGGCGCGGTGCACGGGTTCGACCAGTTCGATCATCCGCTGGCGGCCGACGCCGCGGCGCGAAAGGCGGATTTCCTCAAGCGGCTCGCCTGACCGGGCGGCTCAGGCGCGCGCGAGGCGCTCGGAGAGGCGCAGCGCCAGCGCGATGATGTTGAGGGTCGGGTTGACGTGCCCGGCGCGGGGAAACACCGAGGAGCCGGCGACGTAGAGGTTCGGCGTCCCGAACACGCGGCAGTCGGCGTCGACCACGCCGTCGCGCGCCGTATCCGCCATGCGCGTGGTCGCGTAGTGGTGGCTGGCGTAGCCCCAGGCCGGTTCGGCCTCGCCGAGCAGGAAGGGGTCGAGCCGGGCGCGGCCGAGGCCGCTGCGGATCAGCATCTTGGCGGTTTCGGTCACGCCGTAGGTGAGCGCGACAAGCGTGGCGGGGTGGATGCGGTGGTCGAGCGCGACGCGACGCAGGCCGAAGCGGTCCCGCTCCGCGCCGAGCGTGACGCGGCTGTCGGCGACCGGCGTCGGCTCGGGCGTGCATTTGAGCGATCCGACGAAGAAATAGTCCTCGTCGAAGCGCAGGGCCCGGATGGGCGCGGCCGCGCCGATTTCTTCCTCCCGCAACGGGCGGCGCGAGAGGCGTTCGAGGCGGACATGGACGTTCGGGACGCCGGCCTCGCGCAGCGCCTCGGCCTTCGGCGCGACGATGAGTTCGGGCTTCTGGCGGCGATACAGGGTCTCGAACCCCCAGTCGGGCAGATGGGAGTAGAGTCGGCGGGTGATGAAATAGACGCCGCAGTCGGTCTCGGCGTGATCCATGAACCAGCGCCCGACATGGCCGCCGGCGTTTCCGAAACGCCCGGACCCCTCCGTGTCCGCGTTCAGCAGAAACCGCGGCGTCTCGATCCCGCCCATGGCGAGGACGACCGCGTCGCCCGCGACGGCGAAACGCGCGCCGTCATAGGCGGCGGCCTCCACGCCCTCCACCGCGTCGGCGTCGGGTCGCGTCGCGAGGCCGACGGCGTTGGCCTCGAGGAGGAGGTCGATGGCGTCTGTCTCCTCCAGCCGGTCCCAGTACTCCTCGCCGAAGGCCGTCGGGGGGCCGGTGAAGGGGCCGCCGGAATGGCGATACTGCACGCGCTCCAGCGTCTCCGATCCGTCGACCGGGGCGCGCGACGCGTCGAAGGGGCCCAGCTCGCACAGCTCCAGCGCGCGCGGCAGGTGGCGCAGGAGCGCGTCGCGCCTGATGGGCCAGCCGGGGAGGCCGATGTCGGGGCGCGGCTCGAAATCGATCGGCTCGAGGGGACAGGAGCGGCCGCCCCAGTGGTTCGAGCTGCCGCCGAGCATCCGGAGCCGCGTCGCGTCGAGCGGGAGGTAGTCGCCGGTCACGGCGCCGGCGTAGAGGTCCTGGCTGCGGTCCTCGTAGGCCCGCCCGCCGCCCTCGAGCAGGCAGACGCTGCGGCCGCGCTCGGCCAGATCGAGCGTGATGGAGACGCCCGCGGGGCCGCCGCCGACGACCACGACGTCGTAGCGTGGGCGGGCCGGGCGGGCGCCCTCCGAGACGTTGCGGATCATTCGGCCCGGTCCGCGCGCAGATCGTCCGCGTCGAGCACCCAGCCGTCGACGATGCGAAGATCGGGCTCGGCGACACGGCGCATCGGCGCGTTCTGCAGGCGCAGCGCCGCGATCCGCGCGAGCGGCGCGGCGAGCGCCAGAGCCGCCGCCCAGAGGACGGTGCGGCGGCCGAGAACCGATCTGATCCGCATGCTCCAGCGGTTAACGACGCCGCCCGGCCGGCGCAAGCGACGCGGCTGCGGTTGAAAAGCGCGCCCGCGCGGGCGTAGGTGTGCTGGTCCGCAGAGCCCGGAGCGCCGATGCGTCGCCTCTATCACCACCCGCTGTCGCCGCAGAGCCGCAAGGTCCGCCTCGTGCTCGGCGAGAAGAAGCTCGACGCGGAGCTGATCGAGGAGCGCGTGTGGGAGCGGCGGATCGAGTTCCTGCGGTTGAACCCCGCCTGCGAGACGCCGGTGCTGGTCGAGCCGGGCGGCGCGGTGATCGCGCATCACGCGGCGATCGTGGAGTATCTGGAGGAGACGGGCCCCGAGCCGCGGCTGCTGCCGAGCGACCCGATCGAACGGGCCGAGGCGCGCCGCCTCGCCGGATGGTTCGACGACAAGTTCGACGAGGAGGTGACGCGCACGCTGCTCGCCGAGCGCGCCATGAAGCGGCTGATGCGCGCCGGCACGCCTGACAGCGCGCGGATCAAGGCGGGGTCGAAGGCGGTCAAGCTGCATCTGGAGTATGTCGGATGGCTGGCGGAGCGGCGGCACTGGCTTGCGGGGGAGCGGCTGAGCATCGCGGATTTCGCCGCGGCGGCGCATCTCTCCTGCCTCGACTATCTGGGCGACCTGCCCTGGGAGGTCTCGGAGCCCGCCAAGGAATGGTACGCGCGGGTGAAGTGCCGGCCGGCCTTCCGCCCGCTGCTCGCGGACCACGTGCCGGGCTTCGCGCCGCCGGCGCATTACGCCGATCTCGACTTCTGAGGTCGTTTCCTGCGCTCAACACTTTCGTGAAGCGGCGCGACTCGCTCGCCGACGCCGTGTAACCTGCGCGTGTTCGGCTGCGGAGGGGGCGATGCGGAGCACGGCCATCCTGTCGGAGGCGCTGGCGCCTCGCGACGTAGACTGGCTCGCGGACGTCGTGCGGCCGCGGCGTTTCGACTCGGGCGACGTCCTGATCGCGGAGGGCGCGGCGCCGGCGACGCTCTGGCTCGTCCTGTCGGGAGAGGCGGTGGTGGCGACCAAGGCGGCGGGCGTGGTCGCGCGGGTTGGCGTGGGCGATCTGCTCGGCGAGGTGTCCTTCGTCGACCGGTTGCCGGCGACGGCCACCGTCGCGGCGGACGGGCCCGTGGTGGCGGCCGAGATCCCCTGCGCGCCGCTGGAGACGCGGCTCGCCGAGAACGGCGAGTTCTCCGTCCGGTTCTACAAGGCGCTCGCGGCGTTCCTCGCGCGGCGGCTGCGCGTCGCGCTGGGGGTGGCGGCGGCGGGGGAGGGCCTTGCGTCGCGGCGGGATGCGGACGAAGAGGGCGCGGCGGCCCCGGACCCGCTGACCGCCCGGCTGCGGGCGCGGCTCGACGCCTGATCAGGGGCGGGCGCCCGTGAGCGCGCCGGCGGGGGACGGCGGCGCGGCGCTGGGCGAGGCGCTGGCGCGGGAGGCGCTGGCGCTCGGCTTCGCGGATGTCGGGGTCTGCGCGCCGGGGGCGATCCCGGAGGCGGGCGCGGCGCTGCGGCGCTGGGTGGCGGACGGCGCGCATGGCGAGATGGGCTGGATGGCGGACCGGCTCGACTGGCGGGCGGACCCGCGGACCCTCTGGCCCGAATGCCGCTCGGTCGTGATGCTCGCCGAGCCCTATCCGCCCGGGGGCGATCCGCTGGCGGCGCTGGAGACGCCGGACCGGGCGGCGATCAGCGTCTACGCGCAGGGCCGGGACTACCACGACGTCGTGAAGCGCAAGCTGAAGCGGCTCGCGCGCTGGCTGGTCGCCGAGGCGGGCGGGGCGGTGAAGGTGTTCGTCGACACCGCGCCGGTGATGGAGAAGCCGCTGGCGGAGGCCGCGGGGCTCGGCTGGCGGGGCAAGCACACCAATCTGGTCTCGCGCCGGCTCGGGTCGTGGTTCTTCCTCGGTGCGGTGTTCACGACACTCGACCTGCCGCGCGACGCGGCCCATGCGGATCGCTGCGGGGGATGCCGGCGGTGCCTCGACGTCTGCCCGACCGCGGCCTTCCCGGCGCCCTACCGGCTCGATGCGCGGCGCTGCGTCTCGTATCTCACGATCGAGCTGAAGGGGCCGGTCCCGCGGGCGATGCGCCCGCTGATCGGGAACCGGATCTACGGCTGCGACGACTGCCTCGCCGTCTGCCCCTGGAACAAGTTCGCCGGGGCGGCGCGGGAGATCGCTTACGCGCCCCGGCCGGAGCTGTCGCGCCCGAAGCTGGCGGAGCTCGCGGCGCTCGACGACGCTGCGTTCCGGGAGGTGTTCGCGGGCTCGCCGATCAAGCGGATCGGGCGCGACCGTTTCCTGCGCAACGTGCTCATCGCCATCGGGAATTCGGGGGATCGGGGGCTGGCGGTCGCCGCCGAGGCGCGGCTCGCGGACGCCTCGGCGCTGGTCCGGGGCGCGGCGGTATGGGCGCTGTCGCGGCTGCTGGACCCTGCGGCGTTCGCCGCGCTCCGCCGCGACGACCCGGACCGGGCGGTGGCCGAGGAGTGGCGGCTCGGGCTGGCGGAGGCGCTTGCCTGAGCGGCGCGCGCCGGCGCGTCGCAGCGGTCTTCGATCCGACCGGAACGGCCGGGCCGTGCGCGGAGGGTCGCGCCAGACCCTCGGCGGGGCCGTCCCATCCGCCGCTTCTCGTGGGCGGGCAGAGACGGATGTGTCCGTCTTGGGGCCGGAGGGGGCTTTGGCGCAGTGGACGGCGCCGCTGATTGCTGAGGGCCGCGCGGCCGCCCCAAGGGTGGTCGCTTCGCAACGTCGGGGCGCGAGCGGTTTATGGCGCAAGGGACTGAAACCGCTCCGCTTCTTGCACCGTCGCAATGCGAC
>AACY020529773.1_pt1 | contig 13305 bp, 7 predicted proteins | sample 267378 | NCBI WGS metagenome assembly AACY02 (sample SAMN02954345, study PRJNA13694) | marine metagenome | biome: aquatic; feature: ocean; material: water; isolation source: isolated as part of a large dataset composed predominantly from surface... | reverse complement strand
ACCAGTGCCTCGCGCTCTGGATCATCGAGCGCTTCGGTGTCGGTGTCGGTGTCGGTGTCGGTGGCGACGCGCGTGTGCAACCAGTGGCGGGTCGCGTCGTGGAGACGGCGCGCGCGCAGCGCCTCGATGTCATGGCGCGCCGCGTCGTGGCTGCGGTGCAGGCGCGCGCGCAGGGCATCGATCGCCTCGGCGACCGGGCGCAACTCGGGGATCAGCCGGGTCGCGTCGGAGCGTTGTGCACTCGACCCGGCGGTGGCGCGCGCGGCGAGCGTCTTCAGTTGCTGCATCGGCTGGCTCAGCCGCTGTGCGATCACCCAGGCGATGATGAGTCCCGCGCTCAGGGCCGAGAGGCCGATCACCAGGACGGTCAGCAACGCGATGCGGGTGCGCTCACGGATGACCGTGACATTGACGTCGGCACCGGCGGCGGCGACCGCGTTTCCGTTGGCATCGCGAATCGGGGCGAAGCCGGATTTCAGTAGCCCCCACTCCTCCCATGCCTCGATCGGTGAGACCGCGTGGGGTGCGCCGCCGAGGATCTTGTACATGGCGTCGACCGCGTCGCTTGGTAACAGGTCGATTGTTCCGATCGGCGTGAAGTCCTCGGCGGGGCTGGTGTCGATCACATAGATGACCTCACGCTCGCCGCTGCCCAGGACTTGGGTGTAGAGATAGGTCAGCCCCAAACGCTCGCGGATTGTCCGCATCGGCGTCACCAGATCGCGATAGCGCGGGTCGACCTTGAGCGCGAGCGGATCGCGTCCGAGCCCTTGCACCTCGTCGAGCAATGACTGATGCGGTTCGGCCTCGATCAGGGCGCCGGTCACCGCGCTGGTGGCGATCAGTAGACGATCGAAGCCATCGTTGATGGCCCGGTTCAGGTCGTGGTGGAGGAGAAGGCTGAAGCCCAGGGTGATGCTCACCACCGCCGGCATCAGCACGATCAAGACCCGCTGCGCCAGGCCGGGTGTTGGGCGCTGGCTCTGGCTCATGCGCGGCTGCCCTCGAGGGTACCGGCGATACCGCCGGCCGCAGCGGAGTCGTCGGCTGCCGCTGCTGAGCCGTTCTCGCTGAGCGTGATCAGCGCCAGCCGGGCCGCCTTGCGCAGCGGGCGCGACGGCGCCGCGAGCGCCAGGCGCCTGGCCAGCGCCGGCGCCTCGGGCAGTTCCAGATCGACCGCCGCGAGCAGGGCGAGTGCCTGCTCGCCGGCGCTGATGTCGTGTGATTCGAGCAGTTGGCGCAACACCCCGGGCAGGTCGGGCCGCGGTGCGCCGCGGCGCTGGGCCGCCCGCGCCGACCCCTCGACGGCGAGCAGCTGCCTGAGGTTTTCCAGGTGGCGACGGCTCAGGCCATGCTCGATCGATTCGAGCGCATTGGCGCGATCCTTGGGATTGGTCGAGGACAACGCCTGATCGAGACTCTGGTAGTCGGGGACACGACCGGCGAGGGCCGCGATCTCCAGCGCGCGCAGCCCCGCCTGCTCGGCACTGAGACGGCGCAATGCAGCCAGTGTCGCAAGCGCCAGCCGCAGACAGGGTGTCCCGGCGACCCAGCCCTGCAGGAGTTCTTGCAGGCGGGTGGTCTCGGAGGCATGCGCCTCATTGGTTGGATCGGTGTCATATGACCGCGGCTCCGAGGCCGGTAGCCGGAGTTGGAGCGCCTCATCGAGGACGGCATCGAACAGCGCGATCGCCGGCGACTGACCGAGCCAGTCGTGCCCGCCGTCCTCGGGGACGCCCTCCAGCAGTGCATCCAGCATCGAGGCCTGTTCCAGCGCCTCGCGGCCGCGCGCAAATTCGGTGTCGAGCACCTCATCGAAGAGGGCGATGGCCTGCCCCAGATCCACCCGCGCCGCCAGGTTTGCCGCCAAGCGGCGGGTGGCGTGACCGAACCCCGGCTCGGCGAGCACGCGCATGGCTGGCAACAGCGCGCGCGCGCCCCAGCTGGCCAGGATGTCGGCGAGCCACTCACGCTCGACCGGGCCGAGGCGCTCGGCGCGCTCCAGCACCGGCACGATCAGGCGCGCGTCGGCCAGCACCCCCAGACACTCCAAGGCCAGCCGGCGCGACTCGCCGTCGCTCGATTCGAGCATCGCGAACAGGCGCGTGACCAGCCCGGGGGGATTGAGATCGGGCGCCAATGCCTGACGCAGACCGCCGAGCGCGGCGCGGCGCACCTGGCAATGGTCATGATCGAGGTGCTCGGTGAGGATGCGCAGTCCGATCGGGCCGCCGATGAGGCCGTAGCCGCGCAATGCCAGGCAGTGCTCATCCAGGCTGCCCTGGGTCAGGCGATCGAGCGCCAGAGTGGCCGCGCGCACCTGCGCCACGCCACCGAGACGCCAATAGGCGATCGCGGCCGCGGCGCGCAGATGCGCTTTGGGACTCGCGAGCCAGTCATGCGCCCGCACTTCTGAGACCAGGCCGGCGCTCGCGGCGGCCAGCGCCTCCTCTGGGGGCGGCTCCTGGAAGCGTACCGCCATCTCGAGCGTCCAGGCGTGTCCCCCGGCGGTTGCGGCGTCAGCGGTGTCGCCGCCGCTGGCGCGCGTGCGCGGAGCCAGGCGCGACAAGGTTCGGATATTGAGCGCCAGCGCGCCGCGATAGTACTGACGGAGCAGCAACGCCAACGCCAGCAGTCCGACCGTCAGCAACAACCCGATCCCGGCGATACTGCGCGGGTCCAGCCAGGGCGCGATCAGCAGCAGGAAGAGTCCAGAGAACAGGCTGGCGCTCGGCTCGGCGAGGCCCTCGAGGTAGGTGCGGATGGACTGTTTATGCGCGCCCGGAACCGCATTGAACAGGAGATTCTGGGTGTTGTACTCCACCGAGGTCAGCACGCCGTGGTAGACCCAGAAGGCCAGAATCGCCGCCCAGACTTGGTCGGTGATGAACAGCACGGCAAAGGTGCCGAGATAGACCAGCGGCATGACCAGGGTCAGGGTGCGTACCCCGAGTCGCGAGACCAGCCAGCCATAGACGAACAAATTCATGACCAGGTTGAAGATCGCCGCGGCGACGAAGAGCCGGCCAAAGAGTGCGGCCAGCTCGTCGAGTGCATAGTCGCGCTCAAGGATCGTCAGATACTGATATTCGGCCAGGTTGGTCAGCAGCAGGGTGGTGAATAGCACGGCCGCGAGCGTCAGGCTGAACGGTGAGGTCAGTAACGCCTTCAGCGCTGACCTCCTGGGCTCCGAATGATCCGCTTCCTGGACGCCGGTATCGGTCAGTCGCACCCCGTGCCGTCCCAGTACCCGCAGCAGCGGCCAGGCCGCGAGGGCACAGCCGGCCCAGGCCAGGAAGAATGCCGCCATCGGCAGACGGATCGCCAGCCAGGCGACCAGCCCTGCACCCAGGGCGCTGCCCAAGGCCAAGCCGGCGCTGAACACCGGAAACAGCCGCTTGGCCGCCTGAATGGTGAAATAGCTGTCGGCGACATTCCAAAACAGCGTGTATAGCAAGATATAGCAGGCCGCCGTATAAAGCTTGATGGCGAGGAAGAACGCCTGCTGCAGGGGCTCGACCCAGTGTTCTGGGACGCCGAGCGCCGCGAATGTTGCGGTCGGCGGCCGCCAGCCGGGCCAGAGGGCGTGGCCCTCGTGCAGCCACAGCAGGCCGGCGATCAGCAGCCCGAGGACGAGCAGGACCCACTGCATGCCCTCGGCCAGCCGGTTGATGCCGCGACGCTCCAACCAGCGCGTGTAGCCGGGCGTGATCAGCGCCATGAGGATTGGGGTCGACACAAAGACAAGCCAAAGTGAGCCCGAGCCCACCTCGGTGAGGAACAGTGCGTCGCCCGCAGCCATCCCCATGGTCATGCCCGCCTGCAGCAGTACCGCGAAGCTCAGGATCACCAGCACGAGACGCGCCTCACCGGGCAAGAAGCGTGCGCGATCTGCCCGGCGCGGCCGGCGGATGCTATTGTGTTTCGATGTTTCGCCCAAGCGTCGCTCTATGGTTGGTCGTGCCATTCAGCCTGAAGCGCGGATCGTACCATCGCCAGCGGATACCGGCGCCGTTGCAACGCGACTTGGGCTGCGTTCAATATGTCGGTTGCGACGGGGATTTTTGTGAAATTTACAAGTCGCTTGCGGCTGCTTTTCCTGGCCCTCGGGGCGGTGATCTCGATCGCGTTCACGATCGCCGCCTATCAGAGTCTGCGCTTCGCCCTACTGGCGGGGGCCGACGAGCAATTGCGTGCCGCCGCCTATGCCGTCGATGAGTTGTTCTCGGATGATTACCATCGCGCCATCAGCGGCCCGGCGTCGGTCTCCCCGGAACGCTTTCTCGAGGGCATGCGTCGACTGTCACGCTATGCCGATCGGGCGGGCTTCGCCTACGTCTACACCTACATGCGCGTCGATGGCCAGGTCGTGACCACGGCGACCTCGGCCACGGCCGAGGAATGGCGCGATGGCACGCAGGATGTCTTTTTCAATCTCTATGACACGGCGCCATCGGAAGTTGACCTGTCCTTCGACGATGGACAGACCCGATTCCTGAGCTACACCGACGGCTATGGTGCATTCCGGTCGATCTTCATGCCCATGGACACCGGGGATGGCCGCCGTTATCTGATCGGCGCCGACCTCAGCCTGGACAGCTTGCATGCCGAGCTGCGTGAGTTGCTCTGGCTGTCCCTGGCCATCGGTGGCGGGGTGTTCTTGCTGACCCTCATCCTAGCGGAGCTCGGCTCGCGCCCGCTGGTGCGCCCATTGCTCGATCTCACCGGACTCACCTCACGTCTGGCCGAGAACAATTTTCAGATCGATAACGTCGACGGGCAATCGCTTCGCTCGATGAGTGAGCGCCGCGACGAGGTGGGGACCCTGGCCCAGGCGCAGATGGAAATGCTCAGCCGGCTGCAGGCATTCCTGGTCGAGCTCGAGCGCGAGGTGGCCAAGCGCGAGCACACCGAGGGCGAACTGGCCGCCGCGCGCTCCATCCAGCTGGGCATGCTGCCGCAGCTGGGCCTCGATGAGCAGGCCCGGCGTCGTTGCCATCTCGAGGCGGAGATGATCGCAGCACGCGAGGTGGGGGGCGATCTCTACGACTACTTCATGCTCGATGAGCGGCGGCTGTTCATCGCCATCGGCGACGTCGCGGGCAAGGGGCCGGGCGCGGCGCTCTTCATGGCCGTAACGCTGACGCTCATCAAAGCCCATGCGCAGCATAGCGGCTGCGAGAGCCCGGCGGCCTTGCTTGAGCGGGTCAATGACGAGCTGGAACGGGACAATCCGCAACAGCTGTTCGTGACCATGATCGCGGGGGTGCTGGATCTCGACACCGGGGTCCTGGTCTACGCCGACGCCGGCCATGACGCGCCCGTGATCGTGCGCGCCGGCGGCCTGATCGAGGATGTCGAAAAGCTGCCTGGCATGGCACTCGGTGTCTGGCCGAGCTTCCAGTTCGCCGAGGCGCGCCTGCAGCTCGAGCCTGGCGATGTGCTGGTCTTCTTCACGGATGGGGTGACCGAGGCCATGGACGCCAACGAGGCCCTGTTCAGCCGCGATCGACTCAAGCGCACCTTAGCCGAGATCAAGTCGCGTCCCACCAATGCCCAAGACGCGCTCGACAGCATTCTGGCAGCCGTTCAGGAATTCGCCGCTGGTCAGGAGCAGGCCGACGATATCACGCTGCTGGTGGTGGGGCGGCGGGAACTGGACGGTGATTCCGAATCCATCAACCGGCAGGCGCATGCGCTCCCGACGGGTCAGTGATGAGATGCGATTCGCGGGACGCATCCATGCTATATTTGGTGGCGCGATGGATGTGCTGAGCGCTTGGCGATGGAGCGATGGGGCGATGGGTGTCTCGATCTGGCGTCATATTTCAATTGGCTCACAAAAAGTATGAAAGGATATGTAGGCGCCGGCAGCAATAATTTCGAGAGCGTCATCCGACAGCTCCGTCGGTCGTTGGGGTATCACGATGCACAGCCGGGTGTCGGTATTCTCGTGGACCTCGACACAGACGTTGGTCGGAATTTCGATTCCTTCCTGCTTCAGTGTTTCCGCCGGCTCGGCTATGAGACGCCGTTTGAAGGCCTCATCCGCCCAGCATTTGGCGACGAGTTGCTGGTATTGCTTGGGTTGGTCGGTCATCCGGTTTGCTCCATCAGTCCTGGTGCATCATACGTGCAGCGACAACGCCGGGATCGCACGCTCTATTGCATCGTCAACTGATCATCATCAAAGCAGCTGAGCCCGCCCGCGGCGGATGTGAGTACCTCATCCTCCAGCGCCATCGGCATGACGGATCAGGCGTCAAAGATAGGGGGAGTCGGCACACTTTGGTACCCACCAAGGTAGCCCAGCCCCGGCGCCGACAGCGCCTATCGCATTATCCGATAACTCCGTCGGCCGTTGGGGGATCACGATGCACAGCTGGGTCTCGGTGTTCTCGTGAACCTGAACATTGACGCCGGTCGGGATTTCGAATCCCTCCTGCGTCAGCGTCTCCGCCGGCGCGGCCATGAGCCGCGCCTTGAAGGCCTCATCCGCCCAGCACTTGGCGATGAGTTGCTGATACTGGCTCGCTTGCTCGTTCATGCGGCGTTCTCCGTCGGTGATGGCGCCTCAGGTCAGGCGGTGATGCCTGAGCGGCGCCTGCCTGAGCGACGCCTGATGGTGCACGGCCGGCGGCTTGCGCAGACCGTCACCGTCCAGGCTACGGAAGGGCGGGCACCGCCGCTTGATTGAGCGTCCAAAACGCTTGTCTGAGCGTCCAGGGATTGGCGAGGACACCGGCGCCCCGGGGCATGTCGGGCACCTGCTGCTTGCGATGACGGCGCGCAGCGCTGGGCTTGCTCGACGATCGCTCGGCCACCATCGCCGGCCGCGCCGGGGGTCGAGGGCCGTGATCGACTGGATGCCCCTCACCTTTGTGGACGCACAGTCAAGCGTTATGGACGCTCAGGCAAGTATCTGCGCCCACCCTTCCGTAGCTTGTGCGAGCTTGGCGAGCCGCAGGCCATGCGCCATTGCGCGCGCCTCAGGGCATCGCCAGCACGCTGATCCAGACCCGCGGGCGCCGTGCGAGATCGACCTGGAATTGGAGTTGCGGCGCGCCTTCACAATCTTGCTCGATCCGGGGTTGCGTTCCGCTTACGAGCCGACGGCCTGAGTCGACGCCCTTGCCATGAACCCGCTGTTCCGTCCTCAGGTACTCGCCAAGGTCACCAATCCCGACCAGCTCGATCAGTCCATGCGCCTGGTCCGGCCGCGGCATCTGCTGGGCTTTGGCGTCGTGGCGGCTGTGTTGGTCGCCGGCCTGCTCTGGAGCCTCGTCGCCACCGCTCCGGTCAAGGTCGCCGGCCAAGGTGTGCTGCTCTCGCCCGCCGGGGTGGCCACGGTCACGGCCCGCGACGCCGGCCACATCGATCAGATCCTGGCGCAACCCGGTGCGCATGTCAGCGCCGGGCAGCCCGTCGCCCTGATTCGCAACCCAGCCCGGGTCGACGAGCTGCGCGCGCTGGAGGCGGAGCTGGGGGAGGCGCAGGCGCTTTTTGAGGCCTTGGCCGAGGAGTTCGCCGCCCAGGATCGCCTGCAAGCCGACCTCCTGCAGCGCATGCGACAGGCGACTTCGGAGCGTGTCCGCACCCTGGAGGCGTTGGTCGCGTCACTGAGCAAGCGCCGGGCGGGCGAGGCGGGCCTGCGCGAGAAGGGCATGCTCAGCGATCGGCAGTTTTTCGACACCGAGACCCAGCTCGCGCAGACCGAGCATGAGCTTGCCCTGGCGCGCAACCAGATCACCGAGCTGGCCCTGGAGCACGAACAGCAGGCGGCGCAGCGTCAGCAGGAGCTCGCCGAGCAGCGCATCCGCGTGCAAAACCTCAAGCGCCGCGCCGAGAACCTGCGCCTCGACGCCGAGCGTAATCGCCAGGCGCTCGCCAGCGCCGCCGGCACCCTCGCCGAGCTCACCGTCGATCTCGATGACCCGGTGAGCGCCGGCCAAGTGATTGCGCGCCTGAACCTCGATCAGCACGAGGACGGCGGGCTCACCGCCATCGCCTATCCACCCGCCGGCGACGGCAAGAAGGTCAAGCCCGGGATGCTGGCCCACGTCTCACCCGCCACCGTGAAGTTCGAGCTCGAGGGCTATGTGCTGGGGCGCGTCGTGCAGGTGGCCGAACTGCCGGCGAGCCGCGAGGCCCTGCTGCGCCGGCTGCGTAACGCGGTGCTGGTCGATCAGATCCTGCAGGCCGGCACCCCCTTCGAGATCGAGGTCGCGCTCGAGGTGGATGCCAGTACGCCGAGCGGCTATGCCTGGACCTCCGGCACGGGACCGGACATTCGGCTGGAGCCCGGCACACTTGCGCGCACCGAGGTGGTGGTGGAGCGCGTGCACCTGATCAGCCTGCTGTTCCCGGCCATGGATTACGTCTACGGCTGGCTCAAGTCCCGATGAGCGCCAAGCAACCGGTCATCGGCGTGGTGCGCACCCCCACCATCCTGCAGATGGAGGCGCTGGAGTGCGGGGCCGCCGCGCTGGCCATGGTGCTCGCCCACTATGGGCGCTGGGTGGCGCTGGAGGAGCTGCGGGTGCTCTGCGGCGTCTCGCGCGACGGCAGCAAGGCGGTGAACCTCCTCAAGGCCGCGCGCACGCTCGGGCTCAAGGCCGGCGGTAAGCGTCAGGAGCCCGCGGATCTGGCACAACTCCCGGTCCCGGCGATCCTGTTCGTCAACATGAACCACTACGTCGTCTTCGAGGGGGTGACCAAGGACGGGTTTCAGCTCAATGACCCCGCCAGCGGGCGGCGCACCGTCTCGCCGGCGGAATTCGACGGCATGTTCACCGGGCTTGCCCTGGCGTTCGAGCCGACGCCGGACTTCCAGCCCGGCGGCACGCCACCGGCCATCCTGCCGGGGCTCTGGGCGCTGGCGCGTCAGACCCGCTGGCCGCTGGCCCTGCTGACGGCGGCGGGACTGCTGCTGGCACTCTTCGGCATCCTGCAGCCCGGGCTGCAACGGGTCTATCTCGACCGCATCCTGATCGAGCAGCTCGACGGTTGGGTCTGGCCTCTGATCGGCGTGCTGGCAATCCTGGTGCCGGTGATCGCCGTGCTCACCTGGCTGCAGCAGCGGCTCATGGCCGCCATCACCGCCAAGCTGGCCATCGCGCTCTCCAGCCGTATGGTCTGGCGCGTACTACGCCTACCGGTGTTGTTTTTCAGCCAACGCTACGCCGGCATGATCAGCAACCGGGTCGCGCTCGCGGATCAGCTGGTGCTCAGCCTCACACAAGGGCTGTCGCAGATCCTGACCAGCCTCGCACTGCTGCTGCTCCTGGTCGCCCTCATGCTGCAATACAGCATGCCACTGACCCTGATCGCCGTCGGGCTCGCGCTCGGCAATGCGCTGCTGTTCAGGCACATGAGCAAGGCCCTCGGCGAGGCGTCGGAGAAGGTCAGCATGCAACTGGTCAACATGGGCAGCAAGGCCATGCAGGGGCTGCGCATGATGGAGACGCTCAAGTCCACGGGCACCGACGAGGTCTTTTTCAGTCAGTGGTCGGGGCTGCAGACGCTCTTTATCAACGCCCAGCAGGACATCGCCCAGCGCGAGGCCCTGCTCGCTGCACTGCAGGTCTGGCTGGCGAGCCTGACCGCCGCCGCGGTGCTGGTGATCGGCGGTTACTACACCATGACCGAGCGCTTTTCCATCGGCATGCTGGTCGCCTTTTCGACCATCACCATCCTGTTCAATCAGCCGGTCAATCAACTGGTCAGCCTCGCTGGCATGCTGCAACAGACCAAAGGCCTGCTGGCGCAGGTCGATGACACCCTGCGCTACCCGCCGGCGCGCGAGTTTGATCAGGCGCGCACGGCCGAGGCGGATTCGCCGCCGAGCGTGCCGGCGGGCCGCGTCGCCACCGCCCCCCTCCGACGTCTCAGCGGCGCCGTGCAGCTCGAGGCCCTGAGCTTTGGCTATGCGCCGCTGGAGCCGCCGCTGATCCGCGAGTTCTCGCTCAGCATGCACCCCGGCAGCCGGGTGGCCCTGGTGGGTGGATCGGGGAGTGGCAAATCCACCATTGGCAAGCTGCTGACAGGACTGCTCGAGCCCCAAGCCGGGCAGATCCGATTCGACGGCCTTCCCATTTCCGCGCTGCCGCGTGACATTCTGCGCAACTCGCTGGCCGTGGTGGACCAGGAGATCATCCTCTTCGAGGGCAGCCTGCGTGAGAACATCAGTCTTTGGGACGAGACCCTGCCGCAGGAGCACCTGATCGGGGCGGCCAAAGATGCCCTGATCCACGATCTGATCCTGAGCCGCCGCGGCGGCTACGAGGCCAAAGTGGAGGAGAACGGCCGCAACCTGAGCGGCGGGCAACGCCAGCGCCTGGAGCTCGCCCGCGCCCTGGCCGGCAACCCGACGCTGCTGGTGCTCGACGAGGCGATCAGCGCGCTCGATGCGGTGACCGAGGCGGCCATCATGGCCAACCTGCGCCGGCGCGGCTGCACCACGCTCATTATCGCCCACCGCCTGAGCACCATCCGCGACTGCGACGAAATCATCGTGATGCACCGGGGGGCGATCCTGCAGCGCGGCACCCATACCGAGCTGATGGCCAGCGACGGCCCCTACCGTCGTTTGATCGAGACATGAGCGCCCCCTGTCCGCCCTGGCCCGAGCGCTTGTGCCGCCAGGCCAGCCACGCGCGCCGCGGCGGCCACCAGCCGGTGCGACTCGATCAGCCCGCACAGGCCTGGGTCATCCTCGAGGGTCGGGTCGAGCTTTTTCTGGTCAGCCAGGGCGCGGACGCCGCACGGCATCATCTGGCCAGCGTCCCCGCGGGCGGCCTACTGCTCGGTATCGACGGCGCCGAGGCGACGGACTTCATCCTGCTTGCGGTACCGCATGTCGACACGGCGCTGATGACCCTGCCGTTGGCCGCCCTGCGGGCGGAGTCCATCCGCCCCGACGTGCTTGCGGTGCTGGCGCCGGCGCTGGAGCTGTGGCTGCGCGCCCTGAGTCAGGGCATGGCGCGCTGGGCTGCACCGCGCCCCGCGGTGGGCCATGGGCTCGAGGCGGGCGCGCGGCTCGATATCCCCTCGGGCCGCCGCCTCAGCGCCAAGCAGGCCCTCGTGTGGCTGCGTCTGGACCCGACGGCAGCAACCTATCTGGACTTGCAGGACCTGCCCGCCGGTGAGCCAGGCGACGACCAGGGCAGCGACCAGACGATCAGCTTTCCGCTGGCACCCGAGGCCTGGCTGCTCAGCGCCTGCGCCCTCGAGTTGCACGGCCGCTCCACCGCGCAGGCGCTGACCGATGGCGATGCCTGGGCGGGCGCGACCAATCTGCAGCACATCCTGTTCGAGACCGCCGCGCTCAACCTGCGCCTCGCCAACGTCGATGAGCACAATCGCTGCGGGCCCGGCGCCGCGCCACCGAAGCCGAGCGGGACCATGCCTTCCACCAGCTCACAGCCACCGTCGGGGAACGCGGCCGGCCCGTGGCCGCGCCACCACGCCGGGAGCCATCCCTGGTCAGCGCCCTGCGCCTGATCGGGCGGGACGCCGGCTTCAGCGTTCGCCTACCGGCTGATGTCAAGCCCGAAGACAGTCCCAGCCTTGCACACCTGGCCCGCGTCAACGGACTGCGGCGTCGGGCCATCGTCCTGAGCGATGACTGGTGGCGGCACGATTTCGGCACCCTGCTCGCCTTCGATGCGCACAGCGGACAGCCGCGGGTCTTGCAGTTCGTCGGCGGCCGGGGGCCGCGCCTGATCGATCCGGCGAGCGGCATCGAGCTGACCTTCTCCCCGCAGCAGGTGGCCGCACAAGCCTGGGAGCTGACCGGGCACCTGCCCCTGCAGCCGCTGGGCTTGAGGGCGCTGTTTGGCTTCGCGCTGCGGCGCGGCTGGCGCGACCTTGTGCCGATGCTGGTGATGGGAGCCATCACCTCCGCCATCGCGCTCGCCACACCGGTGGCCACCGCCTACATCATCGACAGCATTCTCCCGAATCACGATCTGGGGTTGCTGCTCCAGCTCGGCGTCGTGCTGGCGGTGCTCGGCGGCGCCGGCTTCGCCGTCAGCTATGTCGGCACCCTGTCCTACAGCCGCGCGGAAAGCCGCATCGGTCAGGCGCTGCAGTCCGGACTCATGGACCGTGTGCTGCGCCTGCCCATGGACTTCTTTGAAGACTATTCCACCGGCGACCTGAGCACGCGGCTGCTGGCCATGAGCAAGGTGCAGACGTTGGTGTCGAGCGCGAGCGTCAATACGCTCCTGGGTGGCATCTTTGGCCTGTTCAGCTTTTTGTTGATGTTCGCCTACGATGTCCGCCTGGCCCTGTGGGCGGCGCTGGTGACTGCGGTCTATGTCTGCCTGAGCCTACTCCTGGCCTACCTGCGCCTGCGGCGGGAGCGAGTGCTGGCGGAGGTCACCGGGCAGGTCAACAATAGGCTGCTGCAGCTGATTCTCGGGGTGGCCAAGATCCGACTGGCCGCCGCCGAGGACCGTGCCTTCGCCCGCTGGGCCAATCTCTTTGCCCAAGGCCGGCGCCAGCAACTGGCCGCCCAGCGGCTCGGCGCCTGGCAGGGGGCACTCAATCAGGTGCTCATGCTCTCGGGGCTGCTGGTCTTCGTGCTGCTCATCGGCAAGCCGAGTGAGCGCCTGGATCTGGTCGCCGTCGGCGCCTTCTCGGCACTGCTGGTGGCCTACCAGAATTTCGCCAGCAGCCTCACGGCCATGCTGCTGACCGTCACCCAGTTGCTCGCCGTGCACCCGCTACTCGAGCGCGTGCGCCCGCTGCTCGCCGCCGCCCCCGAGATCGCCGACGACAAGCCAGACCCTGGTCCCCTGTCCGGGGCCATCGAGGCCACGCATCTGCGTTTTCGTTATGTGCCGGATGGGCCGCTGGTGCTCGATGACGTCTCGCTGAGCATCGCCCCCGGGGCGTTCGTTGCCCTGGTCGGCCCATCAGGATCGGGCAAATCGACCCTGCTGCGGCTGCTGCTCGGGTTCGAGTCGCTGGAGGCCGGCGGCATCTTCTTCGATGGTCAGGACCTGGCGAGCATCGACGCCACCGCCGTGCGTCGGCAGATGGGTGTGGTCATGCAGCACGCCCAGCTCATGCCGCGCTCGCTCTACGAGAATATCGTTGGTACCTCGGGGGCGAGCCTCGCGGACGCCTGGGAGGTGGCCGAACAGGTGGGGCTGGCGGAGGATATCCGCGCCATGCCCATGGGGATGCAGACGGTGTTGCTGGAGGGCGGCGGGGCGCTCTCGGGCGGGCAGATGCAGCGGTTGATGATCGCGCGCGCCATCGTCGGCCGGCCGAAGATGCTGCTGCTCGATGAGGCGA
>AACY020306232.1_pt1 | contig 13307 bp, 22 predicted proteins | sample 267378 | NCBI WGS metagenome assembly AACY02 (sample SAMN02954345, study PRJNA13694) | marine metagenome | biome: aquatic; feature: ocean; material: water; isolation source: isolated as part of a large dataset composed predominantly from surface... | reverse complement strand
GCTTTGCCGAGGTTGAGGGCTTTTCCAAATTCGGCAGCTACACCGGCAATGGATCGGCGGATGGGCCTATGGTGTGGACAGGCCACAGACCTGCTTTCATCATGGTGAAGCGGACGAACAGCACGTCAAATTGGACGATCTTGGATGACGTGCGCGAGGGATACAACGTGGACAACGATCCGCTTTATCCCAACCTGTCCAATGCAGAAGGCACTACCGATCTGGCCGACCTGTTGTCCAACGGGTTCAAGTTGCGCTCTACTGATGCATCGGTAAATGCCAGCGGCGGCACCTACATCTTCGCCGCTTTCGCCGAGTCCCCCTTCAAATACTCCAACGCGAGGTAACGACATGCCTTATCTCTACAACGGCAAGAATATCCGCGAGGGCCGCTCTTGGCAGGACGACGCGGGTATCAAGCATCCGACGAACTGGGCTTCGTGGTCCGACGCGGAAAAGGTCGCCAAAGGTCTCGTGTGGCAAGACCCGCCGCCTCCGCCTCCAGCGCCCACTCCCGAAGAAATCTTGCAGAGCGCCCGCGAGGCCGCTGAGATGGATAGGTTCACCTTCGCCACGGCGGCTGCTGCTGCCGGGTATCTGTCGTGGGATGAGGCTGCGCAGTGGGCCGCAGGAAACGCCATCCCAGCGACGGTGCAAGCGGTCATAGACGCGCTGCCTGCTGAGGAGCAGGGGCCGGTCATGGTTGATGTTCTGGCACGCCCCGTAATCCGGCGCGCTGGTAACCTGATGGACGGTATCGCAGCCGCCTTTGGCGCAACGCCAGAAGAGATGGACGCCGTGTTTGGTATCGGGGTAGAAGAAAACGACTCGCCCCAACAACCGCTGGCCTGATAGGTGACGCATGGTGCCGGAATACAACCGCTGGCGTGAAATCAAGTCGGTTTTTTCCCGTTTGTGGAACGTCATCTGGCACCGTGGCACGGCTGATATGCCATTGTCTGCGCGCGCGTATCTTGAAGGGATGCCGCAACAACATGGCATTGACGTGTTTTTCATGCGGTTAAAGGCGGAGCGGCATCACTGCCGGAACTGGGCATATGTCGAAACCTGGCGCGCGTTAGATACGATCCAGAAAGCCAAGTGCAGCGACTTGTATAACGAGGTCGTGCGTAACCGATCAAAGCAGGGGCGATAAATGCCTTTAATCCCGTTGCAAATCCCGCCGGGTTTCTACCGCGTCGGCACCGACTTAGAAGGCTCGGGCCGGTGGCGGGATGGCAACCTTGTCCGGTGGCGCGAGGGTTCCTTGCGCCCTGTTGGCGGTTGGCGTGAACGGGTTGCGGATATGTTCGACGACGCCCCGCGCGGGATGCACGCATGGGAGGCGAACAACGGCGACCGGTGGCTTGCGGGCGGCACGTTTGACAAGCTGATCGTGGCTACGTCCGGCGGCATCACGCACGACATTACGCCATCTGGCTTAACGGCTGGCGATTTGGACGCGGCGCTAAATACGGGCTACGGGTCGGGCTTTTACGGGACAGGGTTTTACGGTCAGGTTCGGCCTGACAGCGGCAGCTTCGGCGAAGCCACGGTGTGGCATCTGGACAACTGGGGCGAATACCTTGTCGGATGCAGTAATGCAGACGGTAAGCTTTACGAATGGCAACTCAACACGTCAAACGACGCGGTGCAAATTGCCAACTCGCCCGCAAACAACTTGGGCCTGCTGGTGACCGAGGAGCGTTTCTTGTTCGCGCTCGGAGCGGGCGGCGACCCGAGAAAGGTTCAGTGGTCCGATCAAGAAGACAACACGACCTGGACGCCTGCCGCGACCAACCAAGCGGGCAGTCAAATCCTGCAAACTGTCGGCCAGGTTATGACTGCCGTGCGGACCATCGGGCAGACGCTGGTGCTGACGGACATTGACGCACATCGGGCGCAGTATGTCGGACCGCCGTTTGTTTACCAGTTTGAGCGCGTCGGGACATCCTGCGGGCTTGTCGCGCGCAAAGCGGCGGTTGCGACCGAGGCGGGTGTGTTCTGGATGGGGCAGCGCGGGTTTTTCTTGTTTGACGGATCATCGGTGCGTGAATTGCCCTGCGAGGTTCACGACTTTGTTTTCACCGACATCAACACGTCGCAAATTAGCAAGGCGTGGGCTGTCGCAAACGGCCAGAACGGCGAGGTGTGGTGGTTCTATCCTTCGGCAGATAGCGCCGAGGTCAATAAATACGTCGCGTATGACTTTAAGGAAAACCACTGGCTGATCGGCGAATTGGACCGCACCGCAGGCGTTGATCGCGGGGTGTTTCGCACGCCGATCTGGGCGGACGATACCGGGGATGTTTACGATCATGAAACCGGGTTCAACTATGGCGCTGCTTCAGTGTTCGCCGAAAGCGGCCCGGCAAACTTTGGCGGCGGCGAGTTCACGTTCAACGCGCGCAAGCTGATCCCCGATGAGCGGACGCAAGGCGACGTGGAGCTGACCTTCAAGACGCGGCTTTATCCAAACGGGGCGGAAACCTCGCACGGCCCTTACACGATGACGAACCCGACCAGCATTCGGTTCAGCGGTCGCCAGGCGCGGATGCGTGTCACGGCTGACACCTTGGGCGCATGGCGGTTTGGCATTCCTCGCATTGAGGTCACGCAAGCGGGGCGGCGATGAGCGCGCCGTCGCTGCCACCTGTCGGCCCCGATCTGCGGGTGTGGGCGCAGGCGTTGACGCGGGCGCTTCTACGCGGCCTTGTGCGGCTTAACTTCCTCGGCCAGGGCGACAACCCCTCCGAAAACGGGATCATCCTCTGGGACGACGACAACGGCTATCCGGTGGTGTCAAAGGACGGCGAGTTCCGGCAGATCGTGCTGGAAGATGGGCATTACAACGGCGGCATCACAGCGGACGTAACTGCTGCGGCGGCTGATACGGCATACGCGCTGACATATACGTCCACGCTGTCTGACGGAATTACAAACGGCACGCCTGCGTCTCGGATCGTGTTCGCGGAGGCCGGATATTACCAGGTCAGCTTTTCGGCGCAGATTAGCTCGACATCGGGCAGCGACGTGAAATTCTATTTCTGGCCGCGCCTGAATGGCGTTGATGTTCCGGGTGCGACGATGATCAACACGCTGCACAATAATGGCGCGTCGGTGGTCACCAGCCGCACGGCGGCTTTTGACATTAGCGCGGGCGATTACCTGGAAGCCATGTGGGCGGTTGACAGCACAGACGGCTTTTTAGAGGCGGCATCGGCCACGGCTTTCGCGCCTGCGGCCCCAGCGTCCACCATTAGCATAGTGAGGCTGCACGGGTGACAGAGGCGGGAAACCCTGCTAATATGCGCGCAGACTTCATTCCTATCCGCCCTGAACAGATTGACGCGGTATGGAGTGCGGCGGCACCGCTGATCCGATTGGCGCAGAAACGCATCGCGCGCAACATCGGAATGGCGGACATTTACGAAGACCTGACCCACGGCAAGATGTGCCTGTGGTTGGTCAGGCAAGAGGACACGCTAAAGGCGGTTATCCTGACGGAAATCGCCCAGCACCCTCGGAGGCGCGTTTTGCGTATTCTGATGATCGGGGGTTCTGGCATGTCGGGCTGGTTACAACAAGGAATTGACGCGATGGCCAAGGCGGCGAAGCTGGCCGGGTGTTCCGCTATTGAAGCGGACGGGCGTTTGGGCTGGGCAAAAATTGCCGGACGCGTCGGCTTCCGCGAGGTGTCGCGGGCATATGAAATGGAGATCGTCTAATGGGGCGCAGTAGCGGGCAGCAAACAACCACGACCACGCAAAGCGTGCCTGCGTGGTATCAAAGCTTCGTAACGGGCGACATATTCCCAGCGGCGCGTGAATTCGCGGCGCAGGAGTTTACGCCATACGAAGGCGAGTTCGTCGCTGGCGTGTCGCCGCTGTCAATGGGCGCGCAACCCTACTTTGAGCAGGTCGGCGCTATTTCGGGCATGACGCCCGAAGACTACCGCGCGTTGAATGAACAGAACCTGTCGGGCTACACGGCCAACGTGCTAGACCCCGCTCTGGCCCGCATGGCGCGGGAGCGTGAAATCGCACGCACCGGCGAAATGGCAGACATCACCCGGTCGGGCGCGTTTGGGAATGACCGGCGCGCCATCTTCGAGGCCGAGCGCGCGGCGCAATACGAACTTGGCCGCGACCAGATGATCGCCGATCTAATGCGGCAGGGGTATAACGAAGCCCAGGCGGCAACGATGGCTCAATTGCAGATGGGCCAGGGCGCGGCGGGTCAAGCGGCGGCTGGCATGATGCAGCTTGGCAACCTTGAGCAACTGACGCGGCAGGGGGAACTGGATGCGCTTTACGGCGAGTTCATGCGGGAGCAGAACCTGCCGCTGCAGCAGCTTGGCGCGCTTTCGGCGGCGGCTGGTGGCGTATCGGTCCCAACAAGCACCACGACCACGCAATCGGGCGGCGGGCCGGGCTTCTCGGGTATTCTTGGCGGCGTGGCTTCGCTGGGCCAAGGCGCGGCGGCTTTGGGCTGGCAACCGTTCTCGGACATCCGGCTGAAAACAAACGTGCGGAAAGTCGGCCAGCGCGGCGGCGTCAATTTCTACCGTTGGGAATGGAACGAAACCGGCAAGCGCATGGGCGCGGAAATCTACCCGACCGAAGGCGTCATCGCTCAGGAACTGGCCGAGGTTCACCCCGATCTGGTCCATACAGACGTGCATGGTTATCTGCGGGTTGATTACGGCGGGCTTGAGGATCGGCTGGGCTGATGTCGCAGGCCCTGCCATATTCTCTGGAGCAGCTGCAAAACGCTTTCGGCCACGTCGAAAGCAGCAACAGATACGATGAAATTGGTCCTGAAACACGGCGCGGGAACAATGCCTATGGCCGGTATCAAGTTATGGACTTCAATGTTCCAAGCTGGTCGGAGCAATACTATGGGCAGCGGCTGACGCCGCAAGAGTTTTTGGCGAACCCGCAGGCGCAAGACGCCGTTTTCTATGGCCGTATGGGCGAGTATTACAGCCAAGGCCAAGGCGCGCCGGAAGATCGAGTTAGGAACGCAGCGTCGCTGTGGTTCACGGGCCAGCCTTACAGCGCAGAGACGGCAAATCGAAGCGATGGCTTCATCAACAACCAAGAATATGGCAACCGCATTTTGCGGGCCTTGGGAAGCGCACCGCAAGGAGCAAGTGAAATGACGATGGACCCCAACCCTCCCCAACAGCCGCGCGGGTTCCTCGGCGGCATTTTCGGCGGTCAGCAACGGCAGCCCGATCCTAACGCAGGATCGCCCACAGACCCGTTTGCGAACCTTTCGCGAGCGCAGCGCACGATGCTGGGCTTCGCTGCCCTGCGGGACGCGGCGGCATCGCTAGAGGGGCGGGACAGCAACTACTTCAACAGCGCGCTGGGCGGCTTTGAGGCGGCGCGAGAGCGTGAGCGGCTGCGGGCGCAGGGAGAAATGGCGAACCGCATCAACGCGCTGCAATCGCTGGCCCAGATTGAGGCGCTGGCACGCTATACGGGCGATCCGGCCCTAGCAGAATTTGCCGCAGCCCAGCGGGCCGTTCTTTTGCCCCCAAGCGGCGGCGGTGTAACATCTGGCGTTACAACAGGCGCAACGCCCCCTGTGACGCCTGCGGGCGGCGCTCCGGGCGCGGGTGTTGTGCGGCCAGCCGATCAGGTTCGCGCTGATTTGGACCGCGCGCTTGATCCTGAAACCGGTGGCCTTAATGCCGATGGCACTCCGTTTGAAACGCCCGAGCTTGTGGTCACGCCTAGTGAACTGCCGACAGAAGCCGCACCGACGCTTGCAGAAACGCCTGCGCCGGAAGATGACCCCATCGCGGGTTTTGAGGCGCAACTTGCCGATATTGCGCGCCAGCGCGCAGAAATACAAGAACGCATAGCGTTGGCGCAATCGGCGGGGGTTGTGCCAATTAGAGAGCAGGCGCAATTGGATGCTTTGGACAGGCGAGAAGATCGGATTTATGATCAAATGGACACTGCGCGCGAAGCCCAAGCGGCGGAAGAGCAAACATCTGCTCAACAAGCCGAAACTGAAAGTCGAGTGCAGCCGCTTGTCGGCAATGCTTTGGATTTTCTTGTAAACGAAGACGGGTCAATTAACGTTCTTGGAGCGCGTATTGCTCAAACCGCGCCGGGATTGGCTGGTGGGGAAGCGCGTTTGGCGGCGGCTGCTGTCACGGAACTGGGTTCTATTGCCGCAATGCAAGGTGTTAGGGAGGCGCGCGAAGGCGGTTTTGGCGGCTCGCTTTCTGACGCTGACATTTTGCTAATCCAGCGCAGCGGCGGAACGTTTGACCTTTCTCAGCCAGAAGCAACAGTTGAAACACTTCGACGCATTGCCAACCAGCTATCACCAGAAGCGCAACAAGCTTTGTTTGGCTCTCAAAATGACGGCGGTGGAGAAAATCGTTTTGTTCCAACCGATGAAGATTTGTCCATCTTGGAAAGGAACCTTTGATGGAACTGGAACAGCTATACCAAGCTCTTCGCAACGCCGACGCACGGGCGCAGCAAGGGGATCAGCAAGCGGCAGCTGACGCCCGCCGAATTGCCCAAATGATCCAACAAGCGCAAGGCGCGCAAACCCCTCAAGAGCCGCAAGTCGGCACCGCAGAAGATGTAGGGCGCAGTTTTGCCGGTGGCGCGGTCCAAGGCACCGAGGGTTTAATCAACCTTCCGGGCCAATTGCAGCAAGCGGGATTGGGCCTTGCGGCGCGCGGGCTTGAGCGCATCGGCACAATTGAAGACGCGGAGGCTTTTCTGGCGCAGGCCAATCAAGGCCTCGGGAACATCCGCTTGCCTTTTGGCTTGTCGCCGCGTTTCGGCCAAGTGGACCTTGGCGCTGCGTCTCAGGCGCTGGTCGGCGAAGATGTGACGCAATATGATCCGCGCACAACAGCCGGTCAGTATGCAAGAACAATCGGCGAATTTGCCCCGGGCGCGTTGCTTCCGTTTGATGAATTGAGCCTTTTGTCTCGGTTTGGCCGCGCGGCTGTTGTTCCCGGCGCGGCAAGCGAATTTGCGGGGCAAGCTACTGAAGCATTGGGCGGCGGTGAGACTGCGCAAAACATCGCTCGCGTTGCTGGCGCAATCGGCGCGCCTATCACACTTAGTGCCGCTGAGTCCGGTTTGCGGTCCGCGCTCACTCAAGGCGCTAGGGCATATGAGCCGGGCAGCGAGCGAGCGGCTGCTGTGCGCACGCTTGAAGATTTAGACGTTCAAGGTCTTACCGCTGGAGCGCGTCTTGGATCAGAGCGTCTTGTTCGCCTTGAGGGTGCAGAAGATGTATCGCGCGAGGCGATTGGCGGAATTAACCGTGCCATCATGCGGCTGCTTGGCTCCGACGCCCCAAGGCCAACGCGAACCGCCTTGGGACAGGTAGAGGACCGTTTGGGCCAAGTGTTCGATGAAGCCGGCGATGTCGCAGCCACGCCGCCCCCCGCAGCCATTGACGACATCCAAAGGTCTTTTGACGATTACATGAATTTGCAAACCCAAGAAGGTGCGCGAGTGCCGCGCGTAATTGAGGACATTGTTGTTGAATTAGACAATGCAGCATTGGCTGGTGACGAAATTACCGGCGCGCAAATTCAAAACTGGCGCGGCCAACTTCGGCGTCTGGCGGAAACTTCCGAACGCACAAACCGAGGTGACATCGCAGATTTTGCGCGCGGCGTCAGCAATGCTCTAGATGATGTTGCCGTTGAAGGCGCGCGTTTGTCGGGTGATGCTGATTTGTATCGACGGCTTCTTGAGGCCCGTGGAGCCTATCGTGACTTGCGCACGGTAGCAAGCGCGCTGAACCGTGCCGGTCCTGAGGCTCGCAGCGGCGTTGTTTCCCCCGGCCCGCTGGCGACTGCCGTGCGCCGCGTTGAAGGTGAGCGGGCTGTTGTCCAGCGTCCCGGCAGCAGACCCTTGCGGCCAATGTCGCAACTTGCCCTTGCCGGTGAAGAAGTGGCGTCGTCTTTGCCAACTGTTTCAAGTGGGGGCAGGCGTTTCGTGGGCGTTGAAGATTTGAGGCTTGGCCTTGGTTCTGGTTTGGCTTCCGCCGCATTTGGCTTGCCGCCGGATGTCGCCGCAGCCGTTGGCCTTGGTGGACTTTTGGCGCCCGCTGCGAGCGGCGTTGCGATCAGGTCGCCTTACGTTCAGCAAATGCTGTTGCGCGACCCAACCTTGCGCGGCGCATTGGCGCAACAAGCTGGCCTGCTTGGTCAGGTCGCGCCCGGCGCTATGCTTCAGTCTGGGGCCGGTCCGCAATGACCTTCGGCGGCCTACCGCGCTTTGGCTTGGCTTCCAGCGCCTCGATCAACGAGAGCGCCCGGCGGCAGGTATCGTATAGGACGCGGCGGTTCTGGATGCGGTGGGGGGCGGCCAGTCGCTGCTTCAGTGCCTTCATTTCTTCCTCGGTCATCGCCAGTCCTTTTGAGGGGTTGCTGTCCGTGTTATTGTCGCACCACGCAAAGGGCTTTGCAACATGACCTATCTGCAAGAGTTTTGGCTTCAGATACTCGGGGCCGTCAGCTTCATCTTGTGGGCTGCCCGATTGGAGGGCAGGGCGACGAAAAATACCGAAGACCTGAAGGCCCTAGAGCAGCGCCTGGCAGCGCAGCGCCGGGAAGACATTGAGATGCGCCAGCGCGATTGGGGCACGATGCAAAAAGCGATCGACGAGATGCGCGCGGATATCAAGAAATTGCTGGAGCGGAACCCATGAGACCGATTAACGAGATCGTTGTCCACTGCACGGCTACGCGCCCCGACTGGTGGGCAGGCCGCAGCACGCGGGACAAGGTGGCTGAGGTTCGCCGCTGGCATGTAAACGGTCGCGGCTGGTCGGACATCGGGTATCACTACCTGATCGACCGCGACGGCACCATTGCTGAGGGCCGCCCGATTGGTCGCGTAGGGGCGCATGTTCGCGGGCGCAACCGCAACACCATCGGTGTGTCGCTGTTTGGCGGTCATGGCGGCGCGGAGTTTGACCAATTCGCAGACAATTTCACGCCCGAACAAGACGCCGCGCTTCGCCAGCTTCTCACCGACTTGTGCGAGCGTTATCCCGACATTGACATTATCAGCGGCCACAACGAATACGCTGCCAAAGCGTGCCCGACTTTTGACGTGCGCGAATGGCTGGTGGACGAGCCGATGCGAAAGGCAGGCGGCGCGATGCGGGTGCAAAAGGCCCGCACGTCGCCCGCTCAATCGACCACGCTGCAGGCGGGCACGGCGCAGATTGCGGCGGCAGGCACAGCTGGCGTCACGGCTGTCGGCGCGCTTGACGGCACCGCGCAGATCATCGCAATCGTGGCTTTGACGGTTATAGTTCTGGCGGCGGCGTGGATCATGCGGGAGCGGATCAAGCGGTGGGCCAAGGGTGATCGGTAATGGCACGCAAGAAAGAAAACCCGACGAAGAAATACGCTGACGGCACCACCTACAAGGACAGCGACGGCAAGACCCGCCGCCGGGTATCTGCCCCAGGCACCGCGCGAGGCGATGCATACTGCGCCCGCACGGTGTCGCAAAAGCGCACGCCGAAGGTCAAAGTGCGGCGCAAGGCTTGGGGATGCAGGGGGAGTAAGAGCGTTGGCTAAACGTGGACTTTACGCGAACATCCATGCAAAGCGGCGGCGCATAGCGCGCGGCTCGGATGAGCGGATGCGCAGCCCCGGCTCAAAGGGCGCGCCGACGGCCAAAGCGTTTCGTGAGGCGGCCAAAACGGCCAAAAAACCGAAGGGGAAGAAATGATGTATGGCAAGAAAAAACCCAAGGGCGGCGGGAAGAAAAAGTAATGCGCGCATATCGCATGGATACGGGCCTAGACGTTGAGGCGGTGGACCCCAACCGCATGGTCGTGACGCTCGAAAGCGGCGACCATATCCCAATCATCCATTTTGTCGGCGCAGATGGCGAGGACTGCGAGGCCCCGGATGCTGTCGGCGCGATTGCGGATGACGGCGAAGATGTCTGGTGGATTGAACTGGAAGAAGAGCCGGAGGTGCATTGATGCGCTTGGCCTTTGTCCTGGCCCTTGTGGCGGCTCTGACGGGCGCGTGGGGCGCTTGGCAGCGGGCTGGCAAGGTAGAGGCGCGCGCAGACCTAGAGGCCGCCCAGCGCCAGCTGGCAACCGCCCTAGAGACCATCGAGGATCAACATGAGGTCGCGCGGGTCCACCGCGCGCACCTCGCCCGATTGCAGCGACAAGAGGCGGTGAACGCCCAGCTTATCCGCGCACTTGAAGCAATGGAGGGCGGCGATGCCCAAGTTTCTGATTATTTGGATCGCGCTGGCCGGTTGCTCTGGCCCTGACGTGATCCGCCTCGAGCGGACGGCCCCGGCTGATCTGTTTGAGCCTGCGCCGGGGTGGACCGGCAACACACCCCGCACCGAGCGCGATTTGATACGGGCCGCAGCGGCGGAACAAGCCGGGCGGGAACGCGCAAATGGCCAGCTTTGCACTCTGGCCGAGATATTCCAAAACGAGCAACCTGTAGCATGTGAGGCGGACCAATGACCCGGCTCCTCGTCTTTGCCCTGCCGCTCGTGGCCGCTGTCGTGTTCTGGTGCGGCCACGCCTTTTCGCAAAACCATCCGGTTTCGTTCCCTGCCGATGAATGGACGCTAGAGCGCGTCAGCAAGCACCACTACCGCGTCGGCTTTTACAATGCCGACAACCTGAGCGGCGCGTATCCGCATTTCCTGCACATGGGCGAAATGCAAGTGGGCCTCAATATCCGCATGACGCGCGGGGCCGAGGTTCTGACGGTAACACCGCCTAACGGCTGGATGGCCCTTCCCCCGCAGATTATGGTCGATGACGGCTCAATCGGTTGGGTTGAAATCATCCGCACCGGCGAGTGGCTAGGGATGTAAGCATGTCCTGGAACCGCAGATTTAGCGACGAAGAATATCATCACGCCTACGTGGCTGCTGGCAACAATGCCTGCGAGGCGGGGCGCAATCTCGGCGCAAGCGAAAAAGCGGTGCGCGAAGGAAACAAGAGATATTTGCAGAAAAAGCCGTTGTCCGAAGCGGGTTACGAATTGGCCCGACCCGAGGAAACGCCAGAGGAAGCTTGGCGGTCTCACACGGCCACCTTTGAGCGAACGCTTACCGAAAGGACCAAAAATCACTGGGCCGTCATAACCCGCCCGCGCGGCGCTTTCGTCGTCTATCACTCGACCGATCAGCACATTGACGACAACGCCACGCCCCTCAACGTGCTTGAGGCCGACATTGAAGCCTCACACGGCCTAGATGCCGTCATGTGTCACGGCGGCGACCTGTTGAACAACTGGCCCTTGGCCGGAAAGCTTGCGGCGCAATGGGCAGATCAGGATTGCACGAAGCCCCGCGCGCTTTTGCGGGCACAGCATTACATCGAAATCATGAAGCCCGACGCATGGGTGGACGGCAATCATGAGGAAATGAACCCCTACCTGACGGACCTGCTAAAGCAGTGGCTGCCGAAGAAAACGATCCAAGATAAATGGACGGTGCGATTTATTGTGAAGCCCAAGGGCGGGCGCGAGTTTCGCATCGCCATGTCGCACAAATTCCAGAAAGGCTCTAGCTGGTTCCACACCTCACACGGCGCGCTGCGTGAGGGTATGGAAGGCGAAGAGGCCGACTGCTATTTGGAGGGTCACCTTCACGTCAACGGGATCATGTATCGCACTCTTGCCGAGCGCGGGTTTTCTTTCTGCGCCGTGTCGAGCGCGGGGTATAAGATGCTGGACAAATACGCATCGCGTATCAGCCGAGGCGGCGTCATTCCGAAGGTGAAGGGCCGCGCGCATTGGCTTGTCTGCGATGACCAAGCCGAGGGGCCGGAAATGCCGGTGGTCGCTTTTGAGGAACCTTGGCAAGCGGAAGCCTATTTGAACGGGCTGCAAAATTTGAGGGCCGCCTGATGCAAGCTATAATCGAAGTGGCCGCAAGCCGCGTTGCCGTTTACCCCCACGGTTACTCTGAGCCGATCTGGGTGGCGGACCTTTCGACGCAAAACGGGCGGCGAGACGCGCGAAAGCTGGCCGCGCAACTGTTGATCGACCAGCCGACAACGCTCTGTTTTGTGCGCGACGGGAAAAGCTATCGCGTGCCTGTAAGCAAGGGGCTTGCCGCGCGAATTGCAGAAGTGTCTGAGTGATGCAGCCCCCTGACTGGTATGGCGAGGCCCTGTTGCTAATCCTTGCCTTGATCCTAATCACCCTTGCGATGGGCGGGGTGGTGATAGGGGTTTAGGGGCGTCACGGGCCGCCCGCCATGCTTCGATCCACCCTTCTCGCCAACCTTGAGCATAGGCCGCGCTCGGTGACTGCGGCAGGTCTGCAACGGCAGGCTCTCGCGGAATTAGCGGTCGAGCGGCGTTGGTCATGTCAGTCATCGGGCATTCTCCTTCTTCGGCCAATCCTGAGGCCGGTATCCATCGAGGTAAGCCCGCACCAGAAGCGCCTGCGCCTCTCGGATAGCCCTGTCGCCGCTTTCCATCTTGCGGACCTGCTGCGCGCCGTGTGTGCCGGTGTAACCCAGAAGGCGGGCCATTTGGGTGAGGGACAGCCCGAGCGTGTGCCGGGCTGCCTTGAGGTTAGCGGGGGTCATACTGAATTTTCCGAGTTGTCCAAAATGCGGGCTTTTGCCTCACCAATAGCGGCCTTCCCCTCGGCGCTACGCATCCATTCTTTTGCAAGTTGAATAGCGCGCACGCGGGAACGGCAGCGAACTTTCTTCGTGATCGTCTCAAACAAAACGCCAAAACGCTTGTTGTGATAATATACGCGGACTTGCGGGCGGTAGACGCCCTGCAATGTGCCTGCGCTAACGGCTGTGACCTGTCCCGGTTTCATGTTTATCTCCTTTCGGCGGCCCCGGCATCGCGCCGAGGCCTGTCTGGGTTCAGGCTGCTGCGCGCATCCGCAGGTCGTTGACCCGCTTCTTTGCGGCCTCGATGCTCTCCGCGATCTCGATGGTGCCGTGCTCGTCGGTGATGGCGATATACTCGTCGCCCCAGCGGTCGATGCGCTCGAAGAAGCTCAGCGTGCCGCGTTCGTCCGCGAGGGCGATGGCGAGGCAGGTGGCGGAAAGCGAAAGGGTCATGGCGACCTCCAGGCTGGCACCTGTCCCGGTGCGGGGGCGGGCCACCGTGGCCCATAACTTGAATATAGGCCAAGTGGCCCATCTATTCAAGAGCCTTTTTCAGCATATCCAGAAATCCGTAATCCGGCCCGTGCCGCTCGACCCAAGATCGTTTGGCTAGGTGGTATCCATCCGGCCCGCGATGGCAGGCGGCGCAAAGCGGGATCACACCCC
>AACY020531333.1_pt1 | contig 13316 bp, 10 predicted proteins | sample 267378 | NCBI WGS metagenome assembly AACY02 (sample SAMN02954345, study PRJNA13694) | marine metagenome | biome: aquatic; feature: ocean; material: water; isolation source: isolated as part of a large dataset composed predominantly from surface... | reverse complement strand
GGGCGCTGGTGTCGCCAGCCCGGGCGGCCAGCAGGATGTCGATGGGCGCCTCTGTACCCTGTACCGTATCCCGAAGGAATTGGTAATTGGCCAGGGCAAAACTCACCAAATAGGTGGGGATGGCTTGGGCCAGGGTACTGCTGCTTAAAACCGTATCGCCCCCCAGGGTAATGCGGCTGATGCTGTCGCCGCTCAGCAGGGGTAGGAAGGGACGGCGGCTTTTCACCTCCAGGCGATAGGTGGACTTTTCCACGAAATTATCGTAACAGGGAAACCAGGCCCGACCAAAGGTGTGGGGGTTAGCGGCGAATCCCACCCCCAGATTGTAGTAATATCCCTGGTCGGCGTGAAATCCACCCCAGCCACTGGCATCTTTTACCGGCCAGCCCTGGTAAAAAATCCGCAGTTCAGCGGTATCTCCCAGACTTAAGGCCTGGTTCAGGTCTATTTGGATGGTGGAATCGTTGTAGGCATACTGAAATCCCTGACTGGGCTGGCCGTTGGGGAGGAGATAATGCAGTGAATCCACCTGGAGATCTACCAAATCCAAATTGAGGCGGCTGGCCCCAGCGATTTTGGGACTGAAGCGGATCCGTGCTTCGGCGCGAAACTGATTTTGTTGCACCCCGGTTAAATCCAGGCGGAGGTGGTAGTGGTGCAAATCAAAGGTGTCGCTTTTTGCATTGTTGTTGATGCTGGAATGAACCGAGCCCAAATGCGCCTGTTTCCAGGCTTGGCAGGAAAACTGGCCCTTTAGATGCGGGGCCAGAGCGGCAAAGAGACAAAGGAGCAATTTGAAGCGCATGGAGACTATTTTTTAATCAGCGCCCGGTGCGCCTGTTCGTATTGGTTTTGTACCCGCAATTGGTAATGACCCGGGGGCCATTTTTCTCCCAGGGGCAAATCCTGGTCGCCTAGCCCCTCACCGGCCTCGATCTCCCGGCCGCTGGCGTCATAAACCGTCCAACGGTAAGTTCCGGCGCCGGGCCAGCGCACCCGAAAAATACCGGCACTGGGGTTGGGGAAAACCGCCAAAAGCTGGGATCCTGCTTCCGGTAAGCCAATGCTATGAAGGAAAAGACAATCTGAGGTGTCGATGCATGTTCCCCGGCTGATGCGCACCGCATAGTTTCCGCTGCTCGTCGGGTTGAAGGAGGCTGCAGTAGCCCCCGGCAGGGCGAGGAAATTGCTGTCGCAGAGCAGCCATTGATAGCTGGCATTGTTCTGCAAGGCAGTGGCGCTAAAACCGTTGGTGACGATTATAAGGGAAAGGGTGTCTATTTGCAAGTTGAGCTGGTAAACCGAATCGCAGCCCTGGGGAGTACTGGCGGTGTCGAAATAGACGCCAGACTGGTTGAGCATTCTTCCGCGCCAAGCGAAAGAATCACAGGCGGTAATGCTTTGGCTGGCCAATATGCTGTTGTTGATGGTGAGGTTGAGCTGGTAAACCGAATCGCAGCCCTGGGGCGTAGTGGCGGTGTCGAAATAGACGCCGGACTGGTTAAGCATTCTTCCGCGCCAAGCGAAAGAATCACAGGCCGTAATGCTTTGAGGGGCAAAAAAACTGTTGTTGATGGTGAGGTTGAGCTGGTAAACCGAATCGCAGCCCTGGGGCGTAGTGGCGGTGTCGAAATAGACGCCGGACTGGTTAAGCATTCTTCCGCGCCAAGCGAAAGAGTCGCAGGCGGTAATGCTTTGGCTGGCCAATATGCTGTTGTTGATGGTGAGGTTGAGCTGGTAAACCGAATCGCAGCCCTGGGGCGTAGTGGCGGTGTCGAAATAGACGCCGGACTGGTTAAGCATTCTTCCGCGCCAAGCGAATGAATCACAGGCGCTGATGCTTTGGCTGGCCAATATGCTGTTGTTGATGGTGAGGTTGAGCTGGTAAACCGAATCGCAGCCCTGGGGCGTAGTGGCGGTGTCGAAATAGACGCCGGACTGGTTAAGCATTCTTCCGCGCCAAGCGAAAGAATCACAGGCGGTAATGCTTTGGCTGGCCAATATGCTGTTGTTGATGGTGAGGTTGAGCTGGTAAACCGAATCGCAGCCCTGGGGGGTAGTGGCGGTGTCAAAATAGGTGCCGGACTGGTTGAGCATGCTTCCGCGCCAAGCGAAAGAGCATCGCAGGCGGTAATGTTTTGGCTGGCCAGTATGCTGTTGTTGATGGTGAGGTTGAGCTGGTAAACCGAATCACAACTCTGGGGGGTGCTGGCGGTGTCGAAATAGGTGCCGGACTGGTTAAGCATTCTTCCGCGCCAAGCGAAAGAATCGCAGGCGCTGATGCTTTGAAGGGCAAAAACGCTGTTGTTGATGGTAAGGTTGAGCCGGTAGAGGGAGTCGCAGCCTTGAACGGTGGTCAGGCTATCGGTATAGGAGCCGCTTTGGGTGTAAAACTGTCCGCGCCAGGCAAAACTATCGCAAGCGCTGGCCGTGAGCAAGCTATCGAAGCTGGGGTAGAGGGTGAGTTGCAGGGTAAGCAGGGAATCGCAGCCCTGTGCATTGACCAGGGTTTGGGTGAAAAAGCCGCTCTGGGTGAGATTTTGCCCGTACCAGGCATAGCTCCCGCAGGCGGTGTCGGCGATGGTGTCAAATACCGGGGGACAAGGGCCGGCTTGTCCGAATTTGATGAGAAAGCCGTCCCGGTCTCCCGCACTGATGAGTTGCGCTTCCTGGTTGCCGGGATCGGCATCAAAACCGAGCTCCAGATACCCCCCCAAATAGGTGTTCCCTTGGTGGTGACTGATCGCTTGCCCCCAGTCGTCGATGTTTCCCCCCAAAGTTAGTCCGGCTACAAATTGCCCGGCCGTATCCAGCACTTGCAAATAGGCATCTTCGGCACTAACGGCGGTGGCCAGGAGGCTATCCGGCCCGGGATCGAGGTCAATGCTATTGCGAAAGGCCCCCGTCGCGAAAACCAAGCCATCCACCACTTTAAGATCGGTGGGAAAATCGCTGCTGCTTCCGCCAAGGGTGGCCACCCAGCGGTAGGCCCCGCCAGGACTTAGGCAGAGTTGAAAAACATCTTCACCTCCGTTAGCGGTTTGGGTACTTCCGGCACTGGCGTTGGGATCAAAGTCTTGGGTGCTACTGAATTGGCCGCTGAGGTATACATTGCCCTTGGGGTCGGTGGCCACCGCCTGGGCCCCTTCAAAGCCGTTTTGGCCATAAGCGCGAACCCAGCGGAACTGCCCGTTGGCATCGTATTTGGCCACAAAGGCGTCGTTGCCGTTAAACTGGCTGCTGAGCAAGCCCGTTCCCAGGCCCCGGGAAAAATCAACCGTTAAGCGGTAGCTGCCGGCCACCAGTACATTGGCCGAATCATCTACCGCCACATCGTAAACGTAGTCGTTGCTGGTACTGTCCAGCACAAAGCCCCACTGATAGCTGCCGCTGCTGTCGTATTTGGCCACATAACCGTACCAGTTTCGCGGGTTGAAGGGGTATGTGCCACTTAGCGCCGGGTTGAGATTGAGGCTCCCCCGGCCAGAGCCGCCGATCACCAGGCTGCCGTCGGGCCCGGCGGCAAGCCCTTCTAGGAAGTTGTTGCTCAGTCCCCCCGTTTCGGCCATCCACTGCACCTGCCCCTGGGTATTTAGCCGGGCAAAGAACAAGCTGCGGTTGGCAACCGATTGCAGGGTATCGCTTCCGCGGATGATTTGACTTTCGAAATCTCCACCCAGGTAAAGGATACCCGAGGGGTGCAGGGCCAGGGCATTCACTTCCTGTCCGCCGGGGCCGCCAAATTGCTCTATCCACCGCAGCCGCCCTTGGGGGTCATAACTCGCCACAAATCCGTCCTGCCCTCCCTGGGAAACCAGAATGGCCTCACTAGTATCGGGATCAAAGTCAACTTCGCCTTCAAAATAGCCGGCGACGTAGAGATTGCCCTGGGCATCATTGAGCAAGTCGCGCACCTCGTCGTTGCCCCCTTGCCGGTCGCTGACAATCCAGGTGGTAGCGTAAGCGCCGTTCCGGTAGCGGATCCAATGCGAGGAACCGCTGTTGCTGTTTACCAATCCCCCCGGTCCCTGGGGATCGCTGTCCAAATCGTTGTAAAATACTCCCCCCACAAAAAGGCCGTGGGGCGCCCGGTAGTCGATGGCCTGGTGGGCCGCAAAGCCCGAGCCGGTAGCTCGCTCCAGGCGGGCAAAGGCGCCATTGTCAAGCCGATAAGCCACGGCAAAGGGATCACCTCCAGGGCCATTGAAGCTGACGGTGGTATTGGGGTCGGGATCAAAATCCACTGTATTGACGAAATAGCCCACCGTCCAAACCCGGCCGGAATCGTCTGCGGCCAAGCGATAGCTGCGGTCGGTGGAAGTGCCGCCAAAGCCGTGGGCCCAGCGGTAATTGCCGCTGGTGTCGTAAGCGGCCAAAAACACATCTTCTCCCCCTTGGCTGGTGAAGGGGCTAGCGCCAGGGTCGGGAGTAAAGTTGAAACGGAAGGTTCCGCAAACTACCAGGGTAGTGTCTCCCGCCAGCAGGAGGTCTGCCCCCAGGTCGGTGGAAGTACCCCCGAGCCTTTTGGCCCAGCGGAACTGCCCCTGAGGCCCGTATTTGGCCAAAAAGAGGTCATTGCCTCCCACCCGCACCAGGCTTACCAGGGGGTTGAGGCTAAAGGTTAGGGTGGCGGTAAAGTCTCCGCTCACGTAAATATTGTCCTGGGCATCCAGTTCCAGCCCCCGGGGATTGTCAAAACCGAGCCCGCTGATGCTTTCCACCCAATTCAGGCCACCGCTGCTGGTGTCGTAGCTGGCAATAAAGCAATCGCCGGCACCGGCAGATATCCGCAAACTGAGGGGATTGTTGGGATCAAAGAGAAGCGAATCGCCAAAAAAACCAAAGGTGATCAACTCGCCCTGACTGTTGATCTCGCTGTCCACAAAGCCGTCGATGCCCGTACCCGCGGCACGGGTGGCCCATTGGAAATCACCTTGCAGGCTAAATTTGGCCAGGAAGCCGTCGTTGTCGTTGGGGCTTACCCCGTCCAAGCTACCTCCGGGCTGTTCGGGGGTAAAATCGATGCGGTCGATAAAACCACCGACCAAATAGACCGAGCCTTGGGAAATGGTGAGCCGATTCAAACTCATGCTGCGTCCCCCTCGGATAAAACGCAACCAACGCAAGTCACCCGCAGGACTGTATCGCGCCAGGTAGAGCTCCCCTCCACTTATTACGCTTTTGCCCAGGGCCCGAGCGGCGCTGTCGGGATCAAAATCGTGATAGCCCTTAAAATTGCCGCCGGTAATGATGTCGCCGTTGGCCAGAACTTTCAAGGCGGTAACTTCATCCAGATCCCCCTCTCCATCACCCAGGGAGAAACTCCACAGGTGATCAAAAGACTGGGCGGATAAACCGAAACATAGGCAAGTGACGAGCAGAATAATCGGGAAGCGCATAGGGAACAAATAAAAATTCAAGATACACAATGCCCTAGAGTCTTTGACGCAGGGCTTCGTAGATGGCGATGCCCGCGGCTACCGAAACGTTGAGGGAGCCCACCTGGCCCAACATGGGCAGCTGAACCAGATGATGGCAAAGCTTTTGACGCTCGGGGGCGATGCCCAAATCTTCGGCGCCCATAACCAGGGCGAGGGGACCGGTTAAGGAGGCTTCCCAAAGGAGAAGCTCGGCTTTCTCACTCATTCCCACCAAGCAAAGCCCCATTTGCCGCATTTTTTCCAGAGCCTCATTTAAATTGGCTTCGCGGCAAACGGGGAGGTGCTGCAAAGCACCGGCCGAAGTTTTCATCGCGTCTTGATTGAGGGCGGCGGCATGCTTAACACCTATTACCAGACCGTGCATTCCCGCAGCTTCGGCGGTGCGGGCCATGGCCCCTAAGTTTCGCACGTCACTCACCCGGTCGAGGACCAGGAGAAAAGGATCTTCGCCCTTTTCGTAGGCTTTCTGAATCAGTTCTTCAAAAGGGTGATTGGGCACCAAACGCACCTGAGCCACCACGCCTTGGTGTACGCGGCGGGTGAATTTATCCAGCCGGGCTTTGGGTACCACGGCGTAGGGCAACTTGCGGGTCTTGATTTCCTGCCAGAGCTCCTTAAAGAGCTGGCCCTGCAAATCGCGTTGCAGGTAGATTTTATCCACTTCCCGGCCGGCTTCGAGGGCCTCGAGCAGCGGTCTAATACCAATAAGGAGATCGGTTTCTGAATTGGAGTTGGTCTTGTGCATCTTGTTCCCGACGGATGTCTTTGGAGTTGTAAATATGTCCATTCCGCCAGGCTTCAATGGCCTGCCCCCAGCCGTAGCGGTACTGAGGGCGGCGTTCAAGTTCGTAGTCGTTGGCGCTGAAGGGATTGTCTACCCGCAAAAAGTTAAAGATGTAGGAAAGCGAAGAAGTTTCGTTGCCATAAACCCAGGATTCGCCCGCGTCTCCCCGAAACACTTTGTTGGGTGGGCCGTAGATCACGTAAACGATGCCCCGGTCGGTTTTCCAGCCCTCGTGGTAGGAGCTAAAAAGGCGATTGGCCTCTTCTACCCGCTGATAAAAATTCTGGATGAGCAAGCGTGAGCGCTCGGCAGATCCGGCCCGGGCCAGCCAAAATTGATCAATCCATTCCTTGCTGGCCATGGCCTTGCCCATTTGGCTTTGCAAGGAGGCGTACTCCTCTTTGGTGGTCAGGTAACGCAAGGGGGCGGCCAGGGCGGAGGGCGTTCCCACCAGGGGAAAACTGGGGTAAAAGCTGTAAAGGGTAAAGCCCTGCCATTGGCTGGTATCGAGCCGGAAGTGAAAAAAGCCGTCGTGGGGAAGGGCCAGGATGCTATCGGCCGGCACCCGAAAGGTGGTGTCGGGGGCCAACTCAAAGCGGTCGCTGGTTCGGCTGGAGTAGGGCGGTAAAGCGAGGGGAAAGTCGCGCTGGTACACGCTTACGTAGTAAAAACGGGGCTTGAGTACGGTGTGTTTTAGGCGAAAGGGAACGCCGGGGGGCAAATGGGCCTGAAAGAGGGTGCGCCGGTTGGTGTCGGTGAGCCGAAAGTATTGAGGGGCATTGATGCTGCCTTTGTCTACCAGCACAAAACTCTTGAAATCAGAGCTCCGGCGCAGATCGCGCAAGGTGATTTGCAATACGTACTGGCCTTTGGCGTTTTTCCGCTCCGGCGTGCGAAAATCAAAGTAGCCACTGATGGTTTTTTGCGGTGGGGCAGAGGTGCGATCGCGAAAGCGGAAGGCATTGCTGTCAAGAAGCGCCTGGGTTTTCAGCGACTCAATCAATTGGTAAGCGATCTCAAAGCGCGCTTCGTATGCCTCTTCGTCCTGAGCCTTTACGTATAGTAGGTCTTCGCTGTTGAGTCGGTAGTGCAGACGGCTGAGGCTGTCGGAAAGATTTTCCACTTGAAAATGACCGTGCAGCGCCAATTCCTGGGGGTCGTAGAGGTAGGCCAAATTGGCCCGCTGCATGCCCTGAGGGCTGCGACAGGCGCTCAGGAAAAGGAAAGCAAAAAACAAAAAGCCGACTGCGCGCTTCACCATTTCAAGGTACAAAGAGATTAGAATCGATTAACGTAACCGAAGTGGACTTTGGTTGCACGAAAATCAAAATTTTGTCCGGAACTCCGGCCAACGGCCAGGTAAAGCGAGAAAATCCCTCCCCCGGTACGAAAGCTCAAGCCGCTACCCAGTCCCCACAGCCAATTGCTTTGCAAATTGTTTCCGGACCGGTTTTCGGTGTAAGCCCAATCGGAAAAAACACTGAGGAAATCGTAGTCGCCCAGGCGGTAGCGCAGGGCCACACTGGGCAGTACGTACAGGGAGGTGAAAATGCTCTGTTCGTTGAATCCGCGCAAGCTTTGTAGCCCGCCGATGCGGTAGAGCTCGTTGTCGAACAAATCATCTCCGAAAAGGGCCTCACTTCCCAAAGCCCCGCGCAGGGTCCAGCGCTGCGCAAAGGTGCGGTAGTATTCGCCCTGCATCTCCCAGCCGTACTGATTTTGTCGGAGGGCTTCGGCCCGGCGGTTTCCGGTAAAGGCAGACACATTGAAGCGAAAACCGCCGAGGGGCACCAGGGGACGGTTCAGGTTGTTCCAAAGGGCCTGTACTGAAAAACGGTGGCTCCGAAAATCCTGGGTTTGCGTAAATCGAACGCCTGTCTCGGCGCCCCCCAGGATCCGGGAACTGCGCAGGCGATAGCCCAAACCAATAAACCGTCGGTGGGCAAAGCGATATTTCACCGCGGTTAGCACATCGCTGTTCACAAAGCTGCTGTCTTGCCGGAAGATATTGATGCGGTTTTCCCACCAAAAGGGGCTTTGAAAGAGGTAAGGGAGGGAGAGGCCCAGATCCAATTCCTGCACGCTTTCATCGGGTCGCCGCCAACGCAAATTGATTTCTTCTCCCCGATGGAAGGTATTGAGCAGGCGCAATTGAAAGTCGCCGTTGAGGCGGGTACGTCCTTCGGACTCGGTGTTGAGGCCCACTACTCCGTCGATCTGGTTGGCCCGCGCTTCTTCGAGGTAAAGAAAGAGGGTGGTTTGCTCGCGGTAAAAACCCACGGCCGGCAGGCGGCTGGCGTTGATAAATTCTATTTGCTCCAGGCGGGCGGGTAAGTTGCGAACCACTTTTTCGCGGTAAGGCCCACCCACCTCGATGCCCAATTCATAGCGGAGCCAGGCGGGCGCCAAAGTTTGGATACCCTTGAAGGCCAAACTGTCAATGTAAATGCGTGGGCCGGGAAGAATCGCCAAGGATCCGTTCAGCCGGTCGTTCTCCAGGGCGTAGTGCCGCGGCTGCAAGCGCACAAAAGGATAACCTTGGTTTTCGTAAAAGTCGATTAGCTCCTCGGTATATTGCTGCCAGCCCAGGGTGTCCAGGCGCTGTTCTTGCAAATAGCTCTTCAGGGGTGGCGGTGGGGGGGCGCCTTCCGGCGGAATGAGTTCCAGCTCGCCCCAACGCAAGAGCGGTCCCTTGTGGATCAGGAGGATGGTTTTTCCGGCGCGTTCCTGCCAGTTCGCCTCGGCCAACCAATAACCCTCGGTTTGCAGCTCGCGGAGCAAATTGGCGCCATATTCTTGGTTCAAGGAAAGGGTGTCCCTCTCATCAAGCCAGCGGCGCAGGTGGTTTTCACGCGGCCAGCCGTCAGTAAAAACCAGGCTATCTGCCCTTTGAGCGCAGAGCCCAGCCGCGGACAGGACTGCGCAAAGCCAAAGCCATCCCCGCATCAAAGCTGCCAATCCAAGGGTTCAATGCCCTTGCTTTCCCAAAAGGCATTGGCCTGCGAAAAGGGACGGCTGCCAAAAAATCCCCGGTGGGCGGAAAAGGGAGAAGGATGGGGAGCGGCGAGAATCAAGTGCTTCTGGGGGTCGATCAAAGCCGCTTTGCTGCGGGCGTAGCTGCCCCAAAGGAAAAATACCAAATGATCTCTTTCCGCCGAAAGGCGCGCAATAACGGCATCGGTAAAGCGCTCCCAGCCCTGCCCCCGATGGCTGCCGGGCGACTTGTGGCCTACGGTGAGCACCGCGTTGAGCAAAAGCAATCCCTGCTTGGCCCAGGGGCGGAGGTCTCCCTGAGTGGGAAAGGGCAGCTTTAAATCGCTTTGCAGTTCCTTGAAGATATTGCGCAAAGAGGGAGGCAGGGCTTGGCCTTCCTGCACCGAGAAACTGAGGCCGTGCGCCTGGCCTGGCCCGTGGTAAGGGTCCTGACCAATAATCACCCCTTTGACTTCATCAAAGGGACAAAGGTCAAAAGCAGCGAAGATTTGCTTCCCGGGCGGATAAACCGGACCCTGGCTTTTTTCGGCCTGAAGAAAAGCTTTAAGGTCCTGGAAATAGGCGGCCCGAAACTCACTTTGCAAAGCAGTTTTCCAGCTTTTTTCTATTTGTGGGTCCAGAACCATACCCAAAACCTCCTGGTTTGCGTTTTTGAAATAAGGGCAAAAAGTTTCAACCGTTTAAATGGCTAACTTTGTCCTTTGCCCTATTTATAAACTGCAAATTTCGCATTTGGTATGAAGAAAGTCCTGTTGCCCCTTGCCTTTTTGGCTTTGATATTGGCGGCCCAAGCCTGTGGCGGTGCCGAAAAATGTCCCGCCTACACCGCCGTTGAGCAAGGCGAGGAGGGTCGGGTTTAATGTTGCAGTGGTCCGCTCTTAGCGATAGGGCTGACTTTCAATCGGCTCTGAACCTTTCCGGAACCGCACCCGTTTACATTTTCAAGCACAGCACGCAGTGCCCCATCAGTGCCCGGGCCTTGCGCCAACTGCAGGGCGAAGGGTCATCCTTTTCGGAGGAACGACAAGTGCACCTGGTAAAGGTTATTGAACAACGCAACCTTTCCAATAGCATGCGCAGGAATTGGGCGTGGAGCACCAATCTCCACAGCTCTTGAAACTGGTGGATGGGGCCGTGGTGGCGGTACAGTCGCACTTTGGCATTAGCCTTGCGGCGATGGAAGAATCGGAATGAAAGGTATTCGTGGCATATTGACTTTGCTTTTCCTGGGAACCCTCGGGGGAACTCTTTGGGGGCAATTGACCACCCAAGCCGATTTTAAGCGCCAAGTTTACGACCGGGCCTACACCCTGGGTCTGGTTTTTCACTCCCGGGGCTATACCTTAAACGGTCGCTATTTGAAGTACCGCGACGGCTACAATATGCATGGCTTGGAAATAGATTTGGCCAAACTCAGGCATCCGAAGGAAGTAATTACGTCTAATGATTTAACCAATAATGCCCGAGGTTACGTTGTGGGACGCACCAACTCTTTTTACACCCTCCGTGCGGGATATATCCAGCGCAAGATTCTCTTCGATAAAACCGATCGGGGTTCGGTTTCTATTTCCTGGTTGCAGAGCGGCGGTCTCTCCCTCGGATTGCTGAAACCAATTTACCTTCAGGTGTGGACCAATACTCCCGACGGCGGCCCCCGACGCCTGGAAACCATTCGCTACAGCGGTGAAGTGCCCCCTTCCGTCATTCAGGGCGAGGCCAATTTTTTTATGGGCATCGACGAAATTTCCCTACAGCCGGGCATTTATTACAAAACCGGCTTTGAATTTGATTACCAATTGTTGGATGAAAAGATCACTTCCGTGGAAGCAGGGCTCATTTACGACTACTTTTTTCGGGAAGTCCCCATATTTTACGAGGCCGAGGGCGATATAAACTGGAGTGGTTTTTTCCAGCTTTACCTGGCGGTGAATTTTGGCTACAAGAAGAATTGAAAATGGAAGAGAGCAGCACATTAACCGAAAACAAACCCCGTAAAATCAGCAAACCGCGCTGGTTGCGGGTAAAATTGCCCACCGGGCAAAAGTATAAGGGCGTGAGAAAGCTGGTGGATGGCTATCAGTTGCATACCATCTGCGAAAGCGGGAACTGCCCCAACCTCGGCGAATGTTGGGGTGCAGGCACCGCTACCTTTATGATTCTCGGCAATACCTGTACCCGAAGTTGCGGTTTTTGCGCCGTGGCTACCGGTCGGCCGGATCAGGTGGATTGGGACGAACCCGAAAGGGTGGCCCGCTCCGTAAAGTTGATGGACATAAAGCATTGCGTGATCACTTCCGTAGATCGGGACGATTTGCGGGATGGCGGGAGCATTCTTTGGGCCGAAACGGTTAAAGCCGTGCGGCGCATGAGTCCCCAAACCACCATGGAAACCCTCATCCCCGATTTTAAAGGGGAATGGCGCAATGTGGATCGCATTATTTACGTGGCGCCCGAAATCGTTAGCCACAATATGGAAACCGTACGGCGACTAACCCGGCAGGTGCGCATCCAGGCGCAGTACGACCGGAGCCTGGCGGTATTGAAATATCTTAAGCAAGGAGGCCTGCGGCGGACCAAATCCGGGGTAATGCTTGGTTTGGGGGAAAGAGAAGAAGAAGTGATTGAAGTGCTGCGCGATTTGCGGCAAGCGGAAGTGGACATTGTAACCTTGGGCCAATATTTGCAGCCCTCTCCCAAACACCTGCCGGTGCAGGATTTTGTTCATCCCGATCAATTTGCCCATTACAAGGAAATTGGACTTGAGATGGGCTTTAAGTACGTGGAAAGCGGACCCTTGGTGCGCTCTTCCTACCACGCGGAAAGGCATATGTTTTAATCCGCGGTAAAATTTTTGTAAAGTATATTTGTTGCATTGACTAAGTGAAATCGATTATGAAGAAAGCAGTATTTGCCTCCTTAATTGGCGGTTTAATGATGGTTGGAGCCTTTCTATGGATAGGAGGGCAAGAAGAGGAAAAGCGCTATTACGAACCCCGTCAGAACCAGGAGGAAGATGCGGGTGGTTCGGCCGCCTATTGGCACCGTTTGCGGGCCAATCAGGTAACGGGTAAGCTGGAAGTGGCTGATTTTCTGGCCGCCCAGGAGCAAGTGCAAAAAATGGCCAAGGCTAAAAAAGCCGCTTTGGATCTGCAATGGGAAGAAATGGGCCCCACGACATCGGGGGTCGCAGCCGGGCGATGATCTTCGATAAAGACAATCCCCAAATAATGTTCACCGCCGCGGTAAGTGGCGGTATTTTCAAGAGTACCAATGGCGGCCGGAGCTGGAATCCGGTTGACGATAAACTCAATAATCTGGCCGTGGTGAGCTTGCACCAGAGCGCGGATGGCACCATCTACGCCGGAACCGGTGAAGGTTTATACTACGGAAATTTTGGCTCGGGCTCAGGCGGTATACTTGGCGCTGGTATGTACAAATCCACCGACGGGGGAAACACCTTTACGCAAATACCCAGCACCATTCCTTCCGGCAATGGTTTTGAAGACTGGACGGCGGTAGGCAAGCTTGGTTCCGATCCCAACAACGCCCAGCGCCTATATGCGGCAACTGCTGGAGGCCTGAAGGTATCTGACGACGGCGGCAACACCTGGCAGGATGCCATTTCCGGACGGCGTGTCTCCACCGATATGACGGTAACCGCCAGCGGTACGGTTTGGGTGAAACAAGGAGTTAGTATTTACAAGTCCACCACCGGTGACCCCGGTAGTTTTACGGTTATGAACGACGCGGTGATGGTGGAAAACAACAACCGGATGCGGATTGCCGTGGCCCCAACCGACGAAAACTACGTCTACGTTATTTCTACGGACGAGAACGGCAATTTCTTCGAGGCCTACCAATCGACAGACGCGGGTTCTACCTGGCGGGTGATTGGAAGCCGCAACCAGTTGCTCAATCCCCACCGCGGTCAGGGTAGTTTTAACAATGCGCTGGCGGTTGATCCCAAGGACAAAGAGCGGATAATTGTGGGGGGAGTTACCTTCTGGGAGTGGAGCGAAAGTAACGGCTGGTTGCAAATCGCCACCCTTTCCCGCTTCAGCCTATTCTTCTACGTCCACGCAGACAATCACAACATC
>AACY020554091.1_pt1 | contig 13318 bp, 16 predicted proteins | sample 267378 | NCBI WGS metagenome assembly AACY02 (sample SAMN02954345, study PRJNA13694) | marine metagenome | biome: aquatic; feature: ocean; material: water; isolation source: isolated as part of a large dataset composed predominantly from surface... | reverse complement strand
TTTAGAGAGATTATTAATTTAGGTTTCTTTGACACGTATAGGTACATTTATCCTGACAAAGAAGGTTATACTTTTTGGGATTATATGAGTGGAGCATGGCAGAAAAATAACGGTATGAGAATTGATCATTTTTTAGTCTCAAGTTCTTTAATAGATAGTATTAAAGATGTTAAGATAAATAAATATCCAAGAGGTAGAGAAAAACCCTCAGACCATACACCTATAGAAATAATAATTGATTAAATTTAATTAAGAACAATCCTTTAATGCGTTGGACATATCCTCAATTAAATTAAAATACATATTTTTACTTTTATTTATAGTCGCACCTAACGGATCAAGAACACCAGTTTTAACACCTGTGTCACTTGCAATAGATTTAATTATTGCTGGATTAAATTGAGGTTCTGAAAATATACATTTTACTTTTTTTTCTCCAATGACTTCTCTTATTTCAGATAATTGTTCAGCACCTGGCATTACATCTGGATTAACAGTTAAAGCACCTACTACACTTAAACCAAATCTTTTTTCAAAATATTGATAAGCATCGTGAAAAACTACAAAACTTGCATTTTTATTTAAGTCTTTTTTTATTGTTTTTGTTAAAGCATCTAAATCTTTTAATAAATTTTTTGAATTTGATTTATAAGTTGAACTATTGGCGCTATCAATTTTTACCAATTGATTAGTAATTTTTTTTACTATTACTTTTGCATTTAAAGGGTCCAACCAAATATGTGGGTCGTATTCACCATGAGCATGACCATGTTCGTCATGTCCATGGTCATCATGACCTTCTTCTTTTTTTGCGTGTTCTTCATCTCCATGATCATCATGATCGTCTTCTTTTTTACCATGTTCATCATGTCCGTGATCATCGTGGCCCTCAAAGATATTCTTTTCTCTAAATTTCAATTTCTTCAATCCACTTTGATCTAAAAGTTCAAGAACTACTGAATTTTTAGGAATTGATTTAAGCGCTGTTGGTAAAAAACTTTCAAGGTCCTCACCTACCCATATAACTAAGTCAGCTTTTTGTAACATTTTAGCATGTGAAGGTTTAATTTGGAAATTATGGGGAGAAGCAACGCCATCAATAATTAAACCAGGCTCTCCAACGCCGTCCATAATATAACTAGTTAATGAATGGAGAGGTTTAATTGAAGTTACGACATTAACTTCTGCTTTTAGTGGGGTAAAAATTAAAAAAAAGCTTATGATTGGTGCAAATAATTTATTTCTGATAATATTTTTCATGTTTGAATACCTTTATAATTAATTGTTATAATATAACTTTGTAATAATATAACGTAAGAAAAACAAGAGATATTTTATTAAATGACGCAACAAAATCAGACACTGGTAAAATTAGAAAATGCTGGAGTACTAGTTAATGAAAAATGGCTGGTTAGAGGCGTTTCTCTAGAAATCAAAAAAGGAAAGATAATAACTTTAATAGGTCCAAATGGTTCGGGGAAATCAACTACAGCAAAAATCACTTTAGGATTGTATAAAAATATAGAAGGCAGGGTCGAAAAATTCACTAACAAAATAGCCTATGTGCCTCAAAAAATTAATATTGATTGGACTTTGCCTATAAGAGTTAATGATTTTATGAATTTAACAAGTAACTTAAAAAAAGAAGAAATAGAAACTGCTTTAGAAACTACGGGGACGCCACATTTAAAAAATAAAGATTTAAAAAGTTTATCTGGAGGAGAATTTCAAAGGGTTCTTATGGCTAGGGCAATAGCAAAAAAACCGGAGCTTTTAGTGTTAGATGAGCCTGTTCAAGGTGTTGATTTCAATGGTGAGATAGCTTTATACGAGCTGATAAAAAAAATATCAGATACATTAAATTGTGGAATATTACTAATTTCTCATAATCTACATGTAGTTATGTCTAAAACCGATCATGTTGTATGTTTGAATGGACATGTTTGCTGCTCTGGTACACCGATAGATGTTGCTAACAATGAAAAATATCAGGAGTTATTTGGTAAAGATATTTCTAAAATATTATCTGTCTACGAACATTCACATGATCATATTCACAAAATTGACGGAACAATAGAAAAAAAAGAAAACTAATGTTAGACGATTTTTTTGTAAGGGCTTTGTTAGTTGGCATTGGAATGGCTTTAGTTACAGGGCCTCTTGGATGTTTTGTAGTTTGGAGAAGATTATCATTTTTTGGAGATACATTAGCTCATTCAGCATTGTTAGGAGTAACTTTATCTTATACGACTGAAATTAATATGGCTCTTTCTGTTTTTGTTATTTCATCTATTGTTGCTTTAATATTACTAAAGTTACAAAAAAAAACAAATTTACCTGCAGATGCTTTACTTGGTCTGTTGGCTCATTCATCATTAGCAATAGGATTAGTGGTTATTGGTCTTTTAGCTACCATCAGATTTGATCTAATGGGGCTTTTGTTTGGAGACATACTTGCAGTCAATGTTAATGATATAGCTGTTGTTTGGATAGGTGGTGCCATAATTTTAATGGTATTAAAAATAATATGGAAACCTTTGTTTGCATCAACTGTAAATTATGAATTAGCAGAAGCTGAAGGAATGAAACCTGAAAAATATAATGCAATCTTTACAATACTGTTAGCAGCAATTATTGCTATTTCCATTAAGATGGTAGGTTTATTATTAATTACCGGAATGCTCATTATACCAGCAGCGATGGCAAGAAATTTATCGGATAATCCAAATCAAATGGTAATATTTTCAATTATTGGTGGTTTGTTATCAGTTTTTATAGGATTATTTGCATCATTGGAGATAAATACCCCATCGGGTCCATCGATAATAACCACAGGTTTAATATTGTTTATATTATCATTAACTAAAATAAAAAAAAAATCACAATTGAATAACTAAATATAAATTGATAAAAAAGAATATGGCACAAAAACAACAAAATTTATCAAAAAATCAAAAAATAGTTTTAGATATTATTGAAAAATCTGTTCAACCTATGAAAGCATATTCAATATTGTTTAATGTTCAAAAAAAAGGTTTAAAAGCACCTCCTCAGGTTTATAGAGCGTTAGATAAATTGGTAGAAATAGGAAAAATCCATAAAATTGAAAGTAGAAATGCATTTATTGCCTGTAGAAATTCGGCTTGTACAATTGCAAATGCTACAGCATTTTCTATTTGTGAGTCATGCGAAGATGTAAAAGAAATTAGTAGCTCAAAGTTATCGAAATACCTATCAAATTTTCAAGACAAAGAAGGTATGAAATACAACAAATACAATCTTGAGTTTTTTGGTATTTGTAAAAAGTGTAAATAATCCTTTATTTTAATAAATTCTTAACATAACTGAAATAATAATAATGAAAGGAAATTTTATGTTTATAAAAAAATACCTAAAATGGATTAGTACGTTTTTAGTTTTAGTAGGAATACTGCTAACAAATTTAAATATATATCCATTAAATATATATTTTCATGGTTTGGGAGTTGTTGGATGGACTATAGCTGGATTTATAAGTAAGGATAAGGCAATTTTAACTAACTTTGGACTACAAATACCGCTATTCGTAATTGGTATTTATAAAGTTATTTTTTAAATGAAGAATATATTGTTCGTATGCACAGGTAATTCAGCAAGAAGTATTATTGCTGAAAGTATTATAAATAATGAGTATGACGATTTGTATAAAGGTTTTAGTGCTGGGAGTAATCCAACAGGAAAAATTAACGAAGATGTGAAGAATTATTTATTATCAAAACATTATGATCTTTCAAATTATAAATCTAAAAATTTTAATGAATTTATTAATGGTCAAATTAAAATGGATTACGTAATTACAGTTTGTAATAACGCCAATAACGAAGTCTGCCCTATTTGGCCAAATAAAGATAAGATAATTCATTGGGATATAGAGGATCCTGTTAAAATACTTAATGAAACAAATGACTTAAATAAAAAAGATGAAATAATAGAAAAAGTTTACAATAATATTCATAAAAGAATAAAGGAACTTATAAATGAAAAATAAAAATCGTTATTTTCTTGCTGAACTGTTAGGCAGTTGTTTTTTAGTAATGATTATTGTTGGCTCAGGTTTAATGGCTGAGAACTTAACTAATGACGTTGCTGTGATGTTGATTGCTAACACAATAGCTACAGGAGCAGGTTTATTTGTGCTTATTACAGTATTTGCTGATGTATCAGGAGCTCATTTTAATCCATTTGTAAGTATCGCCATGACGATAACAGGTAAATTAAAAAAGAAACTGTTAGCCTACTATATCATTGCTCAATTGATTGGTTGCTTGATTGGTGTTGGTTTAGCCAATTTCTTTTTTGAAAATGAAATTTATGAATTATCTACTAAGTCAAGAGATGGAATTTATATTTTAACCTCGGAGACAATAGCTACATTAGGACTTATAGTGATAATTTTTGGTTCAATGAGTTCAGGTAAAATTGCTGTTGCTGCTAGTGTTGGTCTTTATATTACTGCCGGTTATTGGTTTACTTCTTCGACTTCTTTTGCAAATCCAGCTGTTGCAATTGCTAGAACATTTACAGAGTCTTTTACAGGTATTAGTTATTTAAACACTCCTTATTATATCTTGGCTGAACTTATCGGAATGTTAATTGCTGTATTTATTGTTAAAAAGTTATTTTTAGAGAAAAATTGAAAGACATAAAGCTTACCAATCAAATAAGTTTAATTAACAAAAAATTTAAGAAAAAAGAATTTTATCATTATTTTAAAACTTCTAATCTTTCATTAGTAATAGCAAAGATAAAAAACAAATATATATTAGTTTCTCAAAAAAGAGTTCCGATTAATAAAATTAATTATGAGTTTCCTTCCGGTATAGTAGAAAAAAATGAAACAACCCTGCGATCAGCTCAAAAAGAATTAACAGAAGAAACAGGATACAAATCAAGATCAAAATTGATTAAAATGATAACATTTTATACTGAGCCTGGACGATTAACTACTAAAATTACTGGTTATTATACAAAAAAATTGATTAAAATTTCAAAGCCAGAAAAAGGTATTAAAGTTCATCTGTTAAGTCAAAACGATATATTTAAATTAATATTAAAACAAAAGTTTAATAATAGTTCTCATATAGCAATGTTTTTATATTTAATCAGAAATCATAAAAATTTTTAAACTTAAAGTTGTATTAAAATAACTTTTAGATTTATGAATTTTATGGTTAAATAATTTAAATTAAATTTTTGGGGGGTGTAATGAAAAAAAAATTGAAAAAAAGAGAAAAGAAAAGACTGAAGATTTTAAAAACAATAGATGGATTGAAAAATAAAATAACTGCTAAAGAAAAAAAACTATCTAATATTAATGTTAAAATTGCTGATTTAGAAAAAAAGGTTGCAGAAAAAAAAGCAAGAAAAATGGCAAAAAAACAAGCTAGTGAAAGCACTGCATCTTTAAACAATTAACAACTTGTATGGGGTCTTTCTTCCCCATCGACAAAGACAAGGAAGAAAGAAGGAAGTTAACAAAATTAAATCTTTAGAGGAAGAATAAATATAAATTAAAGAATAATTTTGTAGATAAACTTTAAGATATTTTTGTTACAAAAATATTTACCTATTATTACAATTTGATTAATATAAATTCATTTTGAATTATTTGAATAAATAACTCTTGGTTCTAAAAATAATTCTCTAGCAAGAGCCTTAAATCTTTTTGTTACCTGTTTGGAAATAATTTCTTGATGTTGAGATGGAATTTTTAGAAAAATTGAATTACCTCTTTTATACAATTTAAATTCCTCAAGAAAAATTGTTGATATAGATGTTAAAGATTGTGAGAATCTCAAAGCAGCACCAACTTGTTTACTTGAAAATATTTCGTTATTATTTAAAAAAGTAAGATATTCAAATTTTGGATTGTATTTAATACTACAGTATCTCCAATAACAAGAGAGAGCTAGTTGTATCCTTTCTTTATGTGTAAGTCTTAGCAAAGGCGTATTAAGGGTTTCTTGAAACACTAGTTCTGCTTTTTGAAAAGCACCAAGACCCCAATCCATATGACTTAAAACACAAGCTAGATATAATAATTTTTTGTTATAGTGCTCATTACCATCAAATACAGGTAGTATAAATTTAAAATATTTTTGGTAGGTAGATCCTAAATCCCCCCTTTTTGATGCAATATATTCAATTGATTTATTAAAAATTTCTGTCTCTTTTGTATTTTTTAAATGATCAATTGATAAAGAACCTTCCCTCAAACCACTTATTGAACATAATATTTTTTTTGGATTTGTTATAGTCATTATCTCATTTAAAATAATAGAACTATACGGTAAATATTGTGTTCTAGATTTTGAAATATATTCCACAGTTTTAAGTTTTGATTTGTTAAAGTTTGAAATTTTTTCAACAAATTTTGTCAATATAGATCTATTTACAGAATATTGATGAATAATATGAACAGGATGGTTATTTTGGAAAAGATGTAGTTTAAATAAAGATCTCCATGTTCCTCCCACTAGATATAAATTATTAAATTTTTTTTTAGATAACCATTTTTCCTCTCTTAATAATTTCTTTACATACTTAGGTAAATTTCTTTTTTTAACAATTGGATTATTTATTAATCTAAGAACACCAATTGGCAAAGAAGTTTTGTTCGTAACAACATTATTTTCAACTCTAGCTAATTCTAAACTTCCACCACCAAGATCTGCTACTAATCCATCAACATTATCAAAACCAATTTTTACACCTTCTGCAGAACAATTTGCTTCTTCTTCACCACTCAGAATATTAATTTTTGTTTTAAAAAGAGTTTCTACTTCGCTGATAAATTGTTTTGCATCTGTAGCCTCTCGCAAAACAGCAGTCGCAATTATTTTCAAATTTGTAATTTTTGATACATTCAAAATTTCTGAAAATCTTTTTAAAACTTTTAATGCATATTCTGATCCAGATTTATGAAGCTTTCTTGATTTGTCTAAATTTTTTCCAAGTTCACATACTGCTTTTTCATTAAATGACGGGACTCTTGTTGAGCTAAAATCATCATAAATCAACATTCTTATAGAATTTGAACCAATATCAATAATGGCTAATTTTAAATATTTTGAAGCAGATTGTTGTTTTGTATTAATTACTTCCACTTTTAATTAGTTTTAGATGCAATTTTTTAGGTTGCATAGTTAGTTTAGCTTTACCTCTTCCAGATAAGCTCGGATTATTCATAAAATATTCATGAGCTGAAAAGGAATCGTACTTACTATATTTAATTTTTTTATAATTACCATCAGCTTTAAGTTCCCAACTCTGATTAGTATCAAGATAATTTGCTAACATTATTTGATCTAAAATCTGTTCATGAACAGTTTCATTTTCAATTGGAACTAGAAGTTCTACTCTTCTATTTAAATTTCTCGGCATTAAATCAGCTGAAGAAATATATACTTTTGCATTTCTATTAGGCATTTTTTTTGTACCGTTACTAAAACAATAAATTCTAGAATGCTCTAAAAATCTTCCTATTATACTTTTTACAACTATGTTTTCAGATCTATCTTTAACTCCTGGTCTTAAACAACAAACACCCCTTACAAATAAATGAATTTTTACACCAGCATTCGAAGCTTCATAAAATTTATCAATAATTTCTGGATCTACTAATGAATTCATTTTTGCCCAAATAGCTGCAAATTTACCATTTTTAGAATTCTTAATTTCAGCATCAATATTTTCATTTAAGGTTTGCCTCATATTTATTGGCGAAATAGAAATTTTATTTAAATTTTTTGGTTTTGCGTATCCTGTTACATAATTGAAAAACTTTTCAACATCTGATGCCATTTTCTTATCACAACTAAATAAAGATAGATCAGTATAAATTTTAGCATTTACAGGATGATAATTACCAGTTCCTAAATGAAAATAAGTTTGTATTTTTCCTTGTTCTCTTCTTAAAACTAATGATGATTTTGCATGAGTTTTATATTTAGCAAAACCATAAACAATTTGAACACCTACTTTTTCTAAACTTCTTGATAGTTGAATATTAGCCTCCTCATCAAATCTAGCTTTAATTTCAATTAAAGCGGTAACTGTTTTTCCGTTTTCTGCTGCTGTTATTAAAGCTTTAACAATAGGTGAGTCTAGAGTTGTTCTATATAAAGTTTGTTTAATAGCTATAACTTTTTTATCATTTGCTGCTTGGTTTAAAAATTCAATTACAGCATCAAATGTTTCAAAAGGGTGATGCACAACTAAATCTTTCTTTTTGATAGTTTCAAAAAAATTATCATTATATTCTTTTAATCTTTCAACTTCTCTAGGTATAAAATGTTTGAATCTTAATTTTGGATTTTTTACTTTACATATTTGATCTATATCTTGAATTCCAACAAGGCCAGCTACATTATAAATATAGTCAGGATTTATATCTAATTTATTTGTTATAAATCTTATCAATTCTTTATCGCTATTTTCAAGAACCTCTAAACGAACAATATCACCAGTTCTACGTCTTTTTAAAGCCAATTCAAAAGATCTAACTAAATCTTCTGCTTCCTCTTGAATCTCTACATCGCTGTCTCTTATTACTCTAAAAATCATTTTCTTTTCTAAATCATGATCTGGAAAAATTTCATTAGCAAAAAAACTTATTACGTCATCTAGAATAACAAACTTCTTATGATTTTTTGAAGACTCTATTTCAATAAATCTAGATAATGCTTTTGGTATTACAATTATTGAGTTTAAAATCCTCTTTTTATTTTTTTTTCTTAACTTCATTACAATTGCTCTTCCTTGGTTGATTATAAACGGAAATGGGTGTGCAGGATCAATAGCTGATGGTGTTAATAAAGGATAAATCTCTTCTATAAATATTTCTAGAAGTTTTTTTTTATCCTTAGTATTTAAATTAACTGGTTTTACTAAACTGATATTATTTTTTTTTAATTCCATAATCAGTTGAATAAAAATTTTGTTCTGTTTTTTTAATAGATTCTTAGTTTCAAGAACTACTTCATCCATTTGTTCATCAGGTGTCAAGCCATCAGAACTTAATGAGTCAACTTCTTGTTTTATTTGACTATATAGACCAGCTACACGAACCATAAAAAATTCATCAAGATTAGAACCCGCAATTGATAAAAATTTTACCCTTTCATATAAGGGATTTTCAATATTTTGTGATTCAAAAAGTACTCTATCATTAAATTTTAACCACGAAAGTTCTCTATTGATATATTTATTCTTAAGTTCTTCTTTTTGTTGTTTTTTTAAAGCAGTCATGTATTTAGAATTTATGTTTGAATTATACGTCATGAGACACGCAAAATCCAGTTGGGAAGATTTGAATATTAATGATTTTGAGAGACCGCTGAATAAAAGAGGTAAAAAAAGTGCAAAAAAAATTTGTGAATTTTTTGTTAAAAGAAAATACAGATTTGAATTTGCTTTGATATCATCAGCTAAAAGAACCCGAAGTACTTTTGAAATTTTGTCAAAAGGAATTCCTGAGCCAAAAACAACAGAATATTCAAAGAGTTTATACTTAGCAGATGAATTTACAATTATAAATAAAATTAAAAAAATATCGAGTAACTACAAATCAATTTTATTAATAAATCATGAACCCACAGTTAAAAATTTAGTAAGGTATCTAACCAAAAATCATGAAACCAATAATTTCAAATTAATGAATTATAAATTTCCTACAGCGGCATTCGCTAAAATTAAGTTTGATATTAAAGGTTGGGACGAAATAGAAAAAAAAGGAATATTAAAAAAATTTATAAGACCCAAAGATCTTCAAGACTCTAAAGAATAACCTGCAGATCTAACCGTTCTAATTAAAGGTTTTACGTTTTCAATATTTATAGCTTGTCTTAATCTTCTAATATGGACATCTACTGTTCTAGACTCAACGTATATATTCTCTCCCCATACATTGTTTAAAAGCTGTTCTCGTGAATAAACTCTTTTAGGATTTTTGATAAAAAAATCTAAAAGTTTAAATTCAGTTGGGCCTAAAGTAATTTCTTTATCTTTTCTATAAACTCTTTTTGTAATCCGGTCTATTTTTAAATCAGTAAATTCTACAATATCTGATGATGATTGAGGTTTAGATCTTCTCAATAAAGATTTAATTCGAGCATTCAATTCTTTTTGACTAAAAGGTTTAGTCACATAATCATCTGCACCAGTATCAAATGCTTTTAATTTGTCCTCTTCCTCCCCTTTTGCAGTTAACATAATGATAGGAATATCATTAAACTTATTATTTTTTTTTAAATTTTTACAAATTTCAACACCAGATAATTCAGGTAACATCCAATCCATTAATATTAAATCTGGGTGTTTTAATTTTATTTGTTTAAGAGCATCTTCTCCATTTTCTGAATGACTAACTTTATAACCTTCTTTTTCAAGATTATACTTTAACAAACTAACAATTGATGCTTCATCTTCAGCTATAAAAACATGAGCTGACATAAATCATTTTTCTCCAGTTACAATTGGCTCTGTGCCCTTAGGTCTTTCACCTTCTAAATATTCACCTTTAACTAAATAATAAATTTGTTCTGCAACATTTGTAGTATGATCACCAATACGCTCAACGTTTTTGGTCACAAACAACAAGTGAGTTCCATCCTCTAAATTTTTTTCATTTTCTTTAAGATATTTTATAACTTCTTGCATACAAAGATTTGTTAGATCATCTATTTGCTCGTCACTTTCCCAAACATTTACTGCCATTGACGCAGATCTTTCTAGATAAGCGTCTAATGTTGATTTTAATTGTTTTTGAACACTAGTAGATACTCTATTTAATGCATCTACCAAATTCTTTGGAAGATTTTCATTAAGCAAAAGTGTTCTCTTGGATATATTTTTTGCTAAATCACCTATTCTCTCTAAATCCGAAGACATTTTCAGAGCCGTTACAGTCTCTCTTAAATCAATTGCCATAGGTTGTCTCAATGCAATTAAATTTACAACTTGCTGTTCAACTAAAGTCTCAAATTTATCTATTTTTTCATCGTCTTGAATTACAGTTTCTGCAATATCGCTATTTCTTGTTGTAATGGCTTGAATAGCTTTACCTAAAGCATCCTCACACGCACTTCCCATTTTAATTATATTCGCATTAAGATTTTTGAGTTCTTCTTCGTAAGATTTAACTGTATGTGGCGCTTCACCCATTATCCAAACCTCCCGGTTATATAATCCTGTGTTTTTGTGTTATCAGGATTCTTAAATATCTTATCAGTTGATCCATGTTCAATCAAATGTCCTAGGTGAAAAAAACCTGTATTTTGAGAGACACGTGCAGCTTGAGCCATAGAATGAGTTACAATTATTATTGTATGCTCCTTTTTTAACTCATCAATCAATTCTTCAATTTGTGCTGTTGCTATTGGATCTAATGCTGAACAAGGCTCATCCATTAATATAACTTCTGGTCTTACGGAAATTGCTCTAGCAATACAAAGTCTTTGTTGTTGTCCTCCAGATAAACCAGTTCCAGGTTCATGTAACCTATCTTTTACCTCTTCCCATAGTGCAGCCTTTTTTAAGCTAGTTTCAACAATTTCATCCATTTCTTGCTTTGATTGAGCCATACCGTGAATTGTTGGGCCGTATGATATATTTTCATATACAGTTTTTGGGAAAGGATTAGGTTTTTGAAAAACCATACCAATTTTTTCTCTAAGTCTTACTACATCGCAACTTTTATCATTTATATTAAAGTCATTAATTAAAATTTCTCCTTTAACACTACAGATATCAATTACATCATTCATTCTATTAAGACATCTAAGAAAAGTTGATTTACCACAACCAGATGGACCAATTAATGCAGTTACTTGGTTTTCTTCAATATCTAAACCTATATTATAGAGGGCCTGTTTTTTTCCATAAAAAACATCTACATTTTTTGCTTTAATCTTTATCATTTTAACTCCATTTTTTTTCAAACTTATGTCTAATTATTTGGGCAAATAAATTCATTATTATTAAAAAACCAAGTAAAACCATTATACATGCCGAGACTTTTTCAACAAATCCTCTCTCAGCACTTTCAGCCCAAATATAGATTTGAACTGGTAAACTTGCTGCAGGATCCATTGGTGACCCAGGTATCGTGTTAACAAAAGCAACCATTCCAATTAAAATTAGGGGTGCAGTTTCTCCTAAAGCTTGAGCTAAACCAATTATTGTACCTGATAAAGTCCCAGGCATTGAAAGAGGAACGGTATGATGCATTGTGGTTTGCATTCGACTTGCGCCCATAGCAAGTGCTGCCTCTCTTATACTTGGAGGAACCGCTTTTAAAGATGCCCTCGCAGCTATAATTATTGTTGGTAAAGTCATCAATGATAAAGTGATACCTCCAACTAAAGGGGTAGACCTAGGAAGGTGAAATATAGCCAATAAAACACCTAATCCGAGTAACCCAAAGACAATAGATGGTACTGCAGCCAAGTTATTTATATTTACTTCAATAAAATCAGTAAATCTATTTTTAGGTGCAAACTCTTCAAGATAAATTGCTGCAAGCACCGCCACAGGAAAAGCTATCATTAAGCATACAAGTATAGAAAAAATTGAGCCCATAAATGAACTAGCTATACCAGCAAGTTCTGGTTCTCTAGAGTCAGCATATGTAAAAAAACTGATATTAAATTTACTTTCAACTTTGCCTTTTGCAACAAGTTGATCGAAAATTTTTAATTGATAATCGCTTACCCTTCTTTGATCTTCCGGTAAATCTCTTGGATAATTTCCTTTAAAGACTTGATCTAAATCATCTGAAGCAGTTAAATAAACTTCTTTTGTTTTTCCTATTAAACCCGGGTTATTTAGAAGTTCATTTTTAATTTCTTTTTCAAAAAAATAAGACACCATTCTCTTCAATTCATTTTCTTGATCTTCATTGGCATTTGGATCTAGGTCAGCCATTGATTTTAATGCTATATCGTAATAATCAGCATCCTGTAAATCCTCATTAGAAGGATTTTGTTCTAACATCATTAATTCAGCATCAAAAGTTACTGGAACAATGAGCCACGTTTTTTGAAAAGCAGAATAGCCAGTTGAAAAAATTTTAAAAATAAAGATTGTTAAAAATAAAAGTGCCATAAAAATTGCACTCAGACCGTATAAGCGAAATCTCTGTTCAGCTTTGTATCTTTTATTTAATAATTGTTCTTTACTTTTATTCATATTTCTCTCTATATTTTTTAACTACTCTTAAGGCCACGATATTTAAACAAAGCGTTACTAGAAATAATGACATACCTAAAGCAAAAGCGGC
>AACY020300122.1_pt1 | contig 13332 bp, 9 predicted proteins | sample 267378 | NCBI WGS metagenome assembly AACY02 (sample SAMN02954345, study PRJNA13694) | marine metagenome | biome: aquatic; feature: ocean; material: water; isolation source: isolated as part of a large dataset composed predominantly from surface... | reverse complement strand
TTTGCTCTTTGGTGGCCAGAACTTCCGACCACGCCGCAGCTTGCGCCGTCGCAATCGCGCCCTCCCGAGGGGTGAGGCGCGCCTGGAAAACCCACCGGTGGAGGGTTTTCAGCGCCGAACGGCCGGAGCCCCGGACAGGTCGGGCGCGACCCCGCGTAAACGCAGGGCGGAGCGAGGAGGCTGAGCGATTCCACCAGATCGGAAAACGCTCTAGTAGGCCAACCGAGACAGATCGCTCCCCCGCCAAGGTTCATCGGTTCGCTTTGCGGGACGGAGCGGTCGTTCGTTTTGCGCTGAGCGGCTCTGGCGATCCGGGCGACCAGCCCGGATCGCGCGAACGCCCCATCCCGGGGGCGGTCGCATTGCGACGGCGCGAGAAGCACCACCGTTACAGTCGCTTGCGCCATAAATCGCTCGCGCTCCGGCGTTTCAAAGCGACCACCCTGGGGCGTTCGCGCGATCCTCATCACGCAGCGGCGCCGCTCCCGCGCTCCAACGACCCCTCCGGCCCCGTACCGGACTCACCCGTCTTGGACTGACCGCTCGGTCCGCGCCCGTCGCGTTCTGGCCGGATCGACAGGCTCTCGTCGCCGCGCGTCTCGTTCGCGGCGGGGGAGGCCCGGTTCCGCGGAAGCGATGGTCCGTATTGCAAGCCATTGATTTAAATGAGGAAACCGTAGCCTTTGCTGGGGAGACCTGCGCGCGGTCGCACGCCTCGCCGGAAACCGGCGCGCTTGCGCCCCCCGACGCTGAGAGAGAGGGGCGACGCCGGCCCGCGGGGCGGGTCGGGCGCCGCGTGGGCTCTTCGCCCGGGCGATCCTCGCGGCCAAGCGCTCGCGCGGACCAATCCGCTCGCAGCTCTCGCCGTGGTTCGCGCCCATGCGCGTGGGTGGGGCCGCGCCTGCTGGGATCGGAGCCGTCCGCTCGGACCCGGACGCGCGCGGCGCGGCTCAGGCCGGCGGGTTCGCCGCCAGCGCCTTGCGCATCAGCTTGCCGGTCGCCGTCTTGGGCAGCGCGTCGACCAGCGTGATCCGCTTCGGGCGCTTGTAGGCGGCGAGCCGCGGTTCGAGCCAGTCCGAGAGCGCCGGCGCGTCGACGCCCTCCGCCACGACGAAGGCCGCGATGATCGAGACGTCCGGGCGCGGCCGGACCTCGACCGCCGCCGCCTCCGAGACCGCCGGATGGGCCAGAAGCGCCGCCTCGACCTCCTGCGGCGCGACGCGGTAGCCGCCCGCGTTCATCACCTCGTCGGCGCGGCCGCGATGGGCGACGTTCCCCTCCGCGTCCATCTCGGCCAGATCGCCGGTGACGAACCACTCCCCGCAGAAGGCCGCCGCGGTGGCCGCCTCGTCGTTCAGATAGCCGAGCATCAGGCCCGGATCGCGCCGCGACACCGCGAGTTCTCCGGTCTCGCCGACGGGGCAGGGGCGGTCCGTCCCGGGGGCGAGGACGGCGATCCGCCGCCCGGGCTGCGGGCGCCCTGCGTAGCCCGGCTTCGGCGGCGCTTCGGGCGAGAAGGAGAGATAGGTCGAGACCTCGCTCATCCCGAGCGCCTCGTAGACCGGCTTGCCCGTCTCCGCGCGCCACGCCTCCGCCACGCTCTCGGGCAGGGTCTCGCCGGCCGAGAGCGCGTGGCGCAGGCCCGCGGCCGCCGCGCCGACGTCCTCGCCGTATTTCAGCCATTGCCGGAAGACCCCCGGCGTCGCGGCGAAGAGCGTCGCCCCCTGCGCCGCCGCGATCCGGCCCCAGACGCCGGGGTCGCGCGGGCCGGCGTGGATCACGGTCGCCGCGCCCGCGGCCCAGGGGTCGAGCAGCCCCGCGCCGAGCGTGTAGGTCCAGTTGAAAGCGCCGGCGTGCAGCATGACGTCGGACGCCGTCAGGCCGTACCAGCCGCGCCACATCATCCGCCGCGCCCAGGCCGAGCGATGGGCGTGCAGCACGCCCTTGGGGCGACCGGACGAGCCGGAGGTGTAGACCGCGAAGGCGGGGTCCTCGGGGTCGGTGTCGACCGGCTCGAGCGGGTCGGCGCCGCGCAGCGCGGCGATCTCCTCCGGCCCGAGCCGCGCGCAGCCCGACGGCGCGTCGAAGGCGAGGTCGGGGTCGACGGCGACGAAGCGCGCGCCGAGATCGGCCGCCACATAGGCCGCCTCGCCGGCCGACAGCATGGCGGAGGTCGGCGCCGCGACGCCGCCCGCCGCCGCGGCGGCCAGGAACAGGACGGGGAAGTCCGAGCGGTTTCCGATCCGCAGCATCACCCGGTCGCCGCGCCGCAGGCCCGCGGCGACCAGACCGCCCGCCGTGCGCGCGACGGCCTCGCGCAGCGCGTCGTAGCGCCAGCGCTCGAGCGCCGCGCCCGCGCCGTCGGCCACCGTCAGCGCGGTCTTGTCGCCGGGCTGGCCGGCCCAGAGCGCGTGCCGCGCGAGGTTGAACGGGGCGGGGCAGGGGGGCGGCGGTCCGGCGTCGAACAGGCTCTCGGTCGGCATGGGCGTCGTCCCTCCGGCGTGCGGCGCGTCGGGGCCGCAATAGCCCGCGACGGCGGCCGGAGCCATCCGCGCCGGCGACGCCCGGCGCTTCAAGCGGGTCGTGCTGCGGCGCAGCGTCGCTTTTTGCGTCGCAACATGAAACGACTGAGCCGCCGTCGGAGCTGAGCGCGTTGATCGCGCACGGAAATCTCCCTGAAGACCGGCGGTGCGTCATGTCGCGCCAGCGTCGTAACGCCCGTTGCCGCGTCGCCTCGTTTCACTTTAAGCACGGTCGCAATGCGCGACTGAATAGTTGCGCGACCGAAGATGAGACCAAGGTCTTACGACCTTTGTCCGAATGCAGTTGCGTGACCGGGCGTGGAAGCCGGCGCAATCGCGGTTTTCTAGAGGGGGAAACCATGGACGAACGAAGCAGCGGAGAGGCCTACTGGAAGGCCAACATCCGCCTCGTGCAGATTAGCCTTGTCATCTGGGCGCTGGTCTCCTTCGGAGCCGGCATCCTGTTCCGACCCTTGCTGTCCGGCGTTCAGGTCGGCGGAACCGATCTCGGGTTCTGGTTCGCGCAGCAGGGCTCCATTCTCGTCTTCCTGGCGCTGATCTTCTTCTACGCCTGGCGGATGAACCAGCTCGACCGCGAATTCGGCGTCGACGAAGAATAAGCAGCCGCACGATCGGGAGACGACAGTGGATCAGTTCACACTCAACCTGATCGTGGTGGGCGCGACCTTCGCCCTCTACATCGGGATCGCCATCTGGGCCCGCGCGGGCTCGACCTCGGAATTCTACGCCGCCGGCCGCGGCGTCCATCCCGTCACCAACGGCATGGCGACGGCGGCGGACTGGATGTCGGCCGCCTCGTTCATCTCGATGGCCGGCCTCATCGCCTTCGTCGGTTACGACAACTCCTCCTTCCTGATGGGCTGGACCGGCGGCTACGTGCTGCTGGCGATGCTGCTCGCCCCCTATCTGCGCAAGTTCGGCAAGTTCACGGTGCCCGAGTTCATCGGCGACCGGTTCTACTCGACCACCGCGCGCATGGTGGCCGTGCTCTGCCTGATCGTCGCCTCGGTGACCTACGTCATCGGCCAGATGACCGGCGTCGGCGTGACCTTCTCGCGCTTCCTCGAGGTGTCGAACACCTCCGGCCTGCTGATCGGCGCGGTGATCGTGTTCTTCTACGCGGTGCTCGGCGGCATGAAGGGCGTCACCTACACCCAGGTCGCCCAGTATTGCGTGCTGATCACGGCCTACACGATCCCGGCGATCTTCATCTCGCTGCAGCTGACCGGCAACCCGGTCCCGCCGCTCGGCCTGTTCGGCGACCACGCCGAGTCGGGCATGCCGCTGCTGACCAAGCTCGACCAGGTCATCACCGATCTCGGCTTCCGCAGCTACACCGAGCACCACACCAACACCTTCAACATGCTGCTGTTCACCCTGTCGCTGATGATCGGCACTGCGGGTCTGCCGCATGTCATCATCCGCTTCTTCACGGTGCCGAAGGTGGCGGACGCGCGCTGGTCGGCCGGCTGGGCGCTGGTGTTCATCGCGCTGCTCTATCTCGTCGCCCCCGCGGTCGGCGCGATGGCGCGGCTCAACATCATGACCACGATCTACCCGGACGGCCCGCAGTCCGAGGCGCTGGCCTATGACGAGCGTCCCGACTGGATGCGGAACTGGGAGGTCACCGGCCTGCTGCAGTTCGAGGACAAGAACGGCGACGGGCGCATCCAGTACTACAACGACGCCGCTCCGGCGGACTCGATGGCGGTCAACCCCGAGGCGATGGGCTGGGCCGGCTCGGAGCTGGTGATCAACCGCGACATCCTCGTGCTCGCCAACCCGGAGATCGCCAACCTGCCGCCCTGGGTCATCGCGATCGTGGCCGCCGGCGGTCTCGCCGCCGCGCTCTCCACGGCCGCGGGCCTGCTGCTCGCCATCTCCTCGGCGATCAGCCACGACCTCATCAAGGGCGCGCTCAACCCGAACATCTCGGAGAGCGGGGAGCTTCTGGCCGCGCGCATCTCGATGGCCGTCGCCATCGCGGTCGCGACCTATCTCGGCCTGAACCCGCCGGGCTTCGCGGCGCAGACGGTGGCCCTCGCCTTCGGCCTCGCCGCGTCGTCGATCTTCCCGGCGCTGATGATGGGGATCTTCACCAAGCGGGTGAACAACACCGGGGCCATCGCGGGCATGCTGTCCGGCCTGCTGTTCACCGTGATCTACATCTTCGTCTACAAGGGCTGGTTCTTCGTCCCCGGCACCAACCAGCTGGCGGACATCCCGGAGAACTGGGTCTTCGGGATCTCGCCGCTCTCGATCGGCGCGGTCGGCGCGCTGGTGAACTTCATCGTCGCCACCGTCGTCTCGGGCGCGACCGAGGAGCCGCCGGTGGAGATCCAGGAGCTCGTCGAGAGCGTGCGCGTCCCCCGCGGCGCGGGCGCGGCGTCCGACCACTGACGACGCCGGCGACGGCCTGAGAGAGAGACCGGCGCGGGCCCTTCGCGGGGCCCGCGCCGCCGCTTTTCCGACCCCGGCGCGGGACCGCTGAGCGATGACGGACGATTCCGGCGCCTTCCGCGCCTTCGCCGAGACCCTCCACCCCTTCGACGCGCTGCCCCCGGACGCCCTGTCCGACGCGAGCGCCTACGCCACCCGACAGCGCGTCTCCGCCGGGGCCGCGCTCTACGCCGTCGGCGACGCGGTCGAGGGGCTTTGGCTGGTCGAGAGCGGGCTGATCGCCCTCGAGGGCCCGGACGGCGACACCGTCGCCACGCGCGGCCCGGGCGAGAGCTTCGGCGCGCGCGAGGCGCTGCGCGAGGCGCCTGCGGCCAACGGGGCCGTGGCGCGGCAGGACACGATCCTCTACATGTTGCACCGCAGCATCGTGAGGGATCTCATGTCCGCCCATCCGGATTTCGCCGAGAGCTACGAGCGCCACGCGCCGCGCAAGGCCGCCGAGGCCGCGCCAGCGGGCGAGGACGGAACCGACCTGATGGCGATCCGCCTCGCGGACCTGATGACCGCCGACCCGATCACGGTCGCGCCCGGCGACAGCGTCCGCCGCGCCGCCGAGATCATCCGCGACCGCGACATCTCCTGCCTGCCCGTGACCGTGGAGGGCCGCCTCGTCGGCATCCTGACGACCGGCGATCTCGCCGACCGGGTGGTGGCCGAGGGGCTGGGCCCGGAGACGCCGGTCTCGGCGGCGATGACGCCGGACCCGCTCACCGTCGCGCCCTCGGCGCTCGGCTTCGACGCGCTGCTGCTGATGAGCGAGCGGCGGATCGCGCATCTGCCGGTGGCGGAGGGCGACCGGCTGGTCGGCATCCTGACCTCCACCAACCTCGTGAAGCGCCAGACCGCCTCGGCCGTGTTCCTCGTCTCCGACATCGCGCGGCGCTCGGACGCGGCGGGCTTCGCCGAGGCGACGGCGCGCATCCCGAAGATGCTGGCGCAGATGGTGGGGGCGGGGGTCTCGGCCTACGACATCGGGCGGATCGTGACCTCGGTCTCCGACGCGCTGACGCGCCGGCTCGTGGCGCTGGCCGAGGAGGCGCTCGGGCCGCCGCCGGTCCCCTACATCTGGGCCGCCTGCGGCAGCCAGGGCCGGCGCGAGCAGACTGGCGTCTCGGATCAGGACAACTGCCTGATCCTCGACGACAGCTATCTCCCGGAGGTCCACGGCCCCTATTTCGAGGCGCTGGCGACCCGCGTCTGCGACGGGCTGAACGGGGCCGGCTACGTGTATTGCCCCGGCGACATGATGGCGACGAACCCGCGCTGGCGTCAGCCGGTCTCGGTCTGGCGCGGCTATTTCCGCAAGTGGATCGCGCAGCCGACCGAGGAGGCGCAGATGCTGGCCTCGGTGATGTTCGACCTGCGCGCGATCTCGGGCGACGCGGCGCTGTTCGGCGGGCTCCAGGAGGAGACGCTGGCGGCGGCGAAGAAGAACTCGATCTTCCGGGCGCACATGGCGAAGAACGCGCTCAAGCACCGTCCGCCGCTCTCGCTGTTCGGCGGCATGGCGACGATCGGCTCGGGCGAGCACAAAAACCGGATCGACATGAAGCATTCCGGCGTGGTGCCGATCGTCGATCTCGGACGGCTCTACGCGCTGATGGGGGAGCTGACCGTCGCCAACACGCGCGAGCGGCTGGAGGCGGCGAAGGCGGCGAAGCTCGCGAGCCCGTCCGGCCTCGACGACCTGATGGACGCCTTCGACCTGATCTCCGAGATGCGCCTCCAGCACCAGGCGCGGCTGATCCGCGAGGGGCGCAGGCCCGACAACTTCATGGCGCCGGCGACCCTGTCGGAGCTGGAGCGCGGCCATCTGAAGGACGCCTTCGCGGTGGTGAAGACCATGCAGTCCGGCGCCGCCAACAGCTATTCGATGGGGGGCTGACCCGGTGCTGCTGACCTTTCTCGGGGCGCTGGCCACCGGCGTCCTCGGCGCCTGCGTGGCCTTCGTCATCCGCCGCTTCACCGGAGCCAGCACCCGCTGGATGATCCCTTTCGCCGCGGGCGCGGGGATGCTCGGCTTCACGATCTGGACCGATTACAGCTGGTTCGACCGCCAGCGCGAGGGTCTGCCGGAGGACGTGGTGGTGGTGGAGGCCTTCGAGCACTCCGCCGCGCTCCAGCCCTGGACGCTGATCTTTCCCGTCGTGAACCGCTACAGCGCGCTCGACCGCGCCGGCGCCGAGCGCCATCCGGCGCGGCCCGAACTGGTGCGCGCGCCGGTTTTCCTCGCCCAGCGCTGGCAGCCGAGCTTCGTGGCGCCCCAGGTCATCGACTGCGCCGAGGGGCGGCGCGCCGACGCCGCCTCCGTCGGCGGCGACGGGCTGCCGCCGGAGGACGCCTGGTTCGACCTGCCCGCCCGCCATCCGCTGCTGGAGGCCGCCTGCGCGATCCCGGACTGACGGCGCGGGCGGTGTCGTTGGCCCGCCGCTTTCGGTGAAGGCGGGGGTGCGGCGGGGCGGACGCCGGGGAGCGTGGTCCTGTTTGCGGGACGGCGCCGCAATCGAAGAGATCGCGTCGAGAGGCGGGCGAGACGGCTCGCGCCCTCGCCGCGGTTCATCTCTCCGCCTCGCGGGACGGAGTGGTCGTTCATCGTGCGCTCAGCGGCGCCGGCGATCCGGGCGACCAGCCCGGATCGCGCGAACGTTCCATCCCGGGCCGGGGGGTGAGGGCCGTCTCGGAAACGCGCCGGCGGCGCGTTTCAGGCCCGAACGGGCGGAGCCCCGGCCAGTCGCATCGCTACGGTCGCAAGAAGCGGAGCGGTCGCAGTTCCTTGGACTATGAATCGCACGCGCCCCAGCGTTTCGATGCGACCATCCTGGGGCGACCGCGCGATCCTCCTCAAGCAGCAGCGTCGCTGCTGCGCGCCAACGGCCCCTCTGCCCCCGAAGCGGGCTCATCCGTCCCGGCGCGACCAGTCGGATCAGACGCCGGATTACGGCGCGCGGCGAAGAGGACGCGTCCGCTTCAAGCCCCCGGACGCGTTCGAGACGGCGCATGCGGGCGTCCGCCCGGCCCTTTCCTCGGCGCGGCGTCCGCTCGCGCGTCCGCGCCGGCGCAGCCGATCCCGGCCGGCGCCCGCATGCGGCGCGTCGCCGGCCCGCGCGCGCTTCAGCGGGCGATCGGGCTGTACTTCGCGCCTTCGAGGCTCGCGCCGGCGAGGAACCCGTCCTGTCCGAACACGACGCCGATGATCGGCTGGCGCTGCGTCGTGGTGTCGAGCGAAGCCGCGAGGCCGTTGCCGGGCACCGTCACCTCGGCGTCCACGCCGACCTCCCAGCCGTCGGAGCGCCGAAAGGATTCGAGCGCCGCGTCGGTCATGAAGAACAGCGCCTGCTTGGTGGTCTGAACGCCCGCCTGAAAGCCGAAGGAGGCCGCCGCGACCGAATAATAGCCCGCGGTCGCGCCGCCGATGCGCAGCGCCCCTTCGCCATAGGCGCCGCCGACGATCAGCCCGCCCTTCACAACCCGCGGCATGACGAGCACGCCCTTCGCCGCCTCCAGCAGCCCAGGCGCGCCGTTCACGAGGCGCAGCTCCTCGAGCGCCTCGTCGACGCGCGCGTCGATGACCTCGGCCTCGACGGCGCCGGCGGGCGCGGCCGCCGCGACGGCCCCTCCGGCGATCAGGGCGAGCGCCGCCCGGCGATGAATCGGCATGGATCGTCCTCCCAATGAACCCCGCTCGTGATACATCGGAGCGCGATGGTTAGGAACGGAGGATCGCAGCCATGCGCGCGGTCGAAATCGACGACTCGGTCAACGTTCTCGGCGAGCGGCTGGAGACCTGCTCCACCAGCCCGATGACCGGCTTCTTCCGGAACGGCTGCTGCGACACGAGCGACGCGGATCGGGGCTCCCACACCGTCTGCGCGGTGATGACGGCCGAGTTCCTCGCCTTCTCGAAGAGCCGGGGCAACGACCTCTCGACGCCGCGTCCCGAGTTCGGCTTCGCGGGGCTGAAGCCCGGCGACCGCTGGTGCCTGTGCGCCGCGCGCTGGATGGAGGCGGAGGCCGCGGGCGCGGCGCCGAAGGTGCGGCTGGTCTCGACCCACCGCCGCGCGCTCGACGTCTGCCCGCTGGAGACGCTCCGCGCCCATGCGCTCGACCTGACCTGACGGCCCGCCGCGGGCCTCAGTAGGCGGCCTGCTTGCGCCGGATCGCCGAGGCCCCGCGGCTCGCCTCCAGCGCCTCGCCGAGCGTGCGCACGCCCGCCGCCTCGAGCATGTCCGTCAGCCGCAGCACCAGCTCCGCCGTGGCGAGGCTGTCGCCGAGCGCGGTGTGGCGCGCCTCGGGCGGGATGTCGATCGCGAAGCGCTCGGCCAGCGCGTCCAGGGTCAGGCTGTCCGACTGGCCGTAGAGATGCGCCGCCAGCAGCACCGTGTCGAGCACCGGCTGGTCGAAGCGCACGCCGCTCTCGCGCTCCTCCTTCGCGAGGAAGGCGAGGTCGAAGGCGGCGTTGTGCGCGACCAGCACGCTCTCGCCCGCGAAGGCGTGGAAGCGCCGCACCACCTCCGCCGCGGGCGGGGCGCCCGCCACCATCGCGTCGTCGATCCCGTGGATCTTGGTGGAGGCGGGCGGAATGCGGCGCCCGGGATGGGCGAGCAGATCGAACCGCTCGCCACGGAGAACGCGCCCGTTCACGATCCGCACCCCGGCGATGGAGACGATCCGGTCGCCGCCGCGCGGGTCGAGGCCTGTGGTCTCGCTGTCGAACACCACATAATCAAGCGCGCGCAGCGGCGCGTCCATGAGCGAGGCCGGCGCCGGCCGGTCGAGCAGGCCGAAATCGTAGAATTCGGGGCGCGCCTCGCTCGGCCGCGCGCGGCCGAGATGGGCCTCCTTCGGCCCCGGCAGGGAGAGGCGCAGCCGCGCGCCGTGATCCGCGGGCTCGGACCAGACCGCGGCGCGGTGCAGCTCCAGCAGCTCGCGCGGGGTCATGCCGCCGATGGCCGCGTCGAGCGGCTCGCCGAGCCAGCGCTCGAGGTCGTGCTCGGGCACCGGCGCGCCCGGCCAGCGGATCTCGACGCTGACGCGCCGCCCGTTCGGGCGCGCCGACAGGGTGATGGCGCGCACGCCCTCCGCCTCGGCGATCCGGTTCAGCAGAACGTCGAGCATCTCGACGACGGCCACCGTGTCGCAATGCAGCCAGACCGGCGCGCCGGTGATCTCGGCGGTGAAGGCCTGGGGGCCGGTGCGGCGGCGGATCACGCTCGCGAAAAGCGAGGGCGAGAACACGTCGCTCATCGGCCAGGCGCCGGAGGCGAGGGAGCGCGCCTCGCCTTCGAGCCGCGCGAGTCGCGCCGCCAGCCGGTCGGCCTCGAGATCGAGCCGCGCGAGCAGCCGGCGGCGCTCGTCGCCCTCGGCGTTCGGCAGCAGGTCGGCGACGGCGCGGAGATTGACCGCGGGGCGGCGCAGCGCGTCGGCGCTTTCCCGTAGCAGGCGGTCGCGGCGCAGCTGGTCGGAGAGCTGCGCGGTCGCGTCGTCGAAGGACACGACGTAGCCGACCGCCTCGCGCTCGCCCTCGTCGAGCATCAGCGACAGGCGCCCGCGAAGGGTGCGCCCGCCGTCCGCTGTGGCGGTCACGAAGGGCGCGGCGAGGCCGAGCGGATGGTCGTGGTGCCGCCCGTCCTCGAACCGCATCGTCGCCCGCTCCAGCGCATGGCGGAGCGGCTGGGCCGCGACGAGCGAGAGCGCCGAGCGCCCGAGGCCGAGATCCCCGCAGAGCCCGAGGATGTCGAGCGCGCGCCGGTTGTAGAGGGTGATCCGGTGGTCGAGCGCGCAGATCAGCACGCCCTGCTCCAGGTCGCGCAGCACGGTCTCGATCTGGCGGCGGCGGCGCTCGGCGAGGTCGGTGGCGCGGGCGATGGCGGCGTCGGTCTCGGCGCGGGCGGCGCAGAGCGCCTCGGTCATGTCGCGCGCCGCGGGGGCGAGCAGGCCCAGATGGCGCGCGCGCTTCTCGGCATCGACCGTCGCGGCGCCGCCGAAGGCGACGGCGCGCAGGTCGCGCGCCACCCGCTCGACCGGCGCGGCGACGTTCTCGTCGAATTTCAGCCCCACCCAGGCGACGAGGCCGAGAAAGGCGAAGGCGGCGCCCCCGCCATAGAGCGCGAGCGGCTTCTGCGCGATCCCCGGCGTCTCGAGGACGATCATCGCAAGCGCGGCGACGAAGAGGCCGAGCCCGCCGAGCGCGAGCAGGACGAAGAAGAGAAAGAACCGGCGGCGCAGGCCGAGGCGCGGCGGCGCCTCCTCGGCCCCGGAGCCTCGGCGCGCGTCGCGCGCGGTCTCGGCCGCGCGCGCCCGAGGCGCGGGTCCGCCGCCATCCATCGCCGTCTCCTCCGGGCGACCGTCGGCGCGGCCGCTCTCCCTCGACCGGGCGCTTTGCGCGACCGATCCGCGTCGATAGCACAGGCGAGACCGGCTGTCCCGGCGGCGCGGCGTCGCTTGCGGGCGCGCCGATGCGACAGCCGGGTCTTGGCCGCGCGCGCGGCGGACCGGGGGGCGGAAGGCTGTTTCGGGGCGAGGGCCGTCCGTTCGCTTCGCCGCCGCGCGGTCGGGGCCGCGTCCGACCTGTGAGGGCGCGGCGAGGCGACGCCGCAGCAGCGACGTTTTTCCGGTGCAAGCGCGTCCCGCGCGTCCGGCTTCTCGCGACTGTTCCGAAGCGCCATCCCTGCGGGGTTCGGACGGGGCCCCCGCCGGCTGTACGGCGAGACCCTTGGGTCCGATACGAGGCCGGAGGGAGCCGTTGAGCTCTTTGCCGTTCTGTTCTGCGCGGAGGATCGCGCGAACGCCCCAGGTGGTCGCTTCGGAACGCCGGGGCGTGGGCGATTTATGGCGCAAGCGACTGTAACGGCGGTGCTTCTGGCCCCGTTGCAATGCGAGACCTGTGCGCGATCACGGTCGTCGCCCGAACCCGCTGCGCTTGCGGCCCCTGCCGCTGAGAGAGAAGGGCGGCGCCCGAGCCTGGGAGGGCGCGGAAAGACCGTGGAGCCGCTTGGTTTATGGTGGCGATATATCCCGTCTGCTCAACGGCTTGATCCGTTGCAACGCGCCCTCCCGGGGGGAGGGTCGGGCGCCGCCCGGGCTGGTCGCCCGGGCGATTCTTGCGGCTAAGCGCTCGCGCTGACCAATCCGCGCACCGGTCTCCAATGCGACTGGCCGGGGCTCCGCCCGTTCGGGCCTGAAACGCGCCACCGGCGCGTTTCAAAGACGGCCCTCACCCCCCCGGGATAGGGCGTTCGCGCGATCCGGGCTGGTCGCCCGGATCGCCGGCGCCGCTGAGCGCATAATGAACGTCCGCTCCGTCCCGAACAGCCGACGCCAGACCGCCGCGCGCCCGCGCTTCGTCTCGTCCGCGCGCCATGGGCCCGTGGAGGACGCGCGACCGGAAACCGCCGTCCGTCCTCCATCTCTCCTGCGAAGGCCCGCGCGCGCCGCAGCGCCGTCCGCGCCGCCCCGCCGTTCCCCCGCGCTTGCCCCCCGCGCCGATCCGCGCCATCTCCGGGCGATGGGGTTCGAAACCGTCACCGAGGCGCATCTGCGCCGCGCGCTCGCCGCGCCCCACGGCCCCGCGCGGGGGGACTTCGACCTCAACCCCGATTTCCGCGTGGAGGGCCGCCGCCTCACCCCCGCGGCGGTGCTCTGCCCGGTCGCGCGCCGCCCCGCCGGCCTGACGGTCATCCTCACCCTCCGCCCCGCCACCATGCGCGCCCATCCCGGCCAGATCGCCTTTCCCGGCGGCAAGGTGGACCCGGAGGACGTGACGCCCGTCGCCGCCGCCCTCCGCGAGAGCGAGGAGGAGATCGGCCTCGCGCGCCGCGACGTCCGCCTGCTCGGCGAGCTTGAACGCTACGAGACCCGCACCGGCTTCGCCGTCTCGCCCTTCGTCGGCCTCGTCCCGGACGGCTTCGTCCCGCGCCCCGAGCCCGGCGAGGTCGCCGAGGTCTTCGAGGTCCCGCTTGACTTCCTGATGGATTTCGGGAGCCACCGCCGCATGAGCCGCCGCTTCGAGGGGCGCGAGCGCTTCTTCTGGGCGATGCCCTTCGGCGAGCGCTTCATCTGGGGGGCCACCGCGGGCATGATCCGCCGCCTCGCCGAGCGGGTGGCCGAGGCGCGCGGCGGCGCGCACGCCGCATGAGGTCCATCGCCCCGCGCTGGCTGGCGGCCCGCGCGACCCGGGCGGTCCTCGCCGCGCTCGCGCCCGCCCGCCCGCTCTTCGTCGGCGGCTGCGTGCGCGACGCGCTGCTCGGGATCGAGGCCGAGGACGTCGATCTCTGCGTCGCGACGCCGCCCGAGGAGACCGCGCGCCTGATCGAGGCGGCGGGGCTCAAGG
>AACY020310713.1_pt1 | contig 13349 bp, 9 predicted proteins | sample 267378 | NCBI WGS metagenome assembly AACY02 (sample SAMN02954345, study PRJNA13694) | marine metagenome | biome: aquatic; feature: ocean; material: water; isolation source: isolated as part of a large dataset composed predominantly from surface... | reverse complement strand
GGGCTGGCGCGCGAGTGCCCGGTGCGGGTACACACCCTGCTGGCCATGCCCCGCATCGCTGCTTCCTCGGAGCTCGCGTGCACCGTCCCCTCCAAGATCGCGCGTCAGTTCACCGGCCTCGAGGCACTGAAGAGCTTCCCCACGCCGTTGCCAGACCTGCGGGTTCAGCTCTTCTTCAACTGGCATCAGCGCTTTGACCGGGATCCAGGCATCGCCTGGCTGCGGGAGGTCATCGGCAACCTGTCCTGCCCCGGTTGACCCCGCCGACACCCGTCGGAGGGACGACGCCTCGTTGGGGAACAGTCGAGTGACTCGCGTGCGCCGGCGGATCTCCTCGTTCAATCGCTCCACCAGATTCGTGGTCCGGAATCGGCGCCGGTGCGATGGCGGCAGACCGAACACGGTGAAACCTTCCGGCAGCGCCTCTTCAGCCCAGCTGGCCAGCTTTGGCGCCGTCTTGCGATAGCGCTCGACGAAGCGCTCCAGCAGCCGGAGCAGACACTGCTCTAATCGTTTACCGGGCGATCTCCACCCACCTGATCCACAAGGCCAGACTCTTGCTAAAGGACGGCGCCACCAGGACCGTAACGCTAATCCAGCGCTTCGGTTCCGCCCTGAACCTCAATCGGCGGGCTTGGCACGTTGGCAACGCGTCGGGAAAAAGCTCTGTCAATGGTGTCTTCCAGCTGACAGGTAAAAGATAAAAGAGCCGCAAGGGATTACCCAGAACAGCCTTGGGGCTGTTCTGGCCCTTCGGGCTGCGCCGCTTATGCGGCTCGGTGCCAAACGCTGCGCGTTTGGTCGAACCGGAGGTTCGTCCACACATCCCTCTCCGCCATAAACCAAAAAGGGTCCCGGTTGGGGGTCTGCCGACACCTGAAAAGGCAAGATAGCCGAGGGATTACCCAGAACAGCCTTCGGGCTGTTCTGGCCCTTCTGGCTTCGCCGCTTATGACCCTTTTTGGTTTATGGCGGAGAGGGAGGGATTCGAACCCTCGATACGTTGCCGTATACACACTTTCCAGGCGTGCGCCTTCGACCACTCGGCCACCTCTCCAGATTAGGGCGCGGAGGCTAACACACCCTGCATTGCCGCGCTATTGTCTTTAATAACGCGCAAGCAATCACGTGCAGGTAATCCCCCGAGCGAGCAATCCGTGACTAGAAAGCGGTGCCGATAGAGAACTGGACTTGTTCGTTTTGAGCCGACTGGGGACCGTTCAAATCGAGGTAAACAGGATTGCTGTACTCAATGCGCGCGTAGCTACCCGATTCATTGAGCCTCAGCTGTACGAATACAGACAAATCAAGCTGCTCACCACCGAAATCATTCGGGTCAGCCACAGGCGCCGGGTACGGGAATTGGGGGTTTGGCACCGACAACTCAGCATCCTCACCGGAGATCTTACCCTGCCAGCGGTAATTGAATCCGACGCCGGGTTCCAGCCAGGGGTTTACCCTGGTGCTCAACCAGCCGCCGACACGTACTTTATGCCCCAAGCGATAGTCTCTATCGTTGTCGCCACTGCGCCAGGTCGCGCGGGCATCGAGCCCCCATCGATAGGCGTTTTCATATTTTTCGTAAGCTATGGCCAGGGGGAAATCCCAAGTCCCTGAGCCCATTTGCATGGTGTAGGGCAGCTGCTGATTTCCCGGTGCCCGCGGTGTATCCCCCTGCTCATCGATGGAACCCGTGGGCACACTCACACCGACATGGGCCCGCAACAGGCTATTGATAGATCGATGTAGCACATAGTCTGCCAATACCACTGTGTCGCCAATGCCGCTGGAGCTGATGTTGAAGTCATCGTAGCCGGGCACGATGGAGATGTGATCGCTGCTTTGACGGACATAGGGCAATGACAACCTCAAGGTGAGGGAGTCACTGTAGTCATAGCCAACCAACAGCGCTTGGACCGACTGGGTAATTTTTGTCGGTACCACGGGATAATTGTTTCGGGTGCGGACTTCTGTCGGCTCCCACAATACGTCGTCGTAGGTGAGTGAACGGGTTCCTAGGTAATATTCATCAAAGGTCGAGCGGGCAAACCGGTACGAAACATGCCAGCGCTTGCTCTCATTATCGCGCTCCGATTCGCTAATGACGTTGGCGTCGAATAGCTGCTCAATAGAAACATCCACCAAGTCGGCGGGGACCGTCTGAGCCCACGAATTTGTTGCTGGCAGCAACAAAAGGCCAAGCAAGCCCGCCAAACCCATCGTGATGCATCGCTGCTGGGTTCTTTCTCGCTGTCGGATTAACGCCATAGCATCATGCCTCTCACTGGCCGTAAGTATCGTTTAATCAGTGCTTCAAGTTCTTTGAGATCGACGGGCTTGGTTAGGTAGTCGTCCATTCCCTCTTCCATGTAGCGCTCCTTATCTCCCATCATGGCGTGCGCCGACAAGCCAATAATGAGGCAGTCAGCGTTCATACCCTCCTCTCGCTGCAAGGCACGGATGGCCTTGGTCGCTACCACACCATCCATAACAGGCATTTGAATATCCATGAAGATAATGTCGTACGAGTTGTCTCTGAATGCCGCGACACACTCGGCGCCGTTAGCAACAATGACCGGCTCAAGGCCAAAAGTGCCTAACAGCTCGCGAATAATAAATTGGTTGACCTCCGAGTCCTCGGCAACAAGCACCTTGGCCTCCCAACGGGGCGCCTCATCAGTCGCGGTAGCTATCTCTTCATCGAGCCGCTGGGGTTTTTCGGATTGACTAGATGTCGATGCCTGTAGACGCGACGTCAGGAATGGATTCAACACCTCGGTTTTCAGCGGCACCTCGAACCAAAAGACAGAGCCCTTTTGCTGCTCACTGCTGAAACCGATACTGCCCCCCATGAGCACAACCAGCTGTCGAGAAATCGCCAAGCCAAGACCCGTACCGCCAAATTGCCTGGTTGATGTGGCGTCCGCTTGGAAAAACTCCGAGAAAATACGGTCCTGTTTCTCCTTGTGAATCCCTATACCGGTGTCCGTCACCGTAAAGCGAATCCGGTTTCCTGACTCTTCCATCAAGGTTGCGATACCGAGGGTAACGCTGCCCTGCTGGGTAAATTTGATGGCGTTACCGACGAGATTAAGCAGCACCTGGCGAATTCGGCCCGAATCACCAATTACCCTATCGGGCAAGTTCGCTGCCATATCAATCGTAAAGTCGAGTCCCTTTTGCGCCGCCGGCTCCGAGAAAAATACCGAGACAGCATCGATGGTTTCCCGCAGCGAGAAGGCCTGCTGTTTTATTTCCAACCGTCCCGCTTCAATCTTGGTGAAATCCAAAATATCGTCAATGATCATGAGCAATGAACTGGCGGATTTCTCGATAGTATCGAAATACAGCTGCTGCTGCTTGGTGAGTTCTGTGCGTTTCAGGAGCGAGGTCATGCCTACAACCCCGTTCATTGGCGTCCTAATTTCATGGGACATATTCGCCAAAAACGACGACTTAGAGCGAGCCGCGTCTTCGGCTTGATCCCGGGCAGATTCAAGTTCTCTGATGACCTCTTGTAAGCGGGCCTCACGATCTTCTATTTGGCTAAGCATCGTATTGAAGCTGACCCCTAGCGCACCCACTTCATCGTCACCTCGATAATTAAAACGCTTGGTGTAGTCCTCTTCCCTGGAGACACCAACCATCAAACGGGACAACTGCTGCAATGGGCGGACCACCGTTTGATTGAGACGACTCGCCAAAAAATAGGCCGCCAAGGTACCCAATAACCAAATGATCAAACCCGCCCATAACCCGGTAAGTGCGGTTGCGTAAGCGGGCCAAATATCGATTTGCAGTCGCACAGAGCCTAGGGCCGTATCCCCCAGAACAATGGGCTGTGTGACGGTTTTAAGGTAGCGATCTGTGTCGGTGGCTTCGTCACTTCCCACTCTGCTAAGCGCCTTGTTCGCAGATCGCTTTTGGTACTCCGCAAAACGGCTACCATCGGCGAGAACAACCTCTGCAAATACCACCTGATCCGAGTTGCGTAGCGCCTCGAGTATTTCCGTAGCGGTAGCCGGATCTCTAAACGCAATACTCGCGGTCACGTTGTCACCCAAAATCCTTGCGAGAGTCACACCCTGCTCGGTGGTATCGTCTAGGGTGGATTGGAACGACATGTACAGGGTGAGCAGTAACACAATACCGACGACACCACCGGCAACACCGGCGGTGATGATGGACACTTGCTGTCGTATGCTGCGATTAACGGCCATCAGCGAGCTCCTCGCTGTTGATGACCCGGGCAAGCCGTAACAGGCGACTGCTAACCGTCAAGCCAGTTTCGGTTAGGCGGTCAAGATTAATCACTAAGCCGACCCGAGATGACTGCCGCTCTAGTTCAATCATGCCCCCGTCCACTGCGAACCCTGGGGTGTCGCTGACCGTCAGTATGGGCTTGCCGGCTTCCACCGCCGCCAGCGATGATTGGCCAATGCCTCGTGACAAAAACAAAACATCGCAGCTGCTTTGCTCAAGGTTCTGGTCATTTACCTTGGTCAGCGTGAGTCCCTGGGCAGGCTTGGCCTGCACCAACGCTCTTAAAGACGCGGTAACAGAAGATTCCTCGGCGACACAAATCACCCTAGGTCTTCGACCGTCGGGCCACTGCACAAAGTTAAACAGATGTACGATGAAGGCAGCTTTAATTTCCGACTCAGTAAACCCCGGTGTCGCGCTCTGGCTTTGGGCCGGGGTGGGTGCGGCAACGACAGCCGTGATACCCCATAACAGGGTTAGCTGCAGTAATCTACATAAAGTCACTGACGCCCCATACGCCAAGGTTTGGGCGCGCTTGGACGGGTAGACCGGTGTGGCGTGATATCGATACCACCCCTGCGCTGAAAATAAGCCGTCACAGCTAATTGTTCAGCAGCAGTTACCTGAGCCAGATCGACAAAGATTTTCTCAAGACAGCTCTCATGAAAGCCTTGGTGCTCTCGATAGCTAGCCACGTATGCTGCAAGGCCAGCACTTTGAAGCTCGAGACCTGAGTAACGTATGACCAAGGTGGCCCAGTCAGGTTGTCCGGTGACTGGACACAAGGACCTCAAAGAATGACTCACATAGCACCACTCCCCCTGTCGTTTACCGACCGAAAGAGGCTCTGTCTTCTGCCCGCTATTGACCTTGATGAAATCCACCAATGTTCCCTCGGGCACTATGGTGATATCACCCAAGTCTTCCGGAGACCAGAGGGTCAGGTCAACCGCACTGCCGACAACCGCGGATAGATCCCGGCAAATGGTGTGGTTTGCATCGTCTGTCGACACGAAACCCTTGAAGTTCAGCGCGTTCAGATACAGCTTCAATGACTTGGATTCCACCGTAGCTGGGGATGATGCGGGAATGGTTAAAACCCCTACGAAGCTCACCGGCGCACCCTGGGCGTCGAGCCAAGACAGTTCGTACAAGTGCCACACATCGTGGCCACAGGTCAGCACACGGTGCGAGGGTAACGTCGAGCGTGCAGCACTGCGATCGATAGCCTCGAGAATGTCGGGGCTGTACTCGCGAGGTGCGGCGACTTGTTTTCCCAGCACTTGAGCCATAAATGCACTAGCTCCGCAAACGCTTACCGGTACGCAGCAAATACATGCTGTAGCTATACGCTAACAACACGAACCCTACAATCATGCCGAATGCGAGTTCCAAACTCACGTCGCTGACACCCAACACACCATAACGAAACGCGTTGACGACATACACCAGCGGGTTAATTTGAGATACCGACGCCCAAAATGCGGGCAGTAAGTCCAGGGAATAAAACACGCCGCCCAAGTAAGTAAGCGGTGTCAGGACAAAGGTGGGCACAATACTGATATCGTCAAAGGTATTGGCATACACCGCGTTAATGAAACCACACAACGCGAACAGCACCGAAGTGAGCAGTACGATGCTAATTACAATCGGTACGCTGTGAATTTTCATACCTGTGAATAGGAATGACACAGCAGTAACGATAATGGCCACGAGTAACCCCCGCGACACCCCACCTGCTACGTATCCCCATAGGATGACGTAATTCGGCACCGGGGATACCAGTAGCTCTTCCACGCTGTTGTTGAACTTAGCACCAAAAAAGGAGGACACCACATTGGCGTAGCTGTTGGTCACGATGGCCATCATAATGAGACCGGGCACAACAAACTCCATGTAGCTGTAACCGCCCATGTCGCCAATACGTTTGCCAATCAAATTACCAAAAATAACGTAGTACAGGGTCATGGTAATGGCACTGGGTAACAGCGTTTGCGTCCAGATACGCGTGTAACGACGGACCTCCTTTCGCAGGATCGTCATAAACGCGGTGTATTGCTCGAAGGGACTCACGCTGACTGCTCCAGTAAGTTGACAAACATTTGTTCTAGCCGGTTGGCTTGGTTACGCATAGATACCACCGCAACCCCTTGTTGTCGGAGCCGTTCAAAGACCAGTGCCAAGTCTTGCCCCTTCTCGATCATCACTTCCAAGGAATGGTCATCAAGCCGCTGTACCTGGAAACCCTCAATCTGTAGATCGGTCGGCAAGACGGTTTGGCAGTCGAGAATGAATGCCTCTTTGTGCAGATCACGGACCAAATCCTTAATGGAGCTGTTGGTCACAATGGCGCCGTGATTGATGATCGCCATATTGCGACACAGGGCCTCGGCCTCCTCAAGGTAGTGGGTGGTCAAAATAATGGTCGTACCCTTGCCGTTGATTTCACGCAGAAAATCGTACATTGAACGGCGCATTTCAATGTCCACTCCTGCGGTGGGTTCATCGAGTATCAAGAGCTTGGGCGCGTGTATAAGAGCGCGCGCAATCATCAACCGTCGTTTCATACCCCCCGATAACATACGCGAGGGTACCTTCCGCTTCTCTGCTAACCCCAGGCGATGCAAATAATGCTCGACCCGCTCCACTGCTGTGGCGCGAGGGATGCCGTAGTAACCCGCCTGGTTGATCAGAATGTCTTCGACCTTCTCAAATACATTGAAGTTAAATTCCTGAGGGACGATACCCAGATAGCGTTTCGCGCCGGGGAAATCCTGATCAATGTCAACACCGTGCACCCAAACCTTGCCGGCGGTCTTCGCTACCAGCGATGACACGATGCCAATCGTGGTGCTTTTGCCAGCCCCATTGGGGCCCAACAGTGCGAAAAAGTCGCCCTGCTCTACCTGAAGGTCGATGCCTTTAAGTGCTTGAAAGCCATTGCCATAGGTTTTTTCGAGGCCTGTGATCTGTAGGGCCGGAGTCATATCGGATCCTGCGTCAAAACCCGTAGTTTACAGCAATGGCCCCCTCGAGTGATAAATTCAGCGGGACGCTTGACGGACTGGATTTTCGCTACTAGTATGCGCGCCTCTGTTCGCAGAGACGTTGCGTCCCCTTCGTCTAGTGGCCTAGGACACCGCCCTTTCACGGCGGGAACAGGGGTTCGAACCCCCTAGGGGACGCCATTTTCAGCGGGAATAGCTCAGTTGGTAGAGCGCAACCTTGCCAAGGTTGAGGTCGCGAGTTCGAACCTCGTTTCCCGCTCCAGCTTCACACTAGCGCGTGGGCATTAAACGACGCTAGTATCTTTGTTACCTCTTCCAGTCGCCGCTCAAAACTCGACTTCAACGCGCGCTCATTGACACTGTGATCCCCATCGCCAAACGGCCCCCATCCATCGAGGGTGGTCACGCCCATATGGGCCAGCTCATTGGCGTCGCTGACTCCTCCTCGGCTTTCGGTTGGCAGGGTGATACCCAGCAATTGGTTGAGGCTCTCAAGCCAAGCCTGCTGCGCCTCCGTCGGCGCCATGACCTCCCGCTGTAAATTGCCCGACAAGGTCTGTGTTACGCCGGGGACCCACCTGTGCGCGACAATATCGTCAAAGGCTGCAAGCACCCGATCACGCTCTTCAATCTGGGTGAATCGCAATTCAAGCTGAATACTTGCCGAGGGTGAAATGGTATTGGCACCAATTCCCCCTTTAATTTTGCCGGGATTAACAGTCGTGCCTTGCTTGAGATCGGTTAAGCCAATGAGCGCCTCAATGATGCGTGCCGCGGCCAAATTCGCGTTGTGGCCATCGGCGTAATGGTTACCCGCATGAGCGGCTTTCCCTGTGCAGTCAATCGTAAAAGTGCCTATACCTTTGCGACCTATCACCACCTCGTGGTTTAAGCCCGCCGCCTCAAAATCCATGCAATGGCTGTAAGCCGTCGCTAACTGGCGGGTCAAGGATCGACTATCGTCGCTTCCCTTCTCCTCGTCGCTGACCAATAACACATCGATATTGGCAAGACCGCCAGCCTGCGCCTGCACCGCAGCGAGGGCCTGAACGGCTATCGCATTGCCCCCTTTCATATCACAGGCGCCCGGGCCGTAAATCCAAGTATCATCCTCACTAAAGCCCTCGAAGGTACCCGGTGGGAATACCGTGTCGAGGTGACCGAGCAATAAAAGACGTGGCTGGCCTGGTACCACCGGTGTCGTAAAGTACAAGTGATCGCCCAGTGCCTCCCTTGGGAAGCGCTCACAGCCTAATCCCAAGCGTTCGAGGCTCTCTTGCATCAGTCGCCCGTACGCATCTACCCCCGACTTATTGAGGGTGTAGGAATTAATCTCCATAGCCGCTTGCAAAGAATGAAAGTCGAACGCCATTGGGTCACACCCCTGCCGGTTAGATCGTGGTAGTTGGACCCATAAATTGTTACGAAATTACGCTTTTGTCACCTTTTTTTTCATGCAAACGTGCATAATCTGCCCAATTATTGTTCATTAATCATCGGTACGGAGCCGTAAGCCATGAACTCAGTCATGATCCCCCCGGGCGATGGCCCCCTTGTTGGTTTGTGGATGTACCAAAACGGTGGCGGCGACAGTGTTGAAAGAAAGCTGGTATCGCGTCTACAGGAACGTGGCGCCCGGGTCATTACCGGCCTCAATCTTGCACAGTCCATTGCCGGACAGGGGGAAATATTATGCCAAGGTTTCCCCGTCGAAAGCCTTGATCTCTTTCTCAGTTACAACGCGGGGGAGCAAACCCCGTTTCAGGTCTATCTTTATGAAACCCTGAACCGCTCCGTCACCTGTATCAATAGCTGGGAGGCTTTCAATCTCACCGAAGACAAGTTCCTAACCGCCCACGCGTTGCATCGAGCGGGGGTGCGCACAACGGACTACCGTTTATGTCATCGGGAGGACATTGACGGGCTCAAACGCACTATTCGGGAATGGGATGGTAGGGTGGTCTACAAGCCGGTACACGGTTGGGGCGGTACGGGTATTTTCAAAATAGAAGACGAACGTCAAATCGACGTATTGATGCCATTTATTCATCGCCTCGATATGCCGCATTTTTATTTGGAGCGCTTCATTAACTACGACAAAACTGACTATCGTATCGACATTGTCGATGGTCAGTTCGTAGGCTGCTATGGTCGAAAAGCCCCCGATGATGATTGGAAAACCAACATCACCAGCGGCGGCTCAGTTATTACACGAGAGGCCAACGATGCAGTGATTGAGGTGGCGATTCGGGCCGCTGAAGTGGTGGGTGCTGACATCGCCGGGGTCGATCTTATATACGATCTGGACGCCGAAGAGTATGTCGTGCTTGAGGTAAACGGCATTCCTGCATTTGCCACCCCGGAGCAAGAAGCGATGGGTATTGACTTTAACGACCGCAAAATCTCGGTGCTCACCGATTTAATCGCACGCAAGATAGGAGTTGCATAAGGTGTCTGATCTGCCCCGACTGGGTCTCTTGTACCTCGACCACGTACTACAGTTCTTCGCACCATCCAATTTTAAAGGCTGGCCCGACAAAATTGAGATCGTGACCTACCACTGGGGCAACGACAAAGAGCGATTCATCAGAGAAGTACGCCGAAAAAAAATCGATGTCCTCATTGGCAACATACCTGCCACCGCCTATGAGACCTTTCGCGGCATTGCCCGGGAACTACCCGAGGTACGCTTTGTTCCTTCACTCGACACCCAGTTTCCCAACAAATCCAAGGAAAACGTCACGCGCTTGTGTGAGAAATACGATATTCCTATTCCTCCCACACATATTTTCTATGACAAGAACGAGGCCTACCGGTATCTCGATCGCACAACCTTCCCCAAAATCATCAAAAAGTCCTACGGTCCATCGAACTACGGCGGCTACTTTGTTCATAAAGTCGATACCGCCGCCGAGGCCAAAGCCCTGTTTGATGCGAAGGGCTATTTCCCGTTCTATATGCAGGATTTTGTACCTATGGCCGCCGACATCCGCGTCATGCTGATCGGACATCGGCCGGTATGCGCCTTTTGGCGTCGTCCTGCTGACGGCGGCTGGCTCACAAACACGAGCCAAGGGGGCAATATGGATTACGCGGATGTTCCCCAGGAGGTGCTCGATTTATCGGTGCGGGTATCCAAGGCAACCAAAGCGGAGTACTTCGCCTGTGATGTGGCTGTAGGTAAAGATGGCTCCCTCTCCATCCTTGAGTGCGCCACCGCCTTCGCCGCTTTCCCCTACATCAGAGACTGGATAGGCCAGTATTTGGTGTGGCTGTTGTCTGAGGGTAAAGTCCGCAAACCCTGGATCCCCCTGTACAACTGGGAAGAACTAGGCAAAATGAGTAGTCATGTACTGCGGCGTATGCGGCATATCCACTTTGATCAGGACACCAGTTTATGCGCCTCTGAGACGGGGGAGATGTACCAGGACTTCGATGAAGAACAGGGCTATCCGCTGGAAGTAATCACGCCAAGAGACAGCGAGGAATGGCCCAGCGAACATTGGCAACGCACTCCCCTCGAGAGCGAGCCAGAAACCTCCACAGAGTGCGACACATCGGGTAATCACGCGGTATCTAGGACCCAACCATGAAAAAACCCTACATCGGATACGCCCAGTTGTTGGCGTATCTGGAACAGGTCGCCCTCGAATTTCCAGATCTGATTAACGTCACATCGATTGGTGATACCTGGGAGCAGCGCCCGATCATGCTGGCAACCCTTAGCCTGGGTGCACCTGCGGACACCAAACCGGCACTACTTTTCACCGGTACCATCCACGCACGGGAGTGGATTGGTATTGAACTGGCGTACCACTTTATTCGCTACGTCACCCGGCACTACCGGTACAACCCACTACTGAGACAATCCTTAGAGCGCAGTGCTTTTTACATTGTGCCCTGCTTAAACCCCGACGGCTTTGAGTTTTCCCGCAAGCATTTTTCATTTTGGCGTAAAAACCGACGGGACAACGGTGATGGTACCTATGGGGTTGATCTCAATCGTAATTTCGGCATCCGATTTAAGGGACGCAGCGATACCAGCGCCAGCACCTACAGCGGGCCAAAAGCGTTTTCAGAACCCGAGACCCAAGCACTGAAAACCTTTGTAGAGAATCATCCAAATATTGCCGTTGCCCTCGACTATCACTCGCAAGGCAATGTGTTCTTCCCCGCCCACAAGTTCAATCATGAGGCCGAGGTCGATACCACCGACCTGAACACACTCTGTGCCAATATGGCATGGGAAATCCGCAAAGTAAGCGGCAGGCGCTACGGCATCCACCGGGGCAAGCCACCGACTAACCTCATTAACGGTAGCCAGCGCGAATACCTTTACCACAAGGGCATCCTCTCAACTGTCGTTGAGGTCGGCACCCGCAATATCCCCGACTACTTCGAGGATATGACCCAAAGCGTCAATGAAAATATCCCTGCACTCATTCATGCGCTCAGTGTTACCGCGAATTATGGACCGAGCGCCCCCAGTCGGCCCCGTGATTTCAACTTGCGTCAGGGCAGTGACACGGAGCTAGAGCTTGAGTGGGACTATGAGGGCAGCGATAGCGTCTATTTCGAAATCTTCCGTAGCACCGAGCACAAATCCCACTGCAACGAAGAAACCCGCGTGGGCATCACCCGTAACCGGCACTTCACTGACATACAATTAGAGCCGGGCACCAATTACTATTACAAAGTGCGTGCTGTCGGTGAGCCAAACGACCAAGCGGGTCCATTCGCACCCGAACTCAAGCTGCGCACCGAACTCGCAGAGCACCAATTTCGTCGCACGATTTTTCCCGCGCCCCAAAAAATCGGCTACTTGTCGGAAAAAAACCAAAAGAAAAATCCCTCCCACTTTGGCCATAACTCCTTATTTGTGGGTGTTAGTCGCGGTCGAGGCGTCTGCTACGGGGTAGTGGAATTCAATCTTGACCTGTTGCCCGACGATGCTGAAATCACCCGTGCGGGCTTCAGCCTGTACCCAATGAATCGGGTTGCGGCAAAAATCGAGCGCTTCGGAGAATGGGGCATCGCTTTTCTCGACATTGACTCAGTCAGTGACGTGACATCCTTCGATCAAATTCGCGATGCCCAAGTGCTGCATACCTCTAGCGCTATTGAGTCGGATAAAGTGCCCCAAGGTATCTGGTTAAACTGGCAGCTCAATGGTGCCGAGCGACGCTTGCTACAGCGACACATAGAACTGGGGCGGGTGCTGATTCGGGTTGAGGGCCCAACCACCCTACCCCTAGGCGATGACAGCCAAATGATGCAATTCGATATTGGCTTTGGCCCATTTGGTAATGGCTTACATTACCGTCCTAGTCTCGACGTTGTCTTCAACCGTCGACCCTCTCAGGTGGCGATTCGTCCTGTGTCGGTGCGCACAGTAACACCCTCGGGTACTGACGAAGACAAACTGGTCGCAGGATTCAATGCTGATGGCGACAAACTTTACGGACAAGCCGACTTTGTCCTAGGGGGTATGCCATCGCCCCAACGAACCGTCATTACCGAGGCCACCTTGCGGCTGGAAAACACCTCGGTACCCGATGCTGACCAAGACATTCGATTCTCGGTGGAACTGACGGCTTTGGCCGATGATGATTACGACAGCGTCCGCCAACGGGAGCGCATCCAGTACATTGGCTACGAGGTCGATCGTGCAACCCTGGCCAAGCGCTCGGTGCATTTCTTCAAATTCGATCGACTGTCCCGTCAAATCCTCGAGCAGTACTACGCGGAGCGACGGGACGTACAATTCCTGATCCGCGCAACGACGGCGCTGAAGAACGGTAAGAACACGCACGTCAGTTGGCGCAATGAGCCCTCTGATCATCAACAGCCCGAGCTGCTCATAAGCTTCGTCGAGCGCCCGCGAACACCGCCCCCATCACCGAGCAATGTGAAAGTGACTATCGATAACGGGGTTGCCCGTATCACTTGGCAATTTGCCGACAGCGAAGATGTGGTGGGTGCCATGGCGGTAAGAAATCGATTCCACCCGCCCAAGTCGCCTTTTGACGGTGTCAAAATCTATGAGGGTCGAGACGGCTACACCAATGACCGGTTCGG
>AACY020312185.1_pt1 | contig 13363 bp, 20 predicted proteins | sample 267378 | NCBI WGS metagenome assembly AACY02 (sample SAMN02954345, study PRJNA13694) | marine metagenome | biome: aquatic; feature: ocean; material: water; isolation source: isolated as part of a large dataset composed predominantly from surface... | reverse complement strand
GCGCGACCGTCAGTTACCGTTGCTTTCACTCCAAACAATATCGCCGTCAGTCAACTCAGGCATGATTCACCTCTGTCCAATCCGCACGTAGAAACTGCGTTCATCCACTCGGTTGTCACTGCTTGAAATTCGGTTCGTCACGCGGTACGTCACGCCGTCCGTCCCGCCACTCAACCACACGGTGTTCAACCCGTCGGCACTGCTTGTCGCACCGACCGTCAAGCCTGCATCAACAAACCATTCACTTGTGTCAATCGTTTCGCCAGTATCAAGCCATGCCGTCCAATCCAGCGTGTAATCCAGCAAGGCGTTCGGGTCCTGTTGGTACGTCACGCAATCACCGTCCTGTCCTCCGCCTGAATCGCGGTCGTACGGTCCTGCGCTGCAACAATCCTCGTGCGGTCCTGCGCTGGAATGGTGATGGTTCGCGCTGCATTGGGAGGCACACCCGCAATCGCGGTCGCTAAATTGCGGGTCACGACACTCTCGTCGTAGTACACCACCCGATCGTTAATCGTTACGATACCCATCAAGCCTCCTCCAAAACTTGGCGCGCCCAACGTCGATACACCGGATCGGTCTCCCCCACCCTGGCTTCAACCTCCATCGGGTGACCCTCATACCCACTACTAATGAGTAGGGTGAGGTAGCGGAGCCAGTAGCGAATCAAGCCATATCTTTGCAACTGGTGAACGTGAACCAACTCATGAGCAATCAACGTGACGCTCGGCTCAATGTCTTCCCGAACGAAAATGATGTTGGGTAGGAGCACCTGCGCAATCGCCCAGTTCGGAATCAGGAAGGGTACGCGAATGATGCGGGTCATGACTTCATGATGAAGGCTAGGGCGTAGTACGGCGGGCGGTTCTCGTGCGAGCTTCCACCACCGGTGCTGGCGGTGTTGCCCGACACGCTGTGGCTGTGGTTACCTGCATTGCTGATGGAGAGGGTGTGACTGTGGGAGCCTGCTGAACTTGTAGAACGTGACGTGACTATAATGCCGACATTTCGACCCGATGTTGCTTCTTCGGCGCCCAGAATCCCGCCCACCGAAAAATCGTCGTACGAATGCGTGTGACTGCCCGTCGTATTTGTCGACCCGCTGTGCGAGTGATTCCCAGACATATTCGTCGACAATGAACCATCGCCGTGCGTGTGCGCCGGCATTTGCGACGTGGACAAGGTTACGCTATCAGCGCCACCCGTATCGTTCACGCTGTACGCGCCACCCGCACCCACAAGGAAGCGGTCCCGCAGGTCCGGCGTCCCGTTCGTGCCATCGCAAAGCACCCAACCCGACGGGATGTTGACAATCAACCCGCTCCACATGGCGACAATGCCGCTCGGAATGGCGCCTGCCGCGCTGGCCTTGCCATCCAACTGCGTTTGAATGTCGCTCGTCACGTTGCCCAAGTATTGAAACTCGGTGTTGGACACGCTGCCGTCCGCAATTTTGCTAGCGTCAATCGCGGCGCTTGCATTCAGTTCACTGTCCGTCACGCTGCCCGCTGCAAGCTTCGCGGTCGTCACGGCACCATCCGCCAGCTCCGTCGTGTCAATCGCACCCGCGTCAATCGACCCGGCGTGCGCATCATCAATCCCCGTCTCAATCGCGTTAAGCAGGGTTGCGGTGATCGTGTCACCCGTCGTCCAACTCTTCGGCGTGTACGCCATCAGGAAGCTCCAATCGTGACCGTCCACGTGAACGACACGGCAATCGACGATGTTTTCGCGATCGGTGTGTACGTGACCCGCGCGAACAGCACGCCGCCCGTTGAGGCGGTCAACAGGCCCGCCTCCGACAAGCTTGAACCGTTCGCCTCCGTGGACGACAGGTACTGCTTCACCTCAACCTCCCCGTCACTCGTGGAGGTTTGCGTAATCACGTCGCGGTACACCTCGGTCTCCAGCGCCGTGTCGCCCGCCACCACGCTGGTCGTGCCGGTCCCCAACGCAAAATGCGTCAACGTGGCGGTCGCATCACCCACCAGCAGGTCGCGCGCCAAATTGCGTCCCGCCAAAGTCACCAGGTTATGCACCCGCTCCCGCGCAAGCAGACGGCCCGTCACCGCATCCACCTGCTCAATCGTGACGTTCACCCGATAATCAAGAATCGTGTTCATGCTGCCTCCGAAAAACCAACCACGGCAGAGCCGACCTGCGACTCCGGGCTGGCCGACACCGGTGTGCACGTGTCCGTGAAGGTGACCGTATCGCTATAACTCGTGGCCTGCCCTGCGACCACCACCACCTCGTTCTCACGAATGGCGAGACCCTGCTGCTGATCCCGCAACTCCCGCCAGTACCGCAACCAAGCGGTCGTTTGCGTACCGGTCAACGCCCGCACCTGCAACACCCAACGCGCTGGACTGGCGCGCCGCCACGACACGCGCTCCACCAAGCACGTGTCGTTCAGGTCGTGCGCTGGTTTCGTGACGCTCAACAGGTCGCCCGCCCGCAACGACAGGCAGTTAGGTTCCACCAGTTCATCGGTTTCGAACTCAATGCCAGCCTCAAACTGCCCGTACCGTGCCAGCAACGCCTCCGCCTTCGTCGCGGCGTTGTCCCGATCGTCAAGCGAAGCGTCCTGCGTCACGTTGGCGTACACGCCACTCGTGTCCTCCAACGCGGCGCGCGCCTCCTGATCCGCCGTGTTGTCCGCAATCACCAAAATGGGAAACAGGCCCTGGTACGTGACGCTCAACGTGTCGCCCGCCGTGAGGCGCGTACCCCCATCATCCTGCGTGATGGTGCGACTCCCCTTGTTCCAATACCAGTCCTTGCTGCTGTCCACGCCAAGAATCCCGACGGTTTCAGCGGATGCGTTGACCGTCACGGTTGGTGCGGTGCCTGCCGGGTAGGCAAGCGTAAAGGATTGCGTTTCGCCATCCCCGTCAAACGTTTCGGTGCGTGAACTGGTCAAGTCCTGCCCGGCTCGCACCAACTGGCGGTTGCGGTACTCACTCTTGTCGCGCGCCACCAGCAAATTGCGGTAGTTGCGACTCGTGTCCGTCACGCTAAACGGCGCGGTGCTCGCCGTTCGCGGTTGAAAGGTGACGTCCTTATCGGGCGTGACAGTGAAGTAGTAGCCACTGTAGTTCGCGAGCTCCTGCAACGCCTCCGTGGCCGTCACGTAGTTAAACACGATCTTCGCGATGTCCGGCCCGGTCGCCACGTTCGTGCTGGTCAAATTCTCCTGCTCAAGGGTAGAGACGGTACTGTCGGTCAACAAATCGGCAACGATATCGCCAGCCGCTTCGTTCTCGTACGCACCGGCAATCAAATGCCGGTCCAGCAGGGCGGTGTAATCCACCAGGTTGACGGTGCAAAACAGGCGGCCGTGCACGTCCTCCCGTTCGTTCAACTGATCAATCACGCCTGCAAACAGGGTGGTGCCGTCACTCTTCAGGGTGATGGCCTGCCCTAACGTGAAGTTGTTCACGCCGTTAAGGTGCACCGTTTGGAAACTAGCGGTGCTGCGCGCGTCAAGTTGATCCTCAATGGTAAGGGTGTTGATGAGGAGCAAATCGTTTGCGCCGTACGGCTGGTCAACCGGGTTGCCTTGAAAGGTGACGGGATTACCGTCGTACGTGACGGGTAGACTGGCGGCTCCTTCAAGCGTAATGGTGCTCATACGCCGTGCAGCCTCAACACGCTGGGGGCGTGCCGCACGGTGGATTCCGCAATGCGGCGACCATCGAGCTCCACGATGATGGTTTGGTTACCGGTCATGCTGCCGAGCCGGTCGAGCGGCACGACCGCTTCCGGGCCGGCCTCCCCAATAATGGCGAGGGTGGCCTGGTCAACAATGCCGCCTTCCGCAAGCCTGGGGATGGGGTCAATGTCGGGCGGGTTAATGTCCGGCGTTGTAATGTTGATGCCTTGCCCGCCAATAAACGGGGTGTTTTCTGGAATTGTGAAGTTAATGTCCGGAATGTTGATTTCAAGGGCGCTGTTCAACCTCTCGATGCCGTTGTTAATCGCGTCAATCACCACGTTCATCTTTTCGGTCAGCCAGTCTGCCGCTTCACCAAACGCCTCCTGCACCTTGGTTCGCAACGCCTGCGCCAAGGTTTGAATGGCGCTCGTCATGGCGCTCCACGAGGTTTGCACCGCGCCCGACAGCCATTCAAAGGCACTGTGAATGCCTTCCAACCCGCCTCGCGCCAGGCCACCCAAGCCGTTAAACAGGGTTTCCATTGCGTTGCTTGCCCTGTCGCGCAGGTTGTTGAACGCCGTTTCAATCGCGCTGGCGGCCGACTCCATTGCGCGTTTGAACACGCCTTCGAAGTAACTCTTAATGCTGTCAAACGACCCGCGCCAACCATCCACCAACGTTTGAACCACCGTAGCCAGCGTGTCCCGAATGCCGGTCACCATGCTTTTAAACGCCTCCCACGCGCCGGTGAAGTCACCACTTAGGAACGCGGCAAACATGTTGAACGCATCCGTCCACGTGCCCACAAGGCCATCAATCAGCGTGCCCAAGCTCGACGTCAACGCGTCCAACCACGGCGTCATGGCGTCCCACGCCGGTTTCAACACGTTGTTGTACAACCCGACCAGCGCGTCAAACAGCGCGGTCAACGTGCCCTTGAACGCCTCCCACAAGCCTTGCAGCTCACTGGTCGTAACCTCATTGTCGCTCTTCATCGTGTTCAACACGCCCTGAATTAGGGTCAACACGGCATTCCAAATGGTTTCAAGCGTGGCGCGCATCGTTTCGAACGCCGCGGTAATGCCGGGCCCCATCTCCTCCACGAACGTAAGCAGGCTTTCCAACCCACCAATCAAACCGGTCCCAACGAACGTCATGAACGGCTCAAGGTAGTTGCGTTGAATCAACGTCCAGCGTTCACCCAGCTGCTTGTCGTACGTGGCGGAGGCGTCCGTCACGGTCCCTTCACTGGTGGTAATGACGCCCATCAACTCGTCAACACCGGCACCGCCGTCCTGCATGGCGCGCACCATGTCGACACCCGCGCGACTCCCCATGATCTCCACGGCGGCCGCCATCTCGTCGGCCGACAGGGCACCCTTCCCCATCAACCCCATGAGCTGATCGAGGGTGCTGCGCGCCTTCTCGTTCGGGTCGCTAACCCCCTCCAGGTTCACACCCAACGTTTCCAGCGCGGCGGCCTGCGATTCGGTGGGTTCCACCGATCGTTCAATAATGTTGCGCAGGCCCCGCACCGCCGTGTCGGCGCCCACACCGTTGGCCTCCATGTTGGCAAGAAAGGCAATGCCTTCCTCCATGCTCATGTTCAACGACTCAAGCAGCGGTGCGGACTCCGCCAGTGCGGTTTGTAGCGTGCCCATTGGCGCACCGGTCGCTTGCGACGCGGCAGCCAAGGCATCCATCAACCCGCCGGCAGATTCCAGCGGTTCACCAAATGCAAGCAGGACGTTCGTAACGCCGTCAATGGCGGTGCTGGCATCCTGGTTCGTGACCTTCGAGAAGTCCAAAAACTTCTGGGTGGTTTCATCGGTCTTTTCACCCAAACTGCCCCAGCGTTCCGTGACCGTGGTTGCAGCGTCCGTCAAATCGTTCAGCGTGTCGGTGTTGTTGCGGTACAACTCGCGGATCGACTCGCCAAACGCGTCGGCCTGCTCCTGCGTGGCGCCGGTCTCCACCTGAAACTGCCGCATGGAGTCTTCCACTTCGGCCACAAACCTGACGCTGTCTGCCGTGAACTTGCCGATCGCCGCGGCGGCAGCAGCGGCAGCACCGGCAATGGCGAGTGGCCCGGCACCACCCAAGCGGTTCACCACACCGCCAATGCCGCTGTCAAACTGTTGCGTGTCGGCGTTGACTTGAACGGTAATAGTTTCGTTCATTCAAGCCCTGCCTTTCTCCGGGCCGCGCGGGCCACAGCCATAAACTCGGTCTTCATCACGTTCGGATCAGCCTTAGGTTTTAAACTGGGAAAGAAATCTTGCGGATGCAACGGGCGGGATTGTTTACTCCGGTTGGCGTTCGCCACGACCGCAGCCAGAATCCCGAAACGTTGATCGACCCGGCGTTCCGCCTCGCGATGCGCATTGAAGAAGGTGAAGACACGGCTTGGGGTGCTGCCCCAAAACTCGCGGGGTTCCTGCCGCAACTGAATGCACCAGGCAGCCTCTAACCGTTCGAGGCTGACCCCGCCACGTTTCCCGAATCACTCTCCTGTTGCTGCCCAAAGTCGCGTTGGAACGTGTCCATCAACGCCTGGTTCACCACCGGCAAATCACTTGGGGCGATGGCGTCGGCAAACTCGTCGAGCGGCACGCCAATCTTCTCGCCACCCGCAAACGCGTACACGGCCGCAATGAGGCCTTCCGCGCTGGCAAGCTCGTTTACCGGCCCTTGCCCTTGTAACCCTTCTTCTTCTTCGCCATTGTTGCCTCCCTTTTTTGGGTTGAGAAGGTCAACACCGGTGTACTCCCGAAGGAGTTTCAGGCGGTGCATCGTGACTTTCAACTCGTACTCGATTCCGTTCACGGTCAGGCTGGCCATGCCACCTCCAAAAGTGTGAAACGCAAAATAAACCCCACCCCCAAAACGGGAGTGGGGCGCAAAAGGGGTGGTTAGGCAGCCTCGTCGGTAATGGTTGGAGCGCCGGTGGTTTGCAGCGTGACGCTGGCCTCCAGCAGGCCGTCATGCGGCGCGCTGATACTCAGGCTGGTGAGGATGGTGTTCCACTCGATCGACGCGGCCGTCGTGTTGCTGCTTGTTTCCTTGGGGAAGGTGACCTTCGTGGCGAACGTCTCGCCAATGTTGTCGAGCAGGTCGGCATGCGTTTCGGGGGCGAAGCGGACGGTCATGTCGATCGTGCCGCCATCCTTCAACCCGGTGACGTGGTTGCGCCAAGTGTCGCCATGCACCGTCGTCTCCAGGGTTTGGGTGGTGATGCCTCCAAAACTGATGCTGACCACGTCAGCAATGTCGGTGTACGTGACGCCGCTCGCTTCAATCAGATCGTCAAAGTCGACACTCCAAACGGTTTCGTTGGCGTACAAGCCTGCCATGTGGTTCTCCTTTACGTGTTGCGAATCGTGGTGAAGTTGAGGCTCCACTGCGGTCGGGCGTGATCCTCGTCGTACCCGAGCCACACCGGGTTTTGGGCTGCTTCGACGGTTTGTTGATACGCGAAGCTGGTTCGGTGCAGCGTGTCGTACACGGCGTGCGCCTTGCTTTCCGCATTGGCGTAATCACCGGTCGCGCCGCGCACGAGGATTTGGAAGGCGGGGCGGGACAAATAGTCGCTGCCCATGACGTTAATTGGGGCGAACCCGCTGGTTTCCAACACCGCGAGGTGGGGTTGGTCAAGCTGGTCGGACAGACCGCCGATGAGGATGGCCCAGTCGGCCGTGGTGTCGCTGCTGGCGATGCCCTGGTCGATGAGGTAGGTGCGGACGTCGCTGGTGAGGCTCACAGGAGCGCCTCGTACAGCGTCACGCCACCCTGCAGGCCACTGGCCGCTTTCACCTGCTGCACGGTGGTGTCCTCCCCGTCTAGGGTGATGCGATCCCCGACCGATACGGGGTTGGCAAGGGCAACCTGCGTGGTGCTGATGAAGTCGATGCCTTGCGGGGTGACGCTGCGCACGTGGTTCCGCACGACCCGGGCGGGCACCGTGCTGGTGCTGGTGGTGGGTTGCCCGTACGCATTGATGCCTGTCACGGTTTTCAGGGTGACGGTCGCGTCAAGCAGACGGGCGAGTGTTGCGGCGCGCATCAGAACACCGGGGTGAGCTGCCGACCACCGGTCGGTTTCTCACTCGTCGCGGTCGTAATCGCGTCGTCAATCCAACGACCGGCCCGGCGAATACTGCGCGCGATCGCTTCCGGGTTGCGAAGGTCGACACTGGCGCCCAGCAGGCTTTCGCGCAGCGCGCGGTCGGGTGCCGCTTCAATGAGGCTGGCGGCCGCCATGTGCGGACGGTAGTACAGGTTGTCGTCATCCTCCCTGGCGGGTGTAAAGCCGGTCACGGCGAGGGTGGCGGTGACCTCCGCGTCACTGAATTCGAGTTGATCGTTGTTCGTGTCACGCAGGTAGAAGCGGGTCCAGGCGACCGCCCAACTACCGCTGTTGAGGTGGGTGGGTGTCAGGTTCGTGTCGTTGTAGGTCATGACCCCTCCAAAAGGCGGGTGGTGGACACGCCCGGCGTTTCGGCAATGCGTACGGTGGGGACGGGACTAATGAGGGGTTGCATGTTGCGTTGCCACTCCCCAAGAATCCACACGTCAACAATGTGCAGGTAGGCGCTCATGTTGAGCGTGTCGCACGCGAAGGCCTTGTGCGCGGCCGGGTGGGCCTGCACGCGCAGCAGGCGCGTTTCGAGACTGTCGACCGGTCGGTCATGCCCCTTCTGCACCCGCACCCAGTAATCGGTCATGACGCCCACGTACAGCTGGTCGCAATGCCGGGCGGCTTGCGTGAGGAGGTTGTCGTGCCCCTCGTGAAGCAGGTCGAACACGCCGATCGTCAGGCCGAGCGTCACTGCGGCACCGCGTTGAACGGGTCGGGGCCGGACGCCCATTTTTGGTTGGGGACGCGCCAGTCCGGTCCGTACTTCGACTCGAGAAACCATTCAGGTGGGTGCGGCGCGGGCAGCAGAATGCCGTCGAGGGGGACGGGTTGCACGTCGAACCGGTGGTCGTAGTAGTACCGCCACTTGCCCCTGCGAATCCCGTGGTACACGCGGTCCCCATCCTCGTAGTAGTGGAACACGCAAATGCGGACGTTGCGTTTACTCCACTTTTGGTGGTAATCCCGGTCAGGATTGTTGTGATTCCCGGTGTTTTTGAAGCCGGCGCGTTTGACGTACGCGTCGGCGCTGGGTGTCCACTCGTCGTGCCACACGCCGAGATCCATGTCGTAATCCCAGGGGATGGGTTTACCGTGACGCACCGCACCGAGCAGCGTGCCGTCCTGCATCCAGGCGGTCACGCCAGCGCGGGCGTAAGCGTGAATGAGTTCGGCCAGCACGCTGGCGCTGGTGGTGAGCCTACGCCGGTTCACGAACCGCCTCCACAATCGCTTTCGCCCTGGCTGGGCCGATGCCTTTCAAGCCTTGCAGCTTGCCGGTCGTCATGCCCGCGAGGCTTTCGATTGTGGTGAACCCGAAACTGGTGAGGACCTCCCGCGCCGGGAAGTTTGGGGGGAGGTCCGTCACCGTTTTCGTTGCGTGGGGAGCGGCGGGTTGTTCGACCACCTCAAAATCCGGATGGCCGATCGCCCAATGATTGTCGGGCACGTCCACCACCATTCCGGTGCGGTGGTTAAACAACCACCAGGTCATTACGCGCCTTGCGTGGCGGTAATGGTGCCGAGCGCGTCGGGTTGCACGACGACCGCGCCGTAGGCCAGGCGACCGCGAATGGCGTCCTCGAAGCGGCCTTCCAGGCGGAGCGCTTCGGGTTGGCCGAGGAGTTGACGGGCGTACGTCATGCTGTCGCTCGTGCCGTACAGGCACTTCATGACACTCGTCGTGCTCGTGCTGCTCGACTCGGTCAGGTTGTTGGACACGAGGATGTCCATGCCGGCTACGCGACCCACCGCACCGGTCGTGACGGTCTGGTCACCCAGGTCGGACGCTTGAATGAACTTGGTGTCCTCAAGGAGCGCGGCATGCACGACGGGCGTGACGATCGCCCAGCGACCGGCACGCGGCACGTTGTTCTCGTCAAGATTGAGAGCGGCGTCGACGAACGTGCCGTACAGATCAACGCTGGAGGCGGTGAGGTCGACCGTCACGTCGCCGGCACCCTGGCTGGCGTAGAGGCTGCCGAGGTACTTGTCGACGTCCTCCGCGATTGCCACGGCCGCGCGCTGCGTGTAGGTATCCACCAGATTCACGTTGGCCTGCACCGCGTCGAGGTCATCGACGGTGAACGCCCAGTACTTGTCCTGGTCGACGGACAGGGTTTTGGTGGTGCTGGTGGGCGACTCGTAGGTAATGTCGGCGCTGGCGGGGTAGCTGTTGACAGTGATGCTGCCCGGCTGCTGGATTTTGACCGAGTCGCCGACGTTGCGGATTTCGCCTTCGTAGTTGGTGTTGGCACCAAGCGTAATGACGGTCGCCAGGTCGAGGTTGGCGATGAGGCGGGCACTCCAAAGGTCGGGAATGAAGTTGCTGATAGCCATGATTTACTTCCTTTCAAGGGACGATTGAATAACGTCCCAATTGGCGTTGATCTCCTCCGGCGTCATGCCTTTGAGTTGATCAAGGGTGAGGGTTTTGGCGGGGCTGGGCGCCCCGGTGGGGGCGGGCGCCACCTTCGCGCCGCTGGTGGGGGCGTACTCGGGATAGTCTTCGAGGATGCGGTCGAGGTTGGCTTCGACACCGTCGAAGTACTCGTCGGGATCCTCCATGAGTTTCAACACGCGGTTGGGGTTGCTGACCTTGCCGGCAAGTTGGGCTTTGCGTTCGGCGGTCAGGACGCGTTGGTGGGCTTCACGTTCCTTCGCTTCGAGTTGTGCTTGCAGCTCGCGTGCGCGTTCCTCCGCCGTTTGCTCCGCTAACCGTTGCTCCTCAAGTGCTTTCTGTTCGGCTTCCTCTCGCGCTCGAAGTTGCGTGCGGTACTTGGCGGCCTCCTTGCGGGCGCGTTCCAACTCTTTGGTGAGCACCTCCGGGGTGACACTTTGGGGTTGGGTGGGGGTTTCGTCGACCGCCTCCGGGGTGTCGAGCGTCTCTTGGTTTACGTTGTTTTCGTTCATGTCACCCTCCTGGGGTGTTGAGTTGGGTCTTACCCACCCGCCTGGAGTGGCGCCCACAAGAAACCCCCTCCAACGCTGGAGGGGGTCGGCGTTTCGTAACGCGGCGCAATGCCGCGTGCAAACGGTTGTTACAACTCTGGTTTTTCGATCATGACGTCCTCGATGGGCACGTCGATAATCTCTCCGGTTTCCGTGTCGATGACGAACCGCTCCACGGTGAAGAGGGTCATGCTGCCAATCATGCAGGCACGCAACTCATTGTCGGGGGTCCAGTACCACCCGTGCCGTTCAATCTTGATTTGCACCATGTCACTTTATTGCATTCCGCACGTTCTTTCGGGACATTTCTGCGAACCGGGCGAGGGCGGCGCGTGCGGGGCGCTCCAGGTACTTGCTTTGGCTGGGGTGCAACTCGTGGACCGGTAGAGCGTACGCGGCGGAGGTACCACCGTACGTCACTTCGGCCGTCATGCCGTCTCCCCTAGCGTAGTCAAGGCGTCCGGAGGCTTTGAGGTTGCCGGTGTCGACCGGCACGGCGCGTTGCGACTCGTTGAAAATCGTTTCGGCTGTTTTGTTGACGACCTCTTGCAGGTTGGCGTCGACTCTGGTGGTGCGGCGGGTGAGTGCTTGCGTGACGCGCGCCAAGCCGATAAGTCGCACGCTCATCAGTACGTCCTCCCGTCCGGCCTGAAGGCAGGCCTGGGCGCGTCCCGGTCCTCCATGCGTTCGAACGGTGCGCGGCGCGTGACGGTGGCCGGATTGTTCTCCCGGCGGCTAGACACCTTGCGTGTCGATCCCGCCTGCCGGGTCGTAATCTCCTCACGCTCCCGCAACGCCTTGCGGGTGTCGATGTAGTACTGATCGCCCCGCAACTCCGGGGGTTGGTCCGGCCGGTACGGCAGCAGGACGCAACGGCAGTTCGGGTGCAGTGGCGTGGATGGCGCTTCGGTGCGTTTGTACACCATGCCGTGCCTAGCGGCGCAATCCTCGCAGGTGCGCGTATCGTTCGTCGCGTCGAACCGGACGTACTCAACGCCGGCCTCCCTGAACGTTTGGCTGCGAGCGTCGTTGTTGGTGCGCATGAGGACGGTGCGGGTGATGCGTTCCGCCTCCGCGCGCGACACGTTCACCACACGCTCCACACCCCGCGCCGCTGCCCTGGGACCGGCACCCCTGACGGCGGCCCGCACGAGCTCCTCCTCAAGCGCCTGCAAGCCCCGCTCCCCCACCGTCTTCAACGTGGTCAGGGTGGATTCGGTGACGGCTTGGATTAACGGCAGGTCAACGCGCGCGCCGAAGGTTTGCGCGGCGGTCGCAAGTTGGGTTTGCGGCACGCCACTCGCGGCGGCAATCGACTCGCGGCTCGTGCGCAACCCATCCTCATACGCAGCACGAAGATCGGCAGGCATCCCGGCGGCTAGGTCGCTTTGGTTGAGGTTGAGGAGCGTGCGTGCAGCTTCACTCTGCGTGAGGGTTTGCCGGACGCGTTGCTCCGCGAATGGGCGTGCCGTTCTTTCACCCAGCTCAAGGTTCGCCAAGCGCGCCTTTGCGTCCTTCTCCACCACGTCCAGTAATAGGTTGAGGCGTTGCAACTGACGCCGTTCAAGCGTGTCCACCAGTCGTGCGGCGTCACGCGCCAGTACCTCCGGGTTCATGCGTCATCCACCGCGAACAGCGTGCCAGGGGCGGCACCTCCCTCCCGCATCATGAGTAGGTCCGTGAACTCCCGCAACTCGTCATCCGTAAACGCGCTTTCGCCAAGGAACTGTTGGAACCTCCGGGCAGCGACCTTGAGTGGGATGACGCCGTACTCGAGGCCTTTTTCAACAATGTCGAGTTGGAGGCTGGTCATGTAGGCGCGTTCGATGGGCACGTCCACCTTCACGCTGGGCAGGTTGAGCAGGGCGAGGTAGTCGCTGACCACGTCGGTCAAGACGCTACTCACGGCGGTCGCCAAACCGCGGGATTCTTGCATGAAGCCGCGGTTCGCTTCTTGCAGCGCCTCGCCGGACGGCGTTTCGTTACCAAGACTCCCGCCGGGCAGGTTGAATGCCTCCCTGACCTGGTCGCGTTTGAGTTTGACCTGTTGCCGGAGCTCCTCGAGCGAACCGGGATCCATCCAGCGGGCATCGCCATCGCTGGCGACGGCGATACTTTCGGCGGGTCCGACCGCGTCAACGTCGCTCTCACCGCGGGTGAGTAGCATGGGGTAAGCGGCCAGCTCCTCGCTGGTGGCAAGACCGCAGCTCGGTGGCGTACAGGCCGAAAATGCGGCCTTCATTCGCAATCAACGGGCTGGAGGGGAGTCCGTCGGTGCCGGTGGCGTACAGGGCGTACCTAGGGCGCGCCAACGACTCGTACGCATCGTCAGGCGTGAAGCCTAGGTGGGTGGGGTCTGGGAGGCTGGTCCACACGCGATGCGTGATCGGTTCACCTGGCGCGCGGCCGGCCCAGTCGTACACTTCGACCCACCAGCGAAGTTTGCCTTCTGCCGTGTCGTCAATGTACTCAATGGCGCGGTACCAGCCGGTAATGTCGCTCGGGTCCGCTGCCTCCGTGTACGGCAGGTTCACCCCGCGAAGCACGTTGATGGTCGGTGGTAAGGCACGCCCGTTCGGATCCAACGGTGTTTGCGCAATGGCGGCGGCGGCACCGCCC
>AACY020255448.1_pt1 | contig 13363 bp, 10 predicted proteins | sample 267378 | NCBI WGS metagenome assembly AACY02 (sample SAMN02954345, study PRJNA13694) | marine metagenome | biome: aquatic; feature: ocean; material: water; isolation source: isolated as part of a large dataset composed predominantly from surface... | reverse complement strand
GTCAATGATTTAAGGATGGCGCGGAACAGTATCCGCACATAATTGTGAATAGCGTTGCTGAGTTATTGTAAGGTGTCACGATGAGTATCATTAAACGTGTTACTTGGCTTTTACAACGCCGGAAGAAATTTCCACACGATGATATTCACAGAGCGGGTGAATTAGCGGAAATGCGCTTAGCAAAACTATCGAGGGCAGCTGGAAAGAACAACGGATGGAAAATTCATGAATCGGTCAGAATCCCCGACCCTGATGGAGGGAGAAGAGAAATCGATATGGTGATTATTGGCGGCAATACAATGCTGGTTGTCGAACAAAAACACTGGGCTGGTTCATTTCGTATAAACAAGGAACATCACTTTATTCAGCGACGTAAAAATGGGCAAGAACATAGTCATGCTGGAGTCGCAGACAGAATCGCAAGAAAGGCAAGATTATTGATGGAATTGCACAAAACTCGTGCTGAACTTACCGATGAACAAATGCCAAAATTGAGAGTCATAGTAGCGATGACCCATCACAAACTTGAATGGCCGAAAATACCTAATGATTTAGCGGCTGAAATGGTCAATGAGAAGGGTTTTCTCGATATACTAAAAACGGTTGATCCCGGTGAGTTAAACGAACAACTTACCGAGACATTGGGTGGCTTCAATACCTGGGATGAAGTACACATGCATGGGGGTTTGATGAACAAAGGAGATGTCCTCTCACTCGGACTTGGCCCTCAATTAGAAGATATTTTTGAGACGAGAAATTGTCAGGTGACTGGGCAAACCACTCACAAGCGTGGCTGGTTTTCTATTTTTGATAAACATCCATCATCAGCTGCCATTAAGGTCGGCAGTAAAAATGCTGAACTGAGAATTGGTCAAAATGCCAGCTTAGAAATGCATGTAGTGGGTGAGAGTTCACCAAGGAACATTCCTTGGGCATGTATCGACAAAATAGTATTGTCCAAGCCTGCAGCGGAGTGGAACCGAAATAGGTGAGTGAATGGCTTCAGTATTGATTGAAGGCATTGGAATTGCAGCTGGGATAATTGGCGTTCTAGCATGGGGTCCACAAATCATTGAGGTATGGAAACATAAACGACACGATGGAATCTCATTACCGACTTTTTCGATCGTAGCTTTTTCCTTATCTCTGTGGCTAATTTATGGAATCGCAATAAGGTCAACGGCAATGATTTTTGCCAATATCTTAACACTTAGCGTAATAACAATTATCATTATCGGCGTCGTAAGAGTGAGAAAACATACCTGATTTTGTATATTTTTTCTTCGTGATGTTCATATATGTTGACTTGTTCGCCACTATGTAACCGATGGTTAAGTAGTGGTAATATGAGTGATGGCGACGACTGGGAAGAACAGATGATTGACCGCTTGGTTGAGATGTTTAGAAGCATGGGTATGTCGCTGAATAAAGAACAAATTAAAGGGCTAATGAACCAATTCAAATCTCAATTTGAAAAAATGGGTTTAGATGCTGATAAGTTAAACAGCGGTGATGTAAACTTCAATTTTGACCTTTCGAACCTTAGTAAAATGTTCCAATCTGGCCAATCTATTGAAGACATCCTCAGTAATCTAGGTATGGATGTCAAAGTCGATGCCGCACCTATGGAAATAAAAACTCCAGAGATTGAGGATGACGATGACGATGAAATTCTCAAGCTGCCAAGTGACGATTTCTACCTCGATGGATGGAACATGTCAATCACTATTGATTTCGCATTGAAAGGCGACGTTAAAGAAATGCAAATGGAAATGAACCTTTCAAAGGGTGGATCGCTGCTGGAAATTATGAAAGAAACGCAAGTTAAACCAATGGCTAGAATCAAACTACCGCATCCTTGTGAGGATGTTGTAGGCTGGTCGCTGAATAACGGAATCCTCGATATTACATTGAAGTTGACGCCTCAAGGCTCGGCTCTAGAGGATATTGAAGATGATTCCCCTAACGCTGAGGTCAGTCTAGACTTTGGTGATGATGATGAAGATGAAGATGATGGTGGAATTCCAATATTTTGAGAAAAGGAAGTGAAAAAATGGGTAAAGTAATAGGAATAGATTTGGGAACAACGAATAGTTGTGTAGCAACAATTGAGAACGGAGAAGCAGTAGTAATTGCAAACGCAGAAGGAGCGAGAACGACTCCGTCTGTTGTCGCATTTGCTAAAGATGGCGGCGAGAGATTAATCGGAGTGACTGCGAAAAGGCAGGCTGTGACAAATTCTCAGCGAACACTGCTCTCCGTTAAACGCCACATGGGCACAGATTGGAATACTAAAATTGACGAAAAAGAATACACTCCTCAAGAGATTTCTGCGTTTATTTTGCAAAAACTGAAGGCAGATGCGGAAGCATATCTTGGCTCAGAAGTCAAGCAAGCAGTAATTACCTGTCCAGCATACTTCACCGATGCACAAAGAACAGCGACCAAGGATGCTGGTCGTATTGCCGGACTTGAGGTTCTAAGAATCATCAACGAGCCGACAGCGGCCGCATTGGCTTATGGAGTAGACAAGGAAGACGACCAAACCATACTTGTTTACGACCTAGGCGGTGGTACTTTTGACGTCTCTATTTTGGAAATTTACCAAGTAGATGGCCAGCCTCAAATTGAGGTTAAAGCAACTGCAGGAAACAACAAATTGGGTGGCGATGATTTCGATGAGAAAGTGATTGATTGGTTAGTTAAGGATTTCAAAAAGGACACAGGTATAGATTTGTCAAAGGATTTGACTGCCATGTCAAGACTGAAGGAAGCTGCTGAAAAGGCTAAAATTGAGTTGTCAGGCACTCAACAAACGCAAATCAATTTGCCGTTCATAACAATGGTTGACGGGCAACCTGAACACTTGGACATGACCTTGACTCGAGCCAAATTTGAAAGCCTAATTGCCAAACTCATCGAAAAAACCATGACTCCTACCAGGCAAGCAATGAAGGATGCTGGTGTCAAGAAAGGTGACGTTGACAAAGTGATTCTAGTCGGCGGCTCAACAAGAGTTCCGGCAGTTCAAGAAGCCGTTGAAAACGAGGCAGGTAAGGCTCCCTACAAAGGAATTAATCCAGATGAGGCGGTTGCCATGGGTGCAGCTTTGCAAGCGGGCATAATTGCCGGAGATGAGGGTGTTTCAGATGTTCTACTGCTTGATGTAACCCCACTGACTTTGGGAATAGAAACCCTCGGAGGCGTTATGACAACTATGATTGAAAGGAATACCACAATTCCTGCTCGACGATCTGAAATTTACTCAACTGCATCTGATAACCAGCCTGCAGTTACCATACATGTTTTGCAAGGCGAGAGAGAATTTGCTAAAGACAATGTAACTCTGGGTGAATTTACTCTCATGGGTATTCCGGCTGCCCCGCGTGGTGTGCCGCAAATCGAAGTTACCTTCGATATCGACGCCAACGGAATTGTCAACGTTAGTGCCAAAGATATGGGTACAGGAAAAGAGCAATCGGTCAAGATTGAAGCGCAGACATCCCTTTCAGAAGATGAAATCCAAGCAAAGATCGCAGAAGCAGAAAACTTTGCCGAAGAAGATAAGCAGCGAAAGGCTAAGGTTGAATTAAGAAATATGGCTGACCAAGTGCTATATCAAACCAGAAGGACGCTTGATGAGTCTGCTGACAAACTAGAAGATGATGATGTAAACCCTGTCAAAGAACGCTTAGATGAGTTAGAGAAGTTGGTCCAAGACGAAGATGGAAAACCATTGGAAATTGATGCTGTAGATGATGCAGCGATACAAGCTAAGGTGAAAGAGATCGAAGAAGCAATGCATGGTGTATCGGCTAAACTATACGAGGCGGCATCGGCTGAAATGGCTGAGCAAGAAGGTTCCCAAGATGAAGGAAATATCGATGTTGGCGGTGACGATGTGGTTGACGCTGATTTTGAAGTAGTCGACGAAGATTGAGACGCACTTATTTCTATGATGGTTGTGGGAATGCCATGAGCGAAGCCCCAATTCTCAAAGATACGGCACGCTCGAGTGGGAGAGAGGCTCTACAAAAAAATATTCAAGCAGCAATGGCTCTGTCTGAAGCCATACGTTCGACATTAGGTCCGAAAGGTTTGGATAAACTATTGATCGATGATGAAGGAAGGACTCTAGTGACCAATGACGGTGTTACGGTATTGGAAACGGCCAAAGTTGAACACCCTGTGGCAAAAATGATGATTAATGCTTCATCGACACAAGACAGAATTGCTAAGGACGGTACCACAAGTACAGTAATTCTTGCAGGAGAAATGTTGCAGAATGCGTGGCAGTTAGTACTGCAAGGCATTCACCCATCAACCATCGCAAGGGGATACAGAAACGCCGAACAGTATATCCTAAACTGTATTGACGAGATTAAATTGGACTCAGATGAAGAAATGAGAAAGACCGTTGTCAAGACTTCTTTAGCGGGTAAAGGACATGCCTCAATGCAACAAAAAATTGCGGAATTATCATTGGATGCTGTAAAAATGGTCGCCGATGAAGATAATTCAGTAGATATTTCAAAGATCAAACTAATATCGCAAACCGGAGGTACTGTTGAAGATTCTAAAGTGTTTCAAGGTTTAATGTTGCCAAAAAAGCGCATCTCAAGTCATATGGTAAAAGAAGTTAGTAACGGAAAAATAATTTTGATAGATGGAGGGCTTGAGAAGAAAAATGTCTCTTCAGACCTAAAATTGAATGTAACAAGTATCGGCGTCTTGGAATCTTTCAGGCAAGAGGAGCGACATATGCTGATGGCTCAGGTTGACCGGCTTGTTGAGTATGGTGTTAACGTATTAGCGTGCCGAGAAAGTATTGATGATGATGTCAAGAATTATCTGGTTAAACACGGAATTCAAGCTTTCCGGAGAGTTTCAAGAAATGATCTAAACATGCTTGCTAAATCCTGTGGAGCTAGGTTGGTTAACTCAATTACTGCAAGCACCCCCAGTGATTTAGGAGATTTTATTTCAAGCAACAATATCGCTATTGACGCAAAGGACTTCTGGGTAGTGGAAGGTGAAGGGAAGGCTGCAACAATCATTGCTAAAGGAAGTACTGTTGACATTGTCGGTGAAGTGGAACGATGTTTTGATGACTCCCTTGGAGTTAGTGTCCAGTTGATTGAAGATGGTGCTGTAGTATGTGGTGGAGGTGCGTCCTATGTAGCATTAGCACGCCGCTTGAGGCGGTTTGCAGAAACCATACCTGGACGAGAACAATTAGCGGTTGAAGCATATGCTGATGCGATTGAGGTAATAGTCAGAGTATTGGCAGAAAATGCTGGAATTGACCCGATTACGACCCTTCTCGATGTTGTAGCTAAACAAACCAATACTGATTCCGACCGCTTTGGAGTGGACTTAGCCACTGGAAAACCAGAGGATATGTTTGAAACGGGCGTATTAGAACCACTGGGCATAGTTAAGCAGGCATTAATTGGTGCTACAGAAGTCGCTATTGCTATTTTGAGAATAGATGATGTATTATGGGCGAAGCAGGATATGGAAATGCCAGAGTTGCCAAATGATGATATGTAACAAAAGGCGAACTTAAGGTAGCAACATTAGACAGATATTCAAATACTCGAAAAAAACCCGATTTTTTGATGGGGACTAGTAATTCGGTGTGCGTTGGCATTGATGATGTTGCAATCCACTTTCCAAGATTGTACATGGATATGAAGGATTTTGCCGACCTAAGAGGCGAAGATTATGGTAAACTAAACAAAGGACTCGGGCTCAAAGCAATGTCGATACCGGATGTCCACGAAGATACTGCAACAATGGGTGCCAACGCAGTAATGAAATTGATAGATAGAAATGGATTAAATCCACGCAATATCGGTAGAATGTACTTAGGCACTGAATCCGCACTCGATGGTGCTAAACCAACTGCTACCTATATTGTTGATATGTTAACACAAAGATATTCAGAACGATATGGTGCAGACTGCTTTAGAAACTGTGATGTCGTTGATATGACCTTTGCTTGTATTGGTGCGGTTGATGCAATGCACAACACATTGGATTGGGCTGCACGATCTACTGATGAAGATGAGAGAATCGGTATTGTTATTTTCTCTGACAATGCAAAATATGCACTTGAATCTGCAGGTGAATATACCCAAGGAGCGGGCGGCGGTGCAATATTGATACGAAGAAATCCACGTTTATTGGAAATACCGGACATTATTGGTGTCTCTACCACTCCCGTGCATGATTTCTTCAAGCCGCGTAGAGAGGTTTCTGTTAAGTCGATTATTACCAATGTAATGACGCTGGCTCAAGAAGCTGGTCAGTCTATCAAGAAAGGTATCGTTGAACGAATGATTAGGCACTTGCCTGCTTCGACCGTGAGAAAATTAGGTATTTTTGCTCACGGGGAAGAAAAGGTTAGTGTCCATCGGGATGAACCCGTCTTTGACGGTCAATTCTCTAATCGGTGCTACCAACAGGCTGTCAGGCAAGCATTCCATAACTTTGTCCAAAAAGCCGAACGCTCTGGTCGTTATAATAATGAAGACGATGAACGATTTACCGAACAATGGGGGCGTATCATCATGCACCTCCCTTATGCATATCAAGCAAAACGAATGTTCCCCGATGTCTTTAGACACGATAGAGAAGATACTGAGATGTGGCAAGAAGTGGCAGAACAACTCGGCCCAGCTCCTGAACCTCACAATTCTGATGATCCTGTTATCATTGAAATATGGGAAAAAGCAATGGATGGATATAGACGAGCAATTTCAAAAACTCCGCAGTATATGGATTTCCATGCTAGTCGCATTGAAAAGGGACAGCGAGCGAGTAGTTTGATTGGTAATCAATATACTGGGTCAATTTTCCTAGCCCTAATGTCAACATTTGAATCTGATTTGGAAGAAAATGTCAATCTAGATAACATGTTATTTGGTTTGTGTGGATATGGTTCAGGTGCTAAAGCGAAGGTATTCGAAGGAAAGGTGTCGCCGCGATGGCGAGAAGTTGTATCAAGATGGAATTTGTTTGAAAGGTTGGCTGGCAGAGTCGCAATTGACCACATCACATATGAGAACCTGCACAAGGGTCTGCAGAGTGGAAGTGTAGTCGCCCCTGAAGGCGAGTTTGCCCTGGTGGAAATTGGCGAATCTGGTGTCCAAGAAGGCGCAAGAAGATACAAGTGGATTGAATCTTAAAAATCAACCACGACTTTCCCGCAGTCTCCACTCATTGCCAGTTCTATGCCCTGTGGATAATCTAAGTAAGACATGCGATGAGTCACGAGGGTGTCAATATCGATTTTCCCTGCGCTGAGTAGATCATGCATTTTGTCCCAAGTTGACCACATCTTTCGGCCGTTAATCCCCTTAACATGTAGGTAACGGAATACGATATCATTCATCGGCACCTCGGTTAATCGCTTCCCGTACACCGATAATACGTTAACATAGCCGCCCATTCGAGTTGAGTAAATAGTATTGGAAAGGGCATTTGGAGATCCAGAAAATTCACAACTATTGTCAACCCCCTGATTATTGGTATGGTTTAGAATTGACTGGACAATATCATCATCTTTACCAAGAACCACATCTGCGCCCAGTTTCTTAGCAAGGTTCATTCTTGTCTGATTGTCCCAATCAATCGCAATAACTAATTTTGCGCCCATTGCTTTAGCCGCATTCACTGCGAATAGCCCAATCGGTCCAAGGCCGTGAATTGCCACCGTAGCGCCGTCAACAGGCCCTCCAGTCAACGTGTGGATTGCATTACCTAACGGGTCTTGAATAGAGGCTAAATCAAGTGTTAAATTATCCGGCAAATGTCTGGCATTAACTGCTGGAATAGTGAAATATGGTGCGAATGCACCGTCTGAGTGTACACCGAAAATTTTCCCTTCCTCACAAATGTGGGCGTTTCCCTCATTACATCTATCGCAATCCCAGCAAGCTAAGTGGCATTCAACAGCGATTTTATCACCGATTTTGTGAGTTGTAACATCGCTGCCGATGGCAACAACTACGCCGCAAGTTTCGTGCCCGGTAATGGTTCCCATCGGAACATTTTCTGCTGCCCAATCATCCCATTTCCAAATATGGATATCGGTGCCGCAAATCGAGGTTGAGTGGGTTTTGACCAGAACTTCATCGGCCTTCACCTTAGGAACTTTCGACTCTAATAGTTCGAAACCTCCTGTTTGAGGCTTGGTTTTTTTCCAAGCCATCATAGTGTCAGGTATGTCATTCATCTTCGTCAATCTAATGTTAATATCGGCACCTATTGATAATTCGCTATGAAAGTGCCAAAATAAATTCTTCAAGCAGAGATTTTTCGGATATGTTGATTAAGGGGTCATCGGTGGTAAAAATCCCGTTGGTGCAGTATGAAGTACGTGATTGTCAGCGGGGGAGTCCTTTCTGGACTTGGAAAAGGCGTTACTGCAAGCAGTATCGGAGTACTGTTGAAAAGTGCTGGACTTAGAACGACCTCAATAAAAATAGATCCATACTTGAATAGTGATGCTGGAACCATGTCGCCGTTCGAACATGGTGAAGTCTTCGTCCTTGATGATGGAGGTGAAGTTGACCTAGATTTGGGTAATTATGAAAGATTCCTCGATTTAAATCTCGGTAAGGACAATAACTTGACAACTGGGAAAATATATTCAAAAGTCATCGAGGCTGAAAGAAGGGGCAACTATCTGGGTAAAACTGTTCAAGTAATACCACACATAACTGATGAAATTCAGAATTGGATAGAAAGAGTTGCTCACATACCTGCTGATGAGCAAGAGGGGGCGCCCGATGCTTGTATTATCGAATTAGGTGGCACGGTTGGGGACATCGAATCATCACCTTATGTCGAAGCTTTGCGACAATTCCAGTTTAGGGCCGGCCGAGAAAATGTAACCTTTGTGCATGTATCATTGGTACCAGTTATGGGCCCTGTTGGTGAACAAAAAACCAAGCCCACCCAGCATTCTGTCAAAGAATTAAGGGGTTTAGGAATAACGCCAGACATCTTAGTTTGTCGTTCTACCAAACCAATGACTGATGAAACTAAGGAAAAATTAGCGGCGTTTTGTCATGTTTCACCCGACGCAGTTATGTCGACCCACGATGTTCCAAATATCTACCACGTGCCACTAATGTTAGAAGCACAGGGGTTGTGTAATATTCTGGGTATTGATTGTAATAAAACACAATTGCTAACCCAATGGCGAGAAATGGCATATGATTTAGACACGTTAACAGAAGATGTCACAATAGCCATGGTTGGCAAGTATACTGATTTATCAGATGCATATCTTTCGGTTATCAAAAGTCTCCAGCATGCTGCAATGAAAGTTAGGCGAAAACTGTCAATAAACTGGATTGAAGCGAGCCACTTAGAAGTAGATTGGCAAGAAAATAGTGCCGATGAATACAAAGCAGCATGGCAAGATTTGAAGGATTCAAATGGGGTTTTAGTGCCTGGTGGATTTGGTGATCGTGGTATTGAAGGGAAAATTTTGGCGGCAAAATACGCTAGAGAGAATAATGTCCCCTACCTAGGAATTTGTTTAGGATTACAAGTTGCAACCATAGAATTTTGTCGAAATGTGTTAGGAATGTCCGGCGCTAACTCCACAGAATTTGATGAAAATGCCGAATATCCGGCGGTGATTTTTATGCCAGAGATTTCCAAAACCCACCTTGGTGGAACTATGCGTTTAGGCAGTAGACCCACGCTCTGGCAAGTTGATGATTGCCATATCAAACGCCTTTATGGCCCCGGGGATTCCGTCGATGAAAGACATCGACACAGATATGAGGTTAATCCAGATATTATCGGCGATATAGAGGAGGCGGGGTTGAAGTTTGTTGGCAAAGATGAAACTGGCCAACGTTGTGAAATTTTTGAATTGGCGGGGCATCCCTACTATGTTGGCGTACAATACCACCCAGAATTCAAGTCGAGGCCGGGAAGACCAAGCCCCCCTTTCCTCGGATTATTGATGGCTGCATCTGGCATCGGTATATGATTAGATATCTGCTACGCGAATTACTCTTGTTGTACGATATCCCTGTAACATTTTAACGAATTTACGTTGCTTAAATTCATTGTCCAAGGATTCCTCTCCAGTATCGATTCTAACATTTGATAGCCCAGTCAGTTTACCCGGCGTCGCAACGCCTAAAATAGACTCAATACCGATTATTCTCAGTACCTCAGGAGATAATTGCAAGTTGCCACGACCAATCAAAAATCCTTGGCCACCCATTGGTGAAAGAAGGAGAAGTTTGTTCCCGCTGTGTGTTGATAAGATTTTGATTAATTCTTGTTCGTTAAGGTCATTATACACTTTGTCTTGATATTGGATATCAATGCCGAGAAGAGTTAGTTCTTGACCTATCAGCTCACCAATTAGTCGAAGTGTACCGCCGCTACCCCAAACTACCATGAGTTCGGGATCATTGATGATTAATTCATTAATATGGCTGGCCAAACCTTCGATAATTTCTGCTTCCGACGACCTCTCAACCTGCTGTTTAGCACCTTGCATGAATCGGGGGCTTGCTGGGGTTAATGCTTCACCATACATTCGAACTTTCCATTGACCAGTTAGATAAATTTCTTCATCCAAATCCATAACTTCGGTAATAGATGACATTAAATCACCAATAACAAATGAAAAAAGGACCTCTGCGGCTGCATTTGGAGTGGTTGCAAAGCAACCTGAGTGCATTTTTACGCCCCCTGGGACACCAATTAATGGGATTTTAACCTCTCCTAAGGTGTTCACAATATCCCTAGTTGTTCCGTCGCCACCAGCGTACAGGATGACGTCAACATCGTGCTCAATCAGTTGCGACACCAGACTGTTGGTATCATCGGCACTTGTTGAGTCGGGAGTTTCTCCCAATGAGGTGTAATCATTGGTAATCCAATCGCCACCCATTCGACCGTCCCATGCCAATAATGTTGGAGACATCCCCGCTCTATTCAGCGACGAATTTAGTAGTTCAGCAAACCTATCTAAGCAGAGGGCCATTCTAGGCCCTGCCCGGTCTTGTGCACCTGCTTTTCTCGCTTCTTTGGCTCGTCCATCACTACCCTTGAAGCCAAGTTTGCCACCCAATCCGGCATCAGGATTGACAACAATGCCAACACGCATGTCTGTTCGTATTACTGATACTTCATGAAGTTCTGTCTCAACAGTTGAGCAATTTGACAAAGATTTCATTTGTCATTAATCGATGTAGGTATATGAGCAGTGGTGATTCGCCCCCCAATCTAAAGGATGTTCTTGACAAAAATTTCGCAGAATTAAAAATTGGTGAGGAAAAGTTCGAAGACGTCGTGGTTGCAAGTGAAACGGTTGCTCCGGAAAAAAGAAAAATAATCTACCAAGAGCGTTATTCTGCTGACAATCAGACGGACAGTTTTGTTGCTAAGCCAATAAGCGCCACAAAAAAACTGATTGAGAAGCCACATGATGTAAAGGAAGAAACTGTTGATGTTATACATGAGGAGAATGAAGTAAGTCCTGCTCCCGAGATTGTTGATTCCCCTGTATCAAAAATTGGCGATGATATAGTAGTGGAATGGTAATCTCTTATTGATAATGAATATCATTATCTTTATTTCCCTCCTCAAGTTGCGAAAATCATGGAAGGCTATGGCAAGACTGGTAAGGATGTGAAATGCCCTGTGATGCATGGATCTATGACAAATACAAACTACGGAATGACAAATAAAGATTGGTGGCCAAAACAACTTGACCTCACAATTCTTCACCAACACGATAAAAAATCAAATCCGATGGGTGAAGATTTTGACTATCGAAAAGAATTCAAGAATCTTGATTATCAGGCGTTAAAGAAAGATTTGCACGCGCTAATGACTGATAGTCAAGACTGGTGGCCTGCTGATTATGGACATTATGGTGGATTTTTCATAAGAATGACTTGGCATGCCGCTGGAACTTACAGAACTGGTGACGGTCGTGGTGGCGGAGGCACCGGAGCACAACGGTTCGCACCATTGAACAGTTGGCCTGATAATGGAAATTTAGACAAGGCAAGACGACTATTATGGCCAATTAAACAGAAATACGGCAATGCGATTAGTTGGGCTGATTTGCTAATCTTAACCGGAAATATTGCCATTGAATCAATGGGCGGCCCGGTATTTGGATTCGGTGGAGGAAGACCAGATATCTGGCATCCTGAAGAGGATATTTACTGGGGTGCGGAAGATGAATGGTTGGGAGATAATAGGTACGGCGATACCAGGCAAGATTTACAGAACCCGCTAGCTGCTGTTCAAATGGGCCTCATCTATGTTAATCCACAAGGACCAAATGCAAACCCTGACCCATTGTTAAGCGCTCAAGATATTAGAGAGACATTCTCAAGGATGGCGATGAATGATGAAGAAACTGTGGCACTAACCGCTGGAGGTCACACCTTCGGTAAGGCTCACGGAGCCAGCCTCGAAGACCATAAAGGACCAGAACCTGAAGGGGCTGGACTTGAGCAACAAGGCTTCGGATGGACCAGTGATTATGGTAGTGGAGTTGGTAGAGATACGATTACCAGTGGTATCGAAGGTGCATGGACACCAAACCCAACTCAATGGGACAATGGTTATTTTGATATGTTATTCAAATATGAGAATGATTGGATTTTGGAAAAGAGTCCGGCAGGCGCTCACCAATGGACTCCGGCAAACCCAGATGAGGCTGACATGGCGCCTGACCCTGAAGATGCTTCATTGAAGGTTCCAACGATGATGACAACCGCTGATATGGCAATGATAAGAGATCCAGAATACAGAAAGATATCGAAGAGATTCCATGAAAATCCAGATGAGTTTGGCGATGCTTTTGCAAGGGCATGGTTCAAACTACTGCACAGAGATATGGGTCCAAAGGTGAGGTATTTGGGTCCAGATGTACCTGACGAAGAGTTGATTTGGCAAGACCCGGTAAATCCAGGCCCAGTAAATTATGATGTTGAAGCGGTAAAATCTGCAATTAAAGGCTCTGGACTGAGTGTTACTGAGATGGTAGAGACTGCATGGGCAAGTGCATCGACATACAGAGGTTCCGATATGAGGGGTGGTGCAAATGGTGCGAGAATCAGATTATCACCACAGAAGGATTGGGAGGCTAACAAACCGGAACAGTTAGCAAGAATACTGTCAGTTCTGCAAAATATTGCTGATAATAACGGTGCCAGCCTCGCCGATACAATCGTCCTCGCCGGAAATGTCGGAGTTGAAATCGCTAGTGGAATGGAGGTAGCATTCCATCCTGGCCGGGGTGATGCTACTGAAGAGCAAACTGATACTGCATCTTTTGCTGTTATGGAACCATTAGCTG
>AACY020522122.1_pt1 | contig 13366 bp, 11 predicted proteins | sample 267378 | NCBI WGS metagenome assembly AACY02 (sample SAMN02954345, study PRJNA13694) | marine metagenome | biome: aquatic; feature: ocean; material: water; isolation source: isolated as part of a large dataset composed predominantly from surface... | reverse complement strand
CACCCGGAGATCTTTTTGACCCAACTTCGTGCCATGCTGAGAGCGTCTCTTGGCTTGGGTAATTTACGGATCTTATTGCCGATGGTGACCTCAGTCGACGAACTGGTCAGTTCAAAAGCACTGATTGGGCGCGTTATTGAGGAGTTGAAAGCAGAAGGCCTCGGTGTGGACACACCTGAAATCGGGGTCATGATTGAAGTGCCAAGTGCGGTGTATATGGCCGACGAGCTTGCAAAAGAAGCCGATTTTCTGTCGGTTGGCTCCAATGACTTAACGCAATACGTGCTCGCTGTGGATCGCACCAATCCACGCGTTGCAGACATGTTCGACAGCTTTAATCCGGCGGTTCTACGAGCATTACAGCAGACATCACATGCGGGCCAGGCGGCACAGATTCCGGTCGCACTCTGCGGTGAAATGGCTGGCGATCCCATGGCAGCTGTATTGTTAGTTGGGATGGGCTTTGATGAGTTGTCGATGTCGGCTTCTGGACTTGCCAAAATTAAACGTGTGATGGCACTTTTCAGCCGGGCTGAGTGCCAACAGTTGGCTCGGCGTGCGACAGAAGAAATGGCCTCAGGACATGAGGTGATGGCAATGATGGCCAACGCTCTACTGGATAAAGGGCAGCCGCTCCTTGTGCCACCTCGGTGGCGCCATGACGGCTCAGTTACGACCTGATGCTCGATTTTATGATGTATTTACCGCTTGGCGTGATCTCAGGCGGCCTGGCGGGTTTGTTCGGGATTGGCGGTGGGATTGTGATTGTCCCAGTCCTGTTGGTTGCGTTTGAGATTTTTCAAATGGAACGCGATCTGTTGGTGCATTTAGCAGTCGGCACCAGTTTGGCATGTGTTGTTCCGACTGCACTGAGTTCACTGCTTGCGCACCACAAAAAAGAGGGTGTGATTTGGCCATGGGTGATCCGATTGACGCCGTTTTTGGTGGTTGGCGGTTTACTCGGAGGGTACACAGCCGATCAACTTCCAGGTGACGTATTGACTATTATTCTCGGTACATTTTTGATGGTCATGGCGTTTCAGCTTTTTGTACGGAACAGGCAATATGTGGAAGCGGCTGCACTGAAAACACCGTCTATGGGTGTGTTTGGTGTATTTGGCCTGCTGCTCGGATGGGTCTGCGCGATGGTTGGAATTGCTGGTGGGGCACTTGCGATTCCGTTTTTTGCATCTTACGGCAGTGGCATGCGACGGGCTGTTGGCACGGCTGCCGCGGTGGGATTACCAACAGCCGCTGCCGGCGCTGTGTCTTTTGTGATTGCAGGGCTTGATAATCCGGGCCGCCCAGAGCTCTCGATCGGCTATGTCTATGTGCCTGCCTTTTTGGGCGTTGTGTTGACATCGACTGTGGCTGCACGCTTCGGTGCGCGCCTGGCACATCGTCTGGATCAGACTGTGCTTCGCAGGTTATTTGCTTGTTTTCTGGCAGTGCTTTCGATTCGTTTGATTTGGAATACCGTGATATGACTTATCCGCTGATTGATCCAGTCGCACTCGATCTTGGATTTATCCAAATACATTGGTATGGACTGATGTACGTCTTTGGCTTTTTGGCCGGCTATGGTCTGTCACTTCGCCGGATCAATCAGGGCCGATTTCCGCTGACTCAGGAGCAGATGTCTGATTTCCTCGGCTGGATTGCAATCGGCGTGATTCTCGGTGGGCGCGTGGGCTATATGCTTTTCTATCAAACCGAGCAGTTGGTTGCAGATCCCTTGTCTCTGTTCTATATCTGGGAAGGGGGTATGGCTTTCCACGGTGGGCTCTTGGGAGTCATCGGAATCACCTGGTGGTTCGCGCGGAAACATCAGATTCGACCCCTTGTACTGGGTGACGCGTTGGCACCATTGATCCCCATCGGGTTGGGCCTGGGACGGCTTGGTAATTTTATCGGTGGCGAACTCTGGGGTCGGGTGTCCGATGTACCCTGGGCAATTGTGTTTCCTGCCGCGGGACCGGATCCCCGTCATCCAAGCCAGCTGTATCAAATGGCTCTGGAAGGATTCGTGCTGTTCTGTATTTTGTGGTGGTTTTCATCCACGGATCGAAAGCCCGGCCAGGTCACAGGGCTCTTTTTGATTGGCTATGGCGTGTTCCGGTTTGCAGTCGAATTCGTCAGAGAGCCAGATGCACACCTTGGCTTTATCTGGTTGAATTGGATGACGATGGGCCAGTTGTTAACGCTGCCGATGATTGCTATCGGTGTTTGGTTGTTTATCCGCGACAAGGAGTCTGCGCGTGCGCGTGTATCTTGATCTCTTAGATCAGCTGTTGAAAGAAGGTCAGCCAAAAGGCGATCGGACCGGGACTGGGACCCTGAGTCGATTTGGCCATCAAATGCGCTTTGATCTCACCGAGGGTTTTCCCTTGGTCACCACAAAAAAGATCCACGTCAAGTCTGTGATCCATGAGCTGTTGTGGTTTATTCGAGGCGAGACGAATACGCAATATTTACGCGATCATGGCGTCTCGATTTGGGATGAATGGGCAACGCCCTCGGGCGATTTAGGACCGATTTATGGCGCGCAATGGCGTGCGTGGCCTGCGCCGGATGGACGTGTCATCGATCAACTCACTGATGTGATCGAGGCAATTCGGGCGCGACCGAATTCGAGGCGCTTACTGGTATCTGCATGGAATCCTGCATTGGTTCCAGATGAATCGATCTCGCCGCAAGCCAATGTCGAGCAAGGACTGATGGCGCTTGCACCTTGCCATACTTTGTTTCAGTTTTATGTGTCCAACGAGCAACTGTCTTGCCAGCTGTATCAACGGTCGGCAGATGTGTTTCTGGGTGTTCCGTTTAACATCGCAAGCTACGCCTTGTTGACGCATCTTGTCGCAGATCAGTGTGGGTTAGGCGTTGGTGACTTCATTTGGACAGGCGGTGATGTGCATCTGTATCAAAACCACGTTGAGCAAGCACGCGAGCAGTTGACACGCAGTCCTCGACCATTACCAACACTTTTGATTCAGCGCACACCTGCCACCATTACCGAGTATGAGGAAGGCGACATTGTGATCGAAGGCTATGATCCACATCCGCACATCAAAGCGCCGGTGGCTGTCTGATGCGTCATGCACTAATTGTGGCCCGCGGTGATAACGGCGTCATCGGACAGGACAATCAGCTGCCGTGGCATTTGCCCTGTGATCTCAAATATTTCAAGCGCACGACCTTTGGAAAGCCGATTGTGATGGGGCGAAAAACCTTTGAGTCAATTGGTCGGCCTCTGCCGGGACGCACCAATGTTGTGGTGACTCGAAACCCAGATTGGACGCACCCAGGGGTCCGTGTCTGTCACTCGCTGTCAGATGCACTGAAGCTGGCCAGTGCTCAGGCGAGCCTGGATGCACAGGATGAGGTGATGGTGATTGGCGGTGCGACCCTGTATCGAGATGCGATGGATGGCGTTGATCGCTTGTACATCACTCAAGTGCACTGTGCGCCACTCGGTGATGCCACCTTTGATGCCCCGGATCCAACGATATTTGAGCGGATTTCAGCGGAGCATCATGCGGCGGGCGAAGACTACCCAGCCCACACCTATGAGGTGTGGGACAGGCGCCCTTAGGCTCAGTCGTCGCCGTCTGTCACGGCACCTCGACTGGCGCTTGCAACTTGTTTTGCATACTTCGCGAGAATACCCCGAGTGGGCAGTTCTTTTTCCATCCGCCAATTGGACTTACGAGCCGCTAACGTTGCGTCATCGAGGTCCACTTCGAGTGTGTTCGCTTCTGCATCAATCGTCACAGTATCGCCATTTTCAATCAGCCCGATTGGCCCGCCCACGGCGGCTTCGGGGGTCACATGGCCGATGACGAATCCGTGCGAACCGCCTGAGAACCGTCCATCGGTGATCAATGCAACATCCTGACCAAGACCTGCGCCCATGATCGCGCTGGTCGGTGAGAGCATTTCGCGCATACCCGGTCCGCCTTTCGGGCCTTCGTACCGAATCACAATCACTGAGCCCTTAGTGACCTGCCCATCCATGATGGCGGCAAAAGCTTCTTCTTCGGAGTTAAAGCAGGCCGCTGTCCCGGTGAACTTCAAACCTTCTTTACCTGAGATTTTTGCCACCGCGCCTTCGGGCGCGAGGTTGCCGTATAAAATCCGCAAATGACTGTCTTTTTTCACAGGATTGTCAAAGGCGCGAATAATATCCTGGCCCTCAGGATACGCCTGAACATTGGCGAGATTCTCAGCCATCGTCTGTCCAGTGACTGTCATCACGTCACCGTGAAGCAGTCCGCGGTCCAATAGCATTTTCATCACCGGCTGAATTCCACCGATGGCGATGAGCTCACTCATCAAGTATTTCCCTGACGGTTTGAGGTCGGCCAAGACCGGAACGCGCTTGCCGATTTCTGTGAAGTCATCTAATGAGAGCTCAATGCCTGCGCATTGCGCCATCGCGATCATATGCAGCACGGCATTGGTGGAACCACCAAGCGCAATGATAACTGTGATCGCATTTTCAAATGATTTTTTTGAGACGATATCTGATGGTTTGAGTCCGAGCTCAATGAGCTTCATGACGGCAGCACCTGCAGCCTCAGAATCCTTTCGCTTATCACCTGACACCGCCTCTTGCGCCGACGAATTTGGCAATGACAGACCCAAGGCCTCAATGGCGCTGGCCATGGTGTTGGCCGTATACATACCGCCGCAGGATCCAGGACCTGGGATGGCTGTTTTTTCAACAGCAATTAACTGGTCATCATCAATGGTCCCGGCTGCGCGTTGGCCGACGGCCTCAAACACCGAGACGATGTCGCGTCGCTCAATCCCCGGTTGAATGGTACCGCCGTAGACAAACACCGATGGACGGTCCAGTCGAAGCATCGCCATGACGCATGCAGGCATGTTTTTGTCACATCCGCCGATGGTCACAACACCATCAAACCCCTGGCCTGCCACGACGGTCTCAATGGAGTCACAAATGACCTCACGGCTGACCAAGGAGTAGCGCATGCCAGGCGTCCCCATGCTGATGCCGTCGCTGATTGTAATGGTGTTAAAGACCACGCCCTTGGCGCCGGCTTTGTTTGCGCCCTGTTCTGCATGGTCAGCGAGTTCGTTGATGTGCATATTGCAGGGCGTCACCATGCTCCAGGTACTCGCGATACCAATTTGTGGCTTCTTGAAGTCGTCGTCCTCAAATCCAACAGCGCGCAACATCGCCCGTGAGGGTGTTTGAGAAAGTCCGTCGACAATGACGGATGAATGTGGCCTCTTTGAGTCGGTCATGTTTTTGTCCTATATCTTCTTTGTTAAGACAGCAGAATTTCTCTGGAAATTGTAAAGAGCCTGCCGGTTTTCTGGGAGCGCATCAACTGAGGATTCTGAGAATCCTCGCTCAGTAAACCAGTCTTGGGCCTGAGTTGTTAAGACGAACAGGGTCTCGATTCCCTCGGCGCGTGCGCGCGTCTCCATTGCATGTAACAACCGAGTCCCCAACGTCTCTCCACCCTGTTCGGGCTCCACTGCCAAACAAGCCAATTCGGCAGAGCGCGCATCCAAGGGATACAAGGCCGCAGAGCCAAGCAGGCGGCCATCTTGTTCGACCACCTGAAAATGGGCAATTTCTGCCTCCAGTTTCTCCCGTGAGCGCTGAACCAGTGCTCCTGAGGACTCAAGTGGCGCCAACAAGTGCAACAAACTTGCGAGGTCATCGGTGCGTGCTGCTCGAATTCGGGCTGTCGGTTCCTGGGTCACAAGCGTTCCAGAGCCCTCGGTTGTCAGCAACTCGGTCAGGATGGCTCCATCGGTTGTTGCGCCTAACAGATGGCAACGCGGCACTCCACCGCGAACTGCGCGCTCGGCCGCTGTCAGCCGCAGTTTAATATCTGAGGGTTGATGCGCTTCAACGCTTGCAATGTCCGAGAGCGTCAGCTCAGAGATTCGAGCGCCCTGTTGATCGAACAGACAGTCCTGCTCACCGAGTAATATCAGCTTGTCGGCATGCATGGCGGTTGCGACCGCGGCCGCAATTTCTTCACTGGCCAAATTGTAGAGCTGTCCTGAGGGTGCATAAGCCAAATGGTCGATCCATGTGATGTGGCCTAGATCCAGTTGCTCATTTATTGCAGCGGTGTCGACACGGCGAATGGCTCCAGTCAATTGATGATCCACGCCGTCAAAAATACCCAGTGGTTTGGCATGCACGAAGTGTCCAGAAATTAGCTGGACTTCGCTTTGATTGCGATGCCGAGCGCGCACGAAAGCCGCTTGTAAGCGATGCGCTGCCTCGTTAACCAGATGCTTTATATCGCCCAGCAAACCAGAATCGGTGATTCGTCGACCTTGATGAAAAGTCGATGCGACACCACCTGCACTTCGATGCGCGTTGATGGCATGGCGTGTACTCTGTACCAAAACCAGACGCACGCCGAGCGAATTGAGCAACACCAAGTCCTCAACCAGCCGGCCGGTAGTGAGTTCGGAGCGCGCAACATCTGACAAGAGCACAACAAAGGTCTTGCCTCGAAAGTGTTCGATGTAGGGTCCAGCCTCTCGGAGCCAGGCCACCAAAGGTTGCGTCTGAATAGTAAAACTCCCGTAATTGACTGAGAATTGTGCGATGAATCCTGCCGTAACTCCAGAAGCGATCGAATTGGAACTGAAATTCGGTTTCCCCGACGGCTCGGCCGACGAGATCGAGCGGGCGTTGGTTGCGGCTGATTTGTCAGCTGAGTCACTGGGCACACAACTGCTTGATAATCAGTATTTCGATACCTGTGATGGCCTCTTACATCACCAGAATGTGGCGATTCGGGTGCGTTCGATTGGCGCTGCGCATGAAATGACAGTGAAGATCCGAGCACCTGATGAAGGCGGTCTGACACGACGGCAAGAGTGGAACGTATCCATTGCGACTCCGCATCTGGCGATGGACGCACTTACCGCGCTCCCGCTGCCACCAGATGTCCTCAGCGCGATTTCCGGGCACAGGCTGCAACCGGTTTTTAGTAACCGGTTCCATCGCACAGATTGGCGGGTCACGTTGGCTTCAACGACGATGATGGTGTCTTTTGATCAGGGTCTTGTCTCGAGTGCGCATACGTCTTCCCCTGTGTCGGAGATTGAGATTGAATTGCTCACGGGACATATTTCAGAACTGATTGATGCAGGTTTAAGGCTTACCGATCGGTTGCCGGTGTATTTGGCTGTCATCAGTAAAGCCGAGCGGGGTGATTGTGTGATCCGACAGCAGCCACCCAGGAGTATTCAGAGTTCTGATGCAATGGATCAGCTGCACGCTGTGAGTCGTGCGCTTGACCCCTTATCTGGGCCTGATTACGCGAGTGCCATTCGCGGGCTTGAAGCTCTAGGCCTGTCTGCCTCAGCCTGCGCTCAGTTGAGTCAGGGACAAATTCCAATTGGCCTGGCGCGATGGATGGTTGAGCGATCGATGGAGGATTGGCGTGACGCCCTTTGAATATTCACGATTTTTATCGCGTTGGGCAGAGGTTCAGGACCCAGATCATGCTTGGTTGTCATCTGACGGATCAAAACGCCCAGATTACCTGACATTAGGTCAATCCATTGAGGCACTGATCAGTCAGCCAACGCCCGTGTTTGATCAAAGCATCCGCCAGCTTCGCAATCGCCATCAAGCCGGTCTGATTTACCGATTATTGACGGGGATTGATACGTTTGAGGACACCGTTGCAGTGACCACTGCGCTCGCTGAATGCTTCTTGCAAGCCAGTCTTTCCCATCATCGAGCGATTCTCGAGGGTGCGTTTGGGACGCCTGCGCATCCCGGATTTGTGGTGCTTGGTATGGGCAAACTTGGTGGACGAGAGCTCAACCTGTCCTCGGACATCGATATTTTTTGCATCTTTGCTGAAGATGGTGAAACCAGTGGGCCTCGTGTTCGTGAGCACGGCGAGTTTTTCACGCGGTTGACGCAGCAGATGGCCAAGTCGCTCGATGCGCAGACCGTGGATGGGTTTGTTGCTCGAGTGGATCAGCGATTGAGACCTTGGGGATCTGCCGGTCAATTGGCGATTCCAGTCGTGGCCTGTGAGGATTACTACGAAATCCACGGGCGGGAATGGGAGCGATTTGCACTCCTCAAAGCACGTCCCGTCGCCGGCGATCTTGCCTTGGGTGATGCACTCATCACGACCTTACGCCCATTTATGTACAGAAAATACCTGGATTTTGGCGTTTTTGAATCGATTCGAGACTTGAAGTCCAAGATCGAAGCGGAAGTCCGACGGGCCGGCAAGGAAACCAATGTGAAGGTGGGCCGTGGCGGAATCCGGGAGGCGGAGTTTATTGTTCAGGCAATGCAACTGTTACGTGGCGGGCAGATTCCGGCGCTGCAGGCCACTGGGTTTTTAGAGGCGCTTGATGCCTTGGTTGCGACAGACGTCATGGCGACCCCTGAGGCAAGCCAACTGCGTGATGATTATCTGTGGCTGCGTCATGTTGAGCATGTGATTCAGGCGGAGGATGACCAACAGACCCAAGCTTTGCCCGAGGATTCTGGGCCCTTGGCGTCGATGCTTGGCTATGACTCGGCGTCCACGTTTGAGCGTGTCCGGCTTGAGGTGACAGAGCGCGTGAACCAAGCGTTCAGTGCGTTTTTAAGGGTTGAAGAGGCTGAGTCTGGCGCAGATCGCGCTGTGGATGAAGCGGTTGCTGAGCGACTGGATGCAATGCGCCACGATGAGTCCTGCGAGCGCCTTGAACCCGTCGCCCGCGGTCGTTTATTAACGCTTCTCAAACAGCTTGGTCCCGAGTTGTCAGAGTATCCCCTGGCAGTGACAGAGCGCATGCTTCGGTTTATCAGTACCTGTACACGACGCAGTGCCTATCTTGCACTTCTTTCAGAAAATCAAGGTACGCGCGCGCGGATGCTCGACATTCTGAATCGTTCGTCATGGATCACCGAGCGATTGATTGAGATGCCTGCGCTGTTGGACGAATTACTCACGTTGAATGCCGATGAGGCGGTGTTGAGTCGAGATGAGATTGGCCAGGAATTGTCGATGCGTCTACAACGGGTTGACCCCGAGGACCCTGAACAGCTGACAGAGACTCTGGCTCAATTTGCCCGTGGCTTGGCGTTTCGGGTGGCAGTTTTTGAGGTCAGACAGTCCATCCCCTTGATGCGCGTCTCAGATCAGTTGACCTGGATTGCTGAGGCGGTGGTGACTGAGGTCCTGCATCATGCGTATCGAGAAGCAATCATCAAACACGGTGCGCCGGCGCGTCTGCGACTGGATGAAGCTGACGCATTGGGCTTGGCTGTAATGGGTTACGGCAAGCTCGGCGGTATTGAAATGAGTTATGGATCGGATTTGGATTTGGTGTTTGTCCATGACATTGACCCGGATCAGTTGACCGACGGTGCACAACCCATCGAGGGCGGGATTTTTTTAAATCGGGTGGTGCGGCGTGTGATTGCATTACTTGAGACCACGACACGCTTTGGCAAGCTGTATGAAATCGACACGCGTCTGAGGCCATCGGGTCGCTCAGGACTGATGGTGGTTGGTTTGTCTGCACTTCAGAAATACTTAGATGAGTCGGCTTGGACATGGGAATTGCAAGCGTTCGTTCGTGCGCGACCGGTGGCAGGCGATCAGTCGCTTCAGTCCGGTTTAGCGAAGTTGCGGCAAAGCATCTTGGTCCGAGCCCGCGATCAGGATCGGTTGCTTCAGGATGTCGTGGCCATGCGTGAGAAAATGCGGGCGCATCTTGGCAGTGCGGAGGGAGAGTCGCGTTTTGACTTAAAGCACGATCGTGGAGGTATCGTCGATATTGAATTTATGGTGCAATATCTGATTCTTGCGCATGCAAACACGCATCCAGAGCTTGCGGCATACACAGATAATATCCGCCAGCTCGAGGCGCTTGCCAACACTGGATGCATAGCCGCCGCTGATGCGAACGCCTTGAAGACGACCTACATCCGCTATCGTGCGCTGAATCATGAAGCGATTTTAGCGGGCCAACACGGCGGCGTAGATCGAGAAGAGGTCGCCGATGAGCGGCAACTGGTTTCGCGCTATTGGGCGAAGTGGATGAACTGATTGGAATGAACGATGCACTCAAATTTTGCAGACCGTGATGGGTTAATTTGGTTCGATGGAGAGCTTAAGCCTTGGCGTGAATGCCAAACGCATGTGCTGACGCACACATTGCATTATGGGCTTGGTTGTTTTGAGGGCGTGCGTGCATATCACACTGCCGACGGTGCGGCGATTTTTCGGTTGCATGACCACACCAAACGATTGTTCGATTCAGCCAAAATCCTCGGCATGCAAATTCCCTACTCGCTGGATGAGATTGATGCAGCACAAAAGGCAGCTGTGGCCTCAAATAATCTCGAGCATGCGTATATCCGACCCATGGTGTTTTATGGTTCTGAGGGCATGGGTCTGCGCGCTGACGCATTGAAAACGCATGTGATCGTTGCGGCCTGGGCGTGGGGATCCTACATGGGTGAAGAAAACATGCAGCGTGGTATCAAGGTCCGCACGTCGAGTTACACGCGCCATCACGTCAATATCACGATGACCAAGGCCAAAGCCAATGGCAACTACATGAACTCGATGCTGGCGCTTCAGGAGGCGCTCTCAGGAGGTGCTGACGAAGCGCTGTTGCTCGACCCAGAGGGATATGTTGCAGAGGGCTCAGGTGAGAATGTCTTCATTGTGCGTGATGGCGTCATTTACACCCCCGAGCTCACCAGTTGTCTTGATGGCATCACACGCAAAACTATTTTTGTGCTGGCGAAGTCACATGGCTTAGACGTGGTTGAGAAACGGATCACACGGGATGAGGTCTTGATCGCTGACGAAGCCTTCTTTACCGGGACGGCTGCCGAGGTCACACCGATTCGAGAGCTGGATTCCCGTCCAATTGGTGCAGGATCGCGTGGACCCATTACTGAGTTGCTTCAGTCTGACTATTTTGATGTTGTGCACGGGCGGATGAGTGCCTATCAAGACTGGGTGACACTGGTTAAGGACTGATCAATGCCGACCTTGGTGGTCGGCCCGAATTGGGTCGGCGATATGATCATGGCGCACAGCCTGATCACGTATATCAAATCAAAGCGGGCCAGCGATCCACTGCATGTTCTCGCGCCCTCCTGGAGTCTTGATGTTGCACGGCGGATGGCTGAAGTCGATCAGGTGGTTGAATTGCCTTTTGGCCACGGTGAGCTGCATTTAAAGCGCCGCTGGCAATTTGCCAGACAGTTGAAGTATTCGAAATATCACCGGGCTTTTGTGCTGCCAAACTCTTGGAAATCAGCACTGATCCCCTGGATGGCTGGTATTCCTCGACGCATCGGTTGGCGCGGTGAACATCGCTATAAGTTACTCACCGACCATCGGCTCTTGTATCCCGAGCGCTTCCCACGGATGGTCGATCGCTATCTCGCCTTAGCATTTCCGGCCAATCTCGCGCTGTCTGCCAACCAATTGCCAGAGGCGCCTGAATACCCGGTTTTGACGGTGGATGAGGTGCGTCAAAACGAGTTGCTGTCTGGATTTTCACTGGATCGCAGTCGGTTGATCGCTCTGTGTCCAGGTGCTGAATTTGGCCCCGCCAAACAGTGGCCGCTCGAGCGCTATGCATTAATCGCTGAGCGCCTGGCCGCTCAGGGCCACCAAGTGATGTTGATGGGCTCTGAGAAGGATCGCGAAGACACAGACACCATCATGAAGTCCATCACCCCGAAGCATCGGGAGGCTGTGGTCAATCTTGCAGGCCAGACCACCTTGTTAGATGCCATTGATCTGATTGGCGCGTCTCAGGGTGTTGTGACCAATGACTCTGGATTGATGCATGTGGCGGCGGCCACTCGGCGCCCCCTTGTTGCACTCTTCGGTCCATCGTCGCCCGACCATACGCCCCCGTTGTCAGACAACGCCTCGATCGTGACACATTCAATTCCATGTCATCCGTGCTTTGAGCGCACCTGTCCGCTGCATCATCAGGCGTGTCTATCTGAGGTGACTGTTGAAACTGTGATGGATGCGTTGGAGATGCGCATGCGTGCAATCGTTTGATGCGTGTTTTAGTGGTCAAAACCTCTTCAATGGGAGATTTGATCCACACCTTGCCGGCACTGACTGACGCAACGCATGCCTTGGGGCCGATTCAATTCGATTGGGTGTGTGAGCCAAGCTTCCAAGAGATTCCGCATTGGCATCCAGCGGTCTCAGATGTGCTGGCGATCCCACTTCGAACATGGCGCGGCCGCCTTCATCGACTCCTGTTTTCTGATGCTTTCCGAGCCTACAAAGAGGCTTTGTCTACGCACACCTATGATGCAGTGATCGATGCGCAAGGGCTGATGAAAAGCGCATTTCTGATCACGCGATTTACCCAAGGCGTTCGCCATGGCTATGCGCTGTCGTCGGCGCGTGAACCACTTGCCAGTCTCGCCTATCACCGTCGTTACCGGATTTCTCGGGATTGGCATGCGATTTCCAGAATTCGCCATTTATTTGCAGAGGCCCTCGGCTACTCAGTTCCCGAGCAGGCGCCGGATGCGTCTATTGATTTGGGTCAGCCTGTCACTCAGGTCAATCGGATTGTCCTCGTGACACAGACCAGTCGAGTACACAAATGTTGGCCAGTGGCTGCGTGGCAACAGGTCATCGAGCAAGCAACTGAACGATTTGATGAGGTGGTCTTGCCTGCGGGAACACCCGCGGAGCAGCGTGCAGTAGAGCAATTCATGGGACATCAATCTGTTCGGGTTGTTGCCGGTGCAACGCTGACTGATGTCGCACTCGAACTCGCTGGCGCTCGTGCGGTGATTTCAGTTGATACAGGGTTGTGTCATGTTGCAGATGCTTTGGGTGTCCCGCTCTTGGCCTTGTATGGGCCGACCTCGCCGGGTTTGGTGGGACCAATCGGCCCGCAGGCTCAGGTGATCCAGTCGCCGACCTCGGAGATGTCACAGATCCCTGCAGCGGATGTCATTCGCTGGCTTAACGCGATTGATACAGCGTCTGACGCGATCCATCAGGGTTTGTCTTAAAGCGTTTGTGCATCCACATGTACTGTGCCGGTTGATGTGAAAGCGCAGATTCAATCATCTGATTCAAAGCCGTCGCGTTTGCCAATTCATCGTCAGATGGATAGTCGTCTGGCATCGCACGGAATTGAACCCGATACCGGCCTTGCCTCCGATGCAGTTCGAGAAACAAAGTGGTGGCTCCAGACATACGAGCCAATCTCGCTGGAGTTGTGACAGTGCTGGCTGGTCGTCCGAAGAAGGGTGCGAAGACGATGCCTCGAACTCCCATGTCTTGATCCGGTCCAAACCAGACGAGCTCACCAGCCTTCAGGCGTTTGACGA
>AACY020232309.1_pt1 | contig 13375 bp, 13 predicted proteins | sample 267378 | NCBI WGS metagenome assembly AACY02 (sample SAMN02954345, study PRJNA13694) | marine metagenome | biome: aquatic; feature: ocean; material: water; isolation source: isolated as part of a large dataset composed predominantly from surface... | reverse complement strand
ATATGCACAGTACATTAAGTTTGGTGAAAGAAAAGAATGTCACTCCTTATCTCAAGAATGCCCAAGAGAAACAATATTAGTTCAGAATGGTTTTGCACCTACATTTGGAGCTGCTTGGGACAACAACCCCTATGCTGCTCAATGGTCTCTCGTTGAAGGAAAACCTCCAACAAATATTAGAGAAGTTGTCATGGATGTCCTTACTGCTGAAAACCATGGCTTTGCAGTTGGAGACAAAGTTACTGTACTTGCTGGAGCAACTCCCGCAACTTTTACTATTTCTGGAATAGCTGAATTTGCAAATGTCGGATCTCCAGGAGGTGCAACATTTGCACTATTCGAATTCACAACTGCTCAAAAATTATTAGATTCTCAAGGAAAAGTGGATTTAATAAATGTTGTTGTTGAAAATAATTACGAAGTAAATGAAGTTAAAGATCAAATAGCAAATCTTGATAGGGAAAACATAAATGTAATTAATGCCCAAGAAGCTGCAGCAGAGCAAGCTGATTCGATTAAGCAAGGTCTCGACTTCTTCAACACTATCCTTAACGTTTTTGCCGGAATAGCTATATTTGTTGGTGCTTTTATTATCCAGAACACGTTTAGAATCCTTCTCCTACAGAGAACCAAAGAACTTTCTTTACTTAGAGCACTTGGTACATCTAAAAGACAAATATATAGACTTGTTATCTCAGAATCTCTTTTTATGTCCATTGTTGGGTCTGGTCTAGGAATTGGTCTAGGAATTGGACTTGCAGTCGCAGTTAAAGAGGGTTTAAAATATTTTGAATTTGGATTACCAGAAGGTCCGTTGGTTCTCACAACTGAGGCTGCACTTATTGGTTTAGCAATTGGTATAACAGTAACGATTCTCTCATCGTTACTTCCTGCTAGAAAAGCATCTCAGGTTAGTCCAATGGAGGCTATAAGAGATAGTGTTTCAACACCTAAAGGAAAGTCACTATTTTTAAGATTAATTTTTGGAACCCTTATCTCAACTATTGGTTTTGGAATGTTGTTCGGTGTCCTTTTTGAATTTTTAGATCTTCCTACCCTTTCCTCACTACAGCAAGTAGGATTCGGAGCAGGTATTATATTTATTGGAATTTCGGTAATTACCCCATCAATTACAAAACCTTTTGTGTTCATATTTGAGAAACTTTATAACTTAATATTCGGAATTTTAGGAAAATTAGCAACAGAGAATTCAAAGAGGACACCAAGAAGAACGGCTTCAACAGCCTCGGCTTTAATGATTGGATTAACATTGATTTCTTTAGCTAATGTAATTACAACTTCATTTAAAGCACAGGCAGAGACCCTCATTAGCGAAGTTATTTTAGCTGATTACCAAGTTAGCGCTGCAAATGTATTTGCATCACCTGGAATTCCGACTGGGCTATCAGAAGAGTTGCTGGAACTTGATGAAGTTACCAAACTATCACGAACTAGAGCAACAGTAGTTGGCTACAATCAAAGGCCTTTAATTTTAGGTGCTGTAGATGAAACAGTATTTGATCTCGTTAAAACTGAAGATATAGAGGGAAGCAGGGAGAGTTTCCTAGAGAAGGATAATATTGGAATTTTAAATCAAACAGCAGAGAGAGAAGGCTTGTCAGTAGGCGATCAAGTATTACTAACCATACCTGAAGAGGGAGAAAAAGCTTTTACAGTCTCATATATTTTTGATTGGACAACCCAACCCCCAGCTGAGTTCTTTGTTTTACTTGAAAATAATTCGTTCTTTAGTGATGAGTCACTTGATACAGAATTATATTTCAACGTAATTGAGAAAACACCAGAATTAGAAGAAAAAATAAATACGATTGTTGATGGATATCCAGGAGTTGAAATAAGAGATGAAGATGGATTAGTTGAGGAAGCCAACAATCAAATTCAGTTATTACTAAATGTAATTTATGGATTTCTATCCATTTCAATATTTGTAGCTCTATTTGGAATTACCAACACACTTTCTTTATCAGTTTATGAAAGAACTAGAGAAATAGGCCTTATGAGGGCAATAGGCACATATAGAAAACAAATTAGGAGAATGATTTTTATTGAATCTTCCATTATTGCTATATTTGGAGCAGCACTTGGTACCGCTCTAGGAATTTTCTTTGCATGGAGTTTGATACAAACCTTAGCTGATGAAGGCTTTACAGTATTTGCTGTGTCAACCCAACAGACTTTGCTTTGGATTGGTATCTCAATAATTGCTGGAGTAGTTGCAGCAATTTTGCCAGCAATTAGGGCATCAAGACAAAACATCCTAGAGGCTATCTCCTACGAATAAATATTTATTAGACGTACAATACCTATATGACTCAACAAGAAATAACAAGTCTTTTATCTGAAATGGTGAAAATTCAATCAATTAGTTCTGATAAAAACCATAGAGATGATGTAGATGCATCTGCTCAATTTGTAGAAAACTTATTTTCAGGATTAGGACTAAATACCCAAGTAATTAAAGTTGCTGGAGGAATGCCAGCTGTTGTTGCACATACCGAAATCGACCCTTCAAAAAAAACGGTATTGTTATATGCCCATCACGATGTTCAGCCCGTTGGTGATCTAGACCTATGGAACACAGATCCTTTTGAGCCCGTCATAAAAGAAGGAAGACTTTATGGCAGGGGTTCTGGTGACAATAAATCTGGAGTTGTTGTTCATTACAATGTTGTTAAAGAGCTTTTAGAAGACTTACCAGTTAATATTAAAATTTTTATAGAGGGTGAAGAAGAAATTGGATCTCCAACGATGACATCCTTTATCGAGCAAAATAGAGAAGCTTTAGAAGCAGACGTTATCGTTATTGCCGATTCAGGAAATGTGAAAATCGGAGTTCCTACAATAACAACAACACTTAGAGGATTAGCCGATGCATTTATTGAAGTTGATCAACCTATGAGACCAATACACTCTGGTGTAGGTGGTGGAGTTGTTCCCGATGCTTTTATGGTTCTGAGCAGAATTATTGCTTCATTCCATAACGAAAAGGGAGAACTCTTGATTGACGGATTAACTCCAACAGATATGCAGGTCACAGAACTTGAAGAATCTTTTATGAAAAAAATGCTTGGATCTGACAAAATAAATCTCTTTGATACAGAGAGTATTTCAAAAAGACTTTGGTTAGAACCAGCATTAGATGTCTTAGCTATTGACGCACCACCAGTTAAAGACGCTGTCAACTTAGTTATACCCAAAGCTAAAGCAAAAATTAGTTTAAGACTTCCACCGACAGAAGACCCAGAACACGCTATGAAAATGCTTGAAGAACATGTTATGAAAAACATTCCCTGGAATGCCTCTGTTAAGTTTATTCCAAACTCAAAAGGTTCGGGCGTTGTTGCAGATCCAAATAAACCATTCACGACTGAATTAGTTAATAGCTTTAATACAATCTGGGATAACAAAACAGCATACATCGGGGTAGGAGGTTCAATACCTTTTGCGAACGATTTTGTTAGAGAGTTTCCAAATGCAGAGCTTGTATTGGTTGGTGCAGCAGACGAAGAACTTGGAAATGCTCATGCACCAAATGAAAGCGTTCAAATTGACCATATAGAAATGCTTATTAAAAGTCTTATCCAAACTCTCAAAAATATTTCTTAAATCGAAAGAACTTTTGCAAAAATAGGAAAATTATGGAAATAGGAATAGATTCATTCGCAAAAAAAACTCAAACTAATGAAGGTGGAACGGTTGAGGATGATGCCAAAGCAATGTCCGAACTAATTGAGAGAATAGTCCATGCAGACAAAGTGGGTTTAGATATTTTTGGCATTGGAGAGCATCATAGAGAAGAGTTTTTAGATTCAGCTGCACATAATATACTTTCAGCTGCGGCAGTAAAGACAGAAAATATTAAACTAACCAGTGCCGTTGCCGTTATAAGCGCTATGGATCCGGTAAGGTTATTTCAAAATTACTCAACATTAGATTTAATTTCAAACGGTAGGGCAGAGATAGTTGCCGGCAGAGGTTCTTTTACAGAAGCTTTTCCATTATTTGGGCTCGACTTTAACGACTATGACAAACTTTATGCTGAAAAATTGGATCTGCTTTTAAAAATTAGAGATGAAAATCAGGTGACTTGGTCTGGAAAATTTAGACCACCTCTTGAAAATCAATATATTTATCCAAGACCTGTTCAAGACAAGCTCCCCATTTGGGTTGGTGTTGGCGGAACGCCAGCATCATTTGTAAGAGCAGGGACACTCGGCTTACCACTGATGGTTGCGGTTATAGGAGGAGAAACACATAGATTCCGTCCTCTAATTGATCTTTATTATGAGGCAGCAGAAAAGGCTGGTCATGAAAAATCTTTATTAAAAGTAGGTCTTCACTCCTTAGGTTTTGTTGCTAACTCAAAGGAGGAAGCCATTGAAAAATATTTTCCAGGTTATCGTATCTGGTTTAATCAAATCGGCAAAGAGCGTGGTTGGCCACCAGTTACCATAGAGAGATTTGAACAACAAATTGGTGAGCTAGGTGCATATGTTTTAGGAGGACCAGAAGAAGTTGCTGAAAAACTGATACGTCATAGCGAAGCTTTAGGTGGAATATCTAGATTCACTTTTCAAATTGATAATGCTGGATTAACTCATGAAGACTTACTAGAAACGTATTCATTAATCGGAGAAAAAGTTAAGCCATTAGTTTTAAATAATCTCTAAACCAGGCCCATCCATCAACCAAATTTTGTAAAATAAGTATGTGATTTAAGGTAGTTAAATTACATTAATAATTTAATAAGAGGGAACTTATGGAAGGTAGGTTAACTAATGAAAAAATTTTTCACCCAACCAATCGGTGATTTATCAAGACAAAATGCACTGACTTTTTTAGTCATCAATGTGGTATTTATAGGAGTGGAGTTCTCAGGAACAACTGCTTTAGATGCAGTTGATCATTTGTTGAACTTTTTCTGGGGGTTCACATTAATTTCTATAATTATTGCCGGCTATTATCTTGCTGAGGGCCATGTTCCTGAGTATTGGAAAGCAGCTACAACCGTATTAGCTACAGTAATTATTTTTGGTACGTTTCTTGAAATTACTCTAGTTGAAGATGGTTTTTTACCAATGTACTTTTTTTGGGCTTTTAACTCATTAATTTACACTTTAACTTTAAGAGGCACTGGCATTTTTCGTCCACTATATGAAAACATAACAGTCTTGGGTGCATTTATCATAACCATTGGTAGTTCAGCAAATATATTTTTTGGTTATGAATTGCCAGAAGATTTCCAAATAATTGGACTTGTTGGATGGTTGTTATTAGTAGTTGGAACAAGTTTAGGAAATTATTTTGCTTGGGGTGACAAAATGTCCTCAAGCGCAGAATAAAAGAAAGGTAAAAACATGTATGTAAGACTAGGGTTAGCAAACCCCAAAGAAGGCATGACAGATGATGCCCTAAGTTACTTTAGAGATGTTGCAATTCCTGTATATGATCAGGTAAGCGGACTACTCGGAGCAGCAGCATGTATTAATAATGCTGGACAGCTTATGGCTTGGACTACTTGGGCAAACAACGAAGCAAAAGAGGCTGCAATGTCAGAGTTTCAGCAAAACCTTTCGGGATTAGCTGACTTTTTAACCGAACCACCGACAATCTTAGAAGGACCAATGGTTGCTGGACAACAGTACACCATGGTTCCAAAAGATGGTACGGACCCGTTTTTTGCTAGGTTTGTCTTAGGTGGAGGCACCCAAGATGGAAAAACATATGACGATGTAGCAGAATTTATGTCTAATACTGTATATCCAGCTTATGAAAACGTAGAAGGAATATTTGCTTCTGCTGCATGCAAGACTGGAGATGATAGTGGCTTTAGTTTTAATTTTTGGACTAGTCACGATGCAGCACACGCTGCTTCAGATGTAATCTCATCTGTTGTCTCAGATGCAGTAGCAAATTTGATAAGAGAAGCTCCACAGGAGCTAACAGGAGAATGTACAGTTTGGAAAAACTATGTAGATTTTCCTGTAGGAAAAATGTAGAAAGGAAATTAATTATGTTGAGTAAAAAAGAAGCCCAGCTTGGTGTAACAATGGCAAGAATTGCTGCCATTGGAACAATTATCATATTTGGTATCCAGGCATTATTGATTGGTCCTGATCAAGTGGGGTATAGTTCACAATATGGTGCGATTGTTGATGTTGTATCTTTTGTACAAATATTTGGATTTTTATTTACTATTCAATTGACTAGACAGTTATTTGGTGAAAACAATCCTTATTTCAGGATTGTAGGCAGAATCCTATTTGCCGCAGCTGTTATACAGCTAACTGGCACATTGTCAGCTACTGCAAACAACAATGCAGTCTTTGATACAGTTCTTTCAACAGACCAAGCAGGTGCAGTTTCTAATATTGGACAAACTGTGACTTTTATACTTTATGGTATTTGGGCACTGTGTCTCATTAGTGCTGATGTTAAAAAACTTGTTCCCTCATGGGCAAGAATGTCTGGTCAGGGGGCAGCATACTTGGTGATAGCAGTACAACTTGGATCACTATTTGGCTTAGTGCCTGCTGCAGCTTTTATTCCAGTATTTATTATTGGTGGAGTGGTTTTGTTTCCAGTCTTTGTTTTTGGAATAAGTGTTGCATTTCAGTCATACTCACCAAGCGAATAACAAAATAGAAAGGAAAAAATGGAAACATTTAAAGATGAAATTAAAAACCTAAAAGCAATAACAAGAGTAATTGCTGTCGGCGTTTTAGTGAATTTCGTAATTCTTGCACTTGTTATTCCTGCTGATAGTGTTGGATACGATCCGACATACGGACCAATTACAGCAATATTGAACTTTGTAATTGCGTTCTTAACAACAGGAGTACTTATGGGCATTTACGTTGTTTTTGATGTGAAGCAGACATTTGATTTATCGCATATGCACAATATTCTATTTGTAAGCGTAACGATACAAATGGTATTTTCTCTGGGTTCAGTATTTAATTACTACAGTGTATTTGAAACTGTATTAGATACGGATACTGTCGGAGCAATTGCGGGATCATTTTCAAATACAATATTCTTCTTATATGGAATGTATGTTTATTTGTTAGTTAGGACAGATAAAAGAAGAGGAAATTTATTAAGTAGCAGAACTCAACTGGTGGGCACTGTGTTTGCAGCGATAATAATCCCTGTTCAAGCAGCAACTCTTTTTGGGTTAGTTCCGGCATCATTCTTTGGGCCATTATTTATTCTTGGTGGAGTAATTCTTTACCCACTTTTTATAATTGGTGTAGGTGATGCTATTGGAAACCACACAGTTCAAGAGGCGTAAAGATTTATGTTGTTGGTTAAATAGTATCTACAACATTGAAAAATTAAAAAGGGGATTTGTGTAAATCCCCTTTTTTAATAAAAAAGACATATACCATAATTTTATGCTCAAGAAGACAATAAGAACTCTTGCAATTTTACTGGTTATTTACTTATTATTTTCTGACGATTACTTAGCTAGGAGGTTAATTCAGCTTCCCGAACTTTTGTTAAATTATTTTTAAACGTATTATTTCTATATGAACATTAATAATTTTGGTGATGATGAGTACATAAATTTAATTACTTATAAAAATGACGGGTCATCAGTTACAACGCCTGTTTGGGTTGCTCCCCAGGGGAATTCATTAGTTATTACTACAAGTCTTAATGCAGGAAAAGTTAAAAGAATAAGAAACAACGGAAGAGCAACAATTTACAAAACAAACCAGAGTGGATCGCAAAAGCTTTCCGAGAGTCTAGATGTTAAAGGATCAATAATTACTGAATCCGAAGCAAAAGCTGACGCAGTAGGTATCATTAAAAAAAAATATGGTATGATTTCAAAAATGTTCCTGAGGGGACCTGATGAATATCGTGCAATTATCAAACTTGATGAATTAGGAGGTGAGTAATGTTTTGTCCAGAATGTGGCTGTGAAGACGAAAAATAACTTATGAAAACCAGTTGTGTTTTCCAAACTGGTTTCTTGGTACAGCAGTATTGTTATCAAGGTTCCACTTGAACCCTTTAAGAACAGATTTTAAGTATGACCTTAGTTTTGGATCTATGTATACCCAATAAGGTAAAAAAGCTAGTGTTTTTGTCCACTTACTTAATAAATGCGGATACACCGTTATCGATAATTCAGAACCTTCTGAATGCTCGTTAATTCGCCACTCTACATATGATTTTGGTCCACCATCTTGACCAATCCATAAATTGTATCCTTTACCTTCAAACCACTCTGAAAAATCTCTTACATAAACCATTCCATTTAAATAGATAAGGATATCTTTATGTGAATCAACTGACCATTCAATAGATCTGTTTTCTTTACAAAAAGGATGATTATCATTTAAATTATTTTCTACCGATATTGCACTCCATAATTCAGAAACGCTTTGTGAAAAAACTTGGTTATATTTTGAACTAAAAGTATTCATGAATTTAGAATAAAATATTTTTAAAAAAACCAAAAATTGTAAATTAATTAATTAAGATTTCACAATCTTTAAACTTTGTGACGAAATTTTCACAAAAATATATTGGTTGTGAAAATTTTGGCCAAATCCAGAAAAATGTACATGAAATTTATATAATTACAAGTGGGGAGAGTTATTCTTCTATCAAAACTTCGTAAAGGCTTTGGGGGAAGCTTTTACAGGTCACTGAAAATAAACCGAGATTTATCTCGGTTTATTAATTACAGTAAAAAAAGCGAAAATGCAAAAACAATGCACATAATCAGTCCATAGTAAGCAATTACAACTGTGTAAATTCTTTGCTCTTCCTCCAGTCTAATTACTGACAAGTTGGTTATTGAATAGTAAACCAAAATGAAAAAGGAACTTAATTTTATAGAGTCTATGACATTGAGTTGATATATCCCAATAATCACCATAATCAAAACTAATACTTCTGAGATATATGCAGAGTTAAACTTTTTATGAATAGTAGATAAAGATCTTGGGAGAATCCTATCTCTTGCCATCGCAACATATATTCTGCTAATACCAGGCATTAACGCAAGAAAGACTGAAGTCATTGCAATAGAAGATCCAAATACAATTAAAAAGGAAAATTCAGACATAGCACTCAGGTCCATAGCAATTAGTAAAGGAGTCTTTGAGTTCATTACTATCTTAGGGTCAACTATTGAAAGGGTAACCCAACTAATTATTAAATAGGAAAGTACTGTTATTCCAAGACCAGTAAAAATAGCGGTTGGAATAATCTTTTCTGGATTTTCTATCTCCTCACCAAAGGTAGCTAATCTCGAATAACCTGTAAATGCAAAAAACCAAATACTTCCTGATAATAAAAGATTATTTATAGAAAACTGATTAGTGATAGGTATATTGAAACGTACCCCAGGTGTTATGAGTATTGACACAGTATAAAAAGCTAATAATCCAAAAAGTATCCAAACAAACCATTTTGCAATCCTTGCTGTTTTATGAATTCCTGTAAAACCTATAAAAAAGACCACGAAAGACAACAAAACAGCGAATTCTTTACTATTTACAGGTGACAGATAATTTCCAAGAGTTAAAGCAATCGCTATACAACTAATTGTTTTTCCAATGATAAACACAAATCCTGCAATATTTGCAGCTCCATTTCCAAGAACATTTTTTGCATATAAGTATGTACCTCCAGTTTGAGGGTAGAGCGATGCAAGTTGAGCAGATGATGATGCATTAGCAAATGCAAGAGTAGATGCTAATAGCAGACCGAGAATTGCAGAATATGAGCTTATCTTTGCAGTTGTTGCAATGTTGTTAAACAATCCGGCACCAATCATCGAACTCAAACCTAAGTAAATTGAGTTTTTTAAGGTCAAAGTTCTTGAAAAACTATTTTCATTCATGCATAAATTCTAAAACAGTTTTAATAATTTCTAGAATAAGAAGTTAAACAATTGTTTAAAATAAAGAAAAGATACAACATGTTTAACAAATTATCACCAACACCGATCACTGATAAAAATCATAGAAGATTATTAATATTTTCAATGGTTTGGTTTTTTTCAGGCGCCTGGATTGATTCAAGTGCTCACTCTTACCTTATCGACGATATAGAAACTTTTTTCACTCCATGGCACGCGCTACTGTACTCAGGCTATGCTTTTTCAGTTTTAGTAGCCATGTACATAAAAAATAGAATGAAAGATTATAAAGTTGATGTTGGTGTTTTAGGTGCTGTAGTTTTTGGAATTGGTGGAGCTTCAGATGCAATTTGGCATACTCTTTTTGGAATCGAAACAGGGGTTGAACCTTTGATCACACCGTCACACCTAATGTTATTCCTAGGTTCATTTTTAATGTTGGATTATGTTTTCACAGCCAGACCATCAAAAGAGAAACTAGACAATGCAGCAATTTTTTCAGCAGCAACAAGTTATGGATTGGTAATGTTTATCACACTTTTTATAAATCCGTTTTTAAATATTTGGTCTTTTATTGATAGAAATGATGAACTTGCTGCGGGAAGTGTTATTTTGCAAGCAATGTTAGCTAGTTTTATCTTTGTCTACATAATTCGATTCAAAGTTACAGCAAAACAAATGTCTACTATTTACCTGGTTTCTTTTTTATATATCTCTATAAATCCAAGCCTTGGTGAGTTTGATCGTACTATTTTGATTTGTATTTCTGGATTAATAATGGCGGTACTCATTTATCAAATTACTAATTGGTATCAAACAACTAATCACGATAGAAAAATTCAGGTAAGTGCAGCATTAGTTGCCGGTTCTTACGGGTTGGTTTTTGTCCTGCATTTATTAGTTTTTTCATCAATAAATGAAATAGATCTAACTTGGCGTTTCTATGGACTTGGTGGATTAGTTACTACACCATTATTATTTGGTTATATGTTAGGAAATCTAGGTGTAAGTCCAACTTCTGGTGAAGTAGTAAACTAGTTAATTTAAAATTTTTTCAAACGTTCAGCTTTATCTCTGAGTTCTTTAATAGCAGCATCATTATTTTCGCTTAAGTTCGAGACCCTAATCGGCTTGCCGATTTTAATTTTAATTTTTTTCTCTCTTTTGTTAAACAACTCGTTCAGTTGTGACACATCTCGTAATTGTTTACTTACAAACGAGGCAAAGTAGTAAAACCATGAGTTTCTTCCTTTTACATAAACTGGTACAAGGGGGAAGTTGTACTTTTTAGCAAGAACTATTGGAGTTTTCTCCCAAGGCCTATCTCTTAAGCCAAATAATGTTAGCTTGGATAATCTTCCAGAAGGGAATATAATTCCAGGTCTCTCAGCATCAAAAAATACCTTAATTCTTTCGATGGTAGTTTTATTAGCACTATGTGTCTCTTTCTCTTTATTCCAAGCTACTGGGGCTATAACTTCATCAAAAGCACCTAAGAGGTAAACAAATAACTCATTTGCAAAAAAGAAACCATCTTTTCGTACTTTACAAATTTGATAGTAAAGAGCAATAGCATCTGCAGCACCCATTGGATGGTTCGAGACAATTAAGCATTTTCCATCTTCAGGTATGTTTTCTAAACCTTTAACCTCACAATTACTTGTATACTCACTTCCTAACCAGGTAAATGCCTCTGGCCCGGTCATTGTCTGAATATGATTACCCACAAATATTGTTTCTTCGAATTTAAGATAGTTTTTTAAAAAGCTGAATATAGATTTCGATAACAAGTTCTTTTTTAGAAGCCAAGGTCCTCGATCTTGGATTAGATTATATAATTTCTCTTCCATCACGCTTTAAACCTACTGTTCTTCCCCCGTACGCCATCAAACTGTAGTCGAAGTCTCTGGATCACTTCATCAGTGTCTCCATCTATATTAAAAGATGATAAAATATTTAGTTTTTTGTTCTCATAGTCTATCTGTACTGGCATCACTTCAGCATCCAACTCTCTTGCAATGTAAAGAAAACTTGTTCTAAACCTTGTTGCATCGAACCTACCTTCTGGTGTAACTATCAACAAAAAAGAATCTCTATTTTTCAGCTCTTCTACTACTGAAGAGTACTGACCACTCTTACCTTTTCTATCTACTGGAATTGCACCAAACCTTCTAAATGCTTTTTCTTGCAACCATCCAAGAGGCCAATTAATACCCTGCTCGTCGATATCTTTTGGTTTTGAAAAAGGATTTGGTAATTTTCTCATAGTCCACTTTGCTGATAAATAACAGACATCCACATCTAAAGCTAAAATAATCAAAGCCATCAAATATTCGTCTTTTCCAGATTGATGAGGAACAGCAACCAGTACAACTCGTTTATTATCTAAAAAACTTCCAACTGGCTTTACGCTTTCAAAAAGTAGTAGAAATCTAGCTAAGTACTTAAGAAAAAACCTTTTTTTAACTGGAGTTAAGTGACTAATTTTTATATCTGGAAGAATTCTTGTTTGCACAGTAGACCTTATATCTCTACTTTAGTATGTTTGCTCTCCGTCATCGTCTGTAAATGAGACATTGTTAAATTCTTTAAGTCTGAAGAAGTGTCCTCCAGATATTTTGCTAGATTTTAATGTCGTGTGACCAGTGTGTCTTGGTAAAAACTTTCTCCATGTCCAAGGATATAGGGGCATATTTAAGAAATAAGAAAGCAGAACAGACATTGTTCCAGCATGTGAAATAATCATTATCTTCTCAAGATTTGAGGTACTTATATCAAACATTCTGTCATAGGTGTCATCAAGGGAGATAATCCCTTTACTTTTTAACTCACTATCAAGGTTGGGGATAATTTTATTTTTAAAATTTTCCATATACTGTCCATGACTTCCTTTTGACCATTCCTCAAAAGACTGACTATTCCTCTTCTCAAAAAAAGCCATAATCTCATCATTTGATTTTCCATATAGTGCTACTTCTTCCGGATCTTCCATCTCCTGAAGCCAGTCATAAGTGATAATATTTTTTGCTATATTTCTCTCTTTAAAAGGAGCGTGTGTTTCTTGAGCCCTATTTAACGGAGATACCCAAAGCTCATCTATGCTCTTTTCTAAAAAAACCGAAGCAGATTTTTGTGACTGCACTCTACCAAGCTCAGTTAATCCAGGGTTTCTTCTGTATTCATCCTCAACTATCCATGCAGGTTGCCCATGTCGAATCAGTACAATTTCCATACCAAAACAATAGCGAATTTAGGTTATTCTGATACTGAAAGAAAAAAATTATGCAATTGTATAGAGATAGAAAAAAACAGCTGAGACCATTTTTATCTGGTATCGCTCTCTCTTATGTTGCCTTAGATAATATGACCTCTGGTCCTTTTAGGGAGTATTTATCACAGTATTTTGATTTACAGGAATTTGGTTCCAATGCTCGAGAAGAGTATCTCTACTACACAATACTTTTTTTAGGG
>AACY020562476.1_pt1 | contig 13376 bp, 11 predicted proteins | sample 267378 | NCBI WGS metagenome assembly AACY02 (sample SAMN02954345, study PRJNA13694) | marine metagenome | biome: aquatic; feature: ocean; material: water; isolation source: isolated as part of a large dataset composed predominantly from surface... | reverse complement strand
GATTGCTTTTTTACTTATTGAGGTAGAGGATTTACCAAGTGAGATATAAACCTTACTTAGAGGAATATTTCACTGATTTAGAAATAAAAAAGAATAACTTTTTTACAGACGTATCTAATTATCTCTCATATGAGATTGGGCAACCTACACATTGTTATGACTTTACAAAGCTTCATAGTGGTCTTAAATTGACAAGAATAAAAAAGGATCATGACTTTAAAACAATTACTAACAAGCAGATTAATATTAAAGAATCAGATCTTGTTTTTACTTTAAAAGAAACGCCCATAAATTTAGCAGGAGTTATGGGAGGATTTTCAACTGGCTGTACACAAAATTCTAAAACTGTACTAGTGGAATGTGCGTATTTCGAACCAGAATCAATAATTGGAAAATCTATAAAATATGATCTAAATTCCGAAGCAGCATTCAAGTTTGAAAGGGGTACTGATCCAGATATTATTGAGATGGCACTCAGAAGATTTATAAAAATTGTAGAAGATCATACAACTCTGAAAGATTTAAAGATTTACAAGGAAGACAACTTCAAAAAAGATCCAAGATTCATAGAGTACGACCTTAAAAAAATTAATTCAATTTTAGGAGTTGAGGTTATTGAGGAAGATTTTAATAGATATATTAATAATCTAGGCTTTCAAATAAAAAATGGTTTGATTTTCATTCCATCGCACAGGCATGATATTCAAAATTATAATGATATAGCCGAAGAAATTGCTAGACTCATAGGCTATGACAATCTTAAAAAAAGCGATATCAAGCTTCCACTCAACAATAATTCATCTGATTTAAGTTTAGAGGATAAGGTAAGATCTTTTCTTGTAGAAGAAGGATTTTCTGAAGTAATTAATTTCCCTTTTTCAGAAAATGATAATACCGGATCAGTTGAAATTGACAATCCTTTAGATTCCAATAAAAGATTCTTTAGAAAGAATATTACAGAATCCATTGTTCAAAATGTTATATATAACGAAAGACGTCAAAAAGACTCAATTAAGCTTTTTGAGATATCGGATATTTATAGATTTGATAAAAAAAATAAAGTATTTAAGAGCACAAAGAAACTTGCCTTAATCTTATCCGGAAGAAAAGACTATAATTTTAGAGATTTCAATATAATGATGGATAAAAAATTATTGGATACAATCTTATCTAATCTGACAAATGAAACAAACATAGAAGTTAATCAAATTTCTCGTGAGAACCTTGATTCTAAGATTAAACATCCGATTTATTCAGCTGAAATTGAACTTAAATTAATTGATGAAGCTTTAATTTCAGATAAGTCAACACAGCTACCAAGATTTAAAGAAGTAAAATATTCACAAATTTCTGAGTTCCCACTTATTAAACGTGATTTGTCATTCCAAGTAGATGATATAAATGAAATAAATGAATTATGTCGTTTGATAGATTCTTTCCGCCATGAATTATTAAGGGATTCCTTTATTTTTGATTTTTATCAAGATGAAAAAAGAAATAGATGCAAGGTAGGTTTTAGGTTTTCATTCCAATCAATGAAAAAAACCCTTATAGATGCAGAGGTCGACGAAATAATTGATGATATAGTAAAATCTTTATCAAGTTTAAAAAATACTGAAATACCCGGATATGATTATCAAGATTCATAAAATTTCGTTTGTAATAGTTGTAAGTTTAATCTTTAGTTTTGAAGTATCCACTCAAGACCTTTCACCAGAATTCCTTGCAAGCTTGCCTGAAGATGTACAAGCTGAAATTCTATCTACTGCTCAACAAAAACAGGACCTGGAAGCGCCACAATATAGAAGGCCATCTACTTTTATTCAAAAACCAGAGCCTACTAGTTCGAGGTTTGGCGAAAACTATTTTTCAATGATGCAATCAACTTTAATGCCTATCAACGAACCCAATCTTGATCCTGATTATATTCTTGGTTTTGGTGATGTTATCCAGCTACAACTGGTGGGTCAAAAAAGTGAAATAACTGAATTACCAATTCTTAGGGACGGATCTGTAAACCTACCTGATATAGGTAAAATATTTTTATCGGGAATTTCTCTAGAGCAGGCCACTAAAATTATCAAATCAAGATTTGAATCATCATTCGTTGGAGTTGATGTATTTATCACGCTTTTAAATATTAGAGATATTCAAGTATTAGTTTCTGGTAATGCTTATAATCCTGGACCATATGTTCTCAACGGCAACTCAAATTTATTCCATGCATTAAGCGTTTCTGGGGGGCCATCAGAGTTGGGCTCATTTAGGAAGATTGATCTTATAAGGAATAATATTGTCTTAGATAGTATAGATCTTTATGAGAACTTTCTTTATGGAAAAAATAGTTTTGGCCCAAAGCTAAGGTCCGGAGATACTATTTTTATTCATCCTGCTAAAAATCAGATATCTATTAGCGGAGCTATTAAAAGGCCTGGAAATTATGAATTAAAACAAGATGAGAGCATTGATACACTTATTAATTTTGCAAACGGGCTAAGAACAGATGCTGATCTCGACTTCGTTTTCCTTGAGAGAATAAAGGATGGCAAAGTATTTCAGCTTAATATTTCCCCTGAGGAATTTGAAGCGCAACTCTTAAATGATGGAGAGCAGGTTTATATTAGAGCCTTTCCATTGAGGAATGTCACTATTTCTGGAGCAGTCCAAAATCCGGGATCCTATAAATTAAGTGAAGGTGAGGGAGTGCTTGAGTTAGTCAATAGAGCAGGTGGATATACCAAAAATGCATATGAGTTTGGGGGCATTCTTCTAAATCAAGAAGCTGCTCAGATTGCTGAAGATGCTAAAAATAAACTTTATCAAGATTTTATTTCATCTTTTCTTGAAACCGCAACATTAAGCGGAAGTAATAGCTCTGACTCTATAGCCATTTTTATGAACGAAATAAGAGATACAAATCCAAGTGGAAGAATATTTGCAGAATTTAAAATAGATACACTAATAACTGATCCTTCTCTTAATACAAGATTAATGGAAGGTGATGAAATCATAATACCAGAAATCGTTGACCATATTTATATTTTTGGAGAAGTCTCAAATCAAGGAACAAGCAAATTCACCCCTGATAAAAGTATAGAAGATTACATTTCATCCTTAGGAGGATTTTCTGAGTTTGCAGATACTTCAAGTATATTTGTTGTTCATCCAAATGGAATGACTCAAAGTTTGCAAAGAAAGAATGTTTTTAGAGATGGTAGAGGTGATAGCGTTGAAATATATCCTGGATCAATAATATTTGTACCAAGAGAAATACCCAATGCTTTCAGAGCAGAAATATTGCAAGGATATACTTCTATTCTTGGAAATTTGGGAGTTACGCTCGCTTCCATTTCGATTTTAAAAGATTAGCCTTACATAATGCTTAAAAACTCAAAATTGCTTTATTTGAGTTTTGTAGTTTACCTAAGCTTTGACATTCACTCTGACAGCTTTAATTATAATACTGTAAATAATCATGGCTCGATTGGCCTCATCAATATGCCAACAGCTAGATTCTATGATGAATCTTCATTTACTTTTTCTTTTTATGGAGGCGACCCAGATCAGAAAATAACAATGAGCTCCTTCCCATTCGATTGGCTAGAGGCATCTTTTTTCTACTCTAAAAATACAGATCTTCCATACTGTACTCTTGAATTTGATCCAGTTTGCAATCAATCTTATAAAGATAAGGGCTTTAATTTAAAATTAAGATTAAAAGAAGAGGGGATTTGGCCTTCAATTGCTATAGGAATTAATGATATGGCAGGAACTGGCTTTTACAGTTCTGAATATATTGTAGGAAGTTATGGTATCAATAACACAGATTTTCATTTTGGTTTAGGCTGGGGCCAACTAGATGGATCGAAAGACAATTTCAAAAATCCATTAGGAAATCTTAGTAAAAGATTTTATAACAGACCATCTTTAAATTCTGATCTAGGGGGAGACTTTGAGCCATCAGCATATTTTTCAGGAGAAACAGTATCACCATTTTTTGGAATTGCTCATGCTATTACTGATAAATATTTATTTAAATTTGAATACGACAGCACCTCGACTCCAGGAAAAGTAGGCTACAAAAAGGCAGAGCAAGATTTTTCATTTGGCCTAGATTTTAATTTAACTAAAAACCTTACTATCGGTATTTCTTCGGAAAGAGGAAACACAACATCTTTAAGGTTTTCTTACAAGAATTATCCTAAGAAATCAAAGCCTCGATATGCATATAAAGAGTCTCAACATAAAGAATCTGATAGCAAATATAAAAAGTTTATTAGAAATCTTAATCAAAATGGAATAGGGGTCAACAAGATTTTAGAAGGTCCTGAAATTATAGGTGTTGAAATGACACAGTTTACCCATCCAAATCTAGATATTATCGATGAAATCATCGCCAGAGCATCATATGATGCAGGCCTGCTTAAGCCTGTAAAAAGAGATTTAAGGGTTGCTGATCTAGAGGTGGTAACAGAATATGATGAGGAGTTTTCCAATAGTGCATCTCTGGTCTATGAGAGAAAGGGTAGTAAAAGATTTTTTACAGATACCAGTATAACAATTAGACCATTTCTTGCTTCTAGAGAGGGTTTTGCAAAGGGCGCGCTGCTTTTAGAGAATAATAGTGAGATTATTATTAGAGATAACCTATTTTTTTCAACAAATCTTAAATACCCAATAGTTGATAATTTTGATGATTTAACAATCCCGCCAGTCAATACATATCCTGCCCAAGTGAGATCTGATATCAAAGATTATCTAAGAAATTATCAAGAGGGTATTTTTATTGGCAGGGCTCAATTTGATTACCACAAGACCTTGAAGAAGAATCACTATTTGATGGCATCTGCTGGCATTTTAGAAGAAATGTTTATGGGCGCAGGCATTGAGTATCTTTTTTATAAATCAGATGCAAATTATGCAGCCGGATTTGAGATATTTAATGTAAAAAAAAGAGATTACAAAATGAGATTAGGTACGTTGGATTATGAGAATACTATAGGGGCAATTAATTTTTACTATAGAAACTATAAAACTATTCCCTTTGACGCAAAAATCTCTTATGGCGAATATCTTGCTGGAGATGTTGGTGCTTCAGTTGAGTTATCAAGAGTATTTGATAATGGAGTTATGTTCGGTGTTTTTGCCTCTAGCACTAATGTAAGCGCTGAGCAGTTTGGTGAAGGCTCTTTTGATAAGGGGATTTTCTTTAATATTCCAATTTTTGGAAATTTGGTGAGTTATTCATGGAGACCTCTCACAAAAGATCCTGGACAGAAATTGATAAGAAAGCATACGCTTTATGATTTGTTAGTTAAATTTAAACCCATAAACTAAAAAACATATTTATTATTATGTGCATATTTAACGCACTTATTTATTGTGTACCAACAAAAAAAAATGCATAATTGTTCTTTTATAGGGAAAAAAACAATGACTAAAAGCTTAAAATCAATTCTACTATCACTAATTTTGGTATTACCGTTTATGGCAATACCTGTTGCATCTTCTGACGCCATAACAGAAGAAAGAATTCAAGAGATAACAAAAAGGCTTGAAACATACTCACCAGATCAGCTTTTAGATAGAAGAGAATTTTTGATAAATGCTCTTCAAGATGAAGATTCTGAGTCAGAAGAGGGCTCAAGTGAATCAAGAACAAGTATGCTTTTAGAGCTATCCATTGTTGAACAATTACTTATAGCTCTTGGTATTTTAATGATAGATGACATAACAGGAGGTACTTCTGATCCACAAGACCCAACACCTCCACCACCACCTCCAGATACCACTCCACCTGTAATCACTGTTTTAGGTGCTAATCCAGTTACTATTGAGCTTGGTGATACATACGTAGATGCTGGAGCCGAAGCAGATGGCGGTGAGACAGTCACAACAGATTTGGGCGGCCTTGATACAAATGTTGCAGGAACATACACAATTACATACTCAGCCACTGATGCGGCTGGTAATACTGGAACAGCAACACGAACTGTTAATGTTGTTGATACAGTTGCTCCTGTGTTTACTTCGCCCGCAACGTTTACCATAGATGAAGGATCAACAGAAATTGGAACAATTTCTGCAACTGATGCCGGAGGCGTAACTTTATTCACTGGTGATGGTGGAAGCCGATACGAATTTACTGGAGGTGTTGATAATATTAGCTCACCAGCTACTCTACTTCTCTCAGCCTCAGCAATAAGTGATGGTTATAATGACTTTGAAACAGTTGAGTCATTTGGTTGTAGCACAGGGTACGAGGCCAATATGTATACGCTTAAAGCCAGAGATCCAAGCGGCAATGAAACCGTTCAAAATGTTTGTATACAACTTAATAATATTAATGATGAGGAGCCAGTAGTTACGTCAAGCGCTGATTGGTCTGTAAATGAAAATCAAACTACTGTCGGAACGCTTGTTGCCATAGATGGAGATGGGGGTCTAAACGATCTAACCTGGTCAATATTCGAAGGATTTGGTGATGAAGATGATTTTGTAATCAATGCAACCACCGGTGAGCTTTCATTTAAAGTTGCTCCTGACTTCGAAACAAAAGCTTATTATGAGGTAGCTGTTACAGTAAGTGATGGTTTATTTATAGCAAGTCCAGTTCAGAAAATAACTATCCTAGATGTAGATGAAGATGATGATACTGGAACTGGAACTGGAACTGGAACTGGATGGGACTGGAACAGGCACAGGAACAGGCACAGGCACAGGCACTTAAAAAGGTTTGACTGTAACTAAGAAAAGCTTAGTAACAAACATCTCAAAAAAATTAGGGCTATCACAAAAAGATAGCCTTTTTTTTGTCAACTCTTTTTTTAAATCTATTATTGATAACCACAAACATGGAGTAAATATAAGTAATTTTGGAAGTTTTATTTATAAAAAAACTCCCAAAAGGATAGGAAGAAACCCTAAAACACTTGAGACGTTTAAAATAAAAGCAAGAAAAAAGTTAACTTTTAGACCTGCGGAAGAGATAAAAAAAAGCTTAAATTAGTAATTGGTCGGGATGGCCGGATTTGAACCGACGACCACCACACCCCCAGTGTGGTGCGCTACCAGGCTGCGCTACATCCCGTTCGCATATTATATTTCAAAATTTTAGTATTAATCTATTGTTATATAATATGAATTCTTGAGAGATAGTATGAGTATAGTAGAGTGTGAGGCTGGTCAATTTCAGGGAGTACTTAAAGACAACTGCCACCAATTTTTTGGAATTCCCTTCGCAAAATATAAGCAAAGATGGGATGAATCTTTACTTATTGAAAAAGAACTAAATCTTAAAGTAACAGAAATAGGAAATTCAGCCCCTCAAACAAGATCTGATGATCAAAGTCAATTAGGAACAAGTTTTTTTCAGGATAATTCATTAGCAAAACAATCTGAGGATTGTTTAACTTTAAATATTTGTTCAAATGATATTAAAGCCAGAAATCCAGTAATGATATGGATTCATGGAGGTGCTTTAGTAACTGGTGGGTCCAGTAGTATTATGTATGATTTACAACACTTAGCTAAGAGAGGAGTTGTTGTTGTATCAATAAATTACAGGTTGGGGCCTCTTGGTTTTCTTAAGCTTGATGAAGTTACAGCTGGTGAAATTAACTCAACAGGTAATGAAGGTTTAATAGATCAGAGAAATGCAATTAAGTGGGTAAAACAAAATATTTCCTCATTTGGTGGTGATCCAAAGAACATTACTATCTTTGGTGAGTCTGCAGGTTCTTGGAGTTGCAATCTTCAAATTGCAGCAGGAAATAATAATCTGTTCCAAAAAGCAATTTGCCAGAGCGGTGGTCTTGATGCAATAGCTACAGAAGAAAAAGCAAATTTATGGGCTGAGCTATTTATTGAACAATTTGAAAATGATGGTCATAAAATTTCTGATTTAAGATCATGTGACTGGGAGTTGATAATTAATACAGCAAAGAAATTAAAACACTCAGCATTAAGTGATGGAAAGAAATGGATTTTCCCTGAAGTAGGCTTTCTACCAGTTATAGATAATAAATTTATTATGGATGATTACTTAGAAACATATTCATCTTCAAGTACTCATCTAATTGCTGGAACAACTTTAGATGAATACAAGCTTTGGAGTGCTTTCCATCCAAAAATAGGTAAAAATGATGAAGGGTATATAACTAGAAGGTTATCAAAAATGTTTGAATCAAGTAAATTACCAGAATTAATTTCTGCTTATAGTGAATACCTTAAAAATAGTGAGTTAGGAGATATCTATTCAGCGATTCTTACGGATATTTGTTTTGGCATCCCAGTACATAATACTCTCCAGAAAAAAGAGGGAAATTCTTTTGGATACTTGTTCTCAACACAAAGCGAAATCTTAAAGGGAAAATTAGGATGTTTTCATGCATCAGAACTTCCATATGTATTTGGCGTCCATTCAAAAAAACCCTATTCAAGCTGGGGCCCAATAGAATCTCAAGAAATCTCTGATAATTTCCAAATACCATGGACAAACTTTTCTAAAACATCTGATCCAAGTTTTGGAGATTTCTCATGGAACAATTATAATAATTCGTTCGAATTAGCACTTATTGGTAATAAAGTAAGAGCATTACGGAACCCTTTTTTAGAACGATATGAACTTATTGAGAAATATAAAATCTTTTAGACTTTTAATAGTCTTTTGTGGAGCTATTTTAGGCGCCCCCGAAGAAATTACTAATCCTCCAACCTATGATTATGATTATTACCAGGATAGAGGTGATAGTTTTATGAATCTGGGTACTAAAACTTACAAAGGAGATTTTATTCAAACTACATCTGGGAAGGTTCTCTCCCAAAGAACAGAAGGGATTCTATATTGGGAGGATATTCCATTTGCTTTACCTCCTTTAGGAAATTTGAGATGGAAGGCACCTGTAGCCTTTGTAAGCGAAGATTTTCATATTAATCCAAAAGAAAATAATTTTTGCCATCAAGAACTTGGTGGACAAATTCAAGAAATTAATAAAGCTGGCTCGGAGGACTGCTTATATCTTGATATTAGAGCACCTCATGGAAAGAGAGATAATTTACCAGTAATGTTTTGGATACATGGAGGAGGAAACACTTCAGGACATAAAGACTTTTATAATTTCTCAGAATTAGTTAAAAGAAAAAATGTAATTGTTGTTTCTACAAATTATCGTTTAGGACCGCTTGGCTTTTTTACTCATCCTGCAATTCAAGACTTCCATTCAGGTACAGATAAAACCTCTAATTTTGGAATCTTAGATATCGTCCTTGCACTTAAATGGGTTAATGAGAATATAGCTTCTTTTGGAGGAGATCCAAACAATATTACTATTTTCGGTGAGTCTGCTGGTGGGCATAATGTTTTATCACTTTTAGTTGCTCAGCAAGCCAAAGGATTATTCCATAAAGCAATTTCCCAATCAGGCTATACAAAATCTTCATCACTTCAAAATGCTTACAAGTCTGAAAATTTTAATGAGGAGGGCATATCTGATAGTTGGACAGTGCTAAATAAGATAATTGTGGATAAAAAGTTAGCAAGTGATCTAAGTGAAGCAAATACGTTTCAATTAAAATCTAATAAAGAGGTGCTTAGAAAGATTCTTTACGAAACAAATGCACAAGAGTTGGTAAATCTATATGGCGATACTTTTGAGACTCCTTTGCTTACTAATGATGGTTTAGTAATTCCTGAAATTGGTCTTAAAGAATCCCTTCGCTCTGAAGAATATTTAAATAAAGTTCCAACTATTGCCGGATCGAATAAGGATGAAATAAAGCTGTGGCTCGGATTTTCAAAATATTTCATAGAAACTAATCAATCTTTTCTTTCTAAAGGTATCGGTATACCTAGAGTTGAAATTAAGGATGAAGAAAAATATCAATTTTACAATGGAATTAGATCAAAAGGATGGCAACTAAGAGGAGTTCAAGAGCCGCTCGAAAATATGTTCGTTGCAGGAAATGAAGACCTATATGCCTACAGATATGATTGGGATAATCTAAGAGATTTCTTTGTTGGCGATTTTGGAAAGATCATTGGATCTGCTCATGCATTAGAAATACCAATGATAAGTGGAGATTTCAGCCTTGCCGAAGAATTTGCTTGGATTATATATCCTCGATCTCCTTCTAGGCGTTTTGTTTCTAAGAATATGATGAGCTTTTGGACTGATTTCGCTAAAAATGGTGTGCCTGGAAAATCCTCAAACGATATTATTTGGAATAAATATAATCCTGAAACAGATAAGAGCATTCTTCATATTGATGAAAAGAAAAATCTCAGAATAGATAATCTTGATTTAAGCATGCAAGAATTAGTAAATGAAATATTATCTTCCCAAATAATTGATAATGAAGAAAAATGCATACTTTTATATGAAACTACAAACTATATTGGTGATAATTCTTTTGACGATTTTGTGAAAGATGTGGATTTTAATTGCTCAAGAGATGAGGCACTTAGAATTTCAAAGAAAAATTCAGAAACTATTGATTTTTAAATTCTTCTTTTGTTTGAAGAACTATTGATGGTTTAATGCCTAACATTTCTGCAGATCTTCTTATTATTCTTTCTTCATCAACATCCAGAACCTTATCTGCATAAGCTATTTCCCAAAGCATCTTTAAGACATCAATTTTCTCTTTTTTATCCAAGTTTTTATTAATGTCGTTAATGATGTCGTAAAATGAAACCCTTTTCTTACTTTCTTCTTGAATAACGTCAAAGATTTCTTTTTCATTTAAGATACTTATATCAATAGATTCTTTAATTTTTTCTAAGATTAGATCCCTCTCTCGAATATCAATATCATTATCTGCATTTGCAACTTCAAAAGCTAAACACAATGCAATCAATTTAAGATTCTTTGGCTTTTCTTTTTCTTCTTCCTTCTTTTTAAAAAAACTAAACATTTTTTGAAATATACCTTGTTAAAAAATAATAACATAACCACAGCAATATAAAGGTATAGAAAGAAATATAGTGACTCCCAGGCAAACTATGATTGAAGATATATCCAACTGCAGCAAATAAAGCAGATATGAAAATTAGAACCACATAAATAGCATTAGAGGATAATCCAAAATCTAATAATTTATGGTGGAGATGATCTCTTCCAGGTCTTAGTGGCATTATTCCCTTTATAGCCCTAGATGTCATTACACCAACTGCATCGAAGAAAGGAATAGCAACAAACCACAATGCAGTTACAGGTGCAAAATTAGAATCTTCAACAGAACTAAAGTAAACAAGAATCCAAGCACACATAAAACCGAGAGCATTTGAACCATTGTCTCCAAGAAAAACTGTTCTTTGATTTCCTAAAACTCCAAGGTTATACATGAGGAAACCCGTGATAGCTCCCACAGGTAAAATCAATGGGAATAAGCTTGGAACAGTATCGGCATTAATCATATAGACGATGCCTGTAAAACAAACTAAACACAAGCTAGCACATAGCCCATTTAGTCCATCAATCATATTAAAGGCATTGATCATGCCAACGACGCAGAAAATTGTGAATGGTATTCCCCAAAATCCAAGATATATTTCTCCTAAGCCCAATAAATTACCCAAACTTTGAATATAAATACCACTAAAAAATATTAAACCACCGGTACAACCGGCTTGTATAAAAAGTCTTGTAACTGCTTTCAAGCCTCGAAGATCATCAAATATCATTAAAAACTGGAGCAGGATTGTGAATAGAACAAGCCCAAAACTAAAATTAGATATTATTAAATCTTTAGAGTTATTAGCTGCTGATATCAAAACAGATTCACCGCTATCAGATATCTTATAGATACTCTTATTTCCATCTGGGAGAGTTATTGAAAAACTCTCATCATTGATTCTTTCAATTATTATTCCTTTTTCATCATTTATTTTGATTTTATGTGATTCGTTTTGTTCTTGTCCTAAAAAGTTGTTTGCAGAAATCTCAGAGGTGTAACTTGTATCAGTTAAAAAGAAAAGAAATATTCCGCTAAAGATGATTCCAAAAGTAATACCAATACCACCTGTAAGCGGCGTAGGATTTTTATGAAATTTTCTATATTTATCAGGCCTATCTATAAGAAAGTTATTTTTTCTTGCTAATATTCTTAACCATGCATTAGATACTAGGGATGCAAAAAAGCTTAAAAAGAAAAGGGCTACTGGTATAATCTTTATCATGAAAAAGTTAAATTATAAGTTTTTTTTACACCTATTAGTTATTATATCTTTTTCTTCATATGTTTCTTCTGATTCTTCAAAACTTATTGAGAATTTAAAAATTGAAAAAGGCTTTTCAATAGAGATATTTGCAGAAAATATAGATACTCCAAGACAAATTGCTGAGAGTGAATCAGGGAACATATTTGTAGGATCAAGAAATTCAGGCACTATTAGCGTGATCAATACCAACAAAGATATTAGAGTTATAGCCAAAGGATTATCTAATTCAACCGGTGTTACTTACCACGATGGTGACCTTTATTTTTCTGAAGTAAACTCTATATGGAAAATCCCGAATATTGATGAAGCTCTTTCAAGCTCAGAACAGATACCGGAAAAAGTTTTAGTTACCAATAATTTGCCTTCAGATACATGGCATGGCTGGAAGTGGATTGACTTTGGACCAGACAATAAACTTTACGTTCCTGTTGGCGCTCCATGCAATATTTGCAATCCTTCACTTGAAGAAAAGTATAACTTTGATAAAAGATATGCCTCAATAATGAGACTTAATGATGGTGAGTGGGAATATGTAGCTAGAGGAGTTAGGAACACAGTTGGTTTTGATTGGCATCCTGAAACAGACAATCTTTATTTTGGTGACAATGGAAGAGATTGGATGGGTGATGATATGCCATCATGCGAACTTAACGTAGTTGTAAATGATGATTCTTTTTATGGCTATCCATATAAACATTCAATGGATGTACTAGATCCAGATTATTCAAAGAAAATACCAGATAATGCCGAGGAATTTATTGATCCTATTCTTGAGCTTGGTGCTCATGTAGCCCCAACAGGATTATCTTTTTATGACGGTGATCATTTTCCAACAAAATATAAGAATACTTTATTTATGACTCTTCATGGATCATGGAATCGATCAAGGAAAGTTGGATATAAGGTTATAGCCGTTCATTTTGATGAGAACGGAGAACTTCTTTACCATAAAGATTTTATTACTGGATGGCTTCAAAAAAACAACGGTCAGGAAAAGGTTTTAGGAAGACCAGCATCTGTTTTTCAAAAAAGTGATGGATCCATCTTAATATCTGATGATGGAGCAAATGTCATCTATAGAGTTTCTTATCAGCAGTCTTAAATAAAGATCATATTAACAATGATTAATATTAAACAAGAGCTTGAAGTTGCAAAA
>AACY020520027.1_pt1 | contig 13378 bp, 12 predicted proteins | sample 267378 | NCBI WGS metagenome assembly AACY02 (sample SAMN02954345, study PRJNA13694) | marine metagenome | biome: aquatic; feature: ocean; material: water; isolation source: isolated as part of a large dataset composed predominantly from surface... | reverse complement strand
CAGGATGTCTTAAAAGATCTCGCCGTTCTCACCAACAGGAACACGGGCGACAGACAAGCACTTCTTGATGCCACCCTGATTCGCAAAATTCCAAGCTCATTTTTTGACGCCAATCGCGTCCTGATGAACAAAGCTTCGAAGATTCACCCAACTGGTGAGTCCATAAAGTTCACTCTTCGTAAACGTGATCTTCCGACCAACATCCCTGAAAACTGGACACTGGTAGATACCGATGCAAGCCAGGTCGAAGTCACTGTCTCCGGCGCACTCGACCTAATCTTTAACGATACACGCGTACTGCCCGTTCAGAGTGCCGGCATGCTGCCAGAAGGGTTTGAACCAGGTTCTCTATATCAATCACGCAACCACCCGCGCGCCCTGCAGATGGCGATCTATGCAGCATCGGATGCACTCGCCTCTACGGGTCTGGATATCGATAAACTGCTGGATACGCTGGCACCGGATCAAATCGCGGTATTTGCCTCCAACTCCATTGGTCAATTAGACGACTTAGGCTTTGGTGGTCTGAATAAATACCCCGCGATGGGTAAGCGCACAACCTCAAAGCAGATGCCATTAGGCTATGCACAGATGCCTGCTGATTTCGTCAACGCCTACATGCTCGGCAACCTCGGCACGACCGGCGGCGCACTGGGTGCCTGTGCCACGTTCTTGTACAACCTGCGAAATGCGGTCGAAGCGATCCGCACCAATAAAGCGGAGTTTGTACTGGTTGGTGGGTCTGATGCTCCAGTCACTCCAGAGGTGATTGAGGGATTCCGTGCCATGGGCGCGCTGGCTGAAGACAAGCAGCTTCAGGCGCTGGATAAACTTGCGTCACTGACTGATGTGGATCACCGCTCAGCTTGCCGTCCATTTGGTGACAACTGCGGTTTCACCATTGGTGAATCGAGTCAGTTCATTGTACTGATGAGTGATCGATTAGCGATTGAGACGGGAGCACAGATCTATGCCTCCGTGCCTGACGTCTATGTTCATGCCGACGGTTACAAGAAATCGATCTCAGCACCGGGGGTGGGTAACTACCTAACACTGGGCAAAGCGGCCTCATTGGTTGAAAAGCTTCTGGGTTCTGAAGCGCTTCAACAGCACTCTATGATTCAGGCCCATGGCACCAGCACACCACAGAACCGTGTAACTGAATCACATGTGTTAAACGAGGTCGGCAAAGCGTTCAATATCAGTGATTGGACTGTGACTGCGGTTAAGACCTACCTGGGACACTCACAAGGGACTGCAGGTGGTGACCAGCTAGTCTCAACACTCGGTGTGTGGGAGCATGGAGTCATTCCGGGCATTGTTACAACCCAAGCCGTTGCTAACGACGTGCATCAAAGCCACCTTGAACTGCCTCTAAAGCATAAAGAGGTCGGTAAGGGTTTCATTTCCAACGCGCTGATCAACTCTAAAGGGTTTGGTGGCAACAACGCGACAGCGGTATTAATATCTCCAACTGAGACACTTAACCTACTTCAAAAACGCTATGGTGCAGCCGAAATGCTTGAGTGGCAAAAACGCTCAGAAGCAACGGTCACTCAGGCACAAGAGTACAACCAAGCCGCATTAAACGGCACGACTCGTCCAACTTATCGTTATGATTACGCAGTGCTAGCCGGTGGCGATTTAGAGATCAGCCATAGTGGTATTAAAGTACCTGGGCGCTCCCTGCCGGTCAGTTTTGACGTTACAAACGCCTACGAAGATCTATCCTAGAGCCCTAATAGAGCGGCTACATTGTGATGAGTTTGTTGTGCAATAGCCTCAACAGGCTCGCCACGTAAAGCAGCGACTGTCTCGACGACTTGAGCAACCTGAGACGGGTGATTAGGCATACCTTGATAACCACTCAACGGCATATCCGGCGCATCCGTTTCGAGTGCCAAGCTGGTCAACGGCAGCGAACAGACAACCCTTCTGAGTCGATTAGCGCGCTCATAAGTCACCGCCCCACCCACTCCAATCAAAAAACCTAGCGCAACAAGATTATCCGCCTGCTGCTGACTACCTGAAAACGCATGGGCGATACCACCTCGTCGTAAACGATGACGTTTTAAGCGCTGAGTGATCAAATCGACAGAGCGCCGGACATGCAAAACCACCGGTAATTCAAAAGCAGCAGCCAACTCTAACTGCGCATCTAACAGCGTTTGTTGTATCTCTAACTGAGGATTTTCAATAAAGAGGTCTAATCCACACTCACCGATCGCAACGACATCATCTCTCTGTTTGAGATGCGTCTCTAACGTCAATAGATCGTGATCAAGGTCGTGTTGTTGCAGAAAACAGGGGTGCAAACCCAGCGCCAGATGACGCCGAATAGGATGGTTTAACTGACAGGTTTGAATCACTCTAGGCCAATCGCTGGAGGTGACACCCGGCACCAGAATATCGGTTACACCCTTTGCCTGAGCCTGATCTAGATGAGAACTGATTCCCACTGCAAACTCGGGAAAGTCGAGATGGCAATGGGAATCGAAAAGCATGTTAGTGCTCGCGAGTAGCTCGGAACTGAATATCAGGCCAGCGCTCTTCTGTTAGGTTCAAGTTAACTCGAGTCGGAGCCAAGTAGGTCATCAGACCTGCCCCATCTTCCGCTAGGTTGTCATACCCTTTTTTACCGAAATCATTGAGCATCTTATCGTCAGAACACTCCACCCAACGAGCCGTCGCAACGCTGATCGCCTCGTAAACACAGTCCACCTTGTACTCATCTTTAAGACGGTACATGACCACGTCAAACTGCAGCTGACCAACAGCGCCAAGAATCAGATCGTTGTTACGCAGCGGCATGAATAGCTGCACCGCTCCCTCTTCAGATAGCTGCTGCAAACCTTTTTGGAGCTGCTTCATTTTCAATGGATCGGTAGGACGAACACGCTTAAATAACTCAGGAGCAAAGTGCGGAATACCGGTAAATTTAAGCTCTTCACCTTCAGTGAAGGTATCACCAATTTGAATGGTACCGTGGTTGTGCAGTCCAATAATGTCACCAGACCAAGCCTCTTCAACCGCTTCACGGTCACCCGCCACAAAGGTTACTGCGTCAGCGATACGAACATCTTTACCGATGCGCGTATGTTTCATCTTCAGCCCTTTGGTGTATTTGCCTGAACAGATACGCATAAAGGCAATACGGTCGCGGTGCTTAGGATCCATATTCGCTTGGATCTTAAAGACAAAACCGCTGAACTTCTCTTCATCCGCCTGAACGTCACGTGTCTCGGTTGCACGATGAGAAGGCGCAGGTGCCCAATCCACAAAGTCATGCATCATCTCTCTGACACCAAAGTTACCCAAGGCCGTACCAAAGAATACCGGCGTCATAGTGCCCGCTAAGTAGGACTCTTTATTCCACTGATGAGTCGCACCTTGCACCAGTTCGATCTCATCACAGAACTCTTCATAGTCTGCACCCAACAGCTCACGCGCTTCGTCACTGTCCAATCCTTGGATGATCTTCTGCTCGGCTAGAAGATGTCCCTGCCCCTTAGTGAACAGGTGAATTTGATCAGTATAAAGGTTGTAGACCCCCTTAAAGCGCTGACCCGCACCGATAGGCCAGTTAATCGGTGCCGCTTCGATTTTTAAGACCGACTCAATCTCATCGAGCAGCTCGATAGGGTCACGAATCTCGCGGTCCAATTTGTTTACAAACGAGAAGATAGGCGTATCTCGAAGACGACAGACATCCATCAATTTAATGGTACGGTCCTCGACACCCTTAGCGCCATCAACCACCATCAAGGCAGAGTCCACCGCGGTCAATGTGCGGTAAGTATCTTCAGAGAAGTCCTCGTGCCCAGGTGTATCAAGCAGGTTGACGATACGATCTCGGAAAGGAAATTGCATCACCGAAGAGGTGATCGAGATACCACGCTCCTGCTCCATCGACATCCAGTCAGAGGTCGCATGGCGATCACTACCTCGACCCTTTACGGTACCGGCCACCTGAATCAATTGACCTAACAGCAGAAGCTTTTCGGTCATGGTGGTTTTACCCGCATCAGGGTGGGAGATGATTGCAAAAGTGCGGCGATTAGCCACTTGATCGTGAACTGCGTTTGACATGAATCGTTCTTCTAGAAAGTTGAAAAGAGCCGTCGCTCAGAGTTGGCGCGTATTTTCGCTGATTCTCAGCCATTAAACAAACGACTCGGCTGATTTGGTGCAGATTGACTAAGAACCCAACTCTTCCGCTTTGGTTTCTACCGTCGGCTGTGGCACTTTACTACCATCTTCGCCGTAGATTTCACGTATGAGTCGTTGCAGATCGACACGCCATGGACGCTGACGAATGCCGAAAGTATTTAAAATCTTCTTACAGGTCAGTACCGATGAGGTAGGACGCTCAGCCCCCTCCTCTTCAGCACCGGAAACGGGTCGAATCTTACGAACCGCCAACTCTTCATACTGCCCAGCAGCAGCAATAATTGCCTCGGTAAAACGGTAACGCGTTGTGATTTCAGCTCCGGAGTAGTGGTAGGTACCCCAGTGATCAGCCCCCTCTTCAAGTTGCTGAATAATCGCCAAAATAACCCGAGCGACGTCATGCGCTGCCGTTGGACATCCGCGACGATCATCAACCGCATCAATGGTTTTAAACTCACGGGCTTTATCGAGCATTTTGGTCAGATAGTTAACGCCTGATTCGCTGAATACCCAACTGACTCGAAGAATAATGTGTTTAGGTTGGTAAGCCCTTACATGCTCTTCGCCACGCAATTTAGAATCACCAAATGCGCCTAACGGAGCCGGCTCATCCAATTCAGTGTAGCCACTCGCGTAATGACCATCGAACACATAATCCGATGAAATGTGGATGACTGGAATACTAAGATCATTGCACGCTTTAGCCAGGTTAAGGGGGCCATCGGCATTAATCGCAAAAGCTTTTCCTGGGTGTGCTTCGGCTGCATCAACCTGATTAAAACCTGCACCATTCAAAACATAATGAGGCAGAACGTCCGCTAATTTGGCTTCAATAGCGGCCGAGTCGGTCACATCAAAGCTGCGATGATTAACAGGAATAATCTCAATGTTTTCTAATCTTTCAGCGACACGACAAAATGCTCGGCCAATCTGACCTTCTGAACCCGTGACTAAAATTCGTATCTTATCGCCGTACAAAGTTGAAATGCCTCTTCACAACTTAAGCTTTAATCTCTTTAAGATTATGTTCTAACCACTCTACTGAGTTCTGATGCACCTCTTCAACCGTTTTCTCATCGGTTGAAATTGGGTCACTAATTCGAACTTCAACTGTACCAGGGTGTTTTATAAACCCCTTACCCGGCCAAAAACGCCCTGCATTATGAGCGATCGCAACCAGTGGAACCTGACTACTAACGGCCAACATTGCCCCACCTTTGTTCCAGCGACCCATTTCACCGACTGGCAAACGAGTACCTTGTGGGAAAATCAGGATCGGCACACCCGCCGATAACTTTGCCTTACCCTGGTCCAACAGCTGCTTCAGAGCACCTCGACGTTTACTGCGATCAAGCGCGATCGGCTCTAGCAGAGCGAGCGCCCAGCCGAAGAAAGGAATTTTCAGTAGTTCCTGCTTGAGCACAACCACTTGAGGCTGGATCAACAACTGAAAATAGATCGTCTCCCACTCACTCTGGTGGTTAGAGATGGCCACGTAGGCACCTGACTCGGGTAGGTTTTCACGACCCTGTACATTGACTTTAACGCCACAACAGACTCGCAACCAAACAATGTAAAAATTGTTTATTGCTGTTACAAAATAGAATCTTGGTTTAAATGGAAGCGCGCGAGCAACTATCAGACAGAGTGATGCCCAGACGATAGTGACTGGATAGAAACCAGCGTAATAACAGATCGCACGAATAAACCCAATCAACTTAGTCACTTAATTAACCCCCAGTCACTGGCGGAAAGAAAGCGACTTCATCACCCTCTTTAACGGCTGCTGTTCGATCAGACATTTCATGATTCACAGCAACCAACACCGTCGATCCGTTAATGATAGATGACCAATCATCACCGTGCAGTGTCGAAAGGTGATCAATCAAAGACTGAACTGAGTCCACCGCATTGGGGAGATCAATACTCTCTTCGGAACGACCGATGCGATCTTTTAAACTGGCGAAATAGACAATTTTTAACATGTAACTTCCAATAGTGTGGCGTTATTCAGCAATCCAGTGGCCAGACTTACCACCTTTTTTCTCTTGCAAAGAGACCTGATTGATTACCATCCCTTTATCGACTGCCTTGCACATATCATAGAGCGTCAAACCGGCCACAGAGACAGCTGTCAGTGCTTCCATCTCAACGCCGGTCTGTCCACTTAACTTACAGATAGCCGCGATTTCAACACAACTCTCCGCTTCGTTGGGTGTCAGCTCAACTTTAACGCTGGATAACATCAGCGGGTGACACATTGGAATAAGATCCGACGTGCGCTTAGCCGCCATGATCCCAGCAATGCGAGCTGTCGCTAGTACATCGCCTTTTTTATGACCGCCATTGACGATCATTGAGAGGGTCTCAGGCAACATGGTCACTCGACCATAAGCTCTAGCCTCACGGAAGGTGACCTCTTTCTCAGAGACATCCACCATTCTAGCCTGCCCCTTCTCATCGATATGAGTAAACTCAGACATCAGTGACTCTCCGTTTGCGCATTGTTGTAGTTTAAGACGGGTTTAGCGTACATCGCTTTCAAAATATCTTGAGCAGCACCCTCTACCTGACTCAATCTTGACTCCAACATCGCCTGTCCCTCTTCTGTCGGCTCACCGGCTGCAGCAAGATTGGTGGCGTGTAAGCGGTAGTTTTGGTGTATCTGACGGTCTATCTCCGCAGCCAACGCTTCTGCTGATTCAAATTCGCCTCGAATCGGCTCACCAAATCCAACATGGACGCGACCTTTATCACCCACGATCCCTTTGACGATACTCTGAATATCTTCAAATTCACTCTTCTCATAAGTACCACCTTCAGCCTTGGCGGCTAACTCATTGGCCTTGGCCGAATCACAAGGGTCTAGCTCATAGGCGATAGACACAGGGACAATATTGAGGCGCTCCACCATCTCAGAAAAACTGCGCTGCTTACGCTGCGACATATAGAACATTTTCAAGAGTGCAGGATCTGTGCGATCGTCACCATCTTTCGCACGACCCTCGCGCTGAGCGATCCAGACAGAGTGCCCCGAAGTAACACTGTGATCAATGTAACTAGAGAGCTGAGTTAAAGCCGTCATCATCTCTCGACCTTTGGCAGAACGATTCACGATAAACGACTTATTCAAACGCATCAGATCTGACACATAGGGTTTGCGCAACAGGTTATCGCCAATCGCAATCCGCACAGTATCCATGCCAGCATGGAAGAGCATCCAGTTAACGAAGGCTGGATCCATAGCAATGTCGCGGTGATTAGAGACAAACAGATAGGCGTCCTCTTTATCAAGCTTATCTAAGCCACTGCAACTCAATTTAGTCGTCGATCGTTTAATCATCTTGTTCATGTAGCTTTCAACAAGCTGTTGAAAATCACGAATGGTATCGACATCGCCCATACGTGCAGCCAGATACTGTTTCACGATCGGTCTTAAAAACCATCCAGCCCAACGCGAGGCTTTTGGAAACTGATACTTTGTAATGGCATCCACAAACTCATTATTGTGGAGAAGATCAAACAGAACCTGGCCCACTTCATCATCGCGGTAGGGGCGAATCTCTTGATAGGGGTCTTCGTTGTTTACAGCAGAGTGACTCATAGATATCCAGTGTTATAGCAATAGGCTCATATTTTAGAGCTTTAAGCGCTAATTAGCACCTGCCATCTAACGAAACAAAAACGGGGAGAGTTCATAGAACCCTCCCCGTTTGTAAAATGAGTCAAACAGATGACTATTTAGTGACTAATTCAGGACCCATGATGCTGTATGGCAGCCAGGTCGAGATCGCTGGCACATAGGTTACAAGAATCAAGAAGACAAACAGTACCGCAACAAACGGAGCGGCTGCCTTCACGACACGCGATAGGCTCATACCCGTTATCCCCGAGGTGACGAATAGGTTCAAGCCGATCGGTGGTGTGATCATACCGATCTCCATGTTCACAACCATGATGATACCTAGGTGAATTGGATCGATACCCAACTCCATTGCAATCGGGAAAACAACTGGCGCGACAATGACAAGCAGACCTGATGGCTCCATGAACTGACCACCAATCAACAACAGAATGTTGACTGCGATTAGGAATGACCACCAAGTAAAGCCGACATCAAGCATCCACTCAGTCACATGCTGCGGAATACGCTCTGCTGAAAGGGTGTGAGCAAACAACAGTGCGTTGGCGATGATGAACATCAACATCACTGTGGTTTTAGTACCCTCCAGCATAGTCTTACGGCTCTCTTCACCAAACAGCGAAGGGAAGAAAGCTGTAATCAGAGTCACGAAATTACGTTTCCAAATAGATAAGCCAGCCACAAAACAGTGTGCAAAGCTCTCATTCATCGCATGACTGCGCTTAACTGTGTAGAAGATGGTCAAAGCGATACTGAACACTGCACCCCAGATCGCACGCTCACCCGCTGTCACGGTACTATCAGGATCCGACGTCGCAAAGAACGACAGAATCATCCACACAAGGAAGAGTGACACACCGTAAACCGAACCACTGAAGCCGACTTTTGAGTGTGGTGCATCTGACTCAAGCACCCAGGGGGTATTTTTCAAAGGGCCCATGTCACGGTAGATAAACAGCGCAACAATAATTGAGTAGACAGCAGCAACAACTGCGGCTTCTGTTGGAGTGAATGCGCCACCGTAGATACCACCCATGATGATGACGATCAGGAACAGACCCCAAAACGCATCCTTACCACCACGAATAATCGTACCAAAACCTTTCCACTCTTCAGCAGGTAGGTTTTTAATACGGGCAACCACGTAGATAGCCAGCATCAACATACCACCAGCAATCAATCCAGGAATGACACCCGCTAGGAACATACGGCCAACCGACACATCCGTCGACGCTGCATAAACAACCATAACGATAGAAGGCGGAATCAAGATACCCAAGGTACCGGCGTTGGCGATGACACCCGACGCGAACTCTTTGGAGTAGCCCACTTGGCGCATACCAGCAATGGCGATCGTACCGATCGCAACAACCGTAGCAGGTGACGAGCCCGAAAGAGCCGCAAACATCATACACGCCAATACTGACGCCATCGCTAGACCACCACGGAAGTGACCCACTGACGCAATAGCAAAGTTAATTAGACGTTTCGCAACACCACCGGTCGACATAAACGACGAAGCGATAATGAAAAACGGGATCGCTAATAGGGTGTAGTGTGTACCGACACCGAACAGCGAAATAGCTACAGACGACAGTGAGTCTGTAGAGAAAAAAGTAATGAATAAAATTGAGGATAGGCCGAGAGCCACACCCACAGGTAGACCGATAAAGAGCAGACCCAATACCAGTGCAAATAGAATTAATGCTTCCATCAGTTCAGGCCCTTAATCTTTCAGTGCGTCTTTGTGCTCATCAACAAGGTCTTCCGCCTCGTGACCGGCAATTAGGTGATGACGTGCACCGGTCCAAATACCGACAAACGCCTGAAGTGAACGATAGGCTAGAAGAGCCAAACTGATTGGCAGAATAACCAACACCAACCAACGTTGAACACGCTCTTTAACACCAAACCACTCCATAATGAAGTCAGCCAACGCATCTCTTCGACACGATATTGATCTTGTACATCTTAGCCCAGTACTCAATGGCACCACCACGGACATCCACGCCCAAAGCCGCCAACCAAGCACTATCAAGAAGAATCAAGGCGTACATCAGCGTTGCAAAGGCTGCAAACAGTGACAACCACTTACCTACCCTGCTTGGCACTGCATTAAGAACGATATCGACACCCAGGTGGGTACCATTCTTAATACCGAAGCTCATCCCCATCAAGATCAGCCATGAGAACATCACCATGCTGAATTCAAGAGCTGCTGACCAACCGGTTCCGAAGGCGTAGCGAGCAATAACCTGACCAAAGGAGACGGCCATGATTGAGAAGATGATTAGAACAAGGAAATTCTCTTCCAGTTTTTCCATGAATCTTGGGAAACGTTTTTCTAGGCCCCAGATCACTAGAATAAGAACTAAGAGGTAAAGATGCGGCCACTCCACGTCAGTACTCCAATAAGTTGAGCTATCTCAGCTCGATAAAAAGGAAAAGACGGGCTCTAAACGAGCCCGTCGATCATCAACCGAAGTTGATTAAGAGTTTGCAGCTGCTTCGATTAGATCGGCACCGATCTGATCTTCGAACTGTTTCCAAACAGGTTTCATAGCGTCAACCCACTCTTTACGCGCTGCGTCGTCAAGTGTGTTGATCTTACCGCCACCCTTAAGAACGTTTTCACGGTTGCCCTGCTCTTTCGTTTTAACAGCAAGGTTCGCTTCGTTAGTGACATCTTTAGAGATAGCAATGAACTGCTCACGTGCATCTTTAGGTAGTGAGTCTAGGAACTCCTGAGACGTCATGAATAGGTAAGCTAGAAGCTGGTGGCTTGTTTCAGTCGTTGAATCCTGCACTTCGAAGAACTTCTTAGTGTAGATGTTTGACCAAGTGTTCTCCTGACCGTCTACAACGCCAGTCTGAAGTGCGCCGTAAACCTCTTTGAATGCCATTGGCTGAGGTGAACCACCCATTGCTGCGATCATCGCTTTAGCAACGTCAGAGTTCTGTACACGGAACTTAAGACCGTTAGCGTCAGAAGGTTTTAGAAGTGGCTTGTTAGCAGAGAAGTACTTCATGCCAGACATCCAGTAACCAAGACCTACGAAACCAACATCTTCCATTGCAAGAAGAAGGTCCTGACCAGCGTCAGAGTTGGTGAAGCGCATTGCAGCGTCCATATCTTGGAAGATGAACGGAAGGTCAAATACGCCAAACTTAGAAGTGTAAGAACCGAACTTAGATAGAGAAGGCGCTAGGATCTGCACGTCACCAAGTAGAAGTGCTTCAAGCTCTTTTGAGTCACCGAATAGTGTAGAGTTTGGGTAAACCTCGATACACATAGTGCCGTTCATTTCAGCATTTACGCGCTCAGCAAGTTTGTTAGCCGCAACCACTTTAGGGTGAGTCGTACCACCAGTAACGTGTGAAAGTTTCGCAACGATCTCGCCAGCGTCACAGTTAGCCTGTGCAGTAGCAGCCGATACAGAAAGAGCCAAGGCAGAAAGGCCAAGAGTTAGTTTTTTCATTATTTACACTCCAGTTTGTATTAGGTCACAACGACCTTTTAAAAAGCAGTTTGTATAAGCAGAAACCATGCCAACAACCAATATATGTATTTATTTTCAACAAGTTAGTGAAAATAAATACAGAGTACAGGACTTAATGAAGACATTAATGGCGGATGATCGCCGAGATTAAATAGCAAAAAGTGGCGGATAACCGCCACTTAATCATGAGCTGGCTAACTACTGGTTGTCGATGTATTTGGCTGCGTCAAATGTGCGTATCCAATCGGGATGAAACACCATAACAGCCGTCATAAGAATCCCGTTAATGAGCCCTTCGGGGAACATAATCAACGGAAGAAAAGAGATGTACTCATGGTAGATGGTTTGCCAACTGTGGATACCGGACAGCCCTAGTACAAGCGAAAGGGTCAAACCGGAGCTAGCGACCGCAAAGCCGCCACCGATAAACGCAGCCAAGAACAGGTAGGCAAAAAAATTCGGCGGGTATCGTCGCTCAATGTATCTAAGCAGAGTGATGGTCAATGTTGCAGGCACGACAACAACCGCAACAAAGTTAATGGCCAGCATGTCAAAACGCTCGACTCCGACCAGAGTAATTCCGAGCATCGCAATGGCGCCAGCCAAGATGGCGAGATCCCAGCCAAACATCAGTGTCAGCGCGGTCATACCCAAAAAGTGCACACTTAACCCCTCAGAGAGCCCCGCTCTGAAGGTCCACGTCAGCATCAGCAACACCATCGCCCCGAACAACAGATGCTGCAGTCTAGGCTCAGCCCACAATGCGTGAAAAGGGACTCGTTTAAAGGCACTCCAGATAGAGGTGGCAGCCAGCAGTGCCGCTACCAGGTGCCAAATTAAGTTGATATCAAAAATAGGATTGTCCATCTATTCAATTTACACCAATCGAGACATTAGGATCGCATCCTCTCTGCCCTCTTTATCAATCAAAGGATAGTAGTTTTTGCGCACACCTTCTTTGACGAAACCCACCGACTGGTAGAGACGAATCGCTGCCTCATTGGAAACGCGCACTTCCAGCATGACACGGACTACCCCCAGGCTAGCGAACTGTTCTAACTGATCAGTCAACATCTTAGCCGCCCAGCCATGTCCGCGCCGATCAGGCACAACACCAATACGCAACAGCTCCACCTCATCGAATAGCTTCTGATAGAGCGCAAAACCGATCGGCTCATTTTTCTCAAACAGGGTATAACAGGGAAAACGATCAATTTGGGAGAGATACGTCTGCCATTGGGATTTTGACCAGTGATCTGGAAAACACTGTTGATCCAGAGCAAACAGTTGATCGATAGTCACCGCATCTGACATGTTAGGAAGTAAGCTCTATACCAGTGGTTGCAGATCAGACCATATCTGCTGTTTAGCGCCAGGCATATTGAGTGCTTGTGAGAGTGATTGCGTAGTCAGATAGTGCAGACCCGTTTGGTGCAGTGGCAGCAGCTCCCCTTGGGTCTCAACCACCCCTTCACCGACCACCCAATTGGCAAGCCCCTCACCAAACAGAATGATTGTCTCTAAACCAGATTCTTTCTGCATAAAGCTCAACTGTCGTTGAACATGTTTTCTAGCTTCGTGCGGACCCTGGTCCAGCGTTTTGCCCGCAAGCATCGGCCACTCAAGAGTAATCGGCAGTGTGATCGACTGGGGAGACTCACCCAGCGCTTGAACAATGCCTGCCAATAGACGCTTATGCTTATTGGAGAACCCCTCGCGTGCACGGATCGGCAGATTGTCAATGAGCAGCAGTCGACCCGCTCTCGCCATGACAATTTTATAACGCGGTGCAGGTTCAAGGCTTCGTTTAACCGTAGTAACCGGTGCTGGCTGACCATTTTTAGAGCTAGCATCCGCCGTTAACTCAGCAACCACGGCACTTCTAACTTCGGATGATTGAACCTCAGTTCCCACTTCATCTGGGGCGGATATCTCTAAAGCCTCACCAATCTGAGCGATCGCACGACGCTCAGCATGCGGCTCGACGGCTTTATGATCCTGTGGAGCCAAGGCCTGCATAAATTCTTGATCGTCACCGAGAAGATCCGCAGGATGAGCAAAACGA
>AACY020303899.1_pt1 | contig 13383 bp, 12 predicted proteins | sample 267378 | NCBI WGS metagenome assembly AACY02 (sample SAMN02954345, study PRJNA13694) | marine metagenome | biome: aquatic; feature: ocean; material: water; isolation source: isolated as part of a large dataset composed predominantly from surface... | reverse complement strand
TGTTGGGTGTTGGGTGCGGGGTGCCAAGCGGGCAAGTACGGTTCGCGTGCGCGCCGGTTGGTGCGGGTGGCATTTTTCGTTGTGGGTGTTGGGTTTTTCGGGCACTAGCACATGTGCGGTGGGCTTGGTGGGGACAGCGGCGACTGGTGGGGGGAACGTGGGTTCTGCGAGGTGCGCTGCACGCGCGTATGGCGCGCATAGGAGCGTAGCGCGAATGTGGTGTGGCACGCGTGCATGCACTCGTGCGGGTGTGGTTTAGAACGGGATGGGGTCGTCATCCAAACTGTCGAGGGGGTTGGCGAAGCCGTCGGTGTCGCGGGTGCCGGTGGCGTGCCTGTTGGTGGTGGCGGCGCGGGAGGAGTCGCGTAGGTCGGCGCGGGAGGTGCCGACGGCGCGGAGGTGCCGACCATTCACGCCTTTCCCTGTGTTCCCGCCGTTTGCGCCTTTGGAACCGCCGGTTTCTGTTCCGTTGGTTCCGGGTGTGGGTTGTTCGGGTGGGGTGGGGGGTCCGGTGAGTACGGGTTTGCCTTGCCGGGCGCGGTCGGCGGCGATCCAGTGGTGGTTGTCTTGCCGGAAGTCGTCGAAGTCGGTGTACATCTCGATCATGACGGGTGTGCTGTTCGCGGCGAGGGGGCTGACGGGTCCGGTGATCATGAATGGGTATTTCCCGGACTGCCGGGGGTCGGAGAAGGTGCGGTAGAGGCGGAGGGTGGATTTTTCGTCGACGACTTCGGAAATTTTGTCGAGGTCGTGCCCGTTGAGCCCGTACCCGAATATACGGACACTCATTTGCGCCCAAATGTCGGGGTTGATGCTGCGGGTGGCTTGGCTGATATACAGCCAGCCGATCCCGAATTTGCGGGTGTCGCGGGCGTACCCGGCGAGGTCGCGGGACAACGCGATGATTTCTTCGTTGTCGGTGGCTGCTGGTGGTGGCGCGTACCGCCACGCCTCATCGAGTACGACGAGCGTGTTGAGGTTGCGTCCTTCCCTAAAGCGGTGCTCGGAGACACGCTTCAAGGAGTGGAATAGGTGCCGCAGGATGGAGGCTTTGACGCTGTCTTGGTCGAGGATCTCCAGGGCGTTTTCGGTTTCCTCGTCCAGCATTTCGTCCAGGCTGGGTGGTGGTTGGGTGGACATGTCCAAGATGATGATGGGGGCGGGTTTGCCGTGTTCCCGGTCGAACACTCGGGACAGGGTGCCGGTGAGGGAGTAGCGTTCCCCGCCGTTGGGGTTGTGGTCTTGGAACAGGTTGTGGATGGGTGCGAACTGGTTGAGTGCCATCGCGAACTGGTCGGGGTTGGCGAGCATGTCGTTGACGCGTTCTTGGAACCGCATCTGGTTTTCGGGGGTGGTGTATACGCGGGAGGCAACATCGTCGGTGGCGAGGCACCCCAATAGGTAGGTGAGGAGGTCGTGGGAGGGGGTTTCGGTCCAGTCGCTGCGCCCTCGGAGCGCTTTCATGATCTCGTACCACACGATCTCTTTCGTGTTCTCGTGCTTCAGGCGCAGTTCGAACAACAGTTTCGTGTGCTCGAGCAGTTCGGTGAACAGTCCGGCATCTTTGTTCAGGCGGATGTCTTCGCTGATGCGCCGCACGAGCACGTCCCGGCCGAGTTCTTGCGCCCACCCTTGCAAACTGAACGGGAGTCCTTCTTCGTGGGACCATTGCTGTTGCGGGTCGACGATCAGCATCGCCATGTCGGTGAACCGGCATTGCCCGGCGAGCAGGTACGCGGTGGCCGCGGATTTGCCGCTGCCGGTGCGCCCGTACACCCCGGTCATGAACGCACCCGCGTGGCTGGAGAAATCCGGGATGCTCAACGGTAGACGGATCTGGTCGGTGCCGAGCATGTGCCCCAGGTAGTGCAGATCGCTGCTGGTGGCGGTGATGGTGTCGATGAGTTCTTGGCTGACTACGTGCACGGGGGTGCCGGTCGCGGGGCTCATGCTCAGGCTGGGTCCCGAGGGCACCCAGTGGTCGTGGGGTGTGTCGCGTCGCCAGGCGGCTTGGATGTGGATGTCGGCGTTGCGGGTGTCACCGGAGTCACCGGACATGCCGCGGATTTCGCCTTGCGCGTTGACGATGCCGCGGAATGCGGGGTCTTCGTGCCAGCGGTTGCTGGTGGTGACTTGGGTGACCGTACCGATGGCGAGTTCCTCCCCCTCCCCCATCGGGTTGACCACGGACAGCATGGCGCCCACCAGCGGCTGGTTGCGGGTTTCCGCACCGACGTCGAGGGATAGGTGGTAGTTGCTGGAGGGGCTGCCGACGCCGGCGACGCGGGGACCGTACTGGGTTTCGCCGGTGGGGTTTGGGGGTGTGGGGCTGTTGGGGGTGGTTTCGCTCATTGGTTTTCGTGTCTTTTCTGTGTGATTTCTGTGTGTAGGTGGTTCGGGGTGTCGCTAACGGTCGTGGGGGTGTCGCGGAACAGGTCAGGATGCAGTTGTCAGGGTGTTACTAATTGTGTCGCGTTTTCGGGACGGATATCGGCGGGGACGTCCAACGGTCCAGTCAGGAACAGTGGTCCGCGGGCGGTGGTGTTGCGGACGTGTGACCACCACACGCGCCGCAGGTGAGTGAACATGTCCCACGGTTCCCCGTGGATTTGTGCCTGGTGGATGCGGTACCCGTTCGGGGTGAGATGAATGACTATACCTGCGTCAATGTCGGGGGCGGGTGTGGGTTCGTCGGTGGGGGTGATCAGGGTGTGGCAGTGCGCCAGGGCGCTGGCTTGCAACGCGGCTTCGGTGTGCACCGACCGCCCGGATTTCAGGTCTCCCACGACCCGCAGTCCGTGGATGCGGGCGATGAAGTCGGCGGTGCCGGCGTACCCGTATCCCCCGCCAGCCGGGTCTGCACCGACAGCCGCGCTTGCTGGGTCTGCGGGCACTTCCCCGAAACACGTCGCCTCCACATGTTCGAACGTGACCTCGAAGTCGTCCCGGAACGCCCGCCACGCGTCCACATACGGGGCAGCATGCTCCGGGATCGCGCCGGGGTCCTGCCCGAGGGCGAGCGTTTCGCAAATCGAATGCACCAGGTCGCCGAGGTCGGCGGCTTTGCTGGTGTGCCGTTCGGCGGCCTTGCTGAAATGGGTGACCGCTTTGCGGGGTTTCGATTCGATCAAACCGGGGTGCTCGTAGGCGGTGTCGACCGCGTTTTGGGCCGCCATTTTCGCGTACCAGCCCCGCAGGAATGGCTTATCAGCCACCCCGATCACGTTCGTCACCGACGGCACCAGCAGCCCCTGGGTGATGGCTTCTTCCACGTCCGCGTAGTCGGGAGCGTTCGGTGGGGTGTACAGCCGCCCGTAAGGGGTGGCGCGGGACCATCGTGGTGTCGTCATAGCGAGGTGTCTCCCCTAGCGGTGTAGGTTGCGGTGCCTTGTCTGTTAAACCATCGGCCTGTGACATCGGTCGCCTCACGGCATCGGCTGGTTGCGCCGGGGATGGGGTCGCGCCGATAGTCAGGGATAGTTGCCCTCACCTACTTGGAAGGAATCACGCCTCGTGAGCCCACAGAAAACAACCCGGTACGACGCCAACGACATGACCGCGTTGGAGGGGCTGGAGGCTGTCCGCAAACGCCCCGGCATGTATGTGGGCACCACCGACACGAAGGGACGCACCCATTTGTGTTTCGAGGTGCTCGACAACGCCGTGGATGAGGCGATCGCGGGGCACTGCAGCGAGGTGACCCTCACCTTGTTCGAGGACGGGTCGGTGGAGGTGTCCGACAACGGGCGCGGCATCCCGGTGGATCAGAACACGAAAACGAAAATGTCCGGCGTGGAGATGGTGTTCACGAAACTGCACGCCGGCGGGAAGTTCGGTGGCGGCGGGTACGCCACCGCGGGTGGCTTGCACGGCGTCGGTGCGGCCGTCGTGAACGCGCTCAGCACCCGCGTAGACGTAGACGTGCAGCGCGGCGGATACCTATGGCAGGTGTCGTTCCAACGCGGCGCACCCGGCGTGTTCGCCGGCAACGGACCCGAGGCGGGTTTCACCGCGAAGAAAGGACTACGCAAAGGCAAGAAGATCGCGGCGAGCCGCACCGGCACCACCGTGCGGTACTGGCCCGACGAGTCGCTGTTCCTCGCCGGTTCAAGCACCGACGGGGACGCGGTGATCGCGCGTGCCCGGCAAACCGCGTTCCTCGTACCCGGGCTCGCCGTCACAGTTCGTGACCTACGCGACCCGAACGCACCCGTCGAGGAGACGTTCGCGTTCAAAGGCGGCTCAGTGGACATGGTCGACTACCTGTCCTCGGACGAGAAAATCAACGACCCCGTGCATTTGACCGGGGAAGGCACCTACACCGAGCAAGTGCCGATGCCCGACAAGAACGGCAACATGGTGACCACTGAGGTGGAGCGTGTGGTGCGGGTGGATGTGGCGCTGCGCTGGGGTAAGGGCTACGACCCGACGGTGCGGTCGTTTGTGAACGTGGTCGCCACCCCGAAGGGCGGCACGCATGTGAAAGGTTTCGAACGCGGGCTCGTGACCGCGATCCGGAAAGGCTACGACGGGACACGGTTGATGAAAGCCAACGAAGACCCCGTCACCGTGGACGACTGCCTGGAAGGTCTCACGGCGGTGGTGTCCGTGTCGGTACCCGAACCGCAGTTCGTCGGGCAGACGAAAGAAGAACTCGGCACCACGGGTGTCACCAAAGCCGTCCAAACGGTGGTTAGCGAAGGTGTCGCGAACTGGCTGAAAGGACGCAAGAAAGCGCAAGGGCGACTCGTGTTAGAGAAGATCGCGAACGCTGCCCGCGCCCGCATCGCCTCCCGCACCCAACGCGAGGCGGCCCGCCGGAAAACCGCGCTCGCCGGCGCATCCATGCCCGCGAAACTCGTCGACTGCCGCGCCACCGGCATCTCCCGCAGCGAACTGTTCATCGTCGAAGGCGACTCCGCGTTGGGTAGCGCCCGCGCCGCCCGTAACTCCGAATACCAAGCGCTGCTACCCATCCGCGGGAAAATCCTGAACGTGCAAAAAGCCACCCTCGCGCAAGTACTCAACAACAACGAATGCTCCAGCATCATTCAGGTGATCGGCGCGGGTTCAGGGCGCAACTTCGATATTGCGGACATGAGGTATGGGCGGGTTGTTTTAATGAGCGTTCCCTCAGAGGAGCACGTCTTGGTCTCAGATGCCAAGGGGTTTCGAAAGTTGGTGGAAATCGGTCCCTTCGTTGACGGTCATCTTCTTGCGGGGCGCGAGTGTCCAGATGCTGGAACTGTCTCCTTAGACGCTACCGGGTTACGAGCCGTCACTGCCCCGCTCAAGAAAGTAATTAAGCATCGGTTCACAGGGACGATGCGTGAAATCCAAACGCAATATGGTCGATCCATCCGGGTTACTGATAGCCACTCTGTGTTCACCTGGGACGCAGGTGAAATCAATCTGCGACCGGCTTCCACGCTGCAAGTCGGTGATATCGTGGTTGCGCCCCGCAGGCTTCCTACAACCGAGAACCTCGTGTTGGAACTTGACTTAATGCGAATGCTTCTCGATGCCGGACTCATTAAGGATTTGTACGTCCATGGCGAATCGGTCAAGCGCGTGAATGGCCGCGCGGCACAGTGCGCTATGAGAAATGGTGGCAGCGCGAAGTACGGGCTAGACCGTCGTGTAATGCTTGGGGCTGACGCCCTTGTCGATCTCGTGTCCGCGCGTAAACGGTTAGGACTGCGTCAGATCGACGTCGCACAACACCTCGGCTATCGCCAGCCGATCTCGGTTTCCGACTGGGAGACAGGAAAGGTTGCTCCGCCCGAGTCTGTATTTCGCGCCTTGCTTGACTTGTACTCGATGGAATGGCCTGCCGATGCGAGTTTCCTACCGAGCGTCTTGGCAGAGGCTACCGCCGGACACGAGAACAGCGCTAACCACCGATACCGGAAGACGAGCGGCTCAACCGAACTCTCGAAGATGAGCCACGAAGAGATCGCCTCCCTGGGACGCGAGATCACGATGACTGTCCGGCGCAACGATCGAAAGTTCCCACGGTTCCTGCCGGTTAATGAGGAATTGTGTGAACTGCTCGGCTGGTATGCCGCGGAAGGGTCAATTTCCAAAGGGCAGGTCACGCTGTCCCTCGGGCGGGATGATGACGCCGTTATTCCGCATGTTCAGCATCTGATTCGAACTGTGACGGGGGAAGATGCGCGGGTCTACATTTCAGATAAGCACCCGGGGAAGCGGAAGGTTTACTTCTACTCAACGATTTTTGTCCGATTCCTAGAGGCTCTCGGTGCGCAAGGTACGGCATCGACGAAGCATATGCCGGATCTCATTCTTAACGTGGACGAGTCTTGCCGAATGGCGTTTCTTCGCGGGCTGTACCTTGGAGATGGCTCAAAGCCGGCGTCGGTAGTTAATGGATTGACCGTTGTCGTGACCGTATCGCGTGCCCTCGCCAGTGGAGTAGCCTATCTGCTGTCTACGTTCGGTATTCTCGCCTCGGTCAGCAAGATTCCTACCCCTGAAGGACAGTCCGGCGATATTCAACGCCGTCACGATGCGTACTCAGTCACTGTCTGCGGCCGGGATCAGGTCACGCAACTTCGGTCGATCTGGCATTCGACTAGATCCGACGGGGCGATCTACGACTGGATCGCGAATGCCAGATTCTCACGGTCATCCGTCATCACCATTAGCGATGATCTAGTCGGACTCCGGATTCGAGCGATCACCGACACGCAGGTGGATGAGGATGTCTACGACTTCAGCGTTGCGGACATGGAGTCTTTCGTTGCGGGATTTGGTGGCGGAGTGATGGCCCACAACACTGATGCTGACGTAGACGGCGCGCACATCCGCACTCTTCTCCTGACTCTATTCTACCGCTACATGAAGCCGATGATTGAAGCCGGCAGGGTGTACTCGGCAATGCCCCCGCTTTACAAGGTTTCCACAACCGGCAGGAACAAGGAAGTCATCTACACCTACTCGACTGCAGAAATGGAACGCACCGTAGCGAGACTTGAAAAGGAAGGGAAGACGGTTATGAAGCCCATCCCCCGCTACAAGGGTCTTGGGGAGATGGACGCGGGTGAACTGTTCGACACCACCATGGATCCGAACTCTCGGATGGTGCGGCAAATCACCCTTCCCGACGCCCAAGCCGCCAGCGACTCCCTCGAACTACTCATGGGAGACGCAGTCGAACCACGCCGAGAGTTCCTCCTCTCAAACACCCCCGACGCCGACACTATCGATTCCTAGCCCCACAGAAGGTCACGCCGATACCCAACGAGTGGACATAACAGAATGCCAACCGGGAATGCTCATCCAAAGCCCGCATGGGGAACTACTCAAAGTGCTCTCCATCGAACGCGACACAGTGACTGTGTCGGTGGTGTATCCGAAATCTCCGCACCCGCAAGTGCGGGGATACCGGGCGGACATGGTGGACCGGATGCACGCCCCCAAAGAATCATTGTTGCGGAAGTTCGAAGGGGAACGCACCCACACTCCCCGCCACAGGTGAATTGTGGGAGCCGCGGAACCGTTGTGACAGGAAGGTATAGAGTCTGATGGCGCGTAAGAACACGAACGAGACCGCCGGGGCGGCGTTTGATTCCGCGGGCGCGGTGATCACCGAAACGCCTCTACAAGATGAGGTCAGCACTTCTTATCTGGAGTACGCGTACAGTGTTATTCACTCCCGCGCCCTACCCGACGCACGCGATGGGTTGAAGCCCGTGCACCGGCGGATCCTGTTCGGGATGAGCGAAGCAGGGCTACGCCCCGACCACGCGTATGTGAAATCCGCGCGCGTCGTGGGCGACGTGATGGGGCGTTATCACCCGCACGGCGACTCGGCTATCTATGACGCTCTCGTTCGGTTGGCGCAACCGTTCGCCACCGCAACTCCCCTGATCGACGGGCACGGCAACTTCGGTTCCCCCAACGACCCTCCGGCGGCGATGCGGTACACCGAATGCCGGCTCAGCAGCGAAGCGTTGTTGATGGTGCGGGAGTTGAACGAGAACACCGTCGACATGGGGTTGAACTATGACGGGTCGTTGAAGGAACCCACCGTGCTTCCCGCGGCGTTCCCGTATCTGCTGGTGAACGGCAGCACCGGCATCGCGGTCGGTATGGCCACCAACATGATCCCCCACAACCTGGGGGAAGTGATCGACGCGACCCGACTGCTACTGAAGAAACCGTCCGTGGGTGTGGATGAGTTGATGGAGGTGCTACCCGGACCGGACCTGCCTACCGGTGGCACGGTGATCGGGATGGATCAGGTGCGCGCCGCGTACGAAACCGGAAAGGGTACGGTGCGGATCCGCGCGCACGTCGACATTGAACCCGCCGGGCGAGGCAGGCAAGCACTCATCGTGACGGCTCTGCCGTACGGCGTCGGTACCGAGAAGATCATCGAGTCGGTGAAAACCGAGATCGGGAAGAAACGCCTCGCCGGGGTCGCCGACATCAAAGACCTTTCCGACCGCACAAACGGGCTACGCCTCGTTATTGAATGCAAGTCCGGGGTGAACCCGAAAGCGCTACTCGCGGAGTTGCGGCGGTACACGCCCCTGGAAACCAGTTTCGGTATCGCCAACCTCGCCCTCGTGGACGGCAAACCCGAACTACTGCCGTTGAAGCGGATGCTGGAAGTGTTCCTGGCGCACCGCCTCGATGTGGTGACCCGCCGCACCCAGCACCGGCTCGAGAAAGCACAAGCCCGCCTCCACATTGTGGAAGGGCTCCTGATCGCGCTGGACAACATCGACAAGGTTGTGAAACTGATCCGCGCCGCGAAAGACACCACCGTCGCGAAAGAACAACTACAGAAACGCTTCAAACTGTCCGAAATTCAAGCGACCCACATTCTGGACATGCCGCTACGCCGGCTCGTCGCGTTGGAAGTGGAGAACCTCCGCAAAGAACAAACCGCGTTGGAGAAAGAAATCGCCGGGTACGAGAAAATCCTCGGCAGCGAGAAAGAACTCAAAAAAGTCGTCGACACCGAACTCGCAGCCGTGCGGGACGAGTTCGCGGTGCCGCGGAGCAGCCTACTGAAAACCAGCGACGACGCCCCCGACCTCCCCATCCCCAGCGGCGGCGCCGCGTCGGTGGAAATCCCCGACGAGCCATGCACCCTGCTGCTGTCCTCCTCCGGGGTGCTCGCCCGCACCGCCGTGGACGGCGACCACGTCACCGAACCGAAACGACGCGCCGCCCGCACCCGACACGACGCCATCACCTCCACCTGCCCAGTGACCTCCCGCAGCACCGCCCTCGGCATCACCTCCACCGGGCGGGCCGTACGCATCTCCGTGCTCGACATACCCGCCGTGCCCCGCACTGGGGCGGCGTCCGCGCGCGGCGGCGCACCCGCCAGCGAACTCGCGGACCTACGCAGCGGGGAAACCCTGCTCACCGTCGCCCCCGCCGACCACACCAACGGCGTGCTACTCATCGGCACACGCGAGGGTGTGGTGAAAGCCGTGCAGCCGGACTGGCCCACCCGCGGGGAAGACTTCCCCATCATCGGGTTGAAAGACCGCGACACAGTGGTCGGCGCCACCTGGGTGGATGATGTGAAGAACGTGGATGTGGTGTTTGTGACCAGCGGCGGGAACCTGCTGCGGTTCCCCGCGTCCAACATACGACCCCAGGGCAGAACTGGCGGCGGTGTCGCCGGCATCAAACTACCCGCCGACACGCACGTGGTCGCGTTCACCGCGGTGGACACCACCAGCAACCCGACGGTCGCGACCTACACGGGAGTGACCGCGAAAACCACGCCCCTGTCGGAGTATCCCGGGAAGGGGCGCGGCACGGGCGGGGTGCGTTGTCACCGGTTCACGAAAAACGAGTCCGCGCTCACGGCCGCGTGGGTGGGGGCGAACCCGGTCGCGGCAGCCCGGAACGGTTCCCCGGTGACGTTGCCGGATATCGCGGGTCGCCGGGACGGCAGCGGCACACCGGTCGCGGACGTGGCAGCGCTCGGAAGCGAAATCTCGCTACCCGCCGACGGCGGGGGTAGTGAAGCGTCCGAGAATGATGGTGGCGAGTCCGAGGGTAGGGGTCGGTCGTCGCGGCGGTCACGCCCGGAACGCTCGGCGCGATCTCGTGCAGCACGCGCCGCGCGTGGAACTACGCCGGCGAAGAAAACCGCCCCCGCGAAAACCACGAAGGCTACGAAAACTGCGAAGGCTACGAAATCGGCACGCGGGTCATCCACCCGAGGGGCGAAGAAAAAGTCGTAGGCGAGTTAGCACGCCGCAAGAGCCGCTAGCAGCGCATCCTTCTCCGACGCGGTGACCGTCAACTCATACGACGTTTTCAACGACACGATCGACTGCGCGTACGTGCAGTTGTAGTCGCTGCGCGGCGGCGTCCACTCATCGAAACTGTCCGCGCCCTTACTGCGGTTCGCGCTCGAGGACACCGACAGCAGGTTGTTGGGGTCGTTCGCGAACGCGACACGCTGCTCCTTCGACCACTCCCCCGCACCGGAGTCCCACGCGTCCGCGAGCGCCACCAAATGATCAATGTCGATCTCGCTGGAACCGCCGCGCTCGAACACGATGCGCTCCCCAGTGAACGGACCCACTTCCAAAACACCCGTCAACACGGTGCACCCGTCCTCATCGACAACGATGTCCACCAGGTCGCGGGCGAGCATGTCGTTGCGGGCATCGCAGCCGTTACCGTCTGGGTCTTGCCACCCGTCACCGAACTTATCCCGCTCATACCCGTCCGCGTCCGCGACATCGCGCACTACGAGTTCTTCGGCCATCAACACGATGGTGCCGTTCTCGGAATCCATCACCGACCGGTTCGACTGCTCCGGGTCGGGAGCAGTTTCAGAGTTACCGCTGTCCCCCGAACCCGAGCCGGCGTCGGGGTCGGGGAACGCGTCGGTGCCCCCGGCGCACCCGGTCAGCAGCAGCCCCGCCAGCAGAGCGGAAAGCCACCCTGCCCGGCGCGCCCGCCCGCCCTCATGGGCAGGATCAGGCGCGGTTGCTTCCGCAGCGGACGCCGCTGCGGTCAGGTGATCGGTGTGACGGTCCAGCGGCGATGAGTGCACAGATGGGTTCATGGTGGGTGGTATCGGCTATCTGTCGTTGAGGGTGTCGTTGGGGCGGGTACCAGCGTCTACTGGGGTTAGTTTCTCGGCTGATGAGCGGAGGGCGCGAACTTCGTTGCTGACGGCGCGCACTTGCGCCTTGAAATCTTCGGCTTCCTTCTTCAGTTTCGCTTGCTCACACATGGACACCCAAATCAGGCGCAGCAGAATCCCTCCCACGATGGTCATGGCGATGATCGCGAACGTAGTCCAGATGTCGTCGATGCTCACATGTCCTCCTGCTCGGTTTCGCTGCTGGTTTCTTTGTTGTCTATCGCTTTCCAGTTGTCGGTGGTTCGCCGATCTGGTGTGCCGATGTTGTCGCCGCGCAGGAAGTCGGAGGCGGTTTCGATGAGGAAGTAACGCACTTCGTGCGCGGGGATCACGGCGGTGGCTTTCCGTCCGCCGCGTTCGCAGGACAGGAACCACACCCCATCCAGGCGGATGGGTGATGATGTGACGTTCGGGATGAGATACGGGGAGCCGTCTATGGGGTGCACGGTAACCATCACGTAGTCGTCGTCGTCGAAGTAGTACGGCGGCAGTATTTCCAGGTAGTCGCTCATTACCGGCGCCTGTTTACTCGGGGTCGCTGGCGGCCGCGATCGCCGACTCGGCGTCTACTGCGCTGTCCCCCGCGGTGTCGCTCGCGCTGTCCCCCGCGGTGTCGCTCGCGCTGTCCCCCGCGATTGCGCTTGCGGTGTTCACCTCATCGGAGACGTCTTTCACGGCGCGGCGGATCGCCTCCACGATCCCACGCGCAACCGTCCGGGCAACCAGGTCAGGGGTTCCTTCCGGGGCGTGCAAGACCGCGAAATCGACTTCCCCCTCGCTGGGGTCGCTCGTGTCACCAGACTCCACCCCCAGCAGGGCGATGCCTCGCACCTGCTCAACTTCCAGCGGGATGACGGGTTCGCCGGGGATTTCCAGCGCCCACCCGTCACGCTCCAGGGCGCTGAGGCTGCTGTCGTTTTTGTTGCTCATGGGTGAGGTATCGGTCATCTTCTCTCTCCGTTGATCGTTGGGGTTGTGTGGGTGAGAGCCAGGGCGTCTTGTTGGCGTTTCCCGGTCAGGTGGGTGAGGATCCATTTGTGGGTGAGGGCGCGGTGGTCGCGGTCGAAGTCGCGGCATTGCTCACAGTGCTCAGGAGGCGCGAAAGGAACCAACCCGCACTCGCCCACTTGCCATGCACCCTTATTCGCTTGGTTTCTCGGCTAGTTGAATGGGACGTTGTCCGGTTCAATGCCGCTGCGGCGCAGCATCGTGCGGGTCACCGGGTCGGTGCGGATGTGCTCGGCTGCCTCATCCTCATCCAAACCCGTGCTCATCGCTACTAGCCGTACCGCGTTGGCTTCCATTTCCCGCTTCCGCTCGTCGGGCAGTTGTGGGACGGAGGAGTTCAAAGTGTCGGCGTAGCAGCCGGCGAGTTCCCGCCACAACGCGTTGATGCGTTCCACGGGTTCACCTTCGGTGACGTCCAAGCCAGCGTCCGCGTGCTGCTCCAACTCCGCGAACACTTCATCCATTTCCTCGGTGATGGAGCGCGCGAACATCAGCCGCTCCTCATCCGACAGCGGCATCGCGGGGATAGGCAGGGGGATCTCTACGTCCAGAAACCACCGCCACACGGCAGACAAAGTGGTCGAAGTGATAGGTCCGTCGTTCTCCACAAGCACCTTCAGCACGCGCAAATCGTCGCGGGCTTTACTAACCGGGTTGACATCGCTCACAAGGAACTCCCCTCAAATAAATGCTATACCATTGTATCGGCCCGCCCTGACATGGACGGATTTCGCGGGAGGGGAGAATCTCCCCCTTCCCGCCCCACGATCTGCCCCGCCCCCACGCTGGCGGCGCGGGGACAGGACACAAGGCGGTAAGTCCGTGTGCTGTTGTCGTGCGAGACGCTGCACGCGCCCCTGTGTGCTGCTTGTGCTGCGTGTTTCCTAACGGTGCAGCGCAGACCGCAGCGCAGACGCCACATACGGCTCCTGCGTGGCGTTGATGTGCGCGGCGAGCACCTGCTCACCATCACGGTCAGCAAGAACCGTGTACGCGAAATCGGTGATCACCTCAGCGATCGTTTCCTTATCCACACTGGAGGGTGCTTCGTTGCACAAGTTGATGAGTTGTAGTAGCGCGGTTCGACGGTTCGACGCCTCCGCTGTCACAGTATTTGATTTCATTCGCTTCTCTTCTTCTTCCTACATACAGTCAGGTGGGGAGCGAACACAGAAATCACGATGAAAATGGTCATGACAAACGACATGACACATGCCATT
>AACY020177780.1_pt1 | contig 13388 bp, 1 predicted proteins | sample 267378 | NCBI WGS metagenome assembly AACY02 (sample SAMN02954345, study PRJNA13694) | marine metagenome | biome: aquatic; feature: ocean; material: water; isolation source: isolated as part of a large dataset composed predominantly from surface... | reverse complement strand
TTACTTTGGTTTGTGAGGTAGGTAATCCACCATCACAAATTCCACTAACACTAGATACTCCTACTAAAGTTAGTGTACTTTTATCTGAAGAGATTGATGCTACTTTATTATAAGTTTCTGTATTAAATCCTACTTTTTGATATCTAATAATTGCATCACTTGCAATACCTGAGAAAATTTTTCCAGAAGCAGAAACATTTCCATTTGGTTCAATTGTAATTGTATCAGTTGGTGAAAATCCAAAAGGAACCACTTTATTTAACTGAGTATCTGCACTAAATGCTGTTGAAAATCCAGAAACCGCAGTTGATTGATATAATGATTTTACATCTTGTGCAGAATATACCGTAATATTTTTAATGGATCTTGAATATTGATCTGAACCATTAATTAAAATTTGTTCCCCAACAATAAATGTTCCTGAAGTTTGTCTCAAATAGATAGTATCTGAACCAGATCCAGATGCGGTTGCATATCCAGATGCTCCACTACTTTTACCTTTAATAAAAGATGTGGAAGGTAATTCGGAACTAGAAAGATTTTTATTTAATTGAATTTTTGTATATGTTTGAATATCATATAAGTATAAGTCCCAATTAGTTGAACTTCCAGAATAAGCTGCATCAGTTACTGAAAACGTATAAATTCTAGCATCACCAATTTGTGTTCCTGAAGAAGATATATTCGAAGACTTTCTGTAATTATATAAACCAATTTCTTTTTTCTGTTTTGGAGCGCCAGAAACATTATTGACTCTAATTAAATTTCCCATCTCAAATGGGATATTAATATTTGACCTAGATTCAGTAGTTCTTGGTTTTGGAACATCTACAATTTCTACACCTGTCTTTTCAACATCATATCCTCTAACATATGCTTTTCCTGGAGAAAACTTAATGCACATTAAGTTATCGGAAGGTGTATTACCTTGATCAGTTTTTTCATTACTAAAATATATTCCATCATTTCCTAAAGCATTGTTTAGGGAGTTATGTAAAGAAAATTCAAAAGGATCTACAACATAATCGCCAGATTCATCATAAGTTCTTTGTGCTAAATAGTCTCTTATAAGAGAATAACTCGATTTTACGTCTATTTTCTTAATAGCACCATTGCCAACTCTAAGTAACTCAACAAAATCCGTATCATTAAGATCATCTACTAATTTTTTAGTTAAAATTAAAGAGATTTTAAATCTATCAGCTCCTGGGGCAGCATAGTTTGTAAATCCTTTAGCGTTGTCATATAGAGTAGAATCATCTTTAGCGGTAATTATTTGCTCGTCTACCCTTAAACCAACTCTATATGAAGGATTATTATCATAATAGTCTAAAATAATTGTTTGCTTTTCAACTCTAACAAAAGTTCCCCTAATAAAATATACTCCTTCACCAATTGATGCGGCAGATCCTATAGAAGTTGCTTCTGTTGAAATAGTGGTAGCAAATGGAGTTCCCGATGATACAGTTCCAACTAGTTCATTTGCAAACAATTGCTCATTATCTTGGAAAAAACTAAATTGATTATCGTTATCTGAATCCAAGTACTTGACGTAAATAGTTGGATATTCAACTTCAGAATTTGGAAGTTGAACCATCTGAACAGTAGCTGTAACTCCAGATATTTGACCTGTAATTTTTTTGCCTACTAATTCATTTAAATAAGAAGTTATTTCAACTCCATATTGCTGAGGATTTAATTTAACCGAATAAAATTGTCCATCATAAACAATATTTCCTGGTATTACAACAGATCCTTCTTTAAAGATATGGCTACCAAAAGATTCTACTTGATTTTGTAGTATTGACTGGAGAGTATTTAATTCTCTTGCCTGAATTGGTTTTCCAGGATTAAATAAGACCTTATAATAATTTTTATCCCTAGCGCCTAAATCATTTTCGGAGAAATCGTCAAAATATGGACTTATATTGAGATTAGTTTTTTGGGCCATCTGTTAAAATTCCAGGATAATTTTAATGTCTTCTTTTTGTCTAGAATTTCTACTGACTAATGATCTATTATCAATGTAAATTATTTCTCCAGACTTATTATTTATCTCAGGATTTGCAAGACCAGCACTGAATTCTACTCCTAAATTTATAATCTTATTTCCAACTGTGACTGTAGAATCGTTTTGATTCATTATTAGTGCAGCAAATCCAGATTCATTACTAACTTGACTAGATTGGTAGGGTTCAAAATCTAGTGAAGAATTTGTTGATGAATTAAATAACGAAGAAATTCCAACATAATCTTTATGTGAAATTCCCCCTTCTCCATAATATAGAGATCTATCTTTAGTATACTTTAAAACTTTTGTTTCTTTATCATACGAAACAACGTATCCATATGCAACTCCACCAGATACGTTTTGTTTTATTTCATCGCCAATAGCAAGAGTGCTTTCTCCCGTTACTGAATCTGAATCAAGTCTCATCGCATAAACTGCAGAAAAATCATTTTGAGTATATGGGGTTGTACTAATCCCTGTCGAATCATAAACAGTTGGATTCTTTAAAATTCCAATTTGTGCAAATTTTGTATCAACTGGAAAATCTTTAGTTGAATCATCAAACCTAGCATAAATTAATAATCTATCTGTACCAAGTTCTTGATAGATATCAAATCCATGACCTTTTGATGGTGGAATAATAGGAATTAATTCCGCATAAGTATCTAACTGATTAGAAGTTGTTCCCAAATCAACTAATGCATAAGTATAATTTTTTCCACCAGAAGTAACAACAACATCAGAAATAGTGGAATCTAAATCAACAGTAACAGATGCTGTTGCGCCACTTCCATCCCCAACTATATTACAAGATTTTGTTCCAGGAGTATATCCTTTTCCCTTATTTTCTATATAAACATGTTTAATTTGATTTTCATTTAGAGAAGAATCTCCATTCTCTCTTACTGCTTGAATTTGGGAGTTTGTAGAAGTGCTCCAATCATTTGGAACAGTTATATATTCAGTAGAATCAAATTTTACGATATCACTTGGACTTAAGGAATATAGATATTTCCAAACATATCCGTCATCTAAAGTAACAGGTTCTAAATCTGTAAAATTAGGTTCTATTTGAGAGGCATTCCCTGTTCTTTTAACTCCAGAAGAACCATTGTCTATGCAAATATAAACTCTATAGTCTGAGTTAATAACATAATAATTTGCATCATATAATCTTATAGCTCCAGTAGTGGGTGCAGAATTTATACCACTATAATCTGGTCTATACATTTCATATGTTTGTCCAGAAATCCAATCAATTCTCCTAACTACTCTTCTAACATTGGCACTAGTTATTTTTTTACCAAATAACATAGTACTGCTGTAATGATTCAAATAATCAATACTATCTGTTGGATTTGGTGGAAAATCGTTCCAATTAGGATTTCTACCAAATCCAGAAGATTCCGGATTAGATAACCCAACAAAAACATAGTAAGAATTTGAAGAATTGTTGATGGAATCTACAAAATTAGATACATTCAGTATTCTAAATTTATCAGTTATAATTGCAGACATTTGAGCGTTTTCTTTATATTTATATTGAATTAAAGATTCTTTTTAATTGGTCCAATACCCCTTAAACCAAAGTCTCTTCTTTGAATTGTTGGGAACGTAGTGAGTCCAGAGTTAATTGTGAATCCAGAAACACCTATTGAAATTGGTGATGAAGACCTATTAAAACCTGAAAGTTTACCCCAAGAGAATTTGCCAACTCCACCCTTTACAAATAATCCAGTTGTCGCAATTCCTACAATTGATGTGCCAGAATGAACATTACAAGTAATAATACCAAGAGCATTATTAATACCACTGACAATGTAAATATTGTCTAAAAATGTAGTTCCAACTCCAACAATACTGGTATTTGTGTTTACAATAGATGTTATTCCTTTACCAACTTTTGTATCAAAAATATAAATTGGTTGTCCTGTAGCAATTCCAGATTGTGTTATTGTTCCACTTGGTATATTAAGTGTAAAATTAATTGCTAAAGCAGTTCCAACACCAACAGTAGTTCCAATTCCAATTATTGTACCCGATGATCCCTCAATATTGTTAATATTTGTAATATTTTCGTAGATTGGATTTGGTAACGGTACTAATACTTGAGGAGGATGATCTGTAGTATACCCAAATCCAGGATTAGTAATTGTTGCTACTGAAAGTGACCCATTTACTACAGAAATTGAAGCCGTAGCAATTGTTCCCAATCCATCTCCAAGTTTTGGTGGCGCGGAAATACTTACATCTACAGAAGAACCAGTATATCCACTACCAACGTTATTAATTACTAAAGATTGAATTGTTCCAGAAGCAGATACTATAGATGTTACTGATGCTGATACTGGATCCCCAAGACCAGATACAATTAATCCCCCAAAATTTATCTCCGTTGAAATAATATTTTCATAATTAAATAACGATGCATCATCTACAAAAAGTGTCTTATCTGTCGTACTAAAGTCTTTTATAATTTTTGCAGTAGGGTAAATTTGCGATTCTATAGAATCTCTAGCTTTTGAAACTAAAACTCCATCTATAATCTTATCATTTTTTTGTTTTATCCAACTAACAGGTCTAAAAATATCAAAGTTTATACCTTGTGAATTGTAAGGATTAGTTTCTACGGTATCAGAATTAACTATATTATATACAGTTCTAGAATTTTGTGTGGTAGTAACGCCAAGATAATCATTCGAAGAGAAAACTTGAACATCATCACCTATTTTTAAAGTTTCGGTAACAGAAACCGCAAAACTATCTGCAGAACTACCTCTATAAAAATAAATTGCTACGTCATCTTCTTCTTTTGGAGGGTCTAAAAATGTAAAAGATGTACCACCTTCAAACTGATAAGAATCTCCAGGTTTCTGTAAAATTCCATTTATGAAAATGATTAGCAAATAATTAAAATCAATTAATTGTGAATCTGGATCTGTTTCATCTTTTTCAAAACTTAATAATTCCCCATTATAATAAAGTGGGAATCTTGTTCTCGATCCATCTTGATATATTTTTACAGAATCTATATAATCTATTTGACCAAATTGTAAAGCAGAGAAAGAATCTGTAAATGTATCTAAGATAGTTAATTTAAATTCTGAAATTGGTTGTGCAAGACCACGTGCAGTGACAAGACCTACAGGTTTGATTACATCACCAGGTCTGAAAGCGTATCCATTTCTTTTAACTTTAAATCCAGTTACTTCAAATAAAGTTGAACCTATTCCAGTTGTTGAACTTGCCCCAACTTCAATATCTAATAATAAACCAACTCCACATTCTGTAGTTGAACCTGAACTTATTCTAGAAACTCCAGTTACTGGTAGATTACTGTAACTAGGTGCAGATACATTAATTCTTGGATTAACATATCCAGTTCCTCCATTAACAATCGTGAATGATAAAGTTCCTCCTGCACCAACAGTTGCAGTAATAGTTGCCGCTAATCCTGAGTGCCCAACTTCTGTTACTGCGACTGATACTGGAGATTTATATCCAGATCCCCAATTTCCAACATAAGCACTACCAGAAGTCCCAATACCTATAGATGTAATAACTCCTCCAGAAGTAATTGCAGTCACCGCAGCACCAACCAGAGGGGCGTATCCCAATCCACCACTAGAACCAAGAGATACAATTATACCCCCACGTGGAAGTTGATTTAAATTGACATCCGAAGAAGAAATTACGATAGAACCATTTGTAGAAGTAATTCCCGAGAAAACTACACTTGTTATTCCAGAAATACTGTTTTCTACAATTTCAAAATTATTATTTGGATTATTTTTAGTTGTTGGGGTTTGGAATAATCCATTAATAAACACTACACCATTTGATCCACTTGTTCCTAGTCCAACGGTATTTTTTCCATCAATAGTTAAAGTATAAGTTTGACCTATTCCAGTAAATCTTTCTGAGATATTATCATAAATTTTATTATCATCATAATTTTTTCTTAAAAATACTCTTCCACTAAAATAGTCTCTTGGTTCAGGAAGACCATCTATATTGGTAAATAACTGATCTGCCAGACTTCCTTCAGGGGCTTCCGTAAAGTAAAGTTTACCATTTGCAATATTATAAGATCCTCTATATACCGAAGCTATTCCAGAATTTGTATGAGTGGTTACTGACGTACCAACAAATCCTCGTTCTACATTGACAAGTGGAACTATTCCTGAGAAAGATATTGGTCCAGAATATGTTGTTCCCAATCCAACATTGACAACTTTCATAAACTCATTATCTACCTTTAAAATATCACCTATTCTAATAGAAGATATACCACTTAATCCAAATATTGTTGCAGATGTTCCAACTTGAGAACCATTATTAATCGTATAGTTTAATAATGAATAGCTAAGTGGTTCTTGAATGATATTATTGATAGTAATAATAGTTTTTTCACTCTTTTTAAGCATTTCAAGTTGATGGGCATTTCCAGAACCCAAAGAAGTAAATGTTACTCCAATTCCTAAATTTGCATATTCTTTTGTCGTGGCAACTTTAAATTTTTGATTGTCTAACTTAATTGCATATAATCTTTCGGGTAAAATATTAGTTACAATTCCGACATAGCTACTAAAAGTAGATCCAATACCAACGGGGTATGCAGATAATCCCACAAAAGTAGAGTTTGGGGTGTAAATTAATTCCTCTCCGGTACTAAAGAAATGATTTGGAATATTAAATTCACCTGTAGCAGTATTCAATACATTGGTATTTGAAGGATTAAATGATTTAAAGAAAATTGGTGTTCCTTGATACTCTATAGGAAATTCTACTCTATTAATATCATTATCATTTACTGACAAATATTGAGAAACTCCAACAAATTCTAAAATATTAGAATATTGAAGATTAGATGCAACATTCTCATAATCATTTTGGGTATAAAAACTTTCATTAAAGCTTAATATTTCAAAATTTCCAGAAATATTTTGATCTGGATAAAAGTTTAATATTAATTCCGATCCAGATATTTCTCCACCAAAACTACCTATTCCTATAGTACTTCCAATAGAAAGAAAAGGATATTGCATTACGTGAACATTCGTATTGTCAGAAACTAACATTACTTGATGTAATGAACTCGTTTCTCCTATACTAACTTTTACTGTTGATTTTATGGATGAAAATGTTGAATTATCTAAAGATATTACTGTTGATGCAGAAGAAACATTTGAATATAGTGAATCAAATCTTACCGTGTTTTCAAATCCAGGAATCTGTCCTGGTTTTTTAAATACATAATTTCCAACTCCAAGTGCAGTAGTTCCAAATCCAATATTTTTAGATCTAATAGTAACACTATTATTAGACGTATTTGTGTAGGTAAGACTTAAAATTCCTCCACTTATTGAAGCACCAAAAGAACCTATAAAATTAGAACTTAAACCATCAGCATCAGTAGTATCAAAATAAAATTCTGATATATTTGTATCTTGTCCATTATGATCAACAAAAAGTTCTACATAATTCATTTCGTTAGTTACATTATCAGTTAAATGAATCTGGGAATGTAGTGATTCTAAGTTAGAAGTAGATTTTTGTAGTATATTAGTTGATGAATTAGCGGAAACTGTTGTAGTAACACCAATCAAATCAACAAAACCAACTGATGTTGTTCCAATACCTGAAGACGAATCAATAAAAGTATTATTTAAATATTTTATATTATAACTTGAAGCATAAGGATTAGATGGAGTAAACTTTAAATATCCTTTCTTTTCATTTTCATCATAGAAACCATAAACATCTCCTATAGGATTTGTTTCATATCCAATTTCCTCAGAAAATCCTACAGTTGTATTAATTGTTGCCTTTTCAAGTGTAAAAAACTGCTCATTATTATTTAAAATTATTAATTCTGTAAATTGAAATTGTTCATTATTTTTATCGGATATTTGTATTAAATAACGATTAAATTGCCTCTGAGAATTTATATCTACTATTTTAGTCGAAACATCTACTTGCTGATCGGAAGTTGAGAATTTGGAAGAAATGTCATCTATTTCCAAAACTCTATTCGTTATACACTTAAAATAATCAGATAATTTTTTATTCCTAAACTTCAAAAACTTAGAAGTGTTTCCAAAAATATTTTGATCATCTACAACTAAATCAAAATTATTAATAATATCAACTCTTTGTTCTTCTTTAATATTAAAGATAGATTCTAAGAATTGTTCTGGACTTACTGAAATTGATGTTATATTAGAACTTTGTACAATTTGTGTATCGGAAAAATTCTTCATTCCAGAAGGATGAAGAGTATTATTAACAGAACTAACAATATTTTCCCATTCTTGATTACTTTTTATAGAATAAGAAAGATTTTGATAATAATCATTATCAGAAATGACTTGAGTATCTTCATTAAGTTTCCCGATATTATCATACCAACCTATATTTGATAGATTTGCATAGTTTATATTAAATTCTCCATAAGATTCCTTTATATTATTAACAGTTCCTAAATTTCCAGACTGAGATCCTTTAATAATTTGACCTGTTTTTAGATCATAAGAACCAAATACTTTAATATAATTTTTATTTGACTCAACAATGTGCAAATCTTCTTTAGAAAATTGACCAGCAATTTGAACTTCTAAAGATTCTCCCACAATAAAGTTTGAGAAATTTTGTATGACACTAAATCTTGGATAATTATTATAATTTACTACGATACCATAATTATTTTCAATTGCCTTTAATGTTCCTGGATTTGTAGTTAATCCAGAAAGACTATATGTTAATATAGCAGAAACAGAAGGTGATGATGGTACGTAATCTATTATTTCAAAAAATTCATATCCATAATCTGAAGAATTAAATCCGTCTCCATCATTTCCCTCTTTTTGTATACCTTCAACAAAAATTTTGTCTCCAACTACAAATGGTTCTACGGAAAATCCGGAAGATGGGGAAGAAAGGTAGCAAGTAACAACTCCAGAAGAAGAAGTAATTGTAGAAATTCCTACACCATTAGTATTATTAATTGTTCTTATTTCTACAAGAGATTCAGAAAGTCCTTTTGGTTGGACATCAATAGTCACGGACTCAATGGTACTAGAAGAAGCTGTCATATTGACAGTAAATGCTCCAGAATCAATTTTCTTTTTAGTGCTATTATCAATTAAAATTAAATCTGGTGCAGAAATATAATTTTTTCCGCCATCTTCTACAATAATAGAATTAATTGTATTTGAGTTTTTTATGGATATAAATTTTGGTATTAATGCTTCTGGTCTTAATGTTTTATCTGAAGAATACTCAAAACCTTCATTTAAAATTCTAACTTGATTAATATTACCTATTGCTTTAGATTTTGCAATAATGTAAGCACCACTTCCTAAAGATGAATCAATCTTATCAAAAGTTGGTAGACTTTTAAAATTAACACCTGGAGAAATTATTCTTATTTTTGAAACTTCGCCAAGTGCAGACAATGAAGAAGTTGTATATTTTAAAGTATCACATTCAGAAATATAATAAGAACTCCTTTCGGGCACATATTGTAGACACAAATCAAAGGTAGTTGCTCCAACTCCAGAAATTTTATATGAATTATTATATAAACTATCGATGAAGTTAATTGAAGAATAATTATCAACTTCTTTATCACAAGTGCTAATATATCCAGTCTTTTCTAAATTATAAAATAGAGGTGTTGGTAAATCATTATTATAATTAATTTTTAAAGATGCATTTGAAGAAACTCCTACTGTCCCAACTCCAATAATTGAAAAGACAGAAGTAGAACCAGTTGAAACAAATTCATCAGCAAAAGTTTGGTCATAAAATATTTTAAATTTATACCCATTAAGAGAAGAATCACTTAAGTCGAAAAGTAAATCATTATTTTTTATTACATTTATTGATGGATTGACTAATGAGATAATTTGCGATGAACCTCCAGTGCTTTCAAAGTCTATTGAATTTGGGGAACTTTCTCTAGTTGCATCGGCATAAGTTTCTGCTAATTTAATTGTGTTATTGTCTACCTTGTAAACAAAGTAAAAATTACTAGATAGTCCAGATATAACAGTATTTCCATAATACTTAACTTTATCTCCAGTTTTTAGACCATGTGAACTGATAGAAATTGTATTTCTAGTAGTGTTAACACCAGACGAACTAAATGTTAGTGGATTAAGCAGTATAAATCCAGTATTAATGTCTCTTAAAACTTTAATAGATGTAGATGTTCCAATTCCCACAGAGAGATTTGGTTTAACAGTTAGAGTTATTGTATCACCACTGCTAAGATTATGTGAAGTAGATACTGAAACTGTTGAAGTATTTTTTTGCACATCTCCTTTAATTTGATCAAATTTAGATTCAAATGAATAATAATAATTATCAATTCCATTATCTACAAAATATAAACCATTTGTTGTAGTTGTTAGTCCAACTTCTGTCACAATTCCAATATAATCATTTGATTTTTTAATAATATAAACAGTTTGAGTATCCCCACTAGATGGTACAGTAAAATTAGATCCTCCCGAAGTTTGTCTAACAGTAAACCTATATGACGGAGAAGAAAATGGTATTTGTAATGTTACTGCTTGATTTGTTTTGAATGGATGGTTTGGTAAATAAATTGATTGAGTTGGAACAGAAATTTTATTATTAGTTTGAATTCCTACATTATATAAAGTTTCAATTGCAATTCCTGAAGTTGTTCCTACACCTACTGAATTTTTGGGATTAAAGTATACAGAATCATTAAGTGTCGAATCGAAGTAATTTAAAGATTTATTAATTACAAACGAATCTGGTATAAAATAAACGGGAGTAGTTGTAGTATGAAGACCTAACGCCCCTAGAGAATCAACTCTTAGTATATTTTGGGATTCAAAAATATCAAGAACTTTTAATGTATTAGACTCTATTTTAATAGAACTTCCTATTGAAATATTTTCTGGAATATTTGAAACATATATGTCAGTAACAATCCCAATTGCGGAAGAAGGAATATCCTTAATAAGAGTTGTTGTATAAGAAGATACCCCAATTCTTTGGAAACCATTTAAGATAGATAAAGATGTAGAAAATCCAGAAACACTAATATCGTCTAAGTCCGCTAAATTGTGATGGGGGAATATTTTTACTTTAACTTGATTTTTATTATTCCAAACAAATACAGCATCAGTATATGATAAAGACGATGTTTTTATATTTACAATATCCTTCCCTTCGATTTCAGATACTTTTGCAATTAAACCCCCACCGCCAGTACCTGCTTGATTAAATTTAATATTGTCACCAACTTTATAATTTTTTCCAGCATTAACAATTTCAAATTCTTCTACAGAACCTGAAGTTACAGATTCTACTACAGAAAATTGATTAATAACTTCATTTGACTCAGTAATAAAATCATTACTTGCAGTCTTATCATTAAGTTTGTAAGGAAATGTATTTCTTATAAGGGAAGAATTATTAAAATCAAATGATTGGTTTAAAAACTTATTATCTTGTACAAATTTAGATCTATATCTATTTCCTATAAAATATGGAAATACACCTACAACATTACTTTCTGGGTCTACTTTTGTTGGTGCAAAATAAGCATATGTTCCATATGGAAATTCATTAGTTACACAAAATCTACCATTATATTCATCTAAATCTCCAGAATTTGTAAATTGATAGTCTTCAATAAAAAATCCTGGGGCAAATTTTGATGTAGATGGTCTATTTTCTATGATATTAACATCTAATGAGTATCCAGAAGACAATCTTTGTACAGTTCCAGAATTGGAACTTGGGTCTTTATATCCATATGAACCATAAATTGGGTTTCCATCATATGCCCAACCAATAATTGGAGAGTGTCTAATCCCATCATCATTAAATTCATCTTTAATTTGTCCAAAATATCCAGTAACTCCATATTGTAAATTATTAAATGAAGATATTACAATTTCGTTTGTTTCTGAAGTTGTGGTATTTACATCATTTAACAAAACATTATCATTAACTGTTAAATCTCTAACTTGAACATCAAATATCGCATTTTTACCACTAGGAACAACTTCAATTTTAGTATCTCTCTGTGAATATCCAACTCCTGCATTTACTACAATTACATCTGATAGTTTATTATTTACTATAATCGGTTTTAAAATTGCACCCTTCCCATTTCCAGAAGTATCTACTGCATTAACATCTGGTACTGAATAATACTCACTTCCACCAAACTGGATAGCAATATCTTGTATTCTTCCATTTACAATAACTGGTTTACACTGAGCATCTTTTCCATTTTTAACTGAAATGGAGGGTTTTTTATGATAGTTTAAAATTGTTGAACCATAGTTACTTCCCCTTTCATACACATAGATATCTATTATTTCACCCCTAACTACTGGAGTTGCATCAATTGTGCCTCTAAATTGATCAGTGCTTAAACCAACTGAATTATATTCAATCTTTAAGGTTATTTCAGGATAATTAAAAATGTGATATCCACTTCCAGTTGATCCTAAACTTACATTCTTTCTTCTGTCATAATTTGTTCGTATAGTTCCGCCAATTCCAGCATCAGATAGTTTGAATGATGACTCATCAATTTTAAGAACATAATATTGATTTGATGTTGATAGTCCAGAAATTGAAGTCCCAGTGGTGGAATAAGTTACAATCTCCCCGTCTTCAAATCCATGATTTGAAAATGAAATTAAATTAGTTGCTGTGGAAATTCCACTTGGTAATACTCTAAGTTTTCTATTTGTATATTCACTGCCACCATTAATAACTTTAATTTCACTCAGAGTATTTTTAATTTCAGTAACAAATTTTTGTATACCCGAAGCATTACTAATAGTAAATCCTAAGGTATTAATACCTGCATTAAAATCTGAAATAGAAGGATATAATCTAATTGTGGTATCGTTTACATACTTTGCATAATATGTACTTTCTGTTTTTAATGTCAAACCAGTATCTATATTTGAACCAAGAAATGTTCCAACACCAACAGGAACATTATCTAATGAACGATATATAATCGCTTGACCATCAACTAAATTGTGTTTAGATAAAAATGTTATAGTTTCATTAGAATTACTGACGCCACCGCCAGAAGTTGTTAGTCTAGCGTCAAATTCTATCTCTCTTCTTTTTCTTTCTAAAACTGGTTGTAAAACTACTCCAGTTCCATTACCTCCAGTAAGAGCAACAGAAACCACTACGTCAACGTCAAAGTCTTGTGGAGTTATATAAACCTTTTTTATAGAACCACTTACAATAGGTTGAACTAAGGCAGAACCAGAAGAAAGAGATAGTAATGGTGGATTTATAACATCATAATTTTTACCAGAATTCAAAACATTAACTTTCTTTAATGGTCCATAGTAAA
>AACY020062429.1_pt1 | contig 13388 bp, 12 predicted proteins | sample 267378 | NCBI WGS metagenome assembly AACY02 (sample SAMN02954345, study PRJNA13694) | marine metagenome | biome: aquatic; feature: ocean; material: water; isolation source: isolated as part of a large dataset composed predominantly from surface... | reverse complement strand
TTGAGCATCTAAATATTCAGTATCTAGGTGATTTATTCCTGCAGTTGCCGAGCCAACAAACTTGATTGACGAATGATCACATAACTTTTTACCTACCTGAATAGTTGATCGAACTAAGAGTGCGTCAACGTTTTTTAGATCATTTGAAGTGAGCTCATCATATACAAAATATTCCAGTGAATACTCATCAGCAAAAAACTCAGATAATTTTTGCTGTATGTTTGGAATTTGTGAATCTGAAGCGATCTTAATCAATGGATCTTATCTCTCCAGACAACACTTTTAATCCATCCCCAAAGACTATTATTTCCAAGTGAGTACTGATCAAGCAAATCAAAGTCATGAGCTAATTTAATAGGATCTTTAAAAAAATCTTTTCTAGTAATAAATTCACCCTCATCTAGATTTCGAATGAATGTTGCAGGATTGCCTGCATAAATTGTATTATTTGGCACATCTTTTGTAACAACTGATCGAGCTCCAATAATGCTATTTGCCCCAATCCTGACACCTTTACAAATCATTGCATCTTCACCAACCCAAACATTTTCCTCAAGAACAACAGGCTTCGGATCGCCAACAACTTTTGTTCTATCATAAATTCCATGCCAATCAGCATCAGTAATGCATGCACCATGACCAAACATGCATGAATCTCCAATTGAGATTTTGTCAGCAGCCATTATCCTAACTCCAGGAGAAATTAAGACATAGCTCCCAATATCAACTTCACCACTCCATTCTCCAGCATCCCAGCTTGTTATTTGAATGTAATCATCAGGAGCAGAAATAAATGTAGGAAAGTCACCAACAGAAATATTTGAACCAAATAACTTAATAAATTGAGGTTTAAAAAATACCGTTCCCTTTCCAAGATGCTTAAACTGCGGTCTCAGAAAGTGATTTACATAACGTAAAGTAAGCTTAGAGATAATTTTTTTTAACCAATATGGTCGACTATCTTTTCTAATTTTATTTCTCCATTTTAGGATGATTCTTATATGATAAGGTACCGAGAAATTTCTGGGTTTATTTTTTTGAAAAAATTACTAAAAGAACTAAAGCAACTGCTAAAAATAGGTATACCAATCTATGGATCTCAAATTTCATATATGGGTATGGGAGTTACAGATACAATTGTTGCTGGTCGAGCAAGTGCACTTGATTTATCTGGACTTGCCATTGGTAATGCTTTGTCTATGCCATTTTATTTTCTCCTTGGAGGTTGTTTATTTGCAGTAACTCCAATAGTTGCCCAGCTATTCGGAGCAAAGAAGTATGAAGAAATTGGGCAAAAGGTTCGAGAAATATTATGGGTTAGCATAGCGTTAGGTTTAATTGGTTTTATTCTATATAGAAATCTAAGCTTTTTTATTCCTTACTTTGATATTGAAGAAAATATTGCTCAGATTTCGGATGGATATTTAAAAGCTATGTCATTTGGTTTTGTCGCCAACATGCTATTTACATGTCTTCGTTGCTATAGTGAAGGCATGGGTCTGACTCTTCCAGTTTTTTGGGTTGCATTTATTGGCATGTTATTAAATATTCCGCTTGATATCATTTTTGTCTATGGATATTTTGGAATACCTCCCATGGGTGGAGTTGGCTGTGGAATTGCAACTTCAATAAATATAATTATTGGTTTGTTTGTTTTGATACTAGTGATTTTTAAGAAGAAAGAATACAAACCAACAAAATTATTTTCAAAATTTTCTGGGCCCAATACTGATACCACAAAAGAAGCGCTGAAATTAGGTGTGCCGATTGGATTTGGCGTATTTGTAGAATTAAGTATGTTTTCAGGTGCAGCATTGATATTAGGATCACTTGGAGCAACTGTAATTAGTGCCCATACAGTAGCAATAAACATAGCAAGTGTTTTATTTATATTGCCATTATCTTTTGGATTAGCTGCTGCAACAAGAATAGGTAATTTAGTGGGTGAAAAAGAACTGCGAAAAGCTAAATATGCCTCTCACATTGCTATATTGATTTGCTTGGTTGGCGCTATTTTAAATACAGCAATAATTCTATCTTTTAGAGAGGCTCTTGTTTCGCTTTATTCTGAAGATTTGGCCGTTATAGCAATAGCAATAAACCTATTACTTTTTGCAGCAATCTTTCAAATTCCTGATGGTATTCAAATGGGTGCCTTAGGAAGTTTGAGGGGCTATAAAGATACTTTTGCTCCAATGCTAATGTTAATTCTAACCTATTGGTTTATTGCATTGCCCGCAGGCTATCACTTAACTTATTATGGTTTATTGGGTAATGCTTTGGGCCCTGCGGGGATTTGGATAGGAATGATTGCTGGGCTAACAGCATTCGCAAGTTTGATTATTCCAAGGCTTAATTATATTGCTAATAAATATATAGCTAAATCTAGCTCAATACTTCCTTAGCTTTTGCTCCGATTTGGAGTAAATTTTCAGCTATATGAACTCCGCATTCTTCAAGTTTTTTAATTTTATCAGCAGCAGTGCCTTTACCACCTGCAATAATTGCACCTGCATGCCCCATCCTTTTTCCTGCTGGTGCAGTTTGTCCAGCTATATACGAAATAACAGGCTTGGTAACATTTTCTTTAATAAAATCTGCTGCTTCTTCTTCAGCGGTTCCTCCAATCTCACCTACCATGACAATTGCTTTGGTCTGCTCGTCTTCTTGCATCATTTTTAAAACATCAACAAAAGAGGTTCCTGGTATTGGGTCTCCTCCAATACCGACGCATGTGCTCTGACCAAGACCTAGATCACTGGTTTGCTTCACAGCTTCATAGGTCAAGGTACCAGATCTGGAAATAATTCCGACTGAGCCTTTCATATGAATACTTCCTGGCATTATTCCTAACTTTGCCTCACCTGGGGTGATTATCCCAGGGCAATTAGGACCTATTAAGGTGATCCCTAGTTCATCAATTCTCTTTTTTACGATAAGCATATCCAAGGTAGGCACCCCTTCAGTAATACAAATTATTAATTTAATTCCAGCATCAGCAGCTTCTAAAATTGAGTCTTTGCAAAATTGCGCTGGAACAAAAATAATTGAAGCATTAGGCTTAACTGCTTCCATAGCTTCATGAACTGAATTAAAAACAGGAGTGCCTAGATGCACTTGCCCCCCTTTACCTGGAGTCACTCCCCCAACAATATTGGTTCCATATTCAATTGACTGTTCTGAATGTAAAGTAGCTTGAGAGCCTGTGAAACCTTGGACTAAAAGACGTGTATTTTTATCTACCAATATACTCATTTGCTTAACTCCACAGCTTTTTTAGCCGCATCCTCAAGATTATTTAGACTAACAATTTCCGCATTAGATTCAGCGAGAATGCTGCTTCCAATATCTGCATTATTTCCTTCTAATCTTACGACTACTGGAATAGAAACACCTACCTCTTCAATTGCAGCGAGGATACCCTCAGCAATAAGGTCGCATCTCACAATGCCACCAAATATATTTACCAAGACCACCCTTACCTCTGGATCAGCTAATATTAACTTAAAGGCTTTAGAAACTCTTTCTTGAGTGGCCGTTCCACCCACATCAAGAAAATTAGCTGGAGATCCACCAAAATATTTAATGGTATCCATCGTTCCCATTGCTAACCCTGCACCATTTACCATGCAACCAATATTTCCGTCTAGAGAAACATAACTCAAGTCATGCATTGCAGCCTCTGACTCACGAGGATCTTCCTGAGAAGGATCATGCATAGCTTGAATTTCTGGTTGTCGATAGACTGCATTTGAGTCAATATTAATCTTTGCATCTAAGCAATGTAGTTTTCCACCTTGAGTGATTACCAGTGGGTTAATCTCAAGCAAACTAAGATCATGGCTAATAAATAAATCAGTTAACTGTGGAAGCATTTTTGAAAATTGTTTTGACTGCTCGTTATTAAGACCTAAAACCTTTGAAATTTTTCTTGATTGAAATCCCATTGGCCCTGTTAAGGGATCAATTGGCTCGTAGATGATTTTTTCCGGTGTATTTTCCGCTACTTCTTCTATGTTAACTCCGCCTTCGCTAGAGCCTATAAAAACTATTCTTTGTGTTCCCCTGTCTACAACAGCACTTAGATATAGCTCTTTTTCGATATCAGTACACTCTTCAATTAAAATTGCATTCACAAGCTGGCCATTAGAATCTGTTTGATAAGTGACTAGCCTTTTACCAAGCCAATGATTGGCAAAATCTAATGCTTCATCGGGAGTATTCACAAGCTTAACACCTCCTGCCTTGCCTCTTCCGCCAGCATGCACTTGCGCCTTAACAACCCATTTGCTACCTCCAATATCTCTGCATGCATTTATGGCATCATCTGCAGAGGTAATAACCTTATTATTTGAAACAGGTAACCCAAACTTTTTAAAAAGCTCTTTTCCTTGATATTCATGAAGATTCATTTTTTTCTATTTCCAATATGTATTGCCTGTCCATTTACTGCTAATGCTGCTTCGTGCAGTGCTTCTGAAACTGTTGGATGACTAAAAATAGTCAACCCAAGATCTTCCGCACTAGCGCCAAACTCCATGGCAACAACCCCTTGTTGAACGATATCTGCAGCTGAGGGCCCGAATGCATGAACGCCCAGTATTGTATCTGTTTTTTTGTCGGCTATAACTTTTATAAATCCTGCGCTTTCTCCAGAAGCCAATGCTCTTCCATTTGCTGCAAAAGGAAAAGATCCTGTTTTAAATTCTATACCTGCGGCAGAAAGATCTTCTTCAGTTTGCCCCACCCAAGCGACTTCTGGGTGAGTATATATAACGGATGGGACTAAATCATATTCCATTTCTGCGTGCTTACCAGCAATTCTTTCAACAACCATGATGCCTTCCTCGGAAGCCTTATGAGCTAACATCGGACCTCTAACAACATCACCAACTGCCCAAATGTTTTGAACATTAGTTTCACAAAAATCATTAACAGGTATAAAGCCTTTTTCATCAATGGATAAACCACAATTTTTATCAAGAAGATTCTCTGTGTTTGGACTTCTTCCAACCGCAACAATTAACTTATCAACTTTTAATTCAGTAGTATTGCCATTATTTTCATAAGTCACTGTGATATCTTTATTATTTGATATTGCAGATGTAACTTTGCATCCCAAATTAATATTTAATCCCTGTGTGTTAAATTCTTTTAAAACATCTTTGGCAATTCTTTTATCAGCCATTGGTAAAAATTCGTCCATAGCTTCAAGCACTGTGACCTCTGAACCAAGCCTTGACCAAACACTGCCTAGCTCCAACCCAATAACTCCAGCTCCAATAATTCCTAATTTCTTTGGAACTGAATCAAATTCTAATGCTCCAGTACTATCAACAATATCTTTATTATTGATTTCTGCTACTGGAATGTTGATTGGAGATGATCCAGTGGCTATAACAATATTCTTTGTTTCAAGTTTTTCTGAGCCATCCTTAGAAATAACCTCAACATGATTTGAATCAATAATTTTTGCATGGCCTAGAATTTGAGTTACTTTGTTTGCTTTAAAAAGGCCTGAAACCCCTGTTGTTAATTGTGTGACAATTTTATTTTTTCTTTCCATCATTTTAGCGATGTCTAGTTTTGGTTTGGATACCTCAATACCATGATTGGATAAATGATTTATCGCATCTGAATATCTATGAGATGAATCCAATAATGCCTTCGAGGGAATGCATCCAACATTTAAACATGTACCGCCTAATTGAGAGTTTCCATCAGCATCAAATGATTTTTCAATACAGGCTGTTTTTAGTCCTAACTGAGAGGCTCTAATTGCAGCAACATATCCTGCAGGGCCACTTCCAATCACAATAACGTCATACATTTTTATGCCTCATAAATTTAAAAGAAGTTTTTCGGGCGATTCTAATTGATCTTTTATAGTAATTAGAAATGTCACAGCCTCCTTTCCATCAAGCAATCTGTGATCATAACTTAGAGCTAAATACATCATAGGTCGAATAACTACCTCGCCATCTATGGCTACAGGCCTATCCTGAATAGTATGCATCCCTAAAATAGCAGTCTGAGGAGCATTTAAAATTGGAGTAGATAACAAAGATCCAAAAACACCTCCATTTGAGATGGTAAAAGTACCTCCTTGCATTTCTGCTATTGAAAGCTTCCCATTCTTAGCTTTTTCAGAATAATCTAAAATTGATTTTTCGACATCTGGTATGCGGAGACTATCTGCGTCTCTTATCACCGGAACTACAAGACCTCTTTCTGTAGAGACAGCTACACCGACATCCTGATAGCCATGATAAACAATATCGCTTCCATCAATAGATGCATTGACGACTGGAAACTTCTTCAAAGCTTGAACTGCTGCTAAAACAAAGAAACCCATAAAGCCAAGCTTGACACCATGTTCAGCAAAGAAATCTTCGCCATATTTAGATCTAAGATCTTTAATGGGTTTTAGGTCAACCTCATTAAAAGTTGTCAGCATTGCTGTTTCTTGTTTAACGCTCAATAATCTATTGGCTATGGTTGAGCGTAACCTGGACATCGGAACCCTCTCCTCTGATCTCTCGGCTGAAAATACAGGGGTTGGGACAGGTGAAGGAGAATGAATCTCCTTCGCAATCATCCCTTCTGTTTTGCCCTCTAAGGATTCATCAAGATGATTTACAACATCTGCTTTAGTAATCCTTCCATCTTTTCCAGATCCATCAATGATTGCCTCATCCAAATTATGCTCTTTTAATAATTTTTTTACTGCCGGTCCATTTGCTTTGGTTTTAACCTCACTGGGTTGGACACTTTCCACTTTATTTGCCTTGCTATCTACAAGAGTATCTTTTTCAGTTAATTTTTTATCGTGGTTCTCCTGTTTAAACTCTGCAATTAACTCAGCGCTTAAAACAATCTCACCAGCTGGCTTTAAAACCTTAGAAATAACCCCATCAAAAGGGGCCACTACCTCTAGAACCACTTTATCAGTTTCAATTTCAGCAATCACTTCATCTTGTTTAACAGGCTCGCCCTCTTTCTTAACCCAGTTTGCAATTGTTCCGTCTGCAACAGATTCTGGGAATGTTGGGGATTTAATTTCAATTGACATAATTATTTCTCTAGAATGTTAGAGCTTCGATTACTAAAGCTTCTTGTTGTTGATTGTGTAGTTTGTTTAACCCAACTGCAGGCGCTGCTGATGCTTTCCTGCTAACTAGTTGTATTTCAGTAGCATTAATTCTATCTAAAACAATTTGTAATCTATGACGATGGCTGAACCAAGCTCCCTGGTTGCTGGGCTCCTCCTGACACCAAACAAATTGTCTTGCATTCTCATAAGGTCTTATAAGTTTCTCAAGAGTGTCATAGGGAAATGGATACAATTGCTCAATTCTTAATAATGCTATGTTTTTAATTCCAAGCTCATTTCTTTTAGATTCCAAGTCGTAATAGACCTTTCCCGAACACATAATGATTTTCTCTACCAAAGCAGGATTTGAATTCAAATCATCAATTACATACTCAAAAGATCCCTCGGTTAGATCATTTATTGAAGACACAGCTTGAGGATTTCTTAATAAACTTTTTGGAGAAATAACAATTAATGGCCTTCTCATTTTTCGAATTGTTTGCAATCTGAGCAAATGATAAATTTGTGCAGGTGAACTTGGTACGCATACCTGGATATTTTCATTTGCACACAATTGTAAAAATCTTTCCAGTCTGGCGCTGCTGTGCTCAGGGCCCTGACCTTCATAACCATGAGGTAGAAGCATAACTAAACCTGATAGCCTGTCCCATTTATGCTCAGCAGAGACAATAAATTGATCTATGACCACCTGAGCCCCATTAACAAAATCTCCAAACTGGGCCTCCCAAATAACAAGCCCAGAAGGTCTGGTAGCTGAATAACCATACTCAAAACCAAGAACTGCTTCTTCAGATAACAGAGAATCGTAAATATCAATGGTGGTGTTAGCACTATTTGCAATTTTGATCAATGGCATGGCGCCGTCACCATCCTTCTGATTTAACACAACTGCATGACGATGAGAAAATGTTCCTCTTCTTATATCTTGACCTGAAAATCTTATAGGATAGCCTTGATCCAACAAAGTCGCGTATGCCATGTTTTCAGCAAACCCCCAATTTAAAGGGATTTTTTCATCTGCCATTTGAAGTCTATCTGTAAAAATTTTTTCTACTTGTCTTTGCAAAACAAAATCCTTTGGAGGGGTAAAAGCTATTTGAGCAAGCTCTTTGAATCTATCTTTATTAAATGCAGATTCAATTTCAGCATCTCCTCTTTGATTAATATAAGGGGTCCAATCAAACCACATAGATTGATTAGGCTGTATTGCTAAATTATGAGCGACAGTGTCTCCATTTTCTAATGACGATCTGTATTTTTTTTCTATTCCATCACACTCAGATTGGCTCGTTACTCCCAATAAAATAAGTTGTTCTTGGTATGAGGTTTTAACGGAAGGGTGATTAGCAATCTTTTGATACATCATGGGTTGAGTTGATGATGGCTCATCTGCCTCATTATGGCCTCTCCTTCTGTAACAAAAGAGATCTAGAATAATATCTTTTTTGAAGTTGTGCCTATATTCACAGGCTAATTTAGCTGCAAATACAACCATTTCTGGATCATCTCCATTTACATGTAGAATGGGAGCTTCAATCATTTTTGCTACATCAGTAGCATACTGAGTTGATCTAGAGTCCTCTTCATTGGATGTGGTAAATCCTATCTGGTTATTTACTATTACGTGTATTGTTCCTCCGACACCGTAACCTCTAGTCTGGGACATCTGAAGAGTCTCCATGACAACTCCTTGACCCGAAAAAGAAGCATCACCATGAATTAAGATTGGAACAACTCGCTCTTTATTCACATCCTTTAGTCTATCCTGCCTTCCTCGAACTGATCCTAAAACTACAGGATCAACAATCTCAAGATGCGAAGGATTGTTTGCTAGGGAGACATGCACCTCACCATTGGGAGTTAATATATTTGAAGAAAAACCTAGGTGATATTTTACATCGCCCGAACTTGCTCCCTCTAACTCAAAACTTTCTTCAAATTCTGTAAATAGCTCTTTTGGAGATTTTCCCAATACGTTTACCAGTAAGTTCAACCTGCCCCTGTGCGCCATACCAAAACAAATTTGTTCTGCTCCAAATATTCCACAGTTTTGTATCAAACTATCAACCATAGGAATAAGAGATTCAGCCCCATCAATGCCAAACCTTTTCATACCCGGATATCTAGAGGACAAGAATTTTGCAAGACCTTCAGCTGAACTCAAGCGTTTTAAAATATATTTTTGCTCATCTTGATTAAAGTTTAATTTGCCTAAATTTGGCTCTAGTCTTTTTTGAAACCAAGTTCTCTCAGCCAGCGATGAAATATAGTTATACTCAATTCCCAAAGTACCGCAATATATTGCTTCTAAAGCCTCAATAATTTCTAATAAAGTTGCTGATTCCTTACCTATCATCAAGGTGTCTGTTTCAAAGATATCTGAAAGATTTGATTCATCCAAATCATGGAAATTAAGATCAAGATCTTCGCAGTGACGAACTGGTTTTAAACCTAACGGATCTAATTGAGCCTTTTGATGTCCTCTATTACGATAAGCCTGTATTAGCTGAATGACTCTAACTTGCTTTGAATGAGCGGTGTTATAATTAGAGCGTGTTTGAATTGAGGGATTGACCTCCGCCTCTTTAAACCTGTTAATGATTTCTTGATGGGATGTCTCTTTTTCAACCCCATTAATCTTTGGCAACGAGTCAAAGTATATTTTCCAATCATCAGAAACTGAGAACGGATCATCTAAATATGATTCATACAAAGATTCTAAGTATGAGCTCTGAGCGCCTGCTACATGCGAGGTCGACCAGAATGTCTCCATGTTATTCATTTTATAGATCAACTCACCCCATCAGACACGATAATGTTTTCTTTTTTCTTATCAGACAACAGCATTGATTTAATTTCACCAATTGCATGATTTGGATTTAAATCTTTCGGGCAAACATTCACACAATTCATAATTCCATGACATCTGTAAACACTGAATGGATCAGATAATCCTTCTAACCTCTCTGCAGTTTTGGTATCTCTTGAATCAGCAATAAATCTATAAGCCTGCAACAAAGCAGCTGGTCCAACAAATTTATCTGGATTCCACCAAAAAGATGGGCAGCTTGTTGAACAACATGCACATAAAATGCACTCATATAGACCATCAAGCTTATCTCTCTCAGCGGGAGACTGTAATCGTTCTTGAGCTGGGGGCTCAGTTTCATTTTGAAGAAAAGGTTTGATCTTGTCGTATTGTGCGTAGAACTCCGTCATATCAACAACCAAGTCACGAATTACTGGTAACCCTGGCAATGGTCTAAGTTCTATTTTGTTATTTTTGATTGCTTGAGAGATTGGAGTGATGCATGCAAGCCCATTCTTTCCATTGATATTCATTCCATCTGATCCGCATACCCCTTCTCTGCATGATCTTCTATATGATATTGAAGAATCTTGCTCTTTAAGAATATTTAATAATTCTAGCAGCATAATATCCTTCTCAGGTTTTTTAAGGGTGTACGTTTGTGTATAAGGAAACTTATCAGTTTCTGGATTGTATCTATAAATATTTACATCAATCATTTTTTAATCTCAAATAAAATTAATATGTTCTTACCTTTGGCTCAAAAGTATCCACTTGAATTGGTGTGAAATTAACATCTCTTTTGCTCAAAGTTTTTTTGATAGGATCATACAAAGAATGACACAACCAATTTTCATCATCACGCTCTTTAAAATCATCTCGAGCATGGGCTCCTCTGCTTTCTGTTCTTTGAAGTGAAGCAATTGCAGTTGCCTCAGCAACTTCAAATAAATTCTGAAGTTCTAATGCTTCAACTCTACTGGTATTGAAAGCCATGCTCTTATCTTTTAGGTGAAGGTTAGAAACCTTTTCACGTATTTCTTCCAAAGCAGAAACACCTTTCTCCATATAATCGCCTCTTCGGAAGACACCAAAATAATTCTGCATAACTGATTGAAGTTCTCTCTTGACCTCAGCTACTTCAAAACCATCACTGGATGAATTAATCTTATTAAGACCGTGAAGCGCTTTATTAATGTCATCGCTATCAGCATCTGCAACCCCGCCACCTGTCTTTAATGCTTCTTGAATATGAATTCCAGCTGCCCTTCCAAATACTACTAAATCAAGAAGAGAATTACCTCCTAGTCTATTGGCTCCATGAACTGAAACACATGCTGCTTCACCAACTGAGAATAAACCAGCAATAATCTTATCTTCGCCATTGGATTGAGTGAAAGCTTGGCCATGAATATTGGGTTGGTGTTCCTCCCATCATATAATGGCATGTCGGACAACAGGGATCGGGTTAAATATTGGGTCGACTCCAGCAAATGTTCTTGAAAGCTCACATATTCCAGAAGCTTTGCGTTTAGTACATCTGCACCTAAATGATCTAGTTTAAGGAAAACATGATCTTTATTTTCGCCACATCCTCGCCCCTCTAAAATTTCTAATACCATTGATCTTGCAACAACATCTCTTCCAGCTAAATCTTTAGCATTAGGCGCATACCTTTCCATGAATCTCTCGCCTTCAGCGTTTATTAGGTAGCCTCCCTCTCCTCGACAACCTTCTGTAACGAGAGAGCCTGCTCCATAAATTCCGGTAGGATGAAACTGCCACATTTCCATATCCTGCGCTGGGAATCCTGCTCTTAAAGCCATGCCCAGACCATCTCCAGTATTTATAAGAGCATTTGTAGTGGAAGAATATATTCTTCCAGCACCACCAGTAGCCATTACTGTTGCTTGAGATTTTAAATATGCTACTTCTCCGGACTCAATGGAAAATGCAATAACACCAGTCACTTCCTTAGATTGATTAAGAACCAAATCTACTGCAAACCATTCATTGAGAAAGTTTGAGCCTTCCTTGATATTATTTTGATAAAGAGTGTGAAGCAAAGCATGTCCTGTCCTGTCAGCTGCAGCACAGGTTCTTGCCGCTTGACCACCTTTACCAAAATCTTTTGATTGCCCACCAAAAGGTCTCTGATATATTCGTCCATTCTCAAACCTAGAAAAAGGCAAGCCCATATGCTCTAGCTCAAATACCGCCTTGGGTCCCTCTGAACACATATATTCAATTGCATCTTGATCTCCTATGTAATCTGATCCCTTTACAGTGTCATACATATGCCAACGCCAATCGTCATTTGGGTCTTCACTTGCAATTGCGCACGTAATGCCTCCTTGGGCTGAAACAGTGTGCGATCTTGTTGGAAAAACTTTTGAAACAACTGCTGTCTTTAATCCAGATTTCGCAAGCTCTAAAGAAGTTCTCATGCCTGAACCCCCGCCCCCAATAATTAGAGCATCAAATTCTAATGTTTTGATATTTGATGAATTGTAGTTTTCCATATTAAGACCAGATAATTAATAGATAATAAATAACAAGAAAAAGCCCAAGAAAAATAAAAAAGAACTCAAAGATCTTTCTTAATAGATTTGCATAGGTTGACAGAACTGGAGCAACAAAACCTAGAGTCCTTTTAGTTAAATAGTCAGTACCTATAGTCCACAAACCTGCGAAAGCATGCATGCAAGCCAAAATAATAAAAAAACTTGATAAAAGTTTAAATGTAAGACTTCCTGTTAAAAATTGAAAACTGAACCTATCAGTCAAAACAATTAATACCAAATACCCAAGAAATAAAAGGAAGTAAATTGCAGAATATCTTTGCAAGTACCAAATTAACTTACCTAATTTCATATCAGCCCCAATATTGTTAAAAGAGCAATTACAAAAAATATGATTATTGCAATTTTTGCTGATGTATTTGATGCATAGAGGCTCTCACTAATTAAGTGGAAATCCATTAGCATGTGTCGGATTCCTGCAATGACATGGTATTGAAAAATTAATATATTAAAAAGAACAAATGTTCTTAAAAAAATAGAAGTATTATATGCATCTATAAATGAGATGAATGAAGCTGGGCTATCAAGAAGAATATTAAGTATATAGGCAAAAACAGGGAGAACAATAAAAAAAATAAGTATTCCTGTAACTCTATGAGATATAGACAATAAAGCGGATAAGGGAAGCTGAATTTTAAATAGATTAATATAAACTGGTTTAAGGGACATTTGTTACTTTTTAAGTACTTTACAGGCCTAAATTATACGTAATTAAAATAAGAAAATCTTATTTTTTTGATTTTTTTATGTGCTTTATAAGCCTTTTTTTCTTTTTAATTTGTCGTGAAGATAGCTCATTTTTTTTACCTTCAAAAGGATTGTCTCCTTTTTTAAAAATAATGCTTAGCTCAACACTATTTAACTTAAGCTCGTCTCTGAAGGA